>ERZ773148.2509-NODE-2509-length-13782-cov-4.386319_pt1 | contig 13782 bp, 12 predicted proteins | sample MGYA00580846_ERZ773148 | MGnify/ENA primary metagenome ERZ773148 (study PRJEB29015, sample SAMEA2737879) | human gut metagenome | biome: human gut; feature: human-associated habitat; material: faeces | place: China | collected 2012 ... | reverse complement strand
GACCTGGGGTCATTCATGGTGTGACCCCTCCGGGGTCAGTGCCATACCGACACCACAACAAACCGAAGGGCTGGACCGCACCACAACAAACCGAAGGCTGGGGCGCACCACAACAACCCGAAGGGCTGGGGACGCACCACAACAAACCGAAGGGCTAGGCCGCACCGCAACCCCAGGGGCAGGACCTTCCGGGTGTAGAAACGGCCTAGAGCTTTTCGCTAAAAAGACCCCTTTGAGGTCAGTCAAAATTCAGCTGCGGCGCCTGCTGTGCAGCTGCCGAAGCCTCAAACTTCGTCATACGCTCAAACCCAAACGCTGCAGCAAAAATGGAGTTAGGAAATCGTCTGATGTCCACATTATATGCCTGCACAGCCTCATTATATTTCTGGCGCGCCTCATTGATACGGTTCTCCGTACCCTCAAGCTGTATCTGCAGGCTGTGGAAGTTCTCATTGGCCTTCAGTTCAGGATACCGCTCTGCCACGACCATGAGTTTTCCGAGTGCCTGGCTGAGGTCGCCCTGCGCCTTCTCAAACTGCTTCACCTTTTCCGGTGTGAGATTTCCGGCATCCAGCTTAATCTGTGAAGCGGCAGCCCTGGCCTGGGTCACTTCTGTGAAGGTCGTTTTCTCGTGCTTTGCATACGCCTGCACTGTCTTCGCCAAATTAGGGATAAGGTCAGCACGCCGCTGATAACAAGCCTGCACATTGGCAAGGGCTGTCGTGGCAGTCTCTTGAGTTGTAACCATACCATTATAAGCGCTGCAACCACCGAAGCAGGCTCCAACGATTACCACAATTACGACTAAAAGGATAATAGTACTTTTCTTCATGTCTTTAAAGTTGAAAAATATTATATTTCAAAAAAATACATCTGTCGAGGCCTACCAGCCTCCGCCGGCTCCACCTCCGCCAAAGCTTCCACCGCCAAAGGACCCGCCGCTGAAGCCGCTGTCGCTGAAGCCTCCACCGCCGAAGCCACCTCCACCTCCGAAGATGAATGGCGGGAACCAGTCGTCATCGCGACGGCGGCTGCTTCTGTTCTTTCTTGGCTTCACAATACCAAGTTTTTCGAGGATAAGTCGGATAAGATAGTATATTGGCACGCCAAAACAGACAAGCAGCGCGATGGCTATGGGCCAAAAGTCTTCGTCATCCGCTGCATCGTCATAGCCAAGTCCTGTACTACCCGTTTTAAACTTGTTGTACAAGGCCTTTGTCGTAGTCACCACCGCCATGTCAATGTCGTTGACCTTCATATTTGGCACAATACAATATTGCGCAATGTCGTCACATTCGACATCTGTCAGCTCAGCCTCCAGGCCTTTCCCCGGAGCGATGAAATACCGACGGTCTTTCACAGCGATGACAATGACGAGCCCTCGCCGGTTCTTCTTGTCTCCTACACCATATTTATTACCCACATCCTGTGCCATTCTGAAACAGTCGGCATTCTTGACATTGTTGACCACGATGAACACCGTCTGCACGCCGCACTGGGTCTGTAGTTTTCTAAGATAGAAGTCAGCCGAGTCCCTTTCCGCCGTTGACATTAGATTTTCCGGATCACAAACATAGCGCATCTTATTCTCAAGGTGCACCATCGGTATATCATCAGCCGTCCACACCTTCGCGAAGGAAGTGACGGATGACAACAATGTCAAAAGCAAGAATAACAACTTTCTAACCATTCTATCTAACCTCTCCTATGCTACAAAGGCCTGTACAGCCCTTGTAAACCATTATTTCACTACGATAGCCTTGATGATTCTCACGTCCTCCTTCGGCCTGTCATGGTCATCCGTAGCCACAGCGTCAATATCACCGACCACCTTCAGTCCCTTGACGACCTCACCAAAGACCGTGTACTGTCCATCGAGCCATGGAGTGCCGCCATGCGACCAGTAGTAATCGCACATCTCCGGCGGAAACTTCACCTGTCCATTCGTAGTAGAATCCAGCCTTGCCTGGAATTTAGCCATAGCCTTGGGCCCATATGGAAATCCCCAGACCAGATAGAACTGAGAAGCCGAGGATTCCCGCTTCGGATTATCCGCGTCACCCTCCCGAGCTGCCGCAAGGGCACCCCGCTTATGGAAATACTTCGGGAAGCAGATTTCAGCCGGTATCTTGTATCCCGGATCGTAGTCGCCCACTACCTTCCCGGGCGCTGCATGTCTTGTGGTAGAGTCGCCCGTCTGAATCATAAAGTCAGCTATCACGCGATGCCAGAGATTGCCGTCATAATATCCGCTTCTGACCAGCCGCAAGAAGTTGTCGCGATGCTTGGGCGTCTCATTGTACAACTCCACGGTGATGTCTCCCATGGATGTTTTCAGAAGTACCTGATGACGCACATCCGAAGAGTCTGTCTTGACAACGAGAGAGTCGACTTGTGCAAAGAGAGACACGTGTACAAATAGGAAAAGGAAGAAAAGAAGAATTTTTCTCATCTTAAACATAATTTCCACAATTAATATATCTCTTGCCAAAATTACGAAGAAAACTTTAGAAACTTGTTCATATTTTCCATAAAAAACATCAAATTAAGATTTTATAATTAAATGTCAAAGGTAAAGCCTTTGGTATTTGGTCAAAATGTCCTACTTTTGCATGCAGTGTAGTAAAATATAACAATTCACGAAAAATGAATAAAAAGATTCTCATCCCACTTATTATCGTTATCGTCCTTCTTCTTGCCGGTGTCGGCGTGCTTTATTACAATCTCAACAAGCAGCAGAAGCAGAATGAGGAGATGACGCAGCTTGCGGAACTCGACAAGAAAGAGATGGAGAACGAGTACCAGCAGTTCGCCAACCAGTACAGTGAGATGAAGACCCAGATCAATAATGACTCCATCGTAGCCCAGCTCACTCAAGAGCAGGAGAAGACGCAGCGCCTGTTGGCAGAGTTGCGCCACACCAAGAGTACCGATGCCCGCGAGATAGCCCGCCTGAAGAAAGAGCTGGCCACAGTGCGCGCCGTCTTGCGCAGCTATGTCATAGAGATAGACTCTCTGAACCGTCTCAACCAGAACCTGACCGCTGAGAACACCCGCATCAAAGGTCAGTATGCAGAGGCCAACCGCCAGATTATGGGCTTGAACACAGAGAAGGCCAGTCTTTCCGAGAAAGTCGCCATCGCTGCCCAGCTCGATGCTACGGGTATCAGCATGTCAGCACTGAACAAGCGCGGCAAGAGCACCAACAAGCTGAAGAAAGCCAAGGCTTTCCAGGTGAGTTTCAACATCGCCCGCAATGTCACTGCCGCTACCGGCAATAAGACCATCTATATCCGTGTCACCACACCGACGGGCTCTCTGTTGGGCGGTGCAGGCAGCTTCAACTATGAGAACCGGTCACTGACATGCTCTGCCAAGCGCACCATTGAATATACGGGTAAAGAGACTCCTGTCAGTCTCTATCTTGACATTGACCAGACATTGCAAGGCGGAACCTTCAATGTCAGCATCTTTGCTGATGGCAATATGATAGGGAGCCGTAGTTTTAGCTTTGAATAGGAAAAGAGTATGAAGAAACTTACGATTTTCACCATTTTCTGTGTCTGCACGCTCGGTGCGCGTGCACAGCGTGTGCTGACCCTTGACAGTTGCCGGGCATTGGCTTTGCGCAACAACAAGCAGTTGCAGGTGTCGAGAATCAATAAGGACTTGGCCGAGAACACCCGGAAATCAGCACGAACACAATATCTTCCCAAGGTTGATGCTGTGGCTGGATATTCCTATTTCAGCCGTGAGATTAACCTACTGAGTAAGAGCCAGAAGAATGCGCTCAGCAATATCGGCACCACCGGTGTCCAGGAGGCCGGCGGAGTGCTCACAAAAGGCATCAACGACAATCTCACGAACCTCGTACAACAAGGAATGCTGACTCAGGCTCAGGCCCAGCAGTTAGGCGGCTTCCTCGGACAGTTCGCCAATGGCCCCATGTCGCAATATGCCGCTGGCTTAGGTAACACCATCGGCCAGAAGGTCGTTGACGCGCTGCACACCGATACCCACAACATCTTTGCGGGGTCCATCTTCCTGCGTCAGCCTATCTATATGGGTGGCGCTGTGACGGCAGCCAACAAGATGGCCGACATCACCAGCGAGATGGCCGACGACAATATCACGCTGAAGAACCAGTCCACATTATATAATATCGACCAGGCCTACTGGACGGTAGTGTCGTTGAAGCAGAAACAGCGGCTGGCTTATAGCTTCCGCGATCTGGTGCAGAAGCTCGACGACGATGTCACGAAGATGATCAAGCAGGGTGTAGCCACCCGTGCCGACGGTCTGAAGGTGAAGGTCAGAGTCAATGAGGCCGACATGCAGATTACGCAGGTCGACGATGGTCTTGTGCTCTCCAAGATGCTGCTCTGCCAGCTCTGCGGACTGCCCATGGACGAGCGCATCACCCTCACTGATGAGGATAAAGACCATATCGACACCGACGCTGCCGTAGAGACCTACCCCCCGGACAAGGACTTCAGCAGCCGTCCGGAAGTGAGGATGTTGCAGCATAGCGTCAACTTAGGCGAAGCCAACACCAAGCTGGTGCGTTCGGCTTTCCTGCCCCACTTGGCACTGACAGGCGGCTACTCCATCTCCAACCCTAACGTCTTCAATGGCTTCCAGAAAAACTTCTCCGGTGTGTGGAATGTAGGCGTCATGCTGCAGGTCCCCGTCTGGAACTGGTTTGAAGGCAAATACAAGGTCCGCGCCTCTAAGGCAGCCACCAGTATGGCACGTCTCGAACTGGCTGATGCTCAAGAGAAGATAGACCTGCAAATCACCCAGGGCCGCTTCAAACTGAAGGAGGCCCGCAAACGGCTTGCCATGGCAGAGAGAAACATCGCCAGCGCCGAGGAGAATCTGCGCTGCGCGCAGGTAGGCTTCAAGGAAGGCGTCATGGAGAGCACCGATGTCTTGGCAGCACAAACTGCCTGGCAGCAGGCTCAGAGCCAGAAGATAGATGCACAGGTGGAAGTGAAGATGGCCCAGGTGAACCTCGAAAAGGCTTTAGGTATCCTCTACTGATACATTCCCTGATATAAGTATTATATTAATTATCTATTAAATCCATGTCCGCAAAAACTCAACATCATAATATTCTCCTTGCTGTCCTCGGCTTCTCCATCGCTGTGGCTATTGTCGCCATCATTGGCTTCTTCACCCTTGGCAAGACCGACGAAATCATCCAGGGAGAAGTTGAAGTCGGCGAATACCGCGTGAGCTGCAAGCTTCCGGCGCGTGTCGTAGACATCCGTGTCAAGGAAGGCGACTATGTTCACAAGGGAGACACCCTCGCCGTGCTTGAGATACCAGAGATGAACGCCCAGGAGCGTGTGGCGCAGGCCACGCAGGGCGCTACCGAAGCCATCAGCGAGCTGACCGAGGAGGGCTCCCGCAAGGAAGCCATCCAGAGCGCTTACCAGCTTTATCTTCAGGCCATTGCCGCCTCCGACGTGGCCCAAAAGACCTATACGCGTATGCAGAACCTCTACAGCGAGGGCGTGACGAGCCAGCAGAAGCGCGACGAGGCCAAGGCTGCCTACCAGGTGGCCAAAGCCCACGAGAATGCCATGAAGAGCCAATATGAGATGGCCAAGAACGGCGCCCGCGAGAAGCAGAAGGAGGCTTCACGCAAGCAGGCCGAAGCAGCCAAGAATGCCGTCGACGTGGTGCGCTCCGTGCTCAAGGAGACGGTACAGATTGCCGCTGTCGACGGTGAGGTCAGCGATATCTATCCCAAGGTTGGCGAGCTGGTGGGTATGGGCTCACCCATCATGAGCATCAACATCATGGATGACATGTGGGGCACCTTCAATGTGCGCGAGGACCAGCTCAAAGGCCTCAAGGCCGGCGACACCTTCACTGCCTTCTCTCCGGCGTTCAACAAGTCCATCAAGATGAAAGTCTATGAGATTAAGGACGAAGGCAGTTATGCCGTATGGAAAGCCACGAAGAGCAATGGCCAGTATGACCTGAAGACCTTTGAGGTCAAGGCGCGCCCCATTACGAAGATCGACGGTCTAAGACCTGGTATGTCACTTGTTGTTAAAGATTAGCATTGGACGCACAGAATATCATAAAACGCACTTATAACATTCTTGTCAGGGAGCTGACCATCATGTGGCGAAATCCTATCTACGGATTTTGCTCCATCGTCTTCCCGTTTATCGTCGTGGCCTTCTTCACAACGCTGATGAAGGCCGGTGAACCGACAGATATGCCCGTGGGTGTTGTCGACCAAGACAATACTCACGTTTCGCGTGCTATGGTCCGCAAGCTCGACGGCTTCCAGACCACGAGAGTTGTGGGCCATTACGCCAATATGAATGACGCCCGCCAGGCCATCCAGCAGAACAAGATCTATGCTTTTCTGCTCATCCCTAAAGGCACCACCGACAAGCTCCTCAGCTCACAGCAGCCGAAGATTTCCTTCTACTACAGCAACGTGACGCTCGTCGCCGGCTCCCTACTCTACCGCGACCTGAAGACGGTGGCCTCGTTGGGCTCTGCCGCCGTAGGGTCAGAGAAACTCGCCGCCATAGGTAAGACATCGCGGGAGATACGCACCTTCCTGCAGCCTATCAACATCGACCTGCACATGATAGGCAATCCGTGGTCCAACTACAATATCTATCTGAGTACCTGCATGACGCCGGGCGTGCTGATGATTTTCATCTTCCTCCTCGTCCCCTACTCCATCGGCACCGAGCTGAAGTTTCATCGCTCCCGGCAATGGATACAGATGGCCGGCAACAACATCTACGTTGCCGTCACGGGCAAGATATTGACCCAGACCATCATCTTCACCCTCGTGATGTGGTGCTTTGAGTTTTATATCTTCTATTATCTCCACTTCCCCCATCCCGGCGGCGTCGTCCCCATCCTGCTTGTGGGCTTTCTCTCCGTACTGGCCTGCCAATGCTTTGGCATCTTCATGTTTGGTCTGATGCCATCCCTGCGCATGTCCATGTCGATGTGCTCGCTGTGGTCAGTGGTCAGTTTCTCAGTGTGTGGTGCCACCTATCCACTTTTTGCCATGGACCCGATGATACAGTCCATGGCTCAGCTCTTTCCCCTGCGACACTATTACATGATTTATCAGATAAGCATCTTCAACGGATTCCCACTCACCTACGCCTGGTTCAACATCATGGCTCTGGTGATCTTCTGTTGTCTGCCCTTCTTCACCATCAAGAATATCAAGAAGGCAATGCTTGAATATGTCTATATCCCCTAATTCATGAAGAGAGACAGTTTATTCTATCAGATACGCGAAGGCATCTATGACACATGCTATATCATGGTGCAGGAGATTAAGAACGAGTTCCGCGACGAGGGCTTGCTCATCTTCTGCGTCCTCGTGCCTCTGTTCTATCCGCTGCTTTACTCGTGGATTTACAACAATGAGGTGGTCCGCGAAGTGCCCGTAGCCATTGTCGACATGTCTCACAGCCAGGCTTCCCGCCAGTTCATCCGTATGGTTGACGGCAGCCCCGATGTCAAGGTAGCCTATTACTGCAACTCCCTCGACGAAGCCAAGGAGCTCACGGGCAAGCAGCAAGTCAAGGGCACCATCTATTTCCCTGTCGACTATGAGAAGCGGCTGAACCGTGGTGAGCAGGCCACGGTGAGCGTATATTGCGATATGAGTCTCATGCTGACCTATAAAGCTATCTACCAGACTTCACAGGCCGTAGCCTCAAAGATAAACTCGGAGATACAGATTGCCAAGAGCAATGGCTTCACCAACCGCGACGATGAGATTACCACCAAGCCGCTCGACTTCGACGAGGTGCCCATCTTCAACACCACGGTGGGCTATGGCAATGCCATCCTCCCGGGCGTCATCATCCTCATCCTCCAGCAGACGCTGCTCCTGGGCATAGGACTCTCGGCGGGTACTGCCCGTGAGAAGAACCGGTTTCAGAATCTTGTACCGATAGAGAAGCACTACAATGGCATCTACCGTATCATTTTCGGTAAGTCGCTGGCCTACTTCTCTCTGTATATGGTCATGGCGGCCTATATCACGCTCTGCGTGCCACGGATGTTCCATTTCGTCTCCCTGGTCACGGCCCAGTCGCTCATCGGCCTCATGGTGCCCTATCTGTTGGCCGTCATCTTCTTCGGTCTCACCCTCTCCTGTCTGGTGCGCTACCGCGAGAATGTCATGCTCTTAGTGGTCTTCACCTCCGTGCCCTTGTTGTTTATGACGGGTATCAGCTGGCCACAGTCCGACATGCCTTGGTTCTGGCAGAGTGTTGCCTATCTCTTCCCCTCCACCCTCGGCATCCGGGGCTTCCTGCGCATCTCCTCGATGGGCGCTACGCTCCAGGACATCAGCGCTGAATATCAGGCTCTGTGGATACAGGTGCTGGTCTATTTCTTCACGGCATGCCTCACCTTCCGCTATCAGATTCTGCTCTCTCACAAGCGGGCGCGCGCCCGGCTGGCTCAGATGAAGCGCAACCGCCTCACTCCCGCGCCACAGGAATGCAGTGAGAGTCCTTCACCTCACCAATGACAATGCTGCTGTGCAGCGAGCCGATGCAGTCGATATTGCCAAGGGTGTTAAGCATAAAGTCCTGATAATCTTTCATATCGCGGGCATAGACCTTTATCTGAAAGTCATAGTCGCCAGTGGTGTTGTAGCACTCTGTAATCTGGTCTATGTTCTGGACAGTGTCCATGAACTGCTGGATGAGGTCGTGGGTGTGCTGCTTCAGCCGGATATTGCAGAGCACGATGATGTTGTTGCCCAATTTATGATGGTCAACAACAGCGGAATAATATTTTATATACCCTTCCCGCTCCAAGCGCCGCTGCCGCTCAAAGGCTGGCGTCGTGGAGAGGTGCACCATGGCGGCAAGCTCCTTGACCGTCATGCGTGAGTTTTTCTGAAGCAGACGCAGAATCTGCTTGTCAATGTCATCGAGATTTGTTGTATTGCTCATTACACGAAAGGACTGTTTTGTAGAATGATGTTCTACCAATTGATTATTCTACATGCAAAATTAGCATATTTTTCTGTATCCACACGAATATTTTGCAGAAAGAAATCGTACTGCTAACTTTGCACCATCAACAGAAACAAATATTTATTGTAAAAGAGCACAACTATGAGCAACAAGAATCTTCACGCCCCTTTCCGCGCCGACTTTGTCGGCAGTTTCCTTCGTCCGGCAGAATTGAAAGAAGCCAGAGCCAAGTTCAACAATGGTGACATTGACGCCGCCACTTTGACCGCCATCGAGAACCGACTTATCACCGACCTCATCAGCAAAGAGAAGGCCCACGGACTGAAAGACATCACCGATGGTGAATTTCGCCGCGCCTACTGGCATCTCGACTTCATGTGGGGACTCTCAGGTGTTGAGCACATAGAGTTGCCTCACGGCTATATCTTCCATGATGAGGAGACCACGAAAGGCTCCGTCCGTCTGACCGGAAAGTTAGGAGGCAAAGACCACCCCTTTGTGGAGCATTTCAAATTCGTAAAGCAGTTTGAAGAAGACGGCGTCGTCGCCCGCCAGACCATTCCGGCACCGGCACAGACGCTTGCCGAGTTCTTCCGCGGCGACAATGCCAAGGAGACGGTGAAAGTCTATCCTGACGAGGAAGAGCTTATCGAGGACTTAGCGGCTGCCTACCGCGAGGTCATCCAAGAGCTCTATGCCGCCGGCTGCCGTAATATCCAGTTTGACGACTGTACATGGGGAATGATTGTCGACGACAACTATTGGAAGGCAATGGCTGGCGCTGGCTTCACGCTCAAGGGCGAGGCCGAACGCTATCTGAAAGTCAACAATCTCGCGCTTCAGGACAAGCCTGCCGACCTCGTCGTCAACACCCATATCTGCCGTGGCAACTACCACAGCACATGGGCCTCACAAGGTGCCTATGACCCCGTAGCGCCCTATGTCTTCGCCCAGGAGAATGTCGACGCCTTCTATCTTGAATACGACGACGAGCGCTCCGGCGGATTCGAGCCGCTGAAATATATCCCTTCAGATAAGAAGGTCGTCCTCGGACTCATCACCACCAAATCGCCGGTCCTCGAAAACAAGGAAGTCATCAAGCGCCGTATCCACGAGGCTGAGAAGTATGTTCCTCTCGACCATCTCTGCCTCAGCCCGCAGTGCGGATTCGCTTCCTGCGAGATAGGCAACAAGCTCATGGAAGCGCAGCAATGGGCTAAGATAGACCTTGTGCAAGAGATTGCCAAGGAAGTATGGGGATAAAACAATATATTAAAATTGGGAAGTCCGGAAGTTCTGAAGTCCGGGAGTTCAGTCGCATGCATAAGCATCTGATAATAAGGCATCATTTATGTAATGACGGAACTTCATGGCTTCCGGACTTCTGGACTTCTCTAATTCTGATACATCCCCTCATTGCTTATCAAGAATCATAAGCGACGCTCCTGCCGGAGGTGTCGTGCAGGACATCGGTCACTATCTTCGACACCTGCGCCTTCAGTTCATTGATGAATGTAGCTGCATCGTAGTTATGCCGCTCTATGTCGCGCAACTTCTTCTCCCAGATGCCGGTCAGCTCGACACTGGTCAGCAGCTTCTCATGGATGGTGTCAATGAGCTGGATACCCGTAGCCGTAGCCACAAGGTTTTTCCGCTCTCGGCGGATATAGTGGCGCTTGAAAAGAGTCTCGATGATGCCGGCGCGGGAGGAAGGCCGGCCAATGCCATTCTCCTTCATGGCAGCGCTCAGCTCCTCATCATCGACGAGTTTGCCGGCCGTCTCCATAGCCCGCAGGAGGGAGGCCTCGGTATAGTGCTTGGGGGGTATCGTCATCTTCTTGGTCAGTGTAGGCTTGTGTGGCCCCGACTCTCCCTTGGTAAAAGTTGGCAAGGTCTTCTCCTCGTCGCCTTTCTTCGTCTCCTCATCATTCTGTTCGTCTTTGGCATAGACAGCGCGCCAGCCCGGTTTGAGAATCTCCTTTCCAGAAGCCTTGAACTCTATCTTGTCGACCTTACCCTTCACTGTAGTGGTAGAGAACTCACAGTCGGGATAGAACGCCGCAATAAACCGCCGCGCTATCAGGTCATAGACCTTCTGTTCGGCATCGGTCATGCCACCCGGCGTCTGCCCTGTAGGGATGATGGCATGGTGGTCGGTGACCTTGGAAGTATCGAAGACGCGCTTCGACTTGGGCAGTTTCTTGCTGATAGCCGCCAAGTCCTTGATAGGCTGTAAGTAAGGTTTCTTACCAGCTGTATAGTACTGGCTCACGCCATTGAGGATACCCGGACATTTGGGATAGATATCATCCGAGAGATACTGCGTGTCCACACGCGGATAGGTCGTCAGCTTCTTCTCATAGAGCCCCTGGATAAGATTGAGCGACATCTCGGCCGAGAAGCCAAACTTACGGTTCAGGTCCACCTGCAAGGATGTGAGGTCATAGAGTTGCTTGGCGGGCTCCCTACCCTTCTTTTTCTGCACATCGGTGATGACAAAGGGCTTGCCGTCAATGAGGGAGAAAGCCTGCTTACCTTCCTCCTCAGAGGTGAACTTTCCCGAGGTAGCCGTGAACAGCGTATCGCGGTATATCGTCGACAACACCCAGTAAGGCTCAGGCTTGAAATTGTCTATCTCCTTCTGCCGCTTCACGATAAGGGCGAGCGTCGGTGTCTGTACCCGACCTATGGACAGCACCTGGTTTCGTCCCTGTCGATACATCAGCGTATAGAGGCGCGTACAGTTCATGCCTAAGAGCCAGTCTCCGATAGCACGGCTCAGACCTGCCAAATAAAGGCTCTCATACTGTTTTTCCTCCTTCAGGTTGGCAAAACCCTCCCGGATAGCCTCATCAGTCATAGAGGAGATCCACAGACGCTTCACGGGACATTTCACGTGAGCCAACTGCATCACCCAACGCTGGATGAGCTCACCCTCCTGGCCGGCATCGCCGCAGTTGATAATCTCGTCGGCGTTGGCATAAAGATTGGAGATAATCTTGAACTGCTTCTCTATGCCCGCATCAGGGATGAGCTTGATACCGAAGCGTGCGGGTATCATAGGCAGGGCTGCCAACGTCCAGAAACGCCAGTTCTGCTGGTAGTCGTTAGGCTCTTTAAGCTCGCACAGATGACCAAAGGTCCAGGTCACCTGATAGCCGTTACCTTCCATATATCCGTCTCGTGACGTAGTGGCACCCAAGATGCGCGCTATGTCGCGGGCCACACTCGGCTTCTCCGCTATGCAAACTATCATGTTCGTTTAAGATATTGAAATATGAGATTTATGCTGTCCAAAATCCCTATGTGTAATGCAAAGGTAGTGAATATTTAGATGACAAGGAAGAGAGGAATTGCACAAAAACAAAAAAATGAGAAAAAAACGACATTATCGTAACAGCGTTGCAACTTTTTCAGTAACTTTGTAGAATAGAAAAACAAAGGCATTATGAGAGTAGGATTATTCATTCCCTGCTATGTTGACGCACTCTATCCGAATGTTGGCATAGCTACATATAAGTTGCTCAAACATTTCGGCATCAATGTTGAATACCCCGAGAAGCAGACGTGCTGTGGCCAGCCCATGGGCAACGCCGGCTTTGAAGATATGGCTAAGCCCTTAGCTGGCAAATACGAGGATATGTTCAAGGACTTCGACTATGTCGTGGCCCCGTCAGCGTCGTGTGCTGCTTATGTCAAATGTTTCTATCCCCGTCTGCTCAAGGGCGACAACCATCCCTGCATAGCCTCGCAGAAGACCATGGACATCGTAGAGTTTCTCCACGATGTGCTGCAGGTAGATGCCATTCCCGGCTCCTTCCCCCATGTCGTGAGCGTGCACAACAGCTGTCATGGCGTGCGCGAGTTGGGGTTGTCATCACCCTCAGAGCGGAATATTCCGAAATACAACAAGATTATCGACTTACTGGAGCTCAAGGACGGCATCAAGGTCCGCGAGCCAGAGCGCCCTGACGAGTGCTGCGGCTTTGGCGGCATGTTCTCCGTTGAGGAGCCCGATGTCTCCATCCGCATGGGCGAGGACAAGATAGCCCGCCACATGGCTACAGGAGCAGAATATATCACCGGTCCCGACTCGTCATGCCTCATGCACATGCAAGGCATTGCCAAGAGGGAGCATAAGCCCATAAAGTTCATCCATGTAGCTGAGATTCTCGCTGCCGGATTATAAATCACCCCTAAATTCTAATCACATCATAAAATGAGCACAGAGCATTCACGCAGAGCACACGAAATACTAAAAAACCGTGAAAAGGTGACACGCCACGACAAAACATTTTGGGGCGTGCGCGAGGGTCACGACCGTATGATGCACCAGCTGCCGGAATGGGAGCAGCTGAGAGACCATGCCTCTGACATCAAAAAACATACCATCACCCATCTTGCCGACTATCTGGAGATGTTTACCAGCCAGTTGGAGAGTCGTGGCGTCATCGTGCATTTCGCCAAAGATGCCGCCGAGCTCAACGAGATGGTCTATGGCATCTTGGAGACGCACAAGGTGAAGAAGATGGTGAAGTCAAAATCCATGCTCACAGAGGAGTGCGGCCTCAACGACTACCTCATCAGCCGCGGCATCGATGTGGTGGAGACCGACCTGGGCGAGCGCATCCTGCAACTCATGCACCGCAAGCCCGCGCATATCGTTATGCCTGCCATCCACATCACCAAAGAGGAAGTGGCAGAATGCTTTGAGAAGGAAGGCATCTCACCAGAGCATGGCAACAGCGACCCTACCTATCTCACCTACTGCGCCCACAAGAGCCTG
>ERZ773148.2507-NODE-2507-length-13784-cov-4.515842_pt1 | contig 13784 bp, 14 predicted proteins | sample MGYA00580846_ERZ773148 | MGnify/ENA primary metagenome ERZ773148 (study PRJEB29015, sample SAMEA2737879) | human gut metagenome | biome: human gut; feature: human-associated habitat; material: faeces | place: China | collected 2012 ... | reverse complement strand
TCACGTCGTCAGCTGTCGGCTTGTGCCGCGCGTCGACGATCTGCACGCCGAGGTGAATGAGCCCCGCAGACTGGAAATAGTTTTCCATCAGCTTGCCCCAGCGGTCGCGCTCGGTCTTGGAGACCTTGGCGTAGCCGTAGCCCGGCAGGTCGACGAGGTAGAGCTTGCCGTCGATCTTAAAGTAGTTGATCTGCGAGGTCTTGCCCGGGGACGCGCCCACGCGGGCAAAGTTCTTGCGGTTGACGAGCCGGTTGATGACGGACGATTTGCCGACGTTCGACCGCCCCGCAAACGCGAGCTGCGGCATCCCGTCGCGCACGAACTGCTTTTCCGACGCCGCCGAGAGGATGAATTCGACCTTGTTGAAGTTGATCGCCATGGTTTTCGTTTCCTTTCAGCTCATTTCGCCCGCACGCAGCGCGCTGTGCGCGCTCTCCTGCACGGGAGGAAGATAGCTCTCGTGCGCGGCAGCGGTGCATTTTTCGGGCAGCACCAGCGCTTCGGCAAAGACGGCGTCCACCGTCTCGACCGGTACAAAGCGCAGCTTTTCGCGCACCAGCGGGTCGATCTCGTCGAGGTCCTTTTCATTCTCCTTCGGGAGAATGACCGTATGTACGCCCGCGCGCAGCGCGCCCATTGTCTTTTCGCGCAAGCCCCCGATGGCGAGCACACGGCCGCGCAGCGTGATCTCGCCCGTCATGGCGACATCGCGGTGTACCGCCTGCCCCGTCAGCGCGGAGAGCACCGCTGTCGCGATGGCGATACCGGCGCTGGGTCCGTCCTTGGGGATGGCCCCCTCAGGGAAGTGGATATGGATGTCCTTCGTCTTGTAGAAGTCCGGCGCGATGCCGAGCTCCTGCGCCCGCTGGCGCAGGCACGAGAGTGCCGCGCGGCAGCTCTCCTGCATCACGTCGCCCAGGTTGCCCGTGAGCTCGACCTTGCCGCTGCCATCCATCACGCCGACCTCGACGGGCAGAATTTCGCCGCCCACCTCGGTCCACGCAAGGCCGTTCACCACGCCGACAAGGTCCTTTTCGGGAATCTTCTCCTGTGCAGCACGCGGCGCACCGAGGAAGTCCTTGATGTTCTTCTCTGTCACGGTGACTCGCTTTACATCGCTTGTGGCAAGCTGCATTGCCGCCTTGCGGCAGATCTTGCCGAGCTGCCGCTCAAGCGAGCGCACGCCGCTCTCGCGCGTGTAGAGCGCGATGGCCGCGCGGATGGCGCTCTCGTCCACGCGCAGGCTCGAGGCCGTCAGCCCGTGGGCCTGACGCTCCTTGGGCAGCAGGTGCCGCTGCGCGATCTGCACCTTCTCCTCGTCCGTGTAGCTGGGGATTTCAATGATCTCCATGCGGTCGAGCAGCGGGCGCGGAATGGTGTCGAGCGTGTTGGCCGTCATGATGAACATCACGCGGCTCAGATCGACGGGAATTTCAAGATAGTGGTCGCGGAAGGCGTAGTTCTGCTCGCTGTCGAGCACTTCTAAAAGCGCCGACGCGGGGTCGCCGCGCCCGTCGCTTCCCATCTTGTCGACCTCGTCGAGCACGAGCAGCGGATTCATCGAGCCGCTGCGGGAGATGGCCTCGATGATGCGGCCGGGCATCGCGCCGATGTAGGTCTTGCGGTGGCCGCGGATATCCGCCTCGTCACGCACGCCGCCGAGCGACAGCCGCGCGACCTTGCGGTTCATCGCCTTGGCGACCGACAGCGCGATCGACGTCTTGCCGACGCCCGGAGGGCCGACGAGACATAAAATCTGCCCCTTCGCCTCGGGGTTGAGCTGGCGCACGGCGATGAACTCTAAAATGCGCTCCTTGACCTTCTGCAAGCCGTAGTGGTCGCGGTCAAGAATCTTTCGCGCGGCGTCTACGCTGGCGCGCTCCTTCGTCTCCTCGCCCCAGGGCATTTCCATGCAGGTGTCGAGATAGTTGCGCAGCACACTCGCCTCGGCGCTGCCGAACGGCTGCTTGGCGAGCTTGTCCACATCTTTCAGCAGCTTGCGCTCCACTTCTTCGCTCAGGTGCGCCTTGCTGATCTTCTCGCGGTACTCGTCGAGTTCTTCGTCCTCCCCGCCCTCACCGATCTCGTTCTGTAAGACCTTGATCTGCTCGCGCAGGACAAAATCCTTCTGAATTTTTCCGACGCGGGAGCGGACCTTGCTTTCAATGTCCTGCTCCATGGCGGTAACTTCGATCTCGCGGCGCAGAATCTCGTTCATGCGCTGCAATCTCGGCAGCGGGCGCAGCTCGTCGAGGATATCCTGTTTGTCCTGATAGCGCAGGTTGAGCTGCTGGGCGATAAAGTCAGCGAGATAGCCGGGATCGTTCGTCGATAAAATGGCGGCGTAGACATCGTCCGGCAATTTCTGCGCGAGCTCGGCATATTCCGTCACGCTGGCGTAGGTCTGGCGCAGCATCGCCTCCGTCCGCTTGCTATGGCGCGAGGTGGCCGGCTCGTCGATGAGCTCGACCTGCGCCTGCAAAAACGGCTCGCGCTGCCACAGCCGCTTGAGGCGGGCGCGGCACGCGCCCTCCATCATCACGCGCAGCACGCGGTCAGACACGCGCAAAATCTGCGTCACGCGCGCGACCGTGCCGATCTCGTACAGGTCTTTTTCCTCCGGCTGCTCCACGCCGATCTCACGCTGGGTGACGAGAAAAATCTCCTCCCCGTTTTCCATGGCGCGCTCAAGCGCGTGCACGGAGATCGGACGCTCGAGGTCAAAGCTCGTGTTCATGCGCGGGAACACATTGAGCCCGCGCATGGCAATGACCGGAAGATTTTTTGTTACAGGTTCCATGGGGTTTCTCCTTATGAAGCGGAGTCTGCCGGCAGCGACGGCTGCGGCGCCTCCCCTTCTTTCTCTGTGCGGTGGGAAATTTTCGGCTGTTCCGTCCCCTCCACGCAGCCCGGCGTGATGGTCACGCGGTCGATCGTGCGGTCGGACGGGATGTCGTACATCACGTTCATCAGCAGACCCTCCATTACCGCGCGCAGGCCGCGCGCGCCGATCTTGCGCTCAATGGCCTTGTCGGCGATCGCTTCGAGCGCCTTGGGCTCGAACGTGAGCTCGGCGTCGTCGTAAGAAAACAGCTTTTGATACTGCTTGACGAGCGCGTTTTTCGGCTGGGTCAGGATCTTGACAAGGTCGTCGCGCGTCAGCGCGTCGAGCGCCGTGATGACCGGCAGTCTGCCGACCAGCTCGGGGATGATGCCGAACTTCAAGATATCGTGCGGCTGCACCTCGCGTAAAATCTTGCTTTCATCCACGTCGTTTTTGCTCTTGAGTTCCGCGCCGAAGCCCATCGACTTGCGGTCGAGACGGCTCTCGATGATCTTCTCGATGCCCTCGAACGCACCGCCGCAGATGAAGAGGATGTTGTGCGTGTCGATCTGGATGAACTCCTGATGCGGGTGCTTGCGGCCGCCCTGCGGCGGGACGTTGGCAACCGTGCCCTCGACGATTTTCAGCAATGCCTGCTGCACGCCCTCGCCGGAGACGTCACGCGTGATGGAGGTGTTCTCGCTCTTGCGGGCGATCTTGTCGATCTCGTCGACATAGATGATGCCGCGCTCGGCGAGCTCCACGTCGTAATCCGCCGCCTGAAGCAAGCGGAGCAGAATGTTTTCCACATCGTCGCCGACGTAGCCCGCCTCGGTGAGGGTCGTCGCGTCCGCGATAGCGAACGGCACCTTCAGAATGCGGGCGAGCGTCTGGGCAAAGAGCGTCTTGCCGCTGCCGGTGGGGCCGAGGAGCAGGATGTTGCTCTTTTGCAGCTCCACCTCGTCGTCGCCGCCGAAGAAGATGCGTTTATAGTGGTTGTAGACGGACACGGACAGCGCGACCTTGGCCGCCTCCTGCCCGATGATATACTGGTCGAGCACCTCGCGAATTTCGCGCGGCGTGGGGATGGAGTCGGGCGCTTCCAGCTCGTCGTGCGGCTCATAGCCGTCCTCCAGCACGTCCATGCACAGGCGGACGCACTCATCGCAGATGCGCACGCCAGGCCCCTGAATCATGCGGTGCACTTCGTGCTCGCTCTTGCCACAGAACGAGCAGCGAAGCTCTTTTTTCCTATCTTCACTCATAAGTCAAACTGTCCTTATCTCTTGTAAATGACCTTGTCCACAAGGCCGTAGGCCTGCGCCTCATCCGCCGTCATCCAGTGGTCGCGCTCGGAGTCGAGCTTGACCTGCTCGGGCGTCTTGCCGGTGTTCTCGGCCAGGATCTTATTCAAGCGCTGCTTGATGCGCAGGAAGTGCTCCACGTCGATCTCCATATCCGTGACCTTGCCCTGCGTACCGGCGGAGGGCTGGTGGATCATAATCTCCGCGTTCGGCAGCGCAATGCGCTTGCCCTTGGCGCCGGACGAGAGCAGGAACGCGCCCATGCTGGCGGCGAGGCCGACGCAGATGGTGGACACGTCGCACTTGATATACTGCATCGTGTCGTAGATCGCCATGCCGGCCGTCACACTGCCGCCGGGGGAGTTGATATAGAGCTGGATGTCTTTGTCGGGGTCCTTGGCCTCGAGGAATAAAAGCTGCGAAACGATCAGGCTCGCGGTCGCATCGTTGACCTCTTCGCCGAGGAAAATGATGCGGTCTTCCAGAAGGCGGGAGAAAATGTCGTAAGAGCGCTCGCCGCGGTTGGTCTGTTCAATGACGTAAGGGACTAAACTCATCTTGGTAACCTCCTCGTTCATACCCTGTTCAAAAAATTGGTATGTACACAATCAACCACAAATGGCAGGCATTTGTGGTTGATCGTCGTTTCTATCTATTATGGCCGCTTTGCAGATTATTCAGCCTTTTCTTCTTCCTTCTTGGCGGACTTTTTGGCAGCGGTCTTCTTGGCGGGCTTTTCCTCGCCTTCAGCGGCTTCGCCCTCGGCTTCCTTCTTGGGAGCCTTCTTCTTTTCGATCTTCGCGCTGTCCACGACGACGCTGATGGCCTTGTCGCGGATGATCTGCGTGCGGACGGACATGGCGTCAAGATACTTCTTGAGCTCGCCCACGTCCATGCTGTACTTCTCAGCAAGGTCGTTGTACTGCTTTTCGACCTCCTCGTCGGTGGCCTCGAGCTTCTCTTCCTTGATGATGGCGTTCACGGCGAGGTCCATGCGCACCTGACGGGTCGCGGGCTCCTTGCCCTCCTCCAGGAACTTGGCTTCATCCATGTTGGTCATCTTGCAGTACTGGTCATAGGGGATGCCCTGAGACTGTAAGCGCTGCTTGAACTCCTCGAGGAAGCGGGTGCACTGCTCATCGATGAGCGCATCGGGGATGTCGCACTCGATGTTCGCGGCGACCTTCTCCATCAGCTCGTTCTCGACGGCATACTTGGCGGACTGCTCGCGCTGCTCGGTGATCTCGCGCTTGATGCTGTCCTTGAGCTCCTTGAGCGTGTCGTACTCGGACACGTCCTTGGCGAAGTCGTCATCAAGCTTGGGAAGCTCCTTGCACTTGATCTCCTTGGCCTTGACGTGGAAGACGACCTTCTTGCCGGCGAGGTCCTTGTGATAATCCTCGGGGAAGGTGATGTCGAGATCCTTCTCTTCGCCGGCCTTCATGCCGATGACCTGATCCTCAAAGCCGGGGACGAAGCTGCCGGAACCGAGCTCGAGCTCGTAATTCTCGCCCTTACCGCCCTCGAACGCTTCGCCGTTGTCGAAGCCCTCGAAGTCGATGACGGCGATGTCGCCCTTCTTGGCCTTGCGGTCGACGGAGACGAGGCGGGCGTTGCGCTCGGCCATCTCATTGAGGCGCTCCTTGACATCGTCGGCGCTGACCTTGATCTCTTCCTTCTCAGCCGTCAGGCCCTTGTACTCGCCGAGCTTGACCTCGGGATACACGGCAACGGTCGCCTTGAAGGTGAAGCCGTTCTCGTCGATCTTGTCGTCCACGATCTCGATCTCGGGATAGCCGACAACATCGAGGCCGCTCTGGCCGATGGCCTGCGTATATGCCTCGGGCAGGGCGATGTCAACGGCATCGCTGTAGAAAACGCCCGCGCCGTAGAGCTTTTCGATCATCTTGCGGGGGGCCTTGCCGGGGCGGAAGCCGGGAATGCTGAGCTTGCCGCGGGCCTTGGCGTAGGCCTTGGCAACGGCGGCTTCAAATTCCTCCGCGCCGACCTCGACGGTCACCGCGACTCTGCTCTTTTCCAGCTTTTCAACATTTTTGACAGTCATGATTTCTTTTTCCTCCGTTTAACATCAGATAATGATGCTTTTGCAAAGTGGAATTATACCATAGCTTCCTCAAAATTTCCACCCTTTTTTGCATCAATTTATGTCTTAATTGCAAATTTTTACAGGCTGAAAGGCGACATAATCCGCCGCGATCAGCGCATATTCGGTTTTTTCGCGCATCCCCTCGAACGCGCGGCGGTGCGTGTAGCCGTGCAGATGCCCGTAATAGCAGCGCTCGACCTCGTATTTGTCGAGAAGCTCGAGCAGCTCGGGACACTTGTAGCCCTGATAGATGGGCGGATAGTGCAGAAAGCAGTAGATGGGCTTCCCCTCCGCCGCCTTGAGCGACGCTTCAAGCCGCAGCGCCTCGCGCGCGAGCATCTTGCCCGTGTGCGTGCCCGCGGCGTCCTCTTCATAAAACCAGCCGCGCGTGCCGCAGATGGCGTGGTCGCCGTAGAAAAAGGCGTTGTTGTAGAGGATATCGAGCGTTGTGATGTCGTGCTCGGCAAAAAACTTTTTCATCTTCGACGCCGTGCCCCACCAGTAGTCGTGGTTGCCCTTTAAGAGGATCTTCCTCCCCGGCAGCGCGTCAATAAACTGAAAATCCGGCAGCGACTGCTCGAGCGACATCCCCCACGAGATATCCCCCGCGATGACGATGACGTCGTCATCGTTGAGCTTCGAGAAATTTTCCCGAATGCGCTCGACATAGTTTGCCCACTTGGGGCCGAACACGTCCATGGGCTTGTTCGTGCCGAGCGATAAGTGCAGGTCGCCGATCGCGTATAATGCCATCGCGTGCCTCCCTTCCAAAGTCAGATCAAAATGCGTTTGCGATGTAGCGGATGCGCGTTTTGCCCGCGCTGCGGTGCACATCGGTGTAGACCTCCGCCACGTCGAAGCGGGCGGGCACATCCAGCTCGCGCTCGCTCAAGTACAAAAGCGCCGCGGCACGCAGCTTTTCCTGCTTTTTCACCGTGACGTACTCGCGCGGCGCACCGTACTGCAAATTCGTGCGCAGCTTCACCTCGACGAACAGCAGCACGCCGTCCTTCTCGGCGATAAGATCGATCTCGCCGAAGCGGCAGCGCCACTCTCGTTCCACGATGCGGCAGCCGCGCTCGCCCAGATACTTTTCGACCAGCGCCTCGCCCCAGTCGCCGTCCTGCTTCGTGCTCATCGCCGCGCCTCCCACTTTTTGAGGAACGTCATGCGGTGCACGGGGCTCGGGCCGTACTGATCGAGCATCTGGTAGTGGAGCTTTGTGCCGTAGCCCTTGTGCCTGGCGAACTGATACTCGGGATACATCGGGTCGAGCACTTCGACCACATAATGGTCACGGCTGACCTTCGCCAGCACGCTCGCCGCGGCGATGGATAAGCTCGCGCCGTCCCCGCCGACGATGGTCTCGTGCGGCGTGGTGATCTTTGCCAACGCGCCGTGGTCGCGGTTGCCGTCGATGAGCGCATAGTCCGCTGGGATTTGCAGCGCATCGATGGCGAGCTGCATCGCCTTCATGCGTGCGCTCAAAATATCCGTTGCGTCGATCTCCTTCTCGTCGACGGACGCGATGGCGTAGGCGACGGCTTTTTCACAGATGACGGGAAACAGCGCCTCGCGCTTTTTCTCCGTCATCTTCTTGGAGTCATTCAGCCCCTCGATCTCACAGCCCTCCGGCAGGATGACGGCGGCGGCGTACACAGGGCCCATCAGCGGCCCCGCGCCCGCCTCGTCCACGCCGCAGACGGATGAAAAGCCCGCGGAGCGGGCTTTGTCCTCGTAGTGTAGGTTGACGCTCATGTGCGCTCGCCCTCCGGCGGGAATTCGAGCGTAAAGCGGCCGAGCTTGCCGCCGCGGAACTCGTCGAGCAGGATACGGCTCATGCGCTCGGTGTCGACCTCGCCGCCGGAGATCAGAAAGCCGCGCTTGCGCCCCGCCTTTTCGAGCAGTGCATAGCCGTCGTCCTCTTCCGAAACGGTGAGCTTGTAGCGCTCCTCGATGGCCTTGGGATAATTTTTGCCAAGGTAATCCATCAGGCGCATGGCGAGCTCTTCGACGTCGACGACCTCGTCGCGGATCGCGCCGGTGAAGGCTAAACGCACGCCGACGCTGCTGTCCTCAAATTTCGGCCACAGGATGCCTGGCGTATCAAGGAGCTCGAGCGTCTTGTCGACCGGCACCCACTGCTTCGTGCGCGTGACGCCGGGGCGGTCGCTCGTTTCGGCGGCCTTCCGCCCGGCAAGCCGGTTGATAAAGCTCGATTTTCCCACGTTTGGGACGCCGAGAACCATGAACCGGAGGGCCTTGCCCACCTGTCCCTTTGCCTCGGCGCGCTCGATCTTCTCCTTCAGAAGAGAGCGTGCCGCAGCGGGAAAGGCGTTTACGCCGCGCCCGCTTTTGCAGTCCATTTCCAGCGCGAGCGCCCCCTCGCCGGTCAACGCTTTTTTCCAGAGCGCCGTCGCAGCGGCGTCCGCCTGATCCGCGCGGTTGAGCACGATCAGCCGCGGCTTGCTGCCGACGATGCGCTCCACATCCGGGTTGCGGCTGGAATTGGGGATGCGCGCGTCGCGCAGCTCCACCACGGCATCCACAAGACGGAGGCTGTCCTCCATCATGCGGGTCGCCTTTTTCATGTGACCGGGATACCAGTTGATCGTTTCGTTGGCCATCAGTCGATCACTCCTATGCGGCTCCAGTCACGGCTCTCTCCGTGCTGGGAATCGCCGCCCGGAACGAGCAGGAAAAACGCCCGTCCGATGACAAGGCGCTCATCCACACAGCCGATGCGGTCATCGCGGCTGTCGGTAGAGCCGTTGCGGTTGTCGCCCATGACAAAGAGACATCCCTCCGGCACGGTGACGGAATCACCGAAATCGATGCGGCGGTGCGTCGGCTCAAGCGTATAAGGCTCATCCAGCGCCACGCCGTCCACATACACGATGCCGCCTTCAAAGTCGATCGTGACCGTTTCACCCTCGGTGGCGATCACGCGCTTTACGATCGGCTCGCTGTTGAAGCTCTCCTTGCGCAGCACGATAATGTCGCCGCGCTTTGGCGTATAGAAAAGATTGGAGACGAGAATGCGGTCGCCGGGGTGCAGCGTGTTGAGCATGGAGGTGCCGACAACGCCGACCACGCGGACAAGAAACGTGAAAATCAGAACACAGGCAAACAGCGCCACCACGAGCGACTGGATCCAGTCAAACGTCTCGCCGCGGCGTTCTTTCAGTTTTCTCTTTTTGATCTCAGGCCAGGTTTCATTCATAAAGAGCACACTTCCGGTATTGTAATTACAGGCATTATACTACATAATGCAATTGTCAGCAATAGGGAAAAAGGACGCCTCGATGAGGCGTCCTTTTTCTATGCGGCCGGACTTCAGTTGATGAGGCCCTTGACCTTCGCAGCCTTGCCCACGCGGTCGCGCAGGTAGTACAGCTTCGCCCGACGGACTTTGCCGCGCCGGATGGTCTCCACGGAGACGATGCTGGGAGAATGCACGGGGAAAACCTTCTCGCAGCCGACGCCGTAGGAAATGCGGCGGACAGTGATGGTTTCGTTGATGCCGCCATGCTTTCTGGCAATGATGGTGCCTTCAAACACCTGGTTGCGCTCGCGGGAGCCTTCCTTGACGCGCAGAGTGACACGCACGGTATCGCCGACGTTCATCTGCGGAAGCTCCGGCTTCATGTAGTTCGCGGTGAGAGTTTTGATGAGATCCATGATGATCCTTCCTTTACATGAGACGTTCTTACCGCGTAAGCACTGCGGCAGCGGACCGCCTTGATATGCCGTGCCCAAGGCACGATCCATAAGAGGATACCATATCCCGTCCGGTTTTGCAAGCATTTTTTCACAGCCTTTTTCAACCGGCTGCGCATATTTCACCCGAAATCCGGCAGAATAGGAAATGACTTCTTTACCGGAGGGAAAACCATGAAAAAAATACGAGAAATTCTGCTATTTTCGCTCTGCGTACTGCTGTTTTCCGGCTCGCTCACCGCGGCGGCAGCGGACGGCGCTCCCATCGCGGAGAATCTGGAGATCATGACCTACCGCGGCATATCCGTCGGCGGGCAGCTCAAAGCGTTTGATCCGGAGGGCGAAGAGGTACACTTCCGCATTACGACCGAGCCGAGAAAGGGCACGCTGACGCTTGAAGAAAACGGCGAATTTGTCTACACTCCCGCCGAAGGCAAGCGCGGGCGAGATTACTTCGGCTACTGCGCCTCGGATCCGAAAGGCAATGTTTCGCAGGAAGCTACCGTCGTCATCACGATCCGCAAGACCGGGAGAGGCGCCGGCTATGCCGATACCGCCGGTCTCTCCTGCGAGTACGCCGCGTGCGTCCTCGCGGAAGAAGGACTCTTCACCGGCCGGTGCGTGTGCGGACAATATCTCTTTGAGCCGGAGGAGACGGTCTCCTGCGGCGAGTTTCTGTCGCTCTGCATGGAAACGGCAGGCATTGAGCCGGTGGAAACGACTGTTTCCGCAGAAAGCAGCGCCACCGCCGCTCCCGTGTGGATACAGCAGTATGTCGATGCCGCCGTGTCCGAGGGCTGCCCCGTGCCGACGTTTGGCGGAGCCTCCTTCGACGCGGACGCGCCGGTAACCCTCGGCGCTGCGGCGCAGACGCTCTCCAAAGCGCTGCGCATCACGCCGCTCTCGTCCGCGAGCGGCGAAGAGAGCGCCGCGGCGCGCGCCATACAGGAGCTGGTGGCGTGCGGTCTTCTGCCGGTCGGAATGGATGCGGAAGCATCGCTCACGCGCGGTCAGGCGGCGGAGCTTTTCCTAAAGGCGCTCGATCTTCTGGAACAGCGCGGCTGACAAAAACCGGCAGCATTCAACTTCGGTTGGGTGCTGCCGTTTTTGGGTGTTTAAGGGTGGAAAATCGCTTGTTTTTTCGCAAAGACCGCCTTTGCCGTGCAAACGGTCTATTCATGACCGCTCAAATGGCTTTATCCCGAAAAAAATGCTTTTTGATGCAGCATATTCCGGAGAACCTCTTGACTTAAAAAGCAGGTAAAGTATATAGTCGATGTGTTATAATTGTTAAAACAATTAACGATAGCAGGTACATATAATGAAAAAAGACAATAGAAAATACTACGCCGCCTATGAGGAACGCTACAAAACCGCCCATGCAAACGGTGTTAGTTGGTCGAGCGATGTAAATACGCCTATCGTGATGGAAGTGATTGACAGGTATAAAATCCGTCGGGAGCATAAACTCCTTGAGATCGGATGCGGGGAAGGCCGAGATTCCAGGACGGTCTTGGATCATGGTTTTCCGTTAATGGCAACGGATATTTCCGAAGAAGCCATTGCGTATTGCAGGCAGCAGATGCCCCGGTACGAAAAGCATTTCAGCGTTTTGGACTGCTTATCCGCCCGACTGGATGAAACGTTTGATTTTATCTTTGCCATAGCCGTTGTTCATATGCTGGTGCTTGACGAGGACAGAGACGGCTTTTATCGGTTTATCCGCAGCCACCTGACCGCAGAGGGAAAGGCTCTGATCTGCACCATGAGCGACGGAGAATTTGAAATGCAGAGTGACATTTCCACTGCATTTACCTTACAGGAGAGAAACCACGACTCCGGCAAAATGATGGTTGCCGGAACATCGTGCAGGATGGTATCATGGAATACATTGGAAAATGAGTTAGCAAGAAACGGCCTGACCATCATTGAGAAAGGGATCACAAGCTCCCTTCCTGATTTTAACTGCCTGATGTATGTCGTCGTTAAAGCATAAGGGAGCGTATATACGAGGATTTGACAGTGAATAAAGAAGAATTATTGAAGCTCTCTCCCGGGGAGTTGACCGATTTGGGCATCTGCCCGACCTGTTTCAACCGAGAAAACGGCGGTGCGCTTTATGGCGATAACTCGGATAAGATGCTCTATAAGGATGAAGATATTGAATGCTTCTTTGTCGGCAATCCGAGAGCGGCCGGTCATATGTGCATTTCCACTATGGAACACTATCACGACATGAGCGAAGCTCCCGATCACATCAATGAGAAGATCATTCGATTTACGAAGCGGTTCATGCAGATCCTTTGCGAGGTTTATGGGTGTGAGCGGGACCTTGGACTTCGACGAGCCTGAGGAAAACGATTCCAAGAACGACGAGCTGATACTCACCCGCACCGCAATCGTGGGGCTTTTGGCCGAATATTTGGCCGGTGTGCTGGATAAGCGCGAACAATTCGGTCTCCTCAAATCCATTGAGCTTCCGGTCTCTCAGGTCCTGCATGGCATGGAACAGGTCGGCGCCCAAGTGGATATGACACGTCTGGTGCAGATGCGCGACCAACTTGCCGCCGACGCTGCCCAGGCACAGGAAACGGCGTGGCAGTTCGCGGGGGAGCAGGTGAACCTGCAAAGCCCCAAACAGCTGCAGAAGATCCTGTTCGAAGACATGGGATTGAAACCGACGAAAAAAACCAAGTCCGGTTCATACACCACCAATGCCGCGGCATTGCAGACCTTGCGTGACCGCTCGTACGATAACGACCGCGCATGCCAGTTCCTTGACGCGTTGCTGATGCATCGTGAAAAGAACAAGCTCAAGCAGATCGTGCAGACGTTGATCGACGCCACAAACCGTCATGACGGTCGCATCCACACCACTTTCGAACAGACGGTGGCAGCCACCGGACGATTGAGCTCCGTCGATCCAAACCTGCAGAACATTCCGAACCGGGATCCCGCAGGTCGTGAGATTCGATCCGCGTTCGTGCCGGGAGAGGGCTTCGAATCGTTGCTGAGCTCCGACTACTCGCAGGTCGAACTGCGCATCATGGCCGACCTTTCCGGTGATGAGGCGTTGATAGAGGCCTTCCGCTCCGGCAAGGACTTCCATAAGTATGTGGCCAGCTTGGTCTACGGCATTCCCGTTGACGACATCACGTCCGATCAGCGTAGCCACGTCAAGGCGATGAGCTATGGACTTGCCTACGGTCTGAGCACGTATGGACTTGCCCAGCAGCTCAAGATCAAGCCCAAAGAAGCCGAATCGCTGAAAAACCAGTATTTCGCCACTTTTGGCAAAGTCCATGAATACCTTGAATCGCTTGTCTCGTCCGCACGCGAAAAAGGATATACCGAAACCATTTTCGGAAGGCGCAGGTATTTCCCCGGTCTCAAATCGCCGAACCGTGCCGTGAGGGACGCGGCCGAACGCGCCGCGTTGAACGCGCCTATCCAAGGCTCGGCGGCGGACATCATGAAAATCGCCATGATTCGTGCGTATGACGCACTGCAGGAAGCGAACCTTGGAAGTCGCCTCATACTGCAGATTCATGATGAACTTGTGGTGGAGATCGCGCCCGGTGAGGAGAAGCAGGCCACCGCGCTGGTGAAGGATGCCATGGAGCATGCCGTCACCATGGCCGTTCCGTTGGACGTATCGACGGGCATCGGTTCCGATTGGCAATTGGCGGCCCACTGATCCGTTCCCGTCGGATAATCGAAGGCTGATTAAAAAAGAAAGAAGGAAGATTGTGGCAACGCTGAAGCAGGTCGTGGATGTGCTTGAAACGCTGTATCCGCTGCGATACGCGGAACAATGGGATGAGCCGGG
>ERZ773148.2498-NODE-2498-length-13803-cov-4.211740_pt1 | contig 13803 bp, 10 predicted proteins | sample MGYA00580846_ERZ773148 | MGnify/ENA primary metagenome ERZ773148 (study PRJEB29015, sample SAMEA2737879) | human gut metagenome | biome: human gut; feature: human-associated habitat; material: faeces | place: China | collected 2012 ... | reverse complement strand
TCCAATGCAGCAGGTGGTGTCAACCCCTCATTCCATGTGGGAGACATCATGGTGATCACTGATCATATCAATATGATTCCAAACCCTTTGGTCGGTCCTAATGAGGAGGAGTTGGGACCTCGATTCCCCGATATGAGTGAACCGTATGATCGGAACTTGATTGCTATGGCGGACCGGATTGCTGCTGAAGAGGGGATAACCTTGCAACACGGATGTTATTGGGGTGGTACTGGTCCGACATACGAAACGCCGGCTGAATACCGTTTTTTCCATGTTGCAGGAGCCGATTCTGTGGGTATGTCCACTACTCCTGAGGTGATTGCGGCACGTCATATGGGTATTCCTGTATTTGCAGTCTCTGTCATAACAAATAACGGGCTTTCCGGTGAAAAGGCAACACACGAAGAGGTGCAACGTGAAGGAAACAAAGCGCAACAGAAGATGACTCGCCTCTTCACCCGTCTTCTCGAAGAGATTGCGTAAACATGTTTCGTAATAAAACAGGAGGGAGACAGGTTGCTGGATCGATGCGGGCAAATGTGTGATTGTAGTAGCAGATCAAGCCTCTTGAAAGTGACGTCTTGAATGAAAACGGATCATTCAAGAATGTTCGTAAGATCATAGGTTGGGAGGTGAATAGCTCTCGACCGCTAATTGTTTAAGGCAAAACACCAGGTGTTATTGAATTGAACAATATCCTGTATGAATGCCGATAGAGCTGTAACGTTGTTATCAGCACTACCTAAAACAGAAACAGCCAAATTGTAATAAAATATTGAGCAATGATTAACAAAGTGATTCTGATCGGTAATGTGGGGGCTGATCCCGAAGTGAGAGCTCTCGAAGGTGGAACCAAAGTGGCTCGTCTGCGTATTGCCACAACCGAACGGATTTACAATCGTCAAACCCAGGAGACCAAAGAGCATACCGAATGGCATAATGTGACGTTGTGGCGGAATCTGGCCGATGTGGCCGACCGTTTTATTCGCAAGGGGAGCCAGGTCTATGTGGAGGGCAGTCTCCGGACTCGTGATTGGACGGATAAGGATGGTAATAAACGTTATACGACTGAAATTGTAGCCAACGACCTCAAAATGTTGGGTCGTCGAAATGATGCTCCGACTGCTGGCAATGAGAACAGCTCTTATGGAACCTCTTCATATGGAGGTAACAGTTATGGGGCTCCAGCTCCACAACAACAGACAGCGGCCCCTGTAACGAATAATATGACTGCTGCTGTGCCTGAAGAGGTAGATGATCTGCCCTTCTAATTTTGCATATCGTAAAAACGCATCACGGTTTTATTGATATTAATAAGACCGTGTATGCTTTGTTGAAAAGAATTCTGATTTAATAGCTTTCAAATACCCGAAATATGAGTAACAACGACTGGAAAAGCCGTTTGAATGTCGTATACTCGACCAATCCCGATTTTCAATACACCTATCAGGAGGATGAGAATGAGGCTGAAACCTTGCCTCCTTCCCGTCAGGATCTGCGCGTATGGCTCGATCGAAAACAACGTGCAGGAAAACAAGTGACGTTGGTCAAAGGTTTTGTCGGTAAAGAGGAGGACCTCAAAGCATTGGCGAAATTTCTTAAAAGCAAATGTGGTGTAGGTGGTTCCGCCAAAGAGGGTGAAATCGTCATTCAGGGAGATTTTCGTGATCGGGTGGTCGATATTCTGCTCAAAGAGGGATATCGGGTAAAAAAGGCGGGCAACTGATTTCCGAAAAGAGGAACCGATGATGCAACGCCTTTTTTTATGTCTGCTCAGTTTGGGAACGCCTTTTTCTTTGTTTGCTGCGCTGACAGCGGTCTGCAGGTTGCGCAGATCGTTCATACAGTCAAAAATACGGATGATGTCGATTCCGTTTGCAATGGATTTCTGTACGAAATACTCTACTACGTCGTCTGCGTACGGACGATATCCCAGGATATTCTGTCCACGGAACAGCATCTGCAGTTTTGTATTTTTGAATCCGTCACGGAGTTTTCTCAGTCTCATCCATGGATCTTCATGCAGAAAACGTAAGGAAGCATCGAAAGTTGCACCTCCCCAGCACTCTACTGCGTGATATCCGATTTTATCCATTTTATCGATGATCGGAAGCATCTGTTCTGTTGTCATTCTCGTCGCGATCAGGGACTGATGTGCATCACGCAGAACAGTTTCCATAATCTTGACAGGTTTCTTTTCTACTGCCATTTCTATCCTCCTAAATTAAGTGTTTCTCACTTTTGTTTGTCTTAAGAAGTTATACACCGAAGATCGCCATGAAGGTACCGGCCGCTACGGCTGTACCGATAACACCGGCTACATTCGGTCCCATTGCATGCATCAGCAGGAAGTTCGTCGGATCTGCCTCCGCACCGACTTTCTGGGATACACGGGCTGCCATAGGTACCGCAGATACACCTGCAGAACCGATCAGCGGGTTGATTCTTCCGTGGGTTGCCTTGCACAGTACCTTTCCTAACAGGACACCGCCTGCGGTACCGAATACGAATGCGATCAGACCCAGGGCAACGATCTTTAAGGTGCTGACATTTAAGAATGCCTCAGCACTTGTGGATGCACCAACGGAAGTACCAAGAAGGATAACTACAATGTACATCATGGCATTGGAAGCTGTCTCCTGGAGCTGTTTTACAACGCCGCACTCACGGAACAGGTTACCAAGCATCAGCATACCTACCAGCGGAGCGGTAGATGGAAGGATCATGCAGACAACGATGGTGATAACAATCGGGAACAGGATCTTCTCGAGTTTGGATACGGAACGAAGCTGCTCCATTTTGATTTTACGCTCTTTCTCTGTAGTCAGAAGCTTCATGACCGGCGGCTGGATGATCGGCACCAGTGACATATAGGAATATGCTGCTACGGCGATCGGTCCCATCAGATGCTGCTGTCCGAGTTTATTCAGAAGGAAAATAGAAGTCGGGCCGTCGGCACCGCCGATGATGGAGATAGCAGCTGCCTCTCTTCCATTGAATCCCATGAAAATAGCGAAGAAGTATGCCAGATAGATACCAAGCTGTGCTGCTGCACCCATGATAAAGCTGATCGGGTTTGCAATCAGCGGACCGAAGTCTGTCATCGCACCTACACCCATGAAGATCAGGGACGGAAGGATACTCCACTCGTCCAGAGTAAAGAAATAGTAGAACAGACCGCCCGCATGCTCAAGACCCTGTACGTCGGTATAAGGCTCAGCCATGATGTCCGGGTAAATGTTTACAAGCAGCATACCGAATGCGATCGGTACAAGAAGCAACGGCTCAAATTCATGCTTAATCGCAAGATACAAGAAGAAGCAAGCCACTGCGATCATAACGTAATTGCCCCAGTCCAGATTAAAAAACGCCGTCTGGTGAAGCAGGTTGTTTAAAGTTTCAGTAATCATTTTTTCACCTCCGGTTTTTTCTTACAACGGGCATTAGTTCATGGTTGCAAGAACGTCACCGGATTCTACTGCATCGCCTACTGCTACATTGATGGTTGCTACTGTGCCATCCTGCGGTGCTACAACCGGGATTTCCATCTTCATGGCTTCCAGTACAAGAACAGCATCTCCTGCTTTTACAGCGGTGCCTGCTGCTGCTTCGATTTTGCAGATTTTACCAGGTACAGAAGCAGTAACCTCTACGCTGCCTGCTGCGCCTGCCGGAGCTGCTGCTTTCGGTGCTGCCGGTGCTGCTTTTGGTGCCGGTGCTGCTTTTGCTGCGCTGACAACTGGAGCTGCGCCTGCTGTGGTTCCTTCTTCTACAGTTACGTTATATACATTTCCGTTTACGGTAATGGTGTAGTTTTTCATTGAAAATTTCCTCCTTAAGCTCTTTTGCCTTTTCTGCGGATCGGACGTGCAACATAAGCATCTCCGGATGCAGAAGCCATATCTTCTTCATACATGGCGATTGCAGCTGTAATAACAGCCTGCAGCTCCATATCGTCTGCTTCCGGTGCTGTCTCTTCAACAACCGGTGCTGCGACAGCCTTTGGTGCTTCCTGTACAGGTGCTGCCGGTGCTTTTTTCTTCTTCTTGTCTCCCAAAATGTAATCAAACGAAGAAATAACGAAAATCAGGAAAATCAGCATAACAAATACGGTACCGATTCCGATGATGGTGTTCATGCCGGCCTGGCCGATCAGAACGCCCTTTGACTCCTCAACGGTGATGGTGAGGTCGGTCGGAACTGGTGTTCCGGTGCTGATGTTCCAGAATACGCGGACAATACCAGGATTTTTTTCAAATTCACCCGGAATTGTGCAGGTTACAAAATCTCCGTCTACTTCGAGAGTACCGTCTTCCAGGCTTTTTACCTCTCCGAGGTCAGCCTTTGCCTCTTCCCATGCCTCAGCTGCTCTTGCATAGAACTGCTGGTCGGAAGCTTCCATATTGGCAAGATCGTCATCGCTGTAGGTCATCAGGCTCTGTCCTACCCACTGAACACTGGAGGAGAGCAGAGAATCTACCGTAGATGCCTCAACCGGTGAATAAGCCGGTGTAGATGCCGCATCCGCAAAAACAGGAGCTACGGTCACAACCATGGTGCAGGCTGCGGTAAGGACGAGACTTACTAATTTTTTCCAGTTCTTTCTCATCGTATGCCACCTTCCTTAGACTGTTCCGTGTTTTCTGTCCGGTCTGTCTTCTCTCTTGGTATACAGCATCTCGAATGCGCCGATAACATATTTTCTGGTGTCTTCCGGCTCGATGATGGTGTCCACATAGCCTCTTCTGGCTGCGGAAGTTACATTGTTCTGAAGGGTTGCATATTCAGCTGCTTTCTCGTTGATGGTAGCAGCGTCAGATCCTTCGTACATGATCTTTGCTGCAGATTTTGCATCCATCATTCCGATTTCTGCGTTCGGCCATGCAAATACCATGTCTGCTCCGATGGATTTGCTGTTCATGACAACGTATGCGCTTCCGTATGCTTTGCCGACAACAACGTTTACTTTCGGAACGGTTGCGTTTGCGAAAGCTGCGGTCAGGGCTGCTGCGTTCTTAGCCATGGTTCTCTCAGAGCATTTGGTTGCCTTGAATCCGGTTACGTTTGTGATGGTAAGTACCGGGATGCAGAAAGCATCGCAGAAGTTTACGAAATCTGCTGCTTTTTTGGCCCCTCTTGCGCTTAAGGTTCCATCCATTTTCTCTTTTACAGTTCCGTCCTCGCCGTAGATTTCAGAGCGGTTTGCAACTGCTCCTACGGTTGCTCCGTTTAACTGGATGAATGCGGTTACAACATCTTTTCCGTAAGCGGCTTTGGTCTCAAAATAGATGCCGTTGTCGCTGAGCTGGGAAAGAAGGATTCCGGTATCGCCTGCGCAGTTTGCAAGGTCTGCACATGCACGGTTCAGATCATCCTCGCACTCGGTGTATGCTTCGTCCTCGTTGTTTGCCGGAAGCATAGATACCAGGTTTCTGATCTGTCCGAGGATTTCTTCCTCGGTTCCAGCAAAGTCAACAAGACCTGCTTCTTCGCCCTGGAAATCTGCGGATGCGGTATCACATTTGGATACGTGGTTTCCGTCCAGTGCGTTCGGGGAGTTTACAAAAAGTTTTCCGTTTTTAGACTCCATGAACGTGAAGTCTGTCATAGCCGGGATGAGTGCCATACCGCCGCCGCAGGTACCAAATACTGCTGTGATCTGTGGAATCACGCCGGATGCCATTGCCTGCGCCATATAGATTTCGCCGAAACCGTTCAGAGCATCAGTTGCCTCCTGCAGACGCATACCGGCACAGTCTACCAGTCCGATGACCGGAGCACCTGTTTTCTGTGCAAACTCATACAGTCTCGCGATTTTTTTTGCATGCATTTCGCCGATGGTACCGCCCATCACAGACGCATCCTGGCTGTATACGTATACCAGGCTGCCGTTGATCACACCGTAACCAGTAATTACACCATCGGATGGTGTCTCCATGCCGGCCATGTTGAAATCTGTGCTTCTGGCAGTAACCTGTCCGCCGATTTCCACAAAGCTGTTTTCATCCAGCAAAGAGGCGATTCTTGTGCTCGCTAAACTTTGTGCTGTGTTACTCATTCTTCAAACCTCCATCTTTCTATTTTCATTATAAAATTTTAAACAAATTTTATACAAGTCTATCATATCTGTTTTTTCGTTTTTTTTCAATACTTTTTCTCACCTTTTTGACAGAAAATAGACAGAAAAATTTCAGATTTTTCCTATTATAAATGGAAGGTCAAACTTGATTTTTCCCGGCCTTTCCTTTTTCAAAAAGTCCTGTTTTCTTTCCGCATCGTACAAAAAAGCCGCCCGGCGGCGGCTTTTCTTACACGTTTTTCCTTCGGTTTAATATAGTTCAATGTGAACCGGAATTCCATTCTCATACTGCATCGCCGGTTCGCCAAGAATCAGCGGACGAAGATACGCCATCATCTCCTCGGTCACATCATGACCATCTTCTGTAATCCAGGAAAGCGGCACTTTCTTTTCTTTATTTGCCACTTCCGATACCGGAACGGAGGTATACTCCACGCGGTAAGGATCCGCGGAGATTCTTCGGATCGATGCCATCTGTCCTCCCTGTTTTTCCAGTGCACACTGGCAGGCTTTCATGCCGAGCATACGGGACTCCTCAAGATCGGTCGCACTCGCAAGATGAGCCGCGCACCGCTGCATCAGGTTCAGTTCAATCGATCTTACCTTACAGCCGATACGGTCACGCACCAGCTCTTCGAGTACTTTTGCAGAACCTGCAATGTAGCTGTGCCCAAACTGATCCTGTGCATCGCTCTGCACCTGCTCAGAAACATAGCGGCCCTCGCTGTCATGGATGCCCTCGCTGATTGCAACCAGAACACTGTCCTTCTGTTCCAGTTTTTCCTGCACATCCTTTAAAAACTGTTCGGTGTCAAAGACCGGCTCGCAAAGATAGATCAGGCTCGGCCCTTCTCCGCCGTTGACACGGGACAGTGCAGACGCTGCCGTCAGCCATCCTGCGTTTCTTCCCATGACCTCCACGATGGTCACAGCCTTCTTTTCATATACATGGCAGTCTCTCTCCAGCTCTGCAAAGGTTGCTGCCAGATATTTTGCCGCAGATCCAAAGCCCGGGCAGTGATCCGTTTCGACAAGATCATTGTCAATCGTCTTTGGCGCCCCGACAACAAACACATCGTCCACACCGTTTTCTTTGCAGTACTTTGACATCTTGTCTACGGTATCCATCGAATCATTTCCGCCGATATAAATAAAATAACGGATCTCATGTCTGCGAAAAATTTGAAGTATTTCTTCAAAATCCTCCTTGTTTTCTTCCGGATCGCCCAGTTTATAACGACAGGAGCCAAGCGCTGCTGCCGGGGTCTGCATCAGAAGAGAGATTTTTTCTGCTGAATCCAGTTTTTTTCCAAGATCAAGAAATTTTTCTGCAAGCACGCCTTCAATTCCATTTACCGCACCATAAATATGATCTACTTTTCCGGACAGTACAGCACAGGAAACAACTCCTGCCACCGTTGCATTGATCGCCGCGGTCGGTCCGCCAGACTGCGCTACTAACAGATTTCGCATATGATTTTCCTCCATCTATTCCCACTACTTTCTAAAAGTTTTTCACGAAATCACTTTCGCTTCGTCCTATAGCGTACCATATTTTTTTTCTTCCGTACACCCTGTTTTGCGTTTCCGGGAAAAGCCTGTAGACTTTCACAACGGATTGCAAAGTTTTTCGTTTTTTTCTTGCAGGATTGCCCTTAAAAAGCTATAATAGAAGCAATGTCCACGAAAAGGACGCAGAAAAATATACGTTTCATCAACAAAAAAACTGGAGGTTTTTTTCATGCAGACCAAGCAAGATGGCCGTCTCGGCACCGAAAAAATCGGGAAACTGATGCTCGAACTGGCCCTTCCCTCTGTCCTCGCACAGATTGTAAATGTACTATATAACATTGTAGACCGCATTTATATCGGCCGGATTCCTGATGTTGGTTCCCTGGCACTGACCGGTGTCGGCGTCACGTTTCCGATTATCACAATCATCTCCGCCTTTGCCGGATTCGCAAGTGGAGGCGGTGCTCCTCTTGCCGCCATCGCACTCGGACAGAAAAACCGGGACCGCGCAGAAAAAATTCTTGGAAGCTCCACTTCCCTGCTGCTCTTTTTCTCCGTGTGTCTGATGGCGTTTTTCTTTTTCTTTCAGACACCGCTTCTGTACCTTTTTGGTGCAAGCAGCAACACAATCCGATACGCTTCCACGTATATTTCCATTTATCTTGTCGGAACCGTATTTGTCGAGCTGGCTGTCGGATTGAATACTTTTATCAGCTGTCAGGGACACGCACGCACGGCCATGTGCTCCGTTCTCATTGGCGCTGTTATCAACATTGGTCTTGACCCGGTTTTCATCTTCGTTCTTCATATGGGTGTTTCCGGGGCCGCACTTGCTACCATTCTCTCCCAGGCTTTAAGTGCTGCATGGGTTCTTCGGTTTCTTACCTCAAAAAAATCAGGTGTCCGCCTTTCTCTTCGCACCATGAAACCGGATTTTTCCATTTTAGGCTCTGTCATGGCACTCGGCATCTCACCATTTATCATGTCTGCAACGGAAAGTGCCATCACAATCGTCATGAACCACGGGCTACAGACGTACGGCGGCGACCTCTATGTCGGCTCGATGACAATTCTCCAGTCGGTGCTGCAGCTGATTTTCGTACCGGTCAACGGCTTTACGAACGGTGTACAGCCGATCATCAGCTACAACTTTGGTGCAGGCCAGTTTGACCGTGTCCGCCAGACAATCCGGCGCATGATCGCCATTACTTTTACTGCCGCTTTCGTCTACGTTGTATTCGCAATGCTTCGTCCGGCTCTTTTTGCCGGTCTTTTCACGACTGACCCGGAACTGATTGTCATCGTAGAGAAGGTACTTCCGGTTTACATTGCCGGCATGGCAATTTTCGGACTGCAGAGCGGCGTACAGAGTTCCTTCCTCGGTCTTGGCCAGGCGAAGATTTCTCTTTTTATTGCACTGCTTCGAAAAGTCATCCTTCTGATTCCGCTTGCACTCATTCTGCCGCATTTCTTCGGTGTCATGGGCGTTTACTATGCAGAACCGATCGCTGATGTATGTTCTGTTATCACTGCCGTTACGCTGTTTCTCTGCAATATCCGGAAAATTCTTTCAACAGAAACACTTGCAAAAGTGACTCATACCGAAGAATGACAAAAGAGGCGCTCTGCGACCTTTTCCATGCACCACCCATAATCAATTTTCTCGATCGTTTCGGCTGCATAGACGGGATATTCCGCGAGAAGAATCCCGTCGATCGAATACGTAACCGAACCGACCTTTTCTCCTTTCTTTACCGGGGCTTTCAAAAGCTCCGGTAAAAAAATGTCTTTTTCCGGTATTTCTGTCTCTTTCAGAAGAGCGGGAAGCGAGCGCGCCGGATCAAGCGCCGGGCTTGTAAGGGTAAGGCGGGCGCTGCTTTTTACCTGCAGCATCCCGTCGTAAACACCGTCTGCTACTTCAATCTGCCCTGGGTTCCAGCTATGGTCCAGCACGTCACGATACATATACGATTCCAGCCCGTAGTTTAAAAGCTTTGCGGCATCCGCCCATTTATAGTTTTTATGGCTGGGCCATCCGCACGCAAGCAACGACACAATCAGACGCTTTCCATCCCGCTCCAGCGCACCGGTATAACAGTAACCGGCTTTTGCCGTGAAGCCGGTTTTTCCCGAAACAGCTCCATCCATCTGATCCAGCAGTGCGTTGTGATTATAGCAGTTGAACATGTTTTTCTTTTCCAGATCCCAGAAGGTATAGGACCGCGTCTGCGTCACTGCGAGAAACTGGGCGGCTTTCGGTGAAATCCAGACACAGTATCGCATGATCCGTGCCAGATCAGCTGCTGTCGTGTGGTGATCTCCGCCTGCGTCAGAAGCATCAAGACCGTTCGGCGTCACAAAATGCGTATCTGTGCAGCCGATTGCTGCGGCTTTTTCATTCATAAGCGATGCAAATTCCTCTACACTTCCGCCGATGGTCTCTGCAATCATTACCGCCGCGTCGTTATGCGATTCCAGCATCAGGGAATACAGAAGATCGCCAAGCAGAAACTGTTCTCCCTCCCTCACACCGAGATGTACTTTCGGCGCTGCGGCTGCTTTAGCCGATGCAGTTGCGACCGTCTGCTCTTGTCCGTTTTCCAGTGCCAGAATGCATGTCATGATTTTCGTTGTGCTCGCCATTGCCATAGGATCTGTCTCGCGTTTTCCGAACAGCACACGGCCGGTATCGCCATCCATCAGGCATGCCGCCGTTGCAAACAGCTGATTCGGCTCGCTCTCCTGCTCTGTCGCAGTCACGGACACACTTCCCAAAAACAGAAGCAGGATTCCCAGGAAAAAACCTGTCTTGTTTCTTCTTTTTCTGTTCAAAATCAGATCCCCCTTGTGTTTTTTCTCTTTAAAAACGGAAAAGCCGGACGCTCTTTTGGGACCGGCTTTTTGTCTGCTTCTTCTTCATTATATGAGGTTTCCTGTAAAATCATGGTAAAATTTCACAAAGTTATTGACACTACGATCCATATCATGTATAATTCCCCATGTTTGTATAGAATTACTAAACTTTTTGTTTATTTTTACTGAGATTTCCTGAGAATCCGTATTCAGCAAAAGGATCCCGGGAAAGACTTTGGATGCAGAAAGGATTTTTTATGGAAATCGGAAAAAAAATCAGGGAACTGCGGATGTGGAAAGGGCTGACGCAGGAGGAACTGGCAGATCGGAGCGAGCTGTCAAAGGGATTTATTTCCCAGCTTGAAAACGATGTGACCTCTCCCTCGATCGCCACGCTGGTTGATGTTCTTACCTGCCTTGGAACGGATCTAAAAACGTTTTTCGGCGAAGAGCAGGACAATCAGGTTGTCTTTTGCGAAGAAGATTACTTTGTAAAGACCGCTGAAGCGCAGGGCAACGAGATCGCATGGATCGTTCCGAATGCACAGAAAAACAGGATGGAGCCAATCCGGCTGACGCTGCAAAGCGGCGCGTGCACCGAGATTGATTCACCGCATGAAGGCGAGGAATTCGGCTATGTACTTTCCGGCCGTATTCTCCTTCATCTTGGAGATGAATGCCACAAAGTGAAGAAAGGGGAAAGCTTCTACTATCCCGCTTCCTGTAATCACTATCTGGAAAATCCGGGTAAAACGCCGGCCATCATTCTCTGGGTCAGTTCACCGCCTTATTTTTAGATTTTTTACACCGCGTGATTTTCACGAGAAACGGTGTTCCAAATTTCACAACCCGAAAGGAGCATATTACACATGAGTACCAAATTACTTGATCTGGTCAACATCACAAAATCGTACGACGGAGTTACCATTCTGGATGATCTGAATCTTTATATCCGTGAAAACGAATTTCTTACCCTCCTTGGCCCGAGCGGCTGCGGAAAAACAACTACATTACGTATCCTCGGCGGTTTTGAGACACCGGATGCCGGAAAGGTTTTATTTAACGGACAGGATATCACCCAGCTTCCGCCAAACAAACGCCAGCTAAACACGGTGTTCCAGAAATATGCTCTTTTCACGCATATGACAATTGCGGAAAACATTGCTTTCGGGCTGAAAATCAAAGGAAAATCCAAAGCATATATCAATGACAAAATCAAATACGCATTAAAACTTGTTAACCTTGAGGGTTACGAAAACCGCTCCCCGGCGCTTCTCTCCGGCGGCCAGCAGCAGCGAATCGCCATTGCGCGCGCGATTGTCAACGAACCGAAAGTTCTGCTTCTGGATGAGCCGCTCGGCGCACTTGACTTAAAGCTCCGCCAGGACATGCAGTACGAGTTGATCCGTCTGAAAAACGAACTTGGCATCACCTTTATCTATGTCACCCACGATCAGGAAGAGGCGCTTACCATGTCGGACACGATCGTTGTCATGAACCAGGGTTATATCCAGCAGATCGGCACACCGGAAGACATCTACAATGAACCGCAGAACGCATTCGTTGCAGACTTCATCGGTGACAGCAACATTCTCGACGGCATCATGATTGAGGACCGTCTCGTCGAGATTCTCGGTGCGAAGTTCGAGTGCGTTGATGTCGGATTCGGCAAAAACAAACCGGTCGACGTTGTGATCCGCCCGGAGGATATTGATCTTGTGAAACCGAAGGAAGGTACCATCCGCGGACGTGTCACCCATCTGATTTTCAAAGGTGTTCACTATGAGATGGAGGTTACGGTGAACGGTTTTGAGCTTCTCGTTCACTCTACCGATCTGTTCCCGGTCGGACAGGAAGTCGGCATCCATGTCGATCCATTTGATATCCAGATCATGAACAAACCGGAATCCGAAGATGAGGAGGCGGCAGCCATTGAAGAGTAATAAATTAAAGAAATGGCTGGCAGCACCTTATGCCGTCTGGGCTGTTGGTTTCATCATCATCCCGCTGATCCTGATTCTCTACTATGCGTTCACCGGGGAAGAAGGCGGCTTTACCCTTTCGAATTTTGCCTACGTTGCAACGAAGGAAAACATCAAGGCACTTGGCCTGGCTCTGTGGCTCTCACTCCTTAGCACAGTACTCTGTCTTGTCCTTGCCTATCCGCTTGCCATGATTCTGGCAAACCGGAATGTCAACCAGACCAGCTTTATTGTGCTGATCTTCATTCTCCCGATGTGGATGAACTTTCTGCTCCGTACGCTTGCATGGCAGACACTGCTTGAGAAAAACGGCGTCATCAACAGCATTCTCTCGTTTTTCCATCTGCCCGGCATTTCCATCATCAACACACCGGGAGCGATCATTCTCGGTATGGTTTACAACTTCCTGCCGTTTATGGTTCTGCCGATCTACAATGTCCTGATTAAGATCGACCGTGACGTCATCAACGCAGCAAGAGACCTCGGAGCGAACAGCGTACAGACTTTCCTGAAAGTAACGCTGCCGCTCACCACGCCGGGTATCGTAAGCGGTATTACCATGGTATTTATCCCGGCGCTTACAACCTTTGTTATTTCCGACCTGCTCGGCGGAAGCAAGATCCTTCTGATCGGAAACGTCATCGAGCAGGAGTTCAAACAGACCAACAACTGGAATGCCGGAAGCGCACTTTCCACAGTCCTGATGATTTTCATCATCCTGTCGATGGTTCTGATGAACAAATACGATAAAGACGGGGAGGGAACGGCATTTTGAGAAAGAAACTGGAAAAAATTTACATGGCGCTCATCTTTATTCTTCTGTATGCGCCGATTGTCACCCTTGTGGTGCTCTCCTTTAATGCATCAAAAACGCGTGCCAAATGGGGCGGCTTTACGCTGCACTGGTACCGTTCACTGTTTGCCAATACAGAGATCATGAACGCGCTGTATACAACGTTAATCATTGCGCTTCTTGCCTCTGCGATTGCAACCATCCTTGGAACGCTTGCGTGCATCGGCATCAACAGCATGTCAAAAAAAAGCCGGACGCTTTTCATGGGTATTACGAACATCCCGATGCTGAACGGTGAGATCGTTATGGGAATCTCGCTGATGCTGCTCTTTATCATCTGCCGCATTCAGCTTGGATTCGGCACGATTCTGATGGCGCATATCACGTTCAATGTTCCTTATGTTATTTTGAGCGTTATGCCGAAATTAAAGCAGACGAACAAATCAACGTACGAGGCAGCCCTCGACCTTGGCGCTTCCCCTCTGTACGCGTTTTGGAAAGTCATCTTCCCGGACATCATGCCGGGTGTTGTTTCAGGCTTTCTGCTCTCCTTTACCATGTCCCTCGATGATTTCGTTATCACC
>ERZ773148.2497-NODE-2497-length-13807-cov-5.453825_pt1 | contig 13807 bp, 9 predicted proteins | sample MGYA00580846_ERZ773148 | MGnify/ENA primary metagenome ERZ773148 (study PRJEB29015, sample SAMEA2737879) | human gut metagenome | biome: human gut; feature: human-associated habitat; material: faeces | place: China | collected 2012 ... | reverse complement strand
GTTTTCATTCAACTCTTAACGTTAAAAACTGACCGCACTTGCTCCGGAATACGTACATGCGTAATGACATTTTCTTGGTTTGAGAGAAAAATGTTCATGGCCGGTTGGTATGACTATATCGCTAAACAGCAAAATCCAATAACGAATAGTATGTTGTCACTTTCATACGAATATGAGTTGTTGGTAGATAACGTCAATGTTTCAGATTCAGGGAATTGTTCATATTGTGTATTATATAATAATGAGAGTACAACATTAGAAGAGTATGATGACCATTTTGTAATAGGGGCTTATGTAACTTCTTCTCAGCCGGTAATAGTTCCGAACTTCTTGAATTTGATGCAGTCTGTCCTCACTAAAAAGTATAATGATTTTCAGTTCCAAACTATAGAATCGGATAGCAAACAAAAACAAACTATTTTGTTTAGTAAACATATATTGAAAGATGGATCTTATTCATTGAGGCATTGGCAAACCAAATACAATTTGTTAGACATATTGTCTTCCTTTTCTTCCGTTAGAAAAGATTGTGTTCGCATCTTTAATATGCGTTCTGCTGCATTAGAGGCATATAGTAATGGATGTGCAACTAGTTTAGACTTACTTGAGAATATGCAAAGAATTACTGGTTAATGATGTTAGTTGATAGGATTTCAAAAGAGAAACTTCTTGAATATCTTGAGGCTAATTTGGTTATGACTTCCACCGTTCTATTTATGAAATTTGACCTAGCTATACCTATGATGTGTCTTGTATGGGTAGTGTGCCTGAGGCAATCATCGCCTATCTCGACAGCCATGACTTCGAGAGTGCCATTCGCAATGCGGTGTCTATCGGCGGCGACAGTGACACCATTGGTGCTATGGCCGGAGCTACTGCACAGGCTGCTTACGAGATGCCAAAAGCACTCGCTGGGTATTGCTATGGTCTGTTGACTCCTACGCTTCGCTACATCCTTGACAACTTTGAGCGGAAGATAGGTAAGACTACCGACGATCCTTTTAACCTCTAGCGCTTCATCGACATGCAGCAAACGGACTATGCCATAGCTTTGCAGGAGATGAAAGACGGACAGAAGCGGAGCCATTGGATATGGTACATTTTTCCTCAACTGCGCGGGCTCAGTCACAGTTCCTACTCATGGATATACGGTCTTGCCGATATAGAAGAGGCCAAGGCTTATCTCATCCATCCTGCTCTCGGTCCACGTCTTAAAGAGGTGACACAGGCTGTACTGACACATCGGGGCAAGGATATTGTCTCCATCATGGGCAGCTCTGTCGAAGCTCTAAGTTGTGTTCGTCGCTGACCCTCTTCGATGCGGTCTCGCCCAAAGACATCTTTTGCACCGTGCTCGATGCGCTCTTTGAGGACAAGAAAGACAGGAAAAATTTGGATGCTATTCGCAAGATGGAACGATAGCCATACCAATAGATGGAGTCACACACTAACATAATCTACTCTGTTAGTGTGTGAGGATAATGTTTAATCAGGGATTGGGGCTGTTTTAATAGTCGATAGAGGTCTATGATTAACTATGACAGCTTATCCGTTTTGGAAAGATATTTGATGATAGAACACTTGTACGAGGGTTAATAAATAACAAAAATGTGTTCAGACGGGAAACAAAAAAGAGAGTTACGAAATCGTAACTCTCTCATTCTTAACGCGCTCCAGGATGGGCTTGAACCAACGACCCCCTGATTAACAGTCAGGTGCTCTAACCAACTGAGCTACTGAAGCAGTGTGCGTGTCATTTCTGATTTGCGGTTGCAAAGGTACGGACATTCTTTGGTTCCACCAAACTTTTTCGTAACTTTTTTTTCTTTTTTCTTCAAATAGCTTAATTTTCCGCCCATTTTAGCTGTATGGGGCTATATATTTCGTACCTTTGCGGAAAATAAGTGTGAACATGAAGAAAGTATTTATCATAGCCCTGTGCCTCTTCACGGGCGTGTTGGGATATGCGCAGGACAAAGATGCGCATTATTTCAAGGTTGCCAAGAACCTTGATGTGTTCAATACCATTTATAAGAACCTTGACATGATGTATGTCGATACCCTTGATGCTGATGTCACCGTAGGCGTGGGTATCAATGCCATGCTCAGGAGTCTGGATCCTTATACGGAGTATTATCCTGAGGACAAAAGCCAGGATGTGAAGATGATGCTTACGGGCAAGTATGCCGGTATAGGCTCTCTGATTCGCTACAACTATAAATTGCAGCGTGTGTGTATTGATGAGCCTTACAAGGACATGCCTGCCGCAGAGGTAGGGCTTAAGAAAGGTGACATCATTCTCTCCATTGATGGCGAGGACATGACGGATAAAGACAACGAGTATGTCAGCAATCACCTCCGTGGCGATGCCGGTACGACCTTTGAGATAAAGATTCATCGTCCTTCTACCAATAAGGATATGAAGTTTAAGATTACGCGTCGCGCTATCCAGTTGCCGGCAGTACCTTATTATGGTTTGCAGAAGAATGGTTTTGGCTATCTCAATCTCAATACCTTCACCGAGGGGTGTGGCAAGACCGTTCGCAATGCTATCATCGATATGAAGCAGAAAGGAATGAAGGGTCTTGTCTTTGACCTGCGTGGCAATGGCGGCGGCTCTGAGATGGAAGCTGTGAATATTGTCAACTGCTTCGTTCCCAAAGGACGAATGGTCGTCAGCAACCGTGGTAAGCTGCGTCGCGTCAACCATGATTATTATACTCAGGTGGAGCCTGTTGACACCGTGATGCCTGTTGTGGTTCTTGTCAACGGCAATTCGGCCTCGGCTTCGGAGATTACCAGTGGTTCTTTGCAGGACTTCGACCGGGCGGTTATCCTTGGCACCAAGACTTTCGGCAAGGGACTGGTGCAGACCGTTATGGACCTGCCTTATAATGGTAAAATGAAGTTGACAACTAATAAATACTATATCCCATCCGGTCGCTGTATTCAGAAAATCAACTACAAACACAACGCTTCAGGCGGTTCAGAGGTCGTTGCCGACTCTTTGACCCATGAGTTCAGAACGCTTCATGGTCGTATTGTCCGTGATGGCGGAGGTATACAGCCCGACGTGAAGGTGGAGAATGACTCGCTGCCGAATATCACCTATTATCTTGCCGCCGTGCGCGATTCCGATGAACTGGTCGATACTTATGAGCAGAAATATATTGCCGCTCATCCTACTATCGCTGCCCCTTGTGACTTTGAGCTCACGGATTCTGATTTTAATGACTTCAAGCGTATGGTCCTCTCCAGCCGCTTCAAGTATGATGCCTTGAGCACCAAGCAACTCGACGAGTTGGAGAAGTTGGCTAAGTTTGAGGGCTACTATGATGACGCTAAGTCCGAGTTTGCCGCTCTTCGTGCTAAGTTGAAGCATAACCTCTCCAAAGACCTTGACATTGCTAAGGAAAGTATCAAGCGCATGTTGGAACAGGATATTGTTTCGGCCTATTATTTCCAGTCGGGTGCTGTAGAGAATGCATTGCGTGATGACAAGCAAGTCAAGGCAGCCTTTGACCTTCTTGCCGATAATGCCCGTTACCAGGAAATATTAAAGCCGAAGCCAGCTGAAGCTGTAAAGTCCTCTGCTACGCAGGCTAAAGGTGGAAAGACAGCTAAGGCTAAAGGCAAGAAAAAGAAGTAAAAGTCATAAAAAAGCATAATTTTTCCATATCTTCGTTGTGGCATTGGGATAAATCACCTATTTTTGCCATATCTCTGTAGCTTACAGAGAGTTGATGCAAACGGGTATTTACTAAAAACGAAAATATGGAAAAACTAAGCCTTTACTTGCTTACAGCTATTTTTGCTGTTCTCTTCGCTTCCTGCCAAAAGGTGGACTTGAGCGAAGATGGTGGACGATCTGATGATGCCAATAACGTTACCTTCCGTATTGTTCGGATAGAGGAAACGCCTTTCAGCTCAGCCAAGGCATCACGTTCGCAGGATATTGCACAATTGTGCACTCGCATCAATGTCGCTATTTATAAGAATAGCGAGCGTGTGAAGAGTATTAGTCAGAAATCAGGGGACAAAGATTTTGGAACCGTATCGTTGTCTCTTGATGCTGGCACGTATCGTGTTGTGATTCTTGCTCACAGCCAGGAAAAGAGCCCCACGATGACGGATGCTGAGAAGATAGGCTTCAATAGCGATATGAGCGACACCTTCCTCTGGTCGGAGGAAGTGACCGTGGAGGATGGCGGAGATAATGAAGTCGATGTCGACATGCACCGTGTGGTGGCTAAGATAAGAATCATCTCTAAAGATAATGTGCCTGACAATGTTGCAAGACTGAAATTCTATTATACGGGTGGCAGTTCCACCATCAATGCCCTTACTGGAAAAGGCTGTGTCAATTCCAAGCAAACCGTGGAGTACATGATTTCCGATGACATGAAGGGCAAACCGGCAACCTTTGAGTTCTATACATTCCCCAAGGCCGACAATTCCACTGTCAAGATGGTGGTGACAGCTTATGATGCTACTGACACTAAGTTGGGTGAGATGACGATAACCGATATCCCCGTAAAGGTCAATACGTGTGCCAGTTGTGAGGGTGACATTTTCAGCTCAATCTCGGACCAAGGTGGCAGCATAGGTAGCAGTGGAACGAAATTTCGCCTTACCACCGATGACGAGTGGGTATATGAAAACTATACCTTTTAGAATAGCAGCGCAAAGGCATGCAGTGCCAACTAATGCAGGATGGCCAGAAGTAACAGCAGTTTGGCTTCCCCGAGCGACAGTCGGAGGAAGTTGATGATGGCAGCCTTGCGATTCTTCACTGTTCCTACACTGCATTCGAGCATCTTGGCCACCTCCTCATTTTTCAGTCCCTCCACGAAACTAAGGTCGAAAACATGTCGCAAGTCTTTCGGTAGTTTGTCAATAGCCTCATAGAGCAGGTCGAGCGTCTCCTGCTCTATGATGGATGCTTGCAGATCCTCGTCAAAGTCTTTCTTGTCTTTCAGATAGTGTTGTCGGCTCTGTCCCTTTCTCAGCACCGATATCGCTTTGTTGTGAATGGCAGCAAAGAGATAAGCTTTGAAGTGGGCTGCGTTGTCGAAAGTCTCGCGAATGCTATACATCTTATATATAGCATCCTGTACGCAGTCTTCAGCAAGGAAGGCGTAGTCGGCGCCAAGTTGGCGGGAGGCATAGACCAAGAGAGAAGGATAGACATCGGCATAAAGGCTGTCTATCTTTCCTGATCGGAAATCGTCTACTATCTGCTCTGTTAAACGCACGTTTGCTTCTTTGTGACTGTTATAAAAATAATATATTCAGTGCTATTTGTTTACAAAATTAGGCATTCTTTTGCCAAACACTTACTTTTTTCTTAAAAATCTTTCGAAATATTTGTCCATTTGTTAATATGTTGCGTATAAGAAGACAAAAACATCGCAAAGACTATGAGTAAGAAGATTATTGTAGCGGCTTTGCTTGCCGCATTCACCATCCCCTCTTTTGCACAACTTCTCAAAGGAAGCGTCAAAGGTTTCACCCTTGACGATGACGGCGTGCAGATCTCGTATTCCCCCACCGGCGGAATGGTTGACAACCAGTACACCACAGCCGCTGTCGATGCCAATGGCAATTTCACTTATGACGTCCCCCTCTCCGACCGCAACAGTGATGTCTCCATCATCGTCGCCAATCAAGTCTTTGGTGTTCATCTCACTAAAGGGCAGACCGTTACCGTGACGTTGTCGAAAGGCAATGGCAACATGCTCAACTTTGCGGTCAGCGGCCCTTCCAAGGATGTATCCTTAGCCGTCAACGCTGAGATGCAAGCCTATGACATGATGAAATATTTCTCCATGGATGAGTCGATGGCAAAGAGCAATGCGGAATACCGTCAGATTCTCGAAGACAGCTATAAGAGCGTTCTGCCTTATCTGAAAGGTATCAAAGACAAGCAGCTGCGAAAGTTCTATACCGATCTGAACGAGGCACAGTATAAATGGACCAAGATACGTCTCATCATGGACAAGTGCGAGGAGGAGGGTACGCGGTATCAGGACGATGCCGAGTACAAGCAGCTTATCAGTGATGTAGACATCAACTCAGATATCTCTTTCCGTTCCAATCTCGGCTTCGGCAAGGTCATGGCAATGGTGACGTCGCCGATGAACTTCAAGGGCGACATGGAGCCCTACTGCCGTGAGCAGATGGCGCTGACCGACAAATATGTCACCAATCCATTCTTGCGCAGTGATATCGCCAAGAGCATTGCTCAAAACTACTTCTCTTTTGGTGGCAATACCGGTGACTACCATCGTTTCTATACCGATGCCGTGAAGTGGGCCGGTCGTGACTCCACTGCCTTCACGGCTTATAAAGGTAAGATTGCCTCATGGGACCAAACGCAGACTGGAACAAAAGCCTTTGACATCACGCTCACCGATGAGAGTGGCAAGACTTGCCAGCTCAGTGATATAGCGAAAGGGAAGTTCACATATATCGACGTCTGGGCCACCTGGTGCGGTCCCTGTAAGCAGGAAATTCCTTACCTTGCCAAGTTAGTGGAGAAATACAAGGACAATCCCAAGGTGCAGTTTATCTCCATCTCTATTGATGAGAATGTCGACGCATGGAAACGCATGATTAACCGTGACCACCCCGCCTGGCCGCAGTACAATATTCATGGCGATGTCGCCAAGACCTTCTCCCAGCAGTGGGGCATCAGTGGCATCCCGCGCTTCATCATGATAGACAAGGATGGCAACATCTTCAGCGCCGACGCCACCAGGCCGAGTGAAGCCGCCACCTCGGAGACGATAGACAAACTTTGATTATGGATTCAGAATACATCTCACATCTTTTCTACCATCTCATCATCGGCGACATCTCTGATGCCGGTCGTCGCGACCTTGCCGATTGGGCGGCGGAGAACGAATACAACCGTCGTGTCCTGGAGCGTTTGCAGGACAAGGACTATCTTCAGCGTGAGTACCGTCGTATCAGGGCGCTCGACCCACGGCGGGCCATGAAGGATATGGAGTCGCGCATCGCAGCCCCTCAGCCCTTCATCCGCCGACCGTGGAGCCGTGTGCGGACCATTACGCTTAGCGTAGTGGGACTTGCTGCAGCCATCGTACTTCTCTTTGGATTCTACACCTATTATCAAAAACTGACACCGGAGAAGCCCAAGGCCATCGTCGCTCAGGTGGCGTCGTCCAAGATAACGCATGGCAGCACGCAGGCCGTTCTGACTTTGGAGAATGGCGATACCCTCCATCTTGGCTCCTCAGCGAAGGACAACGCTGCCAAGATGGCCGAGGGGCATTCTGTGTTCAGTGGCGGTCACGCTAAGCTCAGCGTCTCCACACCCCGTGGCGGTGAGTTCAAGATTACCCTTGAGGATGGTACAGAGGTGTGGCTCAATGCCGAGACCCAGCTCCGCTATCCCGAGCGCTTTGGTGATGACGAGCGTCGTGTCGCTGTCACCGGTGAAGCCTTCTTCAAGGTTGCCAAAGACAGCAAGCGCCCGTTCTATGTAGAGACGGCGGGGCAGGTCGTCAGAGTTTATGGCACCGAGTTCAATGTCCATGCCTATCCTGAGGATAAGTCTGTGGCTACCACCCTGGTCGAGGGGAGCATAGCTCTACAGGCAGCCTCCGGCAACGGTTCTCAGCTGATGCTCACGCCCGGCCATCAGGCGCTCTTCGACAAGCAGAGCCATGAGGCCAGTGTCAAATCGGTGGATACCGAGGTGGTGACGAGCTGGCGTAGTGGCAGTTTTGTCTTTGAAAACCAGAATCTAGGCGACATCATGCAGACGCTGAGCCGATGGTATGACTTCGACTATAAGTTTGCTGATGCCTCCCTGGCTCATACAGAGTTCATGGGCAGCATCCCGCGCTACGGCGAGTTTGCTGATGTTGTAGAGATATTAGAGACAAGTGGCGGCCTGAAGTTCCGCATCAAAGGCCGGACAGTAATCATTTCGAGAAAATAAAACTAATGATATGAAACAAATCCAACAGCTGTTGTTGTCACTGGTTCTTACAGCCGTCTTCTCCGCCTTCACGACGGCGGCCGACGCCCAGACCTACAGTGTCGACTACAAGAACATGACCATCGAGCAGGTCATCCGCGACCTGCGCAAGCGTACGGGCTATGAGATAGTCTATCAGAAACCGGTCATTGCAGGTGCGCCAAACATCACGTGCACCTACAAGAACCTCACGCTCACGCAACTTCTGAACCGCGTCCTTCTCCAACAAGCCGGTATCGACTATGAGATTGTCAAGAAGTCTATCGTCCTCAAGAAGTCTACACTTCCCGAGGAGGCTTATTTCAAGAAGCAGGTCGTCGGCACCGTGACCGATGAGAACGACGAGCCCCTTGTCGGCGTCACAGTTCTTCAAAAAGGTACGGGCAATGGAGCCACTACCGATGTCGACGGCAACTTCTCACTCATTGTTGAGGGCACACATGCCGAGCTGGAGTTCAGCTATGTAGGCTACAAGAACCGCACGGTGAAGATAGACCGCCGCACACCTTTCCTCGTTCTGCGTCTGACTCCTGACGAGACCCTCCTCGATGAGGTCCTTGTCACCGGCTACCAGAACATCAAGCGAGAGAATGCTGTAGGTGCCTACCAGACCATCAGCGCCAAGGAGTTGGACAGCCGCTACACCGGCAATGTCGTCTCGCGCTTGGAAGGTCAGATTCCGGGATTGGTGGCTTATAACAACGGCAATGGCAACACCGGTGAGGCTGCCCTCACCATCCGTGGTGCTGGTTCGTTCAATGCCCGCACCAATCCGCTCGTCGTTGTTGATGGACTCCCCATTGAGGGCAGCATAGAGACGGTCAATCCCTATGACATCGAGACCATCAACGTTTTGAAAGACGCCTCCGCCGCTTCTATCTATGGTGCCCGCGCCTCCAATGGCGTTATCGTCATCACCACCAAGCGCGCCCACTCCGAGAAGCTGAGCATTGATGTCAATGCTGACCTCTCCATCTATGAGAAGCAGGGCTATTCCAACTATGGCTGGGCCGATGCCGCACAGTTGTTGCAGTTGGAGGAGAACAACTTCAACTGGGTCGCTGCCCACGACGATGTCTACAGCAGTCTCTTAGGCACCTATCAGACCAACCCCGGCTCTCTCACCCAGGCCACGCGGCTGATGTTGCGCCACAAGCTCGGCGAGGTCAGCGATGCCGACTACAATGCGCAGATGGCGCAGTGGCGGTCCAACGACTATCGCAGAGAGTGGCGGGATGCCACACTCAGAACGCGTGTCCTGCAACAATACAATGTGGCCATGCGCACACAGGGCAAGAAGCTCAACTCTAATATCGTGCTCAACTACAAGGGCGACAACAATGGTGTCTACCGAGAGAACGACCGCACCTATACCGCCAGCTACCAGGGCGATATGAACGTATGCAAGTGGTTGGATATGAGCTTCGGTCTCAATGTCATCAGTGAGCGCTCCCGCATCCACTCCGATATCAATGGTACGATGGCCATCGGTTCTTTTGCACCTTATCTCAGTATGTACAATGCCGATGGTACCCCGGCAGCCATGGATGCTGGGATATGGCTCGGTGAGGCCAGTCTGAAAGATCCTTCACTCGGACTCAAGGACGAGAGCTATTATTATCTTGATGAGCTTAACCGCAACTTCACCAAGGGCCGTCGCAACAATATCCGTTCCTACGCGCACGCCAACTTCAAGATTCTGCCGGAGCTCTCCGTCTCTACCCGTTTCCAGTATGAGGATATCAGCTATAAAGGTGAGACTTACTATGAGCCCGACAGCTATTACATGCGCACGCTCTACAACCTTGCTACTTCCGGCGGCAAGCACTATATCCCCGAAGGTGGTATGCTGAAGACCAAGCACCAGACGGGCGACTATTACACTTTCCGTGCGCAGGGCAACTACAATAAAGTCTTTGCCGGGAAGCATGATGTAGAGGCCATTGCCGGCTTTGAATATCGCCAGAGCCACGACCGCTACAACAACGACCTCAAGCTCGGCTACGACGACCAAACGCAGACCAACCTCTCGCATCTTGTCGACTACGAGGCCTTGCAGAACCTGTCCTCCTCAGACCTTGGTCCCAACTACAGTATCTTGGGCAGTGCGCCCTCAGAGAGCGACTTCTCTACAAGCGACATCCTGCACCGATTCTACTCCTATTATTTCAACGGCAACTACACCTATGACAGCCGCTATGCCGCTCAGGTGAGCTACCGTGTCGATAAAGCCGACCTCTTCGGTGCTGACCCGAAATATCGTGGCCGACCGCTCTGGTCTGTGGGCGCGAGCTGGAACATGCAGAATGAGAGTTGGATGAAGCCCTTGAAGTGGATTGATGCTCTGAAGCTGCGTGCCAGCTATGGTATCACGGGAAATATCGACTCCAATGTGTCTTCCTATCTTACTGCCGCCATCGCCGTGAGCGAGATAACAGGCAACAAATATGCCACCCTCAACACACCGCCCAACGACCAGCTCAGATGGGAGAAGACGGCAAGTTGGAACTTTGGCGCCGATTTCTCGCTTTTCGCCAATAGACTTAGCGGTAGTCTTGACTATTATATCAAGAATTCTTCCGACCTGCTGACCCTCACCGATGTCGACCCGACGACGGGGTGGAGTAGTGTGAACATCAACAACGGTAGGGCACGCAACACCGGTGTGGAGCTACAACTCAATGGGGCCATCCTGCGGCCCGCCACATCTGATGGAATCGGTGTCAACGCCTCGTTCAACTTTTCCTACAACAACAATAAGGTGACCCGTATCGACCACGAGCCGTCTTCGGGCTTTGAAGCCCTCTACACCCGCCATGAGGGACATCCCATCAACTCGCTCTACAGCTACCGCTATGCCGGCATGGTGACCGACGATGATGGCAATCAGAGTTATGGATGGTATGACAAGGCCGGCAAAGTTCATTCTTCAGATATCTCAACAGGAGAGTTTACGCAGGCTGATGTCGTCTTCTCTGGTGGTCTCGACCCGAAGGTCGTGGCTTCGTTCACCCCCGAGATAACCTGGAAAGGCTTCTCCCTCTCTGCCCTTTTCTCTTTCTATGGCGGACATTATATGCGTGCCGGAATAGAGAAATGGACGCATGATGGCTCTGAGCTCGGCTATAAATCCGAGCTTGCCGGCATCCCGGCTTCCTATCTCGACTTCTGGACGGGTGCTGACACGCCCTACACTCAGATTGCCAACGGCTATCAGGGTCGCAACACCATTGGATTCTATCAATATATCGATCAGACCGTGGTGCACGCCGACTACCTCAAGGTGCGCAACATCGTGCTCGGCTATAACTTTCCCAAGCAGTGGATCAGCCGCCTCGGCATCCAGGACCTGCGCCTGCGTGTGCAGATGAACAATGTGGCCACATGGGTGCGCAACAATCAGGGCATAGACCCGGAGGCCGTCAACCCATACACCGGCGAGACACTCAACAAACCATGCCGAAGCTATACCATGAGTCTGAGCGTGAGCTTCTAATGCTTCGATAACGAACAAATAAAGAAGAGATTATGAAAACGAAGAAGCAATATATAAAAGAGGTGCTTACTTTTTTCCCCGTTTACCTCTTTTCCTTTTTACTTTTAACCGGCTGCGATGACAAGCTCGACATCGTTCCCAAGGGGCAGTCCACCTTGGAAACCGTTGATGACTTGGAGCTACTTCTCAACCGCGAGATTGAGTTAGGGGCGCCCATGAGCGATCTTAGCATCATCTGCAATGAAGGTCTGGGGCAGATGACGAGTGTGGCCACAGTGCTCTCACAGACCAATACCCTCAAATATGCCTTTCTCTCTTATGACGAGAAGGTAGACAGGGCCAGCCTCACACAGGAAGACGAGCGCTACACCAATGCCTACAAGGCCATCAACGCCATGAATACCATTATCGACAAGGCTCCCGGCGCTTCCGGCTCCGAGAGCAAACGCAAGGAGATTATTGCTGAGGCGCATATCATGCGCGCTTATCTGCACTGGCTGCTCGTCAATATCTATGCCAAGCAGTATGACGCCACCACGGCAGCCACTGACGGCGGTATCGCTTATGTGACGAGTGAGTCGGTCTTTGCTGATAACCCCAAGCTCACCGTTCAGAAAGTCTACGACAATATCCTTGCCGACTGTTCTGATGAGTATATAAATGCGTTGCCTGCTCGCGACAACGATGTCCTTCGGGGCGACCAGGCCTGGGGCAATGCTGTGCGTGCCAAGGTGCTCATGCAGATGAAGCGCTATGCCGATGCACTGCCTTATGCTTTGAAGAGCATCAACCTCAATGGTACCATTGAAGACCGTTCGGCCATTGTCGGGGCCGGTGACTGGATCTTGCCGCGGCAAGCTGCCGACAACCTCGTCTATATGGGTGGTATGGTAGGCCCGTTCTTGGAGTGCGTCTCCAAGGAGACAGCAGATAAGTTCGAAGCCGGTGACTACGTCCTCTACCACGCCTACATGTTTGGTCAAAAACCAGGAACGGGTGGTGACGACGAGGGCGACGATGACGATGATGACGATGATGAGAATTGGGATGCCAAGCCACGTGCTGCTATGAGTAGTGGTGAGGTCAGAAGCAAGAAAGCCTTTGCTGACGATGGATTTGATGCTTCCGGCATGGCCTGGAACAGTCTCTATGGCGAGATAACGACCGGCGTCAGTGGCACGCTGATGTACTATGCCATGAGCAGCTGGGTCAACTTCTATGGCATCACCTCAGACCGCATGTACTATACTGCTGCCGAGTGCTATATCCGTACCGGAGAGATACAGAAGGGCATGGACCTTGTCAACAAAGTGCGCGAGAAGCGCATAGATGCGGAACATTACGCCCCGCTGACGGCTACAGATGAGGCCAGCGCCATGGCTGCCATGCAGGAGGCCAAGTGGATAGAGTGCATAGACACCTACGAAAACTTCTTCGACTGCAAGCGGTGGAATACGGAGGATGCCTACAAGCGCACCATCACCCGCGATCTTGGCGATTTTGGAACCTTCTCCATCGCTCCTGACAGCAAGCTCTGGATTTTCCCCTTCCCGCTCCAGGCTTCACGAAAGAATGCAACGTTGACTAATAATTATTAATTCTTCCACAAAATGAAAAAGACTCTTCTCTCTTTCTTGGCATTGGCCCTGCCTGTCTTCGCCTCTGCCCAGACCTTGGAGATAACGGCCAAGGACACTACTGGCCTTTCACAAGTGTTCATTGCCAACCGTGGCGACTTCGTCCCCTTGCGGTTCACAAAAGGACGTATGGCCTATGACAGACCGAAAATCAAACCCTATACGGCTGTCTATATCATGGGTGGCGGCATCAGTGCTCCCGCTGTCTTGGAGCCTGGGCAGACACTGCAAGTCGCTCTCAGCAAAAAGAAAGGGCAGTGGGAGATAGCCTACAGGGGTAAGAATGCGGCGGCCTCCCGGTTCCTCAAACAGTTGGAAAAGCTCTCGGCACAAGGCTGGGAGACAGTGTCCGTAGATGAATATGATGACGAGGTCACTACGGAGAACAAAGACTTTGACTTCGATGCCGAGATGAAACGCCTTGCCGCTGAGTATGGCAACACCCTCCAGGCTGCTGACAAGATAGCCAATGACAGCCTGCAGCGCGCCTACCGCCATCTGACAGATGTCAGTTATCTGGCCTCGCGCATTGCCTGCCTCTCCGCAAGGGATAGAATCAAAGGTATCGCTAACGACGGACAGTTGCAGAAACTCATTGCGAGCATAGACCCTAACGACGACACCATGCAGGAGATGGGACTTGTCGACGACTTTATCGCTACCAAG
>ERZ773148.2495-NODE-2495-length-13821-cov-6.171873_pt1 | contig 13821 bp, 10 predicted proteins | sample MGYA00580846_ERZ773148 | MGnify/ENA primary metagenome ERZ773148 (study PRJEB29015, sample SAMEA2737879) | human gut metagenome | biome: human gut; feature: human-associated habitat; material: faeces | place: China | collected 2012 ... | reverse complement strand
CTACTTTAATCATTTTGTTTAAACTTTTAAGGGTTTTATAATATTTGTTCAAATATCTCTCGACCTGCGCACTTGTTTTATTTTCAAATGCGGTGCAAAATTACAAAAATGTTTTTATATTCGCATATTAAATTCACATTAAATATTGAAAAAAGATGGGAAAGAGCACATTTTTACAGGACTTTAAGGCGTTTGCTATGAAAGGTAACGTCATAGACATGGCTGTCGGTGTAGTTATTGGTGGTGCGTTTGGAAAAATCGTATCATCATTGGTTGCTAATGTTATTATGCCTCCGATTGGTTTATTGGTTGGCGGTGTGAACTTTACGGATTTGAAATGGGTGATGAAAGCGGCAGAGATCGGTGCCGACGGTAAGGAGATAGCTCCGGCTGTAACATTGGATTATGGCCAGTTTCTGCAGGCCACCTTTGATTTTCTGATTATCGCTTTTGCTATATTTTTATTTATACGTTTGATTACGAAACTGACAACTAAAAAACAGGCAGAAGTAGCGGCTGCTCCTCCAACTCCTCCTGCGCCAACGAAAGAAGAAGTTTTGTTGACGGAGATACGTGATTTGCTGAAAGAAAAAAATAATTGATTCTAATTAAAATGAAGGAGATTTCAGGTGTAAACTTGTGAATCTCCTTTATTTTTCTCTTCATTATTAATATAGATTGCGTACTTTTTTCTACTTTTGCAACTCAATTTATTCAAAATCCAACCATTGATATGCAGGAAAAAATAATAATTCTTGATTTCGGTTCGCAGACAACACAGCTCATAGGTCGCCGTGTACGTGAATTGGATACGTATTGTGAAATCGTTCCTTATAACAAGTTTCCTAAAGAAGACCCGACTATTAAAGGAGTCATTCTCTCCGGAAGCCCTTTTTCGGTTTACGATAAAGATGCTTTCAAAGTAGATTTGAGTGAAATTCGTGGTAAATATCCGATATTGGGTATTTGTTATGGTGCACAGTATCTGTCATACACCAATGGCGGAAAAGTGGAACCGGCCGGAACGCGTGAGTATGGACGTGCTCATTTGGCTTCTTTCTGCAAAGATAATGTACTGTTTAAAGGAGTGCGTGAGGAGTCGCAGGTGTGGATGAGTCATGGAGATACGATTACTGCTATTCCTGATAATTTCAAGAAAATAGCTTCAACAGATAAAGTAGAGATTGCTGCTTATCAGATAGAAGGGGAGCAGGTATGGGGTGTCCAGTTCCATCCGGAAGTATTCCATAGTGAAGACGGAACTCAAATCCTGAAGAACTTTGTGGTAGATGTTTGCGGCTGCAAGCAAGACTGGTCGCCGGCTTCTTTTATTGAGAGCACGGTTGCCGAACTGAAAGATCAGTTGGGTGATGATAAGGTCGTTCTCGGTTTGAGTGGCGGAGTCGATTCGTCGGTTGCGGCAGTGCTGCTGAATAAAGCTATCGGTAAGAACTTGACTTGTATCTTTGTAGATCATGGTATGCTGCGTAAGAATGAGTTCAAGAATGTGATGAAAGACTACGAATGTCTCGGTCTGAATGTGATTGGCGTTGATGCCAGCGAAAAGTTCTTTACGGAACTGGCTGGTGTGGCCGAACCGGAAGCTAAACGTAAGATTATAGGTAAGGGTTTCATCGATGTGTTCGATGTAGAAGCTCATAAGATAAAAGACGTGAAATGGTTGGCTCAAGGTACAATCTATCCGGATTGCATCGAGTCATTGTCTATCACGGGTACAGTGATAAAGAGCCATCATAATGTAGGTGGACTTCCTGAAAAGATGAATCTGAAATTGTGTGAGCCACTTCGTTTGTTGTTTAAGGATGAGGTTCGTCGGGTAGGTCGTGAGTTGGGTATGCCGGAACATCTGATTACCCGCCATCCGTTCCCGGGACCGGGGCTGGCAGTGCGTATTCTGGGTGATATTACTCCTGAAAAAGTACGTATCCTGCAGGATGCTGACGATATTTTTATTCAGGGATTGCGTGACTGGGGATTGTATGATAAAGTATGGCAGGCAGGAGTTATCTTGTTGCCAGTACAGTCTGTAGGCGTGATGGGAGATGAACGTACGTACGAAAGAGCAGTTGCTTTACGTGCTGTGACATCTACAGATGCCATGACAGCCGACTGGGCGCATCTGCCTTATGAATTTATGGGTAAGGTATCGAATGATATTATTAATAAGGTGAAGGGAGTGAACCGTGTAACCTATGATATCAGTTCTAAACCACCAGCAACCATTGAGTGGGAATAATAACACTTTATAATCTAAAAATAGCCTCAATAGGAATTCCTGTTGAGGCTATTTTTATGATGAATAGGTCTTTTTATAATGAGCCAGTCCGTATCTATTCGCTTACCAGCTTCTGTGCATCCGGAATAAGAATCTCTTTCCGACGTAATTCTAATAATCCTTTGTCTTGTAGCTCATTGAGCGCTTTTGAAGTATTCAGCCGGGTGTCATCTAAGTAGCGGGCAAGATCGTCCATCTTCATTTTGAATATCTTTTCTCCCTGAATCTTTTCACAATGCAACAGAAAAAAGCGAATGATTTTCTCTGTTAAATCCTGTGTCGGCTCTTCCCATAAGCGGGAGTAAAGATTTTGTGCCCGGTTACTTACGATATTCATATAGTTGAGCCGGAATATTTCATATTTGAACAGATCGCTAAGTACAAATGCTTTGCTGATACTGACAGTATGCGCTTCTGTATGTGCCACATAAGCAGAAGTGTAATGGGTGTTCATGCCAAACAGCGACTGTGGTTCCAGCAGGTAAGGTGCTTCCATCTGTTCAATGACGGTGTATATATTTTCTTTGGAATTTGTGACGATAGAAACCTCGCCTTTTAACAGGAAGCAGAGTTGTTTACACGGACTACCACTCTCTATGATAGTTTCTCCCACTTTATGCTTGATAAAGTGTAGCTTGACCTTATCCAGAATACTTGTGAAATCTTCATGACAAAGACCTTGAAATAAAGGCAATTGGAGCAAAGTGTCGAACATTGTTTCCATATGTTGTAATCTCTTGTTAATCGTACAAATTTACTCATAATACAACACGGCTGTCAATATCTGACCCTTCTTTTTGTTTTTTTTATTGTTTGAATGTATAAAAATAGAGTATATTTGCAGAAAAAAAGGAGGAAATTATGTTTGCAGGCTTCAATTGGCAACAGATGGTTAGTGCGTTTATCGTACTTTTTGCCGTGATAGACATTATCGGCTCTATACCTATTATAATTAACCTGAAAGAAAAAGGGAAAGATGTGAATGCAATGAAAGCTACTGTCATCTCTTTTGCTTTGCTGATCGGATTTTTCTATGCGGGAGATATGATGCTGAAACTCTTCCATGTAGATATCGAATCGTTTGCAGTTGCCGGTGCGTTTGTTATCTTCCTCATGTCTTTGGAGATGATTTTGGATATTGAGATTTTCAAAAATCAGGGTCCTATCAAAGAAGCTACTTTGGTGCCGCTTGTCTTTCCTTTGTTGGCAGGTGCCGGAGCTTTTACTACTTTGCTTTCTCTTCGGGCGGAATATGCCAGTATCAATATCATTATAGCTTTAGTATTGAACATGATCTGGGTTTACTTTGTAGTGAGTATGACTGGTCGTGTAGAACGTTTCTTGGGAAAAGGTGGTATCTATATTATTCGTAAGTTTTTTGGTATCATCTTATTGGCTATTTCTGTAAGGTTGTTTACGGCCAATATAACGTTATTGATTGAAGCGTTGCATCGGTCTTGATCTGGCTTAATCCTTCTTGTTAAATTGAAAACTATTGTATCGGTTGTGCCATCGTGTTGGCACAACTGTGACATGCCTCTGTCACAAGCGTGCCACTTCGATGGCACAAGTCTGCCAATATGGGTGACATGAGTTGGCATTTATAGCGTTTCTTCTTCTGCTGCTGCAGTTGTTGCTTCTTCTTCTGTATTTTCTTCCTCTTCTGTTTCATCTGCAAAAGGTTCCGGCCGTTGCGGTCCGTGATTTACGAAAACGAAAGCGCAGAGCGTTCCCATAATTCCTCCGCTAAGATGTCCTTCCCACGACATATTGGTAGGGGAGAAATAAGGAAACATATGCCATATAATTCCTCCATATAAAAAGGTGACAAGTAAAGAGATGGCAATGAGTGGAACATATTTGCGGAGAATACCACTGAAAAAGAGAAAGAAGGCAAAGCCATAGATCAGTCCGCTGGCACCGATGTGCCATCCCGGTTTTCCGATCAGGAAAGTAAGTAGTCCGCTTCCGAGCCAAATGAGAATAAAAATTTTACCGGCTATTCCCCGGTAAAAGTAAAAAAGACACCATGACAAGAAGAATAAAGGGATTGTATTTGCTAATAGATGACTGAACCCGCTGTGTATCAGCGGATGGGTTAAAATGCCGGTCAGTCCCCGTTTCTCCATAGGATATACCCCCAAGCGAGAGAAGTCCCAGTCCATTCCGACTTCCATAATCTTGAGTATATAGAGAATAAAAATAAGGAACAAAGGCTTTGCTGCAGCCAGCATGATACGCTGAATATCTTGCTTCATGACATTCTTTTCTTTAGATATTTTACGCAATACTACGAATATTTGCACAAAATCTGAAAATAAAAAGCCTTTTTATTTTTGTTTTTATCTATAATTTGTACATTTGGGCGTTATACCTATTGTATATGCTGCTACAGCCAATATACACGGTATGTAACAATAAATAGATATACGATATAATGACCAATAATTAACCTTTAATAATGCACAACTATGAGTTATTTACGATTTGACAAGACCCTCATGACGAATCTGGAAGAGTCTCTTCAAAGAGAAATCCTCCGGACGAACAAAGCAGGAGCTTATCATTGTACGACGATTGTTGATTGTAACACACGCAAATATCACGGCCTGTTGGTAATTCCAGTTCCCAATCTCGACGATGAAAATCATGTGCTGCTATCTTCTCTTGATGAAACGGTAATTCAACACGGTGCGGAGTTTAACTTGGGATTGCACAAATATCAGGGAAACAACTTTAGTCCTAACGGACACAAGTATATCCGTGAGTTTGACTGTGAGCATATCCCGGCAACAACTTACCGTGTCGGAGGTGTAATCCTCCGCAAAGAAAAAATCTTTGTACATCATGAAAATAGAATCCTGATTCGTTATACTTTACTTGATGCGCATTCGGCTACAACCCTGCGCTTCCGGCCGTTCCTTGCTTTCAGAAGTGTACGTGAGTACACTCACGAAAACCCACAGGCAAGCCGCGAGTATCAACTGGTGGAAAATGGTATTAAAACCTGTATGTATCCCGGTTATCCGGAACTTTATATGCAGTTGAATAAAAAGTGTGAATTTCATTTCATGCCCGACTGGTATCGGGGGATTGAATACCCCAAAGAACAGGAACGTGGATATGACTTCAATGAAGACCTTTATGTTCCCGGTTATTTCGAAGTGGATATAAAGAAAGGAGAGAGTATTGTATTCTCTGCCGGAACTTCAGAAGTAACTCCTCGTAGACTGAAACAAACATTTGAGGCTGAAGTAGCTGATCGTACCCCACGTGATAGCTTTTACCACTGTCTGAAAAATTCCGCTCATCAGTTCCATAACCAACAGGAAGATGAACATTATATTCTTGCCGGTTATCCGTGGTTTAAATGCCGTGCTCGTGATATGTTTATCGCCTTGCCTGGATTGACGCTTGCGCTTGATGAGATCGACCAGTTTGAGGATGTGATGAAAACGGCGGAAAAGGCGATTCGTAATTTTATTAATGAAGAACCTGTTGGATACAAAATTTATGAAATGGAGCATCCTGACGTTTTGCTTTGGGCTGTCTGGGCTATGCAGCAATATGCCAAAGAGACTTCCCGCGAACAATGCCGTCAGAAATATGGAGAGCTTCTGAAAGATATTATGGAGTTTATCCGTCAGCGAAGACATGAGAATCTTTTCTTGCATGACAATGGATTACTTTTTGCCAATGGTACGGATAAAGCGATTACATGGATGAATTCTACTGTGAACGGGCATCCGGTGATTCCTCGTACTGGATATATTGTTGAATTTAATGCGTTATGGTATAATGCACTGCGTTTTATCGCTGATTTGGTGCGTGAAGGTGGTGATGTGTACTTGGCAGATGAACTTGATGCACAGGCAGAAGTGACAGGAAAATCTTTTGTCGAGGTATTCCGTAATGAATATGGTTATTTGCTTGATTACGTAGACGGTAATATGATGGACTGGAGTGTACGTCCTAATATGATATTTACCGTAGCGTTTGATTATTCTCCTTTGGATCGTGCGCAAAAGAAACAGGTGCTCGATATTGTGACCAAAGAGCTGCTCACTCCGAAAGGAATTCGTTCGTTGAGTCCGAAGAGCGGTGGATATAATCCGAACTATGTAGGTCCGCAGATACAACGGGATTATGCTTATCATCAGGGTACTGCTTGGCCTTGGTTGATGGGATTCTATCTGGAAGCTTATCTTCGAATTTATAAGATGAGCGGGTTGTCATTCGTTGAACGTCAGCTGATTAGTTATGATGATGAGATGACAAGCCACTGTGTTGGTTCCATTCCCGAATTGTTTGATGGGAACCCGCCTTTCAAAGGACGTGGCGCAGTATCGTTTGCGATGAATGTAGCAGAAATACTGCGTGTCTTAAAGCTACTGTCTAAGTATTATTAAAAAAGGAGGAACGAAGATGAAAGTTTTAATGTTTGGATGGGAATTCCCTCCCAAAATATATGGTGGTCTTGCGGTTGCTTCTTATGGAATAACTAAAGGATTGAGTCTGCAAGGTGATATGGAGACGATTTTCTGTATGCCTAAACCTAGCGGCGAAGAAGAGAAGTTCTTGAAAATAATCGGTATGAATCAAGTACCCATCGTGTGGCGTGATGTCCACTATGACTACTTGAAATCACGTTTGTTGGAAATGACACCGGAAGAATATTACTCCTTCCGCGATCATATCTATGCTGATTTTTCTTATATGCATGTGAATGATTTGGGATGTATGGAATTTGCAGGTGGTTATCCCGGGAACTTGCACGAAGAAATTAATAATTTCTCGATCATTGCCGGAGTCGTAGCCCGTCAGCAGGAGTTTGATATCATTCATGCGCATGACTGGCTGACTTACCCTGCCGGAGTACATGCCAAAATGGTTAGCGGAAAGCCGCTTTGCATCCATGTGCATGCTACGGATTTTGACCGTTCTCGTGGCAAAGTCAATCCTACTGTTTATTCGATTGAGAAGAATGGTATGGATCATGCCGATTGTATCATGTGCGTATCCGAGCTTACTCGTCGCACTGTTATTAACGAGTATCATCAGGACCCCAGAAAGGTATTTGCAATGCATAATGCTGTTTATCCATTGTCGCAGGAACTGCTGGATATTCCGCGTCCCGATCACTCAAAAGAAAAGGTGGTCACTTTCCTCGGACGTATTACGATGCAGAAAGGACCGGAATATTTTGTAGAAGCTGCTGCGCTTGTATTGCAGCGTACTCGTAATATTCGTTTTGTAATGGCGGGGTCGGGCGATATGTTGAATGCCATGATTAACTTGGTTGCTGAACGTGGTATTGCCGATCGATTCCACTTCCCGGGCTTCATGAAAGGCAGACAGGTATATGAGGTTTATAAGAACAGTGATGTATTTGTCATGCCGTCCGTCTCTGAACCTTTCGGTATCGCTCCGCTGGAAGCTATGCAGTGTGGAACACCTTCCATCATTTCTAAGCAATCTGGATGTGGCGAGATTCTTGATAAGGTGATAAAAACTGACTATTGGGATATTCATGCGATGGCTGACGCTATCCATTCTCTGTGTACCAATCCGTCTCTTTTCGAATATCTCAAAGAAGAGGGAAAGAAGGAAGTAGATGGGATTACGTGGGAAAAAGTTGGCTTGAGAATCCGTGCTCTCTACGAGTCTGTGTTAAGAAACTATGGTAAATAACAAAACAATAAATAAAAATGAGAACTATCTGTCTTTATTTTGAAATACATCAAATTATCCATTTGAAACGTTATCGTTTCTTCGATATTGGTAATGACCATTATTATTATGATGATTATGCCAACGAAACGGGTATGAATGAGGTCGCTGAACGTTCGTATATTCCTGCTCTCAATACATTGATTGAGATGGCGAAAAATTCGGGGGGGGCTTTTAAAGTAGCGCTTTCTATCTCGGGAGTAGCCTTGGAACAATTGGAAATTCATGCTCCGGCAGTCATTGATTTATTGCACCAGTTGAATGAAACTGGGTGTTGCGAGTTCTTATGTGAGCCTTATTCTCATGGCTTGTCTTCACTGGCCAACGAGGATTGCTTCCGTGAAGAAGTACTTCGTCAACGTGATAAGATGAAACAGATGTTTGGCAAAGAACCGAAAGTGTTCCGCAACTCTAGTCTGATTTATTCTGATGAAATTGGTGGATTGGTAGCTTCTATGGGCTTCAAGGGGATGTTGACGGAAGGTGCTAAACATGTGTTGGGATGGAAGAGCCCGCATTATGTTTATCACTGTAATCAGGCTCCAAGTCTTAAGCTCTTGTTGCGGGATTTCAAACTCTCTGACGACATCAGTTTGCGTTTCTCTAATTCGGAGTGGGCGGAATATCCTTTGTTTGCTGATAAGTATATTAATTGGATCGATGCATTGCCACAAGAAGAACAAGTCATCAATATCTTCATGGAATTGAGCGCACTTGGTATGGCTCAACCGTTATCTTCCAATATTCTTGAATTTATGAAGGCACTGCCGGAATGTGCAAAAGCTAAGGGAATCACGTTCTCTACGCCGACGGAAATCGTAACGAAGCTGAAATCAGTGTCGCAGCTTGATGTTGCCTATCCGATGTCATGGGTGGATGAAGAAAGAGATACTAGTTGTTGGCTGGGTAATGTCATGCAACGTGAGGCTTTCAATAAACTGTATAGTGTAGCCGAACGTGTTCATTTATGTGATGATCGTCGTATTAAGCAGGATTGGGATTACTTGCAGGCCAGCAATAACTTCCGTTTTATGACAACGAAGAACAATGGTATGTGGTTGAACCGTGGTATCTATGATTCTCCTTATGATGCTTTCACCAACTATATGAATATTTTGGGTGACTTTATCAAACGGGTAGATGCATTATATCCTGCCGATGTAGACAGTGAAGAACTAAATTCTTTGTTGACTACCATTAAGAATCAAGGGGATGAGATTACTGAATTGGAAAAGATATTGGCTAAATTACAGGCAAAAGTAGAAGCGGCAAAGAAAACGGCAGTCAAAAAGGCTACTAATGCTAAAGAGCCGGTAGTGAAAGAGGCCCCTGCTACTAAATCAAAACCTGCTGCAAAGAAAGCTGAAGTAAAGAAAGCAACAGCCGAGCCGAAGAAGGCTACGGGGAAAGCTAAGAAGGTTACAGCTAAATAAAAAGTATAAGGTTTATTATATGGAACCGTGAGTGAGATAAAATCAAACTCGCGGTTTTTTTATAGTAGGAATTGAGGATTGTAATGAATGTCTTTACAATATAAAGAGTGAAATTATCTTTGGAGGCTTCCTCTGAAGAATCTATAAAAAGAATGGCACAGATTACATTAGTAGAGTAATCTGTGCCATTCTTTTTATAGATTCTTTTATTTATCTTCTATTTCGATTTTGTTCCGAAGTTAGTAGAAACAACTTCAAGTTTTAGTAAATACTCTGGATATAAAGGGTTACCTTGAACATCTTGTATACTTCCTTTACTGCCTCCTTTTAAACGTGCATAACCAGGTTTTAAATCATGCTGTATACTAATAATATTATTGGAACCATAGTAACTATTATTTGAAGAGGAGTCTTTGGTCACAAGTACTGGGATAAGTACGAATTTATTCCATTCACTTAACTTTTCCCAATCTATAATATTATTAACAAGCTCATCTTTACTATTTCCTTCCGAGTCAGTTATTTTAATTGTTATAGATCCCTTTTCACGTATTTCCTTCTCTGCTTTTTCTCTATCTGATAAACAATCATTTATCATTTGAGTGATATTATTGAATGTATATTGAGTAAAGCTGGTTGTGGTAGGAGTAAATAGAGATGAAGTTATGCCATCACTTAGTTGGTTGTCTTTGAAGAAACTGTCTTTGTACTTTTTGCGTATCAATAAAACGTTACTAGGGGTAGACATTCCAAACTTCTTATCATTGGTTTCGTTATAGATCGGTATTCCTAACTTTACAGCATTTAGTGTATCACCTTGGAGTTTTTCCGCTATTTGACTAACAGGAATGGTTACTTGAGTGAATATTCCTGCTGGACTCTTTAGATATGTCCAAGTATCTTCATCAATACATTTTTGAATAGCATCCTTGTCATTATCTAATTGATTGGCTTGGATAACTTCACGAGTAGTAGCAAAAGTCCGATAGCCATAATAAGTGGAGTCTTTATATTCTGTGTCTCCCTCTTCTAATACTTTCTTTTTCAATTTAACACCTGTAAGTGTGTCAACTGCATAGCATTTATACACTACATTCATTTGAGCTTGGTCTATGTAAAGTACTGTACCATCGCCGTAATCACTCTTTACATAAATTCCCTTAAAAATCTTTCTAAACTCCTTATTGTCAAAATTGACACCTAACTCGTTGGCTCTTTTAATAATTTCTTTTCCAATTTCTTTAGCAGCTTTATCTCTGAAAGAAACGTGTACGCTGGGAACATATGTACTAAGTTTACGAATGGAGTCTTTTACTGAAAGATCAACAGCTGTATAAGCTTTCGTTCCTAATAGACTGTTATCAGTATTTGCATCGTAATAATCCTCTGGAGTAATATCTGTATAATAGGCGTTCTTTGTATCTAAATTTTCATTTAATGCATAGACACTTAAACGGCAAGCTGTTAATGAGTCTCCAAAGTAACTGCTATACCATAGGTAAAGTTCAATTGTATGGATGTTACCAATGATTTTATCTTTATCATCACGTATGAAAGTGACATCTTTATTATCTTCATTATCGTCCCCTACCATTATTTGAGTAGCTTTCCCTTTGCTGTCTAAAGCTGTCCCATTGTATACTCCAGGGAATGTCATTCCTGACGGACAGTTGAGTTCTGCTAAGAAACCTGCCTGATAAGTTCCGAATGTTTCATCAGTGAACTTACCTACATACCCCACATTAGTCATTGCATATATCTTACCGGCATGAACGGATTCTGTAGTCACATCAAAGGTAGATAGCTTTCCATTGATATTCTGGTCGCTTCCCGGAAACATTCCCAATCCCAGTCCGGCAGTGTTATCATCACAACCCCAAAAAGTGATTGCCAGTAAAGCTATTAAGGCGTATTTTGCTTTCATGATCGTCGTATCTTGATTTTTTTTATTCTTCTTCGTTTGCAGTAGCATCCCATACCTGATCGTAGAACTCGTTGCAGGCATCTGCATAGTTTTCCGGGTTCTGGTAGTCAAGTACCAATTTGCCAGATTGGCGGGCATATTCAATAATAGACTCGTCTACTTTTTCGCTGTTTTGTATGACTCCATCCGAATAATCAACGGCGAGTTTGCACAGAGCAGCATAGTCTACCGGCTCTTTCAAATCACCTAAATCTTTTTTGGAAATACCTTTCAGCATCAATTTGGCTGCGAAATCATCGCTAAGTGTATTCTTGAAGTCATCTTCATAAACAGAGAATACCACTTTGGCATCGCGGAAAGAAGGTTCGTCTTTATAGGCTTTCTTTATATAAAGAGGAGCTAGAGCTGTCATCCAGCCATGACAGTGAATGACATCAGGACACCAGCGAAGTTTTTTCACTGTTTCCAATACGCCGCGTGCGTAGAAAACGGCACGACTATCATTATCTTCATATTCTACACCATTTTCGTCCGCTGTCTGCATACGATTCTGGAAATAATCATCGTTATCGATGAAATATACCTGCATGCGTGCGGATTGGATAGATGCAACTTTTATAATCAAGGGGTGGTCAGTATCGTCGATGATCAGGTTCATACCGGAGAGGCGGATCACTTCGTGCAGCTGGTTTCTGCGCTCATTGATATTTCCCCATTTAGGCATAAAGGTTCTGATTTCACGGCCTTTTTCTTGTATCGCCTGTGGAAGGTTTCTACCTATATTGGCCATTTCGGATTCTGAAACGTAAGGTGTAATCTCTTGAGTAATAAATAAAACTTTATTCGCCTTTGTCATAATAACAATAGTTCACTATAATATTCTGCAAAGATACGAAAAAAAAGACACATTAAATAAGATATTCTTTCTTTATGTGGCAAATATTAGTTTATTTTGCAGAGTTTTTGCAAACGAGTAAAACATAAACCAATTGACGAAAATGAAAGTAGTGCACACTATCAAGGACTTACAGGCAGAATTGACTGCCTTGAGAGCCCAAGGTAAAAAGGTGGGACTGGTTCCTACAATGGGTGCTTTACATGCGGGACATGCATCTCTGGTAAAGCGCAGCGTAAGTGAGAATGGTGTAACTGTTGTGAGTGTTTTTGTAAATCCCACGCAGTTTAATGATAAAAACGACTTGGAGAAATATCCGCGTACATTAGATGCGGATTGCTGCTTGTTGGAAGAATGTGGAGCTGCATTTGTATTTGCTCCTTCTGTGAGCGAAATGTATCCGGAACCGGACACCCGCCAATTCAGCTATGCTCCATTGGATACTGTAATGGAAGGTGCATTCCGTCCTGGACATTTCAATGGTGTTTGTCAGATTGTTAGCAAGCTGTTTGATGCCGTAACCGGAGATTTCAAAAAACTATTACACAATGAAGAAACCAAATGGTACACGGCAATTGTATTAGGGGCCACTTTATTAGTCATTACAGGACTATACATAACCGACCAAAACGGCTCCTTCGAAGATACTTTTCGAAGATCGCTATTCTTGGTTGTAACAATTGCTACGTCAACCGGATACACCGGAGATGACTATGTTGCTTGGGGCCCATTTTTTACAACTATATTTTTACTACTCATGTTCTTCGGAGCTTGTGCCGGCTCCACTTGTGGAGGAGCAAAAATAGACAGGCTGGTGGTCCTCGCCAAAAATACAAAAAATGAACTTTACAGAGTCATACACCCCAATGCTATATTACCCGTACGCGTAAATGGGAAAGCCATATCTCACGAAATAGTATCCAAAATATTAGCATTTATCTTAGTATATGTCATGGTACTTATAGCAGGGTCTATTATCCTATCGGCATTGGGGTTGTCTATGGAAGAATCATTCGGTTCGACACTTTCCTGCCTCAGCAATATCGGTCCCGGAGCCGGTTCAACCGGTCCGGCAGGTAACTATGCTTTTATCCCCGATTTAGGAAAATGGACTTTGTCAATCATCATGCTCATCGGCCGGCTTGAACTGTTTACAGTCCTCATTTTATTCACATCTTACTTTTGGAAAAACTCATAATATTGTTGAGAATAAGTATTTTTTGTACATTTGTATCTAATCTAAAATCCAAAGCGAAGTATTCTCATAATATGCCTACAACAGACTTAGAAGAAAATAAAATAAAACAAGCCCAACCCGAAGAGGGAAACGATACAGCTCAGAATGAAAGAGAAATACGTAAAAACATATTTAAAAATGAACGTGTAAATTTCATTTTAGGTGTCATTTTAGTCATATTCTCCCTCTATTTGACTATCTCTTTCATCTCATTCTTTTTTACAGGAAGCATCGACCAAAGTAAAGTTGAGAATCTATCGGTAGGAGAACTTTCTTCCATTGGAAACGAGATTCAAAATTGGACGG
>ERZ773148.2491-NODE-2491-length-13844-cov-95.046196_pt1 | contig 13844 bp, 18 predicted proteins | sample MGYA00580846_ERZ773148 | MGnify/ENA primary metagenome ERZ773148 (study PRJEB29015, sample SAMEA2737879) | human gut metagenome | biome: human gut; feature: human-associated habitat; material: faeces | place: China | collected 2012 ... | reverse complement strand
TAAATCGCTTCTCATTAAGCGTCGATTGGGCTTGTGATTTGAGCATTCTAAATTGTCCTTTATTAACGCCAGACTTAACATAAATAGGATTACCTTCATCATCAGTAGCAATACAATCAGCAATACAATCATGATAATCACCACAAATTTTATAAATAATACCATCAGCAGACAGATTTTGATTATTATCATTTAAAAATTTAGTGATTTGCGCAGCAAATTCTCCACGCTTAGACACAATTAGTATTTTCTTATCTTTATTAGCATTACAAATATCATTAATAATATTTAGTTTATCAACATTATCAGTACATAAATCTCTTCTTAACTTAGCAATACTATAAAAATTTCGAGCTTTCTCTTCTAAAATATTAGGATTATAAATATCATCAATTTGCTTATAAAAAGCAATATTAGTATCTAAATCATGTCTCCAACCATTTTGCTTAGCAATATTATTACGAAATTCGGTAGCACTTATATTTAAAACTTCATCTCCATATTTACATTTTTCAATAGTTTTTAAATCTCCAAAAATAGAAACACAATCATTTATATAATTAGTATATTTATCATAAGTACTTCTATCAGTATCAGACATATCCACTCCAATCCTGTGTTCCTCTACGGGGGAATGAATATAGTCATTCATTACTTTATTAGAAATATTATCTACATTAATATTAGGAAGTATTGCGCGAGTACGAGTAATAAAATCATTATCCATGATATTTTCTGTAAGAATACTAATCATAAATTTACTATTATCATATAAATGATTAAGTAACATGTATTTATCATTTATACCAACAGTAATAATTAATTTATAAGAATAATGATATTTAGGATTAATATAATCAGCACTTAAAATTCTAATATTATAACCATCATCTGCGGTCATATTATTAGCTCTAAAACAATCAACTAACTTCTTTCTTGTTTCATATTTATCTACAACAATAAATATAGCGTCATTTTTATTTTTACTATGAAATTTTAATATAATATTAAATACTATATCGGGAATAATTTCCTTAGTAAAACAATAAAAACTTGCACGACCTTTAAGACACTGAAAACCATCAAGAACTTGTTGAATAACTTTTTCTTTAATCTTCATTATCGTCAAATAAAGAATTATACATACCAGAATGTTTTTTAATCAACATTTTACCAGATTTAAGTTTAGCTTTAACATCACCTTTTTGTTTAGTACTAATACCTAATTTAATAGGATCAATAATTTTTAATGCTTCTTTAAAATAATAATTATAATTAATATTGCGATATTCAATACGTTTATCATCTAAAGAATTTAATACAGTTACTTTATAACCAACACAAAGATTACTTTTTATAAGAGTATTATTGTTAACTTTCTTTACACTTCCACCTTGATTAGACACATAAAATCTAACATTTCTTTGAAGTTCTGTACAAGTTACTCCATCATCAAATTCAACATGAAATTGGCGTCCAACATTTTGAGACTTACAAAAGTCAAGAATATTATTACATTCATATAATGTTTCTAATACAGGTTTATTATAAAGAAAATAATTAACAACAGCTTGTGCTACAACAGGCATATCATAACCTTTACTTAAATCAATAGCATACATTTTAGGATGTAGAGCACCTTTATATGTAGTTTTACCATTAATTTCTTCAACAATATAATTATTGCTTATTTGTTAATCTCTATTTTCATAGAGTATCGGACTATATCTTCAAAACATTTATCATAATACGTTCTACTTTATATCCTTTACAATAAACAACTTTTGCAACTTTTCTAATAATATCTTTATTATTTTTATTAAGAATTTTATCTTCCTTAGCAAAATATCCTATAACAGATTTAAGACCTATATCAACAAGTTCTTTATAGTAAATATGTTCTTTTATTAAAATATTATCTTTATAAATATTATAAACATATTGAGTTAAAATATCACTAAAAAATTTACTTTGTTGATTTCTTCTATTAATATTATTTTTCCAATATTCTTTCATAATATTAGAATGATTACTTCTAACACCATTATTCCATTGTTGCTTTAATTGTTTACTTTTAAGAATACGAGTAGAATTATTACAAATATATTTACCATTTATATCTAATCTTAAATTATATCCTATATTAGGATTTATAGAATTATATTGAATAATATATTTACTTTCGTTATTTTTTAATTCTATATTAGAAATATTTTTATCATATTTTTCAATAATATCTACAATAAAAGAATTAATACCATAAGAAATAATATCTTGAAGAAATTCTCTATTATAATGTTTAAGAGGATTATCTCTATAAACATCATTTCTATAATGATTTATTCTTTTATTAAGATTTGTAGTAGCACCAATTAATATAAGATTAGTTATAGTATTTGTAATTTTATAAACACAACAAACATGCGGTATTTCATCTGTAAATTTCATAACAATAATATTTAGTTAATTAATAATTATATAAATATACAACATGTTTATTGAAAATACATAATTATGATATAATTATTTTGCCTTGCGCTTCGATATTTAATAACAATATCTACTCTACTAAGTTCAACATTGGTAATATGTTGCTTTTCGATAGTCTCTGAACCTTCGTCTTTATTAAGACGCTTGGCTGCTGATTGGCATATATTTCTACTTAGCGTTCCAGCAATTCACAAGGTTAAGACACCAATAATTTTAATGTCTCTATTAATATAACATTTATATTCTTCAGCATCAGCATCTAATTTAGTAAGTTGTTTCCAATTATTAGAAATAGACTCAAATTTATCTTTATCTTTCTTATAAAGTTTAACAACTATACCGTCAGTATTAGCACTTATAACTTCTATACCTGTTAATTCAAGTTCTTCACATAACATTAAAATCATTAATTGTCCATTTATAGTAACTTTAAGAACAGCAAGTCTATCATAAAGACTACCAGATTCAAAACCTAATTTACCATAAATAGAATTAATAACAATCTTTAATGCTTGTGCAAGAATATCTTTTGGAATACCGTCAATAAGATCTTCTTCACTATGCTTAGCAGCAATACGAGTATCTTTAAGCCAACTAACAAGTTTTGTAAAAACACCTTCATTTAAATGTGCAGGAGCAACATGATATACCGACATAATTGACGGATAGAAGCTGGAGATGTCCCAATGTACATATATGTAGCTATCATCTGTAATATTATCCCAAATAGACGTTTTTTCTTTTGTACAATCCCCCGTAGAGGGATAATCAATATAAATTAGCTTACTCTTCAATTCTCTTGGAATATCTTGACTATGAAGTCCACCCGTTGCAATACTATAAACAAGTTTATTAATAGTTATTTCAAACCAGCCAGTATCATTATTGGTTTTAAGATATTTAAATTCAGGATATTTATTAGACACTTCTTTAAGAGCTTTTTTACTTGTTGAATAAACAACAACTTTTTTCATTTCTTCGAGAAGTTCTTGACATTCTTTAGTTTTAAATTTAATAAAAGGAAAAATAACTCTTTTAAAAGCCATAGCAGTACGTTCAGTTTTATTACCTTGCCATTGATTTGGAGTTAAACCACTAAACTCGCTATAAAATTTTGTAAAAAGTTTATCAGCAATATTACTTCGAGAACTACTTAAAACATCAACCCCATAAGCAGAAGATATACTATAACGTAAACGAATTTCATCTATATAAAGTCTTATCATTTCACATAGAATAAAAGAATCATTCATATTATAATACATAGTAGGTTCAATCCATTCATCGATAATATATCTATCCCACTTTTCAACTAACTTATTAAGATTTTCAACATTTATGCCTTTAAGAGTATTATCTTTTTCATAAAAATGTTTATCTTTATCAGATATAGGAGGAAGTTCATATTCAAGTAGTTCATACCATTGAAGATTAATACTTGTTTGTTTAAGACTTTTAGGAAAATAAACAGTTTTTCCATTTTTATCAACTCCTTTGCCAACTTTATTAAGAGCAAATACAGTCATTAAATCAACGTCTGTATAAGGAAGTTTATACTTACTTAAAGTACCAAGTAAATAATCATGTTTAAATATTTCATAATCATTTTGAGAAGAAATAATCTTTTTTGAAGTTTCATATAATTTAGTAATAAGTTCTTTAGTATTATCTGTTTGATTAGAAAACATAAGAAAAGCGGCAACCATTAATTTATCATATTTAGAACTATTAAAACCAAACATATCGGTACGAACAGGGATTTGTTTTTCAATATCATTCTCTTTTTGTATTTCATAATGTGGTCTAAGTCCATTAATAAATCCAAGCATAGTTAATAGTTGAGAATCATCTTTATCAGTAATATAAAAACTATATTTAACTACTGAATTAAGTTTTTCTTTAATTTCTTTTACAGTATATTTTTGAACTAATGGAATAGGAGCTTTTTTCTTATCGTTTTCATCATAACAATCTTTAAATACTTTAAGATAATCATTAACTTCAATTATACTTATACTAAAAAAGTTTTTTAAAACTTCAACATCATAAGCATAACTACGTATCATATATAGCCTCTTTAAATTGTCTTACAAAAACATCTTTAAGATTTTGATTATCATAATATATAACAGCAGGGCTAATAACAGTTTTAACGTTATATTTTCCTCTATTATAATTATATAATTCAAAATCATATAATTGTTTATCAAAAATAATTAGTTTAGTAGGTTTTATACGAATAAGTTCGTAATATAAATTACAAATACAATTTTTAATAGCTTCTTTTTCTAAATTAAAATCTGTTTTATTAATACATTTAATAGTACGAGCTACATAACAATTTTCAAGAAGTTCTTTACCTGTAATATCTTTATATGTATCTCGTACAATTTTTAATATATTATTATAATTAACGTCAGCTTTAATATCATAAGAAGGCAAAATAATCATAGTATCAGTGATTCTATTTCCTGTACCAAATACAATAGTATCATTTTCTTTACTATATAATTTTAAAGGGCAATTATAACAAGTGCTTATTTTATTAATAAATAATTGACTACTATAATGTTCAATACTTAATTTAATATTTTTATTTTTACGTTTAATTCCCATAACATAAAATTAATTCTTTTCTTGCACGAGAACATGCTACATATAGTCTACGAAGTAGATCATCTTGATTAGAATAAGGACGACCATTTTTATCATAAACAATATCGTTAATGTCCACAAATACAACATCATAAGTAGAACCTTGACTTTTGTGGCTCGTAATTGCAAATCCATAATCTAAATCTCTACTATAAATAATCTTTCCATTACGATTAACTATATTAGCAGCAATAAGATATTTCTTTTTAAAGTCATAATATTGTTTCCATTTATTTGCACGAGTGCCACCTGTAGCTTTTTTAGCAGTTTCTATTAAATCTGTAATAACTTTATGATATTTTAATATAGTAAATTTATCTCTATGATCTATAACAAATAAAGGTTTAGTAATATTACCTCCATGTACTAATTGAAATTTAGTTAAAAAACCTTTAAATCCATAAGTATCATCAACAAAATTAACAATATCATTAATTATATATTCTTCTGAATTATTGATAATGGTTTCCATAAATTCATTAACAATAGTTTCATAAGACATAATTAAATCATTTTTAGTAATAATACTTTTATCAGCATCTTTTATTATATTATTACGAATATAATTATTCCAATTAGAAACACAAGCATTAGTATATGCAATAATTCTATACATGTCTATGTTATTGGTATATTCTTCATTTGAAAAACAACTATCTATAGTATTATTAAAATGAATTTTATTACATATACTAAAACCTTCTCCAATTTCATTATATATAGTAGCACCTACATTTTTACTTATATATTCTAAAAAAACATAACTTTTATTAGTAATATCACTTCGTAATAAATCTAATAAATTAGAAATAGGATTAGTTATAGATTGTCTAACAATTTCTTTTAATACAAAAACTTTATTACATTTATAAAAAGCACTTGATTTAGTTTCATTAACAGGAGCAAGTTGTGAAGAATCACCAATAAATATAAGTTTAATATTTAATTGTTTACATTGTTCACATATATAGTTAACAATTTTAGAAGGAAGCATAGAAGCCTCATCAACTAATAATAATTTAATATTATCAAGTTTTGGTTTAGCCATAGGATTAAATTGAGGATTATTAGGATCAAAATCTTCTAATCTTAAATCTAATCTTAAGCCAAGAGTACTTTGAATAGTATCAACAGGTCTATTTCCAATAGCTTGGCTAAACACTCTACATGCTTTATGAGTAGAAGAAGTACATTTAATTACACTATTACTATATTTACAATTATTAATAATATATTTAGTAATAAAAGTTTTACCTGTACCACCAGCTCCAATTAATCCGACTATATATTTAGCCGGATTAAAAGGAGAAGCTATAAAATCAATAATACCGTCTATAGCTTTTTGTTGATCATTAGTAAACTTATATTTATCATTATTGTTTACACGTTCACCAATCTTAAATTCATTCATTTCTTTCTCTCAATATTTTATCGATACGAGCTTGATTAAGTCCATCATAGTTATCTTTATATTCTTTAAAAATATTAGATGCTTTATCATCTTCATAATCAATATAGCTTTCTTTAATATCAAAATATTGCTGTTTATCATAATTATTAACAACAATATTTCCTTTAACAATACAACCTACACAAAAAGGCAAATAATATAGAATATCAAATTCTTGATTAAGATTATCACATCTAATATAAATATTACGAATAGATTTCTTTTCTAATTCTTGCATATAAATATTAGAAGCACCTTTACAAGTAAAACATTCTTGTTTAATAGGAACAATACTATCTTCTATTAAAACTTTATAAGAACCATCTTTATCAATAAAAACAATTCCTTTAGCTTTTCTAACTTTAATAGTATATTTTTCTTTAATAACTTTATATTTACCTTTGTTATTCTTTTTAACAGGAGTTGAAAAATCAAATATTGGCATAATAATAGTTTTAATAGATTATTTTTTCATTATTTTCTTAGTAAACTTAATCATATCAAGTTTAAGTTGTTTTCTTTCTTTTTTAGAAGTTTTTCTATCATTATCATCACCAAATTCTCTATTAATAATTTTTCTATTATTATTAATAGTTTTAGATATAATATATCCACAATAATGACAAAGATAATCTATCTTTCCCCAAGTACCATTACCAACTTCATTAGAATCTTCTTTAACTTGTATTATTTTGTTAACATAATCAACAGAAACATCTGCTTTTTTAGTAATACTTCTAATAACACTCACTTCATCATAATTTTTCTTTTTCATAACTTTACGTGATTTAATTTGTTTATTAATACTATTATTTATATTTACAATAATGGCTCGGCTTTGCCTCGCCACACTATTCGTTCCCCCGTAGAGAAGTACATCGCATACCAGCTTTATATCTGCTTACTATACTACATAATAATTACAAAATAAAACTTTTGGTTCAGTATTAGCTTCAACACCAATATCTTTTAGAGTATCAATCTCCATATATTCTTTAGCTATATTATCTTCATATACATGAATTAATCCTATAGCTTCTTCTTTACTTCTGGCAGCAATAACCATACCGCCACCTCTATATCCTGTACCAACAGTTATAGTATATAATTTACAAGTATTCATAATTAATATTTTTAGATTATGATAGCTGTTTTTAGCTTAATACAAAGACTTATGTTTAACTAAATAACTTGTATTATTCAATATATAATAATTCAATGTTAAGCTAAAATTAGCTATTATAAAACGTTTAACGAATTAAGTTTGCTATATCTCGATAACTAATAATAAACTAACATAACGATTAACATTATACTAAATAATATAATTAATATATTAATTATTATAAATAAAAACAGGAACTTGTTTCACAACAAATCCCTGTCAAAACGGATAGGTAAATCCACAGTTTGGTTCATAACAACATCTCTTTTCACAAAGAGTTTTATTTTAGCAATAATACTATTATGAATATCTATAGTAAAAATAAATTGAAACAATGAATAAACAAACTATGATATACAATGATTGTATTATTGCTATTATCTCAATTTTGATTCTTTTTTGGTTCTTCTTCATTAATAATCATATTAATAAGATCTTCTTTGCGAAGTTTACTTAAATCTTCTTTAGTAGGCTTATAAGAAGATTTATTATGACGTTCATTTCTTTTGTTAATAATATCTTTAATATTATCTTTAACTTGTTTGCAAATACAATAGCTATATTTACCTAAAATAATTTCAATATCATTAACAAGCTCATAATAACTATCTATTTCGTCTGCGTCGAGAAGTTCTAATTCTTCTTTACTAACGTTTTTAAGATTGTTAAGAGCAATAATAATATTTTGATGAAGTAAATTGTCAACTTTATTATAATCTTTAGCCCAATCAACAAAAAGTTTAGTATCAGTAATCATATCTTTAAATATATCACTTTTACTTTTATTAAAAGACTCTTTAATACTATTAGCAATTTCATCTATTAAATTGCTAATACTTTGTTTAGAGCTATCAAATTCAATTGTTTTTAGTTTCATAATAAATAAATTTACTAAATTAATAATTTAAAAAATAGTGTTACTATTATCACTAACCGTAACACTTATAACTATGAAAGTTCTAAAACAAGCATGTTCAATTATCACTAATTTCCATACTTTAAGATTTCAGGTTCAATCACAAAATGTATCAAATTCTTCGTCATCTTCATCTGGCATATCGTTCCAATTTACATCGTCATAATCTGTATCATAAAGATAACTTGGAATTTCAACTTCAACAGATATATCGTTATTATTATCTTCCATAATCATAATCATAAGATTAAGTCTGAATCCCCGTAAAGGAATCAATGATATATCGTTCTTCTCTACGGGGATTCAGACTAAATATATTTTAATCTTCAACATCAACAGTTTTAATATCTGCATTCTGTTTATTAAGTTCGATTATCTTATCAATATTAGCAGAAGAAATATCAGTAAGACAATCATCATTTAATTCTTCAGAACAAAACTTATTAATAGTTTCTTGTGCAGTCTCTGCAAAACATTGGAAAGAAGCAATTAAACTATTAATGAAAAAAGTTTCATTATAATTATACTCACGATTCAAACCGTTAGTATTTACAACAAACTTATTCCAAAGAAATTTAACATAAGGACGTTTAGTCTTAATTTCATCTCTCGTAAATAAAGTATTGATAATACCTTTTGCAGTAAATCTACGAATTTCTGCATTAAACTTGATAATAAATACAACTTCAAGAATATGCTTAGGGAGTTTAGCATATCTTTCAGGAACATAAGTACGTTTACGTTCTTTTTTGTCTTTATTATCTTGTTTACTTCTATAAGAACCATTAACAGGTCTCATAGTATTTTCGTTAACACCTTCATTTTCTTTTTGAGAATTAACACTATTATCATTAACAGATTTTCTTAAATTCTCAACAACAGATTGTTCAATGTCCATAATTTTGTTTAAAGATTAATAGTAAGATTAATATTTTCTGTAAATATAAAAACAATTACAATACCATACAAGATATTTAATATATTTTTTTCGTCATATGTTTAACTTCTTGATTATAATCATGCTAAAAAGCATATTATAGGCTTAACAGCATAAATAATGTAATAATATCAACAATAATCATATTATAAACAATATAAATATTAGTAGTAACAATATTTCTATCATTACTACTAATATTATATGTTATAATTAGAAGCCCATCAACTTGTCTGCAAATCTTGCAGCCATCTTTTCTCCAGTCTTACCAAGTTTAAAACCAATAATATGATTAATAATAACATCATGATCATAAACTTGAACAGTAGCATCATTTCTTGTACTAAATGGATTAGTAAATTGTTCTCCAGCAACAATTTCTTGTTGAAGAATATCAATACTACCTCCATTAAATATCAAGTTAAGAGCTTGAGGATTATCAAGAAGAGCATTAGCCATCCAACCAAGTTCATCATCTTCTTTAAGTGCTCCAACAATAGCATATAAAGAAGTAAATAAGGTATTAGTCATACCTTCTTGATAAGTAATACCATTATCGTTACTTACAAAGCCACGAATAGGATTACTAAGAGTAAAGCTAACCATAATATAGTTATCTTTCTCAGTAAAATTAACGTTTTTAATTCTAACAGAATTAATACGTTTACAACCAGCAGCAATTAATTTCTTAATGCAGTTTTGATAACTAACATTAACCATTTCATTACTTGCATTTTCAGCACCATTTTCAACTTGAACATTAGCTTGTTCTACAGTTGCAGCATTTTCTTTAGCCATAACTAATAATTTTTAATTGTTAATAATGATAATTATAATGATAACGTTAATAAAACTATTAAAAGTCTTATCAATCATATATCCAAAATTTATTATGTTATTGTATGAGGTGAATAAATAAATTATTCAATAAGTAAAGCTGTTGCTAAACCTATTGAATAATATAATAATCATAAATTTTGTATTACTAATACTGATGTAAATAGAAATACCGCTAAATATAATACTATTTTTATAGTATCTTTAAGTTTTATTGAATCTCCTATTTGTTTTATTTTTATAAAACATATTGCAGTTACTACTACATATATTATCCCTAATAATATTAATTTGATCATATCTGTTTAAGTTTTATATTGTGTTACACAAAAGGTTTTATATAAGAGTTATAAACTGTAATTTACTATAACTTAATAACATAAAGTTATACGTAGTTAAAAAGTGAGTATTAAACTTGTTTAAGACGAACCTAATCAAACAAAAGCAAATAAAGCTCTTAAAAGAGTTATTAAATAAGCTAAAACAGAAGCTAAAATTAAAGATTTAAATGAAGATTTAAATGAAGATTTAAATGAAGTTATTTAAGTTGTTAATAATGACGTTATTGATAATAGAAATTAAAGTTAAAATAATAAAGTTGAAATTAAGAGTTTAGATAAAACTATTTAAGTTGTTGTTTAAACTATTATTATGTGTAATATTAATAATAATCTTAAAAGAGAAATTAATAAGAATAAAGTAAAAGATTTAGATGAAAGTAATTGACTTGTTGTTTGACACAGTATATTGAAGTCTTGAAAAGAGAGATAAAGAGAGAAAAGAGAGGGAAGATAGCAAGGGTGTGGAATGTGTTCCTACTATTGCTACTGCCACTAATGCTCTAAATAGCCTCAAATAGCTTAATTTCGCATTTTCTCTTTTCCGTACTCTCCATCATATCTCTTTCAATCGTTCAATACAGAGCTAATAACAGCTATCTACGACTGTTTTTGCTTTATTAACTTTAAAACCTTTTGACAGTCACTAACTGCGTTAGCAACATCTCTTTCAATAGCTTGAATAGCATACATGACTACAGCAGATTCATCAACAGCATGTCTATCATTACTCAAATCTCTATTAATTAGCTCATTAAGTTTATAAATAACCTCTTTAATACATTCGTGACACACATATTTACGACTTGCAATAACCTTTTTGTCAGTTTCAGTTAATTCCTCAAAGTTAACCTTGTCAATATCTTCAATGATAACACTATTATTTTTATTATCTTTTAAGCTAATATTTTTATAATAATTAAAAATGTATTGTTCACGAGATTGATTATTAAGATTAGCATTATGAGTAATATAACCATAAATATCTTTATAATCTATACCATATATATTATAAATATCATAATAAACTCTGTTAATAACTTCATCACTAAGTTCTAAAGTAGTATTACAATATTCATCATCTTTTAAAATAACGTTATTATAATAATCAAGCATATAATCATCTACACTTTTATTAGCTTTAATTGCTTTATCTTTAATTAGTTCATCAATTTTATTATTACTTAAGTTAGTTTTAATAGCAATATATTTAAAAACTTTATCAACAATACCATTAGATATTGCATTAGGTTTTAAAATAAAATGCTTATAATAATCGAGTATATAATCATTACATGCTTGATTATTAATATCAGCTTGTTTTGTAATAAATTCAAATACTTGAATATTATCAATATTATATCTTTTAGAGATATGAGCATAAACAGCTTTAATAATGTCATTTGTGATTTTAATATTTTCTTCCATAGGTTTAAAATTTTAATTAATAATATAATTAGTAAAAGGCTTAATAGAACTGTTAATTGTGTAATTAACTTGTTTCCAAAATTTATTATGTTATAGTATGAGGTATTGAGTTTGAAAAACTCCAACAGCAGGAACTTAATCCTGCCATTGGAGTATAAGCTTGAATTAGATTTCGAGCATTTTGTCAAGCATGTCATCAAGTTTTGTCTGAACACGTTCAGTAACACGAATATCTACAATAGAAGTAGAATAGCCATCGTGTTCGTGAGTACGAATTTCACCATCAGCTGTAACATATTCTTCACCAGCACTGAAATGTCTACGTTCAAGTTGCATTTTCGCATTGCGAAGAACAGCTTGAAGTTCAGCAGCCCCGAATCCTGTAACCCCATTAGAACGAAGACCAGCTTCTTTTTTCTTAGTATACAGAATATCAAGACCTTCAACAATGTTAAGACATTGAGCTATCAAAACAGAAGGAACAAAATCAATGTAGTCAATCTCTGTAAGATTGTAATCGCCATTCATGTCTTTTGCATAGCCTTGAAAAGGACTATTAAATTGAACACGATAACGAACATTGTCGCCTGTTGAGTAAACTCTAACAGCTTTAACAACTACGTTGATAACACTCACTTCGTTTTCAGCTTTTGAATTAGCCATGATTTTAATGCTCTCTTTCAGAGTCTCACCAATTTAACGACTTGGTTGCCGAGCGTTTGGTTAGTAATAACAGTGTCAACAATAACGCTATATGTTGTACACCAAGATTCATTATGTTATTGTATGAGGTATGTAAGATAAATAAAAATAGCTAATATAGCGAGATTATCTCTTATTATATTAGCTATATTATAATTATGATAATACCCAAGATTTTAAGCACCAATAAACTTCATAACATAAAGCAATAACAAGTAATACACAACCAATTAAGTCAGCAATAATCGTTATTACATGTTTATCTTTATTTGTTAACTTCTTGAATAAATTTAATTTTAATTTCATAGTTATCAATGTCAGTCTCACACTGAACTCTCTGCATTGTGTTAGTAATAACATCGTCAGTGCCATGCAGTGCAACACTATGATGAGTATTATATTTATCATACCAAGATTTATTATGTTGAAGTATGAGGTGTTTGGCACTTTCATGACGGGGGTATTCAAAACTATCAATAGCACCGGGGGTAGTCTACTACATACCTCCCCGTGTACATTCATAAACCTCAAATTTTAAATTAATATTATCAACTTTATTATCAACTTTATTATCAACTTTATTATTTCTTATATTTTCCCCACTATTTTCTTTATCATTTTCTATTTCATAAATCTCAAATTTCATAGTAGCATCACTTTTCATTTTATTTCTCATTTTATCTTTCTACATTATCTTTCTTATTATTTTCTACATTATTTTTACTATCTTATTTATCATTATTTCTTCTATTATTTTTATTATTTTCAATAAGATTATTTTCCCCAATATTACTTTTTGTTACTTTCTTTATAAATCTTATTGTTGTAGTTATAACTATTTCCATATCTATTTTCTGCTTTATGTTTGCTTTAAAACAACAATCGACAACAGTTTAATAACTATTGTCGATAACTATAACCTAAAA
>ERZ773148.2486-NODE-2486-length-13859-cov-4.029267_pt1 | contig 13859 bp, 18 predicted proteins | sample MGYA00580846_ERZ773148 | MGnify/ENA primary metagenome ERZ773148 (study PRJEB29015, sample SAMEA2737879) | human gut metagenome | biome: human gut; feature: human-associated habitat; material: faeces | place: China | collected 2012 ... | reverse complement strand
ACTGTGTTACCAGTTTAACCAAAACAAAAGTGATGCTGGATCATACAATTGAAATAAAACTGGCTAGAGATCGTATAGACGACTTTAATATGAAGTTTCACAAGTACTTGAGAGGTTTTTGTAAAGGTGTTGACGGAAATTGTTACTAAAAATAGCCGTTTGCGATGACGAAGCAATTCATCGCTTAATTATTCGTGATAAACTGGACAAATTTGCCATTTCCAATGATGTAGATTATGAACTGGATGAATTTTGTACGTCAGAGGAATTATTAAAAATTAAAAATATCTATGATATTCTGTTTTTAGATGTTCAGCTCGAAAACGGAGTGAACAGTATAGAAATTGGTAAACAACTGGTAGAGCATATCCCGGCCCACCGTGCCCAGGGGGAACAGCCAAAGGTTTCGCTTGCGATATCGATCTGCTTCGTTCATTCGAATACCCTCCTACTTACCTGTTTATGTATAATTTATTACAATTTCCAGCAAATTGCAACAGGCAAATTTATGCCGCCTCTTTACACCGGCCCCAAGTTCGACTATAATCAAACGGAAAACCACAGATTTTGCAGCCGTTCTTCCGGAAATTGCCCCGGAACGGCTCTATGAGGACACTATGAAAAAAATTTTTGTTCTGCTGCTATCTATGCTTCTGCTACTGTCCGGGTGCAGTACGGAAAAGAACGAAGCCTCCACCCGCTACCTGACCACCATGGATACCGTCATGACCCTGACGGCTTACGGCCCCCACCGGGAGCAGGGGCTGGATCTGGCCCAGACGGAAATTGAGAACCTGAACAGCCTTCTCAGCACAGGGCTGCCGGGCAGCGAGATTTCCCGGCTGAATCAGGCAGGAGCAGCGTCTCTTTCCCAGGAGCCGCTGGCGCTGCTGGAGCAGGCGCTGGAGCTGTATGATTCCACCGAGGGGCTGTTTGACCCCACCGTATACCCATTGGTCAGGCTCTGGGGCTTTTATGACAAGAGCTACCATGTCCCCACATCTGCGGAATTGGGCGACCTTCTTCCCCTGGTGGGGGCGGATCGCATCCGCATAGAGGGCAGCCGCGTCACCCCTTTGCGGTCTGCTGCTCGTCGGCAGCACCAACCACACTCTCACCACCTCCATCGCCGGCGGGCGCGGTTTTACCGCCGTTATGGTCTCGTGGCTCGCCAAATTCAACCCCATCTGGATGATCTTTACGAGCTTCCTGCTCGTGTTCCTCAGCCGCGGCGCGGGCGAGATCTCCACAGCGTTCGGTCTGAATCAGTCGTTCTCCGATATTCTCACCGGCATCATTCTCTTCTTTATCATCGGATCGGAGTTCTTTATCACCTATAAGATCAACTTCCGCAAGAGCGCCGGAAAGGAGGACGCCAGCCATGTTTGATTTTGTTTCGTTCATTCCCCGTGCCATTGTGCAGGGCATTCCTCTCCTTTTCGGCAGCACCGGCGAAACGCTCACGGAAAAATCCGGCAACCTCAATCTCGGCATCCCCGGCATCATGTACGTCGGCGGTATCTGCGGCGTCATCGGCGCATTTCTGTATGAGCATGCCGTTCCCGCGCCGGGCGCGCTCAACCCGTTCCTTGCCATTCTCATTCCCCTGCTGAGTTCGCTTCTCGGGTCGCTGCTGATGGGGCTGCTCTACTGCTTCCTCACGGTAACGCTCCGCGCAAACCAGAACGTCACAGGCCTTGCCATGACAACGTTCGGCGTCGGTTTCGGCAACTTCTTCGGCGGCTCGCTCATCAAGCTCTCCGGCGCGGACGTCCCCTCCATTGCCCTTTCGCGCACGAGCGCCTTTTTCAGCGCATCGCTCCCGTTTTCCGGTAAGCTCGGCTGGTTCGGCAAGATTTTCCTCTCCTACGGTTTCCTTGCCTACGCCGCCGTTATTATTGCGTTTATCTGCGCGTATATCCTGCGCCGCACGCGCATCGGCCTCCAGCTTCGTGCCGTGGGCGAAAACCCGAACACGGCGGACGCGGCGGGCATCAACGTCACAAAATATAAGTATGTCGCCACCTGCGCCGGCAGCATGATCGCCGGTCTCGGCGGACTCTATTACGTGATGGACTATGCCTGCGGCGTATGGTCCAATAACGGCTTCGGTGACCGCGGGTGGCTCGCTATCGCGCTCGTTATCTTCACCGTGTGGCGTCCGAACATCGGCGTTTTCGCTTCGTTCCTCTTCGGCGGACTGTACATTCTCCATATGTTCATCCCGTCCGGCATGAATCTCGCGGTGAAGGAGCTTTACAAAATGCTTCCCTACGTGATCACGATCCTTGTTCTGGTCATTGTTTCCATGCAGAAAAAACGGGAGAACGATCCTCCGGCAAGTCTCGGCCTTTCGTACTTCCGGGAGGAGCGCTGAATGAAGTACTCCACCGTGCTCTTCGATCTGGACGGTACGCTGACCGATCCGGTGCAGGGCATCTGCGGCAGCGTCCGCTATGCGCTGCAAAAAGCCGGCCGCCCGGTCGGCCCGATCGAGAGCTACCATAAGTACATCGGCCCTCCCCTGCTCCGCTCGTTTGAGGTTTATGCGAACGCGACACCGGAGGAGGCGCAGGAGCTTCTCGGCTATTACCGCGAGCGCTTTTCGACCGTCGGTCTTTTTGAAAACGAGGTATATCCGGGCATTCCGGAGCTGCTGCGCGATCTAAAGGCGTCCGGCGTCCGCATTGCCGTTGCAACCGGGAAACCGACGGTTTTCTCCGAGCAGATCCTCGAACACTTTGGTCTCCGCCAGTTTATCGACGTTGTTTCCGGCATTCCGCTCGACCGCGAGCCGCCGGATAAGTGCGAGGTGATCCTGCACGCGCTGTACGAAATGGGCATTTCCGATCGCTCCGGCTGCGTCATGGTCGGCGACCGGTCACACGACGCCATCGGCGCAAAAATGGCGCGGATCGATTTCATCGGCGTCCTTTACGGCTACGGCAGCCGCGAAGAGCTGGAAGCCGAAGGAACCGACGCCATCGCAGACAGCGTTGCAGCGCTGCGAAGCCTCCTGTTTTCATAAAATAATTTTACACCCCGCCTGTCCGACGGCATCGACCGTTCGGCAGGCGGGGTGTGTGTTTATCGGAGGCCGCTTTTTTATTCTATGGTCACTTCCGCGTTTGGAAACCAGCTGACGGCTTCCTTGATTGCGCGCTGCGCCGGAAGCCCGTTGCCAAAGAGGACGACAAGCGTATTCTCCTCCCCGGCCGGAGCATTTTCAAATTCCCTGAGCTCGACCATGGGGCCGACGCAGTCAACCACAAACCGTCCCTCCGGCATGCTTACAAAGCCCTTGATCCGATACGTTTCCTCGGCAAACATCCGAAGAAAGGACGTCAGGTCCTTTTTGCTGAAGCCCGAAACGTGCAGCAGGAGCTTGCGGAGCGTGATATCTCTCGTGTGGACCTGTCCGTCTGCAGGATCCTCGGCGGGCTGTTCTTCCATCGCCGTCAGCCATTCCGGTCGGATCCGGCCAAACGTTGTCTCGAAGGTCGGGCGGTTCGGCTTCTGCGCGCGGACGATTGTATTGATCTCATCCAGCTGCTCGCGGGAGGCAATGTCGCACTTGTTGATGATGATCATATTGCTGATGGCAAGCTGCATACGGCAGACGCGGGCGGTCTTATAAACGGTCATAAACCGTGCGCCGTCCACAAGGCAGATCGCTCCCGCGTATTCCAAATCGGGAAATTTATCCCGCTGCCGGAGGATCGTACCGACGGCTGTCGGGTCGGACAGACCGGAGGCTTCCACAAAGATCACGTCAAAATTCTCCTGCTGCAGACGGAGAAGCGCGTCCTCAAACTGTTCGATCTTACAGGCGCAGAAAATGGAGCCGTTGTTGATCTCTTCCATCTTGATATCGAGATCCTCCAGCAGCGTTCCGTCTACGCCCTGCTTGCCGAACTCGTTGACGACGATGGCTGTGCGCCGGTCCGGAAACAGACGTACAAACTGGTGCAGGAACGTCGTCTTCCCCGCCCCGAGAAATCCGGTGATAAGATACAGCTTTGTCATGATAACAGTCCCCTTTTCAGTGCCACCGCACAAGACGTGTTTCAAGCGCCGTTACCGCGCGGTTGAGCAGCGTGATGACCAGCGCCACGAGCAGGATGCCCGCAAGAACGTTGGTATAATTAGCGTAATCGGCAAAGTTACGGATGAAATAGCCGAGACCGCTGTGCGCCCCCATCATTTCAGCGAGCGTCAGCAGCATAAAGGCCGAGGAGAGCGAGCCGCGCAGACCGGTGAGTATACCGGGCATGACCCACGGCAGGAGCACCTCCCATAACAGCTCTCGCTGTTTCAGCCCCAATACTCTGGCGCTGTCGAGAATGCGCTGATCCAGCGTGCCGACGCGCGCTGCCATCTGCAGAAACGTCGGCCAGAAAATGCCGATGATCAAAACCATGGCGGAAGCCGAGCGGAACGACGGCATGATCGCGATAAGATACGGCGCATAGATGATGGCCGGTATTGGCGACAGCACGCGTGCGATCGGCACGACAGTTTCGCGCAGACGAGAGTTCCAACCGGCGATCAGCCCGAGAGCCACGCCGAGCGGCAGCGACACGCCGAAGCCGATAAGAAGCAGCGAGAGCGAGGAGAATATGCCAAGGATCATTCGCTCGCGCATGGTATAAAAAACCGAGAAAACGGCTTCCGGCGTCGGCACGAGGATGATATGTCCGCGGCCAAGGCGCGTTGTATACACCTGCCAGAACAGCAGAACAAAAAAGACGATCGCGCCGATATCTCCGGCGGTACGCGCTTTTTTCCGACGAATCAGCTGATAGATCACGGCAAGCTCGATGAGAATGCACGCCACGGTCATACACACGGGGCTTGCCTTGACCTTGGCGTTTCCCGGCAGATACATGGAGAGTATCAGCGCGGCGAACAGAATGTGAACGGCAAGAATCGGGCGGCTTTTTGTTTCGCGCTTCGTCATGGGTTCACCTCCGCCGCCTCGCCCCACTTATAGAAGAGCGAGATCATGTCCCGCCGCAGCGCGCAGCACTCGCTGGAAATAAGCAGCGTTTCCCGCTGGCGCGGGCGTGAAAACGGGATCTTGTGCCGGAAGACGATCCGTCCCGGCTCCATAAATGCTACGCGGTCGCCAAGCAGGATCGCCTCGTCCATATCATGTGTCACAAACAGTACCGTTTTTCTGTCCTCCTCCCAGAGCTTGAGCAAAAGCTCCTGGAGAGCGAAGCGGTTTTTGGGGTCCAGCGCAGAAAACGGCTCGTCCAACAGCAGCGTAGGACAGCCCATACCGAGCACTCTTGCAATAGCAACGCGCTGCTGCATGCCGCCGGAAAGCTGGTTTGGCAGCATGCTCATGGAATCGGCAAGCCCAACACGGCACAGCGCCTCCTCGGCGCGGGAGCGCGCTTCGACCCTGGAGAGCGAATGGTCGCTTTTTCGGATGGCAAAGGATACATTATCCCGCGCCGTCATCCACGGAAACAGGGCGGGGTTCTGGAAGACGACGCCGCGGTCGCTGCCGGGGCCGGTTATCGGAACGCCGCCGCAGAAAAGGCTGCCGCTTTCCGGCCGTTCCAATCCGGCGAGCAGCCGAAGTAGCGTGGACTTTCCGCAGCCCGAGGGCCCGATGAGCGAAAGGAATTCTCCCTCGCCGACAGAGAGATCAACGCCCCGGAGCGTCTCAGAAGACGTCCCGGGGTAAGTGAAAACCAGATCTTTGACTTCAATGCCGCCCATATCAGAGGTTATTTTCCTCGTAGGCCTCCATCATGGCCGTCCACCCGTCGAAATCGGGATAACGTTCCATAACGGTAGTCAAAGCATCATAATAAATGCCGGAATCTACATGGTCGGTCATGTCGTACTCGGAATCGGCGGCAATATCGCCGTTTGCCTGCATGATCTCATAGAACTCCTGCACGCGGTTGGCGGAGGGGTCCATAGAGATCTTCATAACGCCGTCGTAAATGCAGTTGTAAACATACTGATCATCAAGACCGGAGAACTCGACCAGTTTGGCAATGGTCGTCTCCTTGTCGGTCAGCATGAGCATCATGGCGCGCAGATTGGCGATCTCAAAGCGGACGTAGGCGTCACGATTCGCTTCCACATTGCTCTTGAGCGCAGTCTGGCGGCAGCAGACAGCGTTCGGCGCATATTCACCGACGAGGAACGGCACTTCGAGGCCCTGCGTCTTGGCGTTCTGGCCGAAGCCGCTGTTCACGAAGCCAACGTCCGCCTCGCCCTTGAGCACAGCTTCAACAACAGACTGGAAGCCGTCAAGCTCCACAAACTTCACGGTCGTCATATCAACACCGGCCTGCGCGATCTTCTGCATCATGATCATATGGCCGGTTTCCGGACGGACGCAGGCGACGGTCTTGCCGGCAAACCAGGTCAAATCGCCGTCGGTGTAGGTTGCGGCATTTTCCGGCGTCATAACGCACTCGCTGCCCTCGGCGATCGTGCCGCCGATGACGGTGAGATCGGCGCCCTGCGCAACGAAGGTGCAGGTGGGGATCACGCCGAACGGAAGAATGTCGAGACTGCCGCCCAGAATGGCGGTGATGCCGTCGTTCAGGTTGTTGATCGGCTCGAACGTGACATCAAGACCTTCCTCGGCATAGTAGCCCATTTCGTTGGCAAGAACGACCATGGCCGCCTTGATGCTGGTGCCCATCTGCGCAACGCGCAGAGAATAATCAACATTGGAATTATCCGGTTCCGCAGACGATTCCACCTCAGCAGGAGCTTCCGCAGGAACTTCGGTCGCCGCGGGTTCAGCGGGCTGCGCAGTCTGTCCGCAGGCAGCGAGAGACAGGAGCAAAATGGCAGCGAGCACCAGTGCAATGGTTTTTTTCATGGTTTTATCCTCCGTTAATTATTCCGCTTTTTTCTTTTTGGGGAAGAACGGGCAGGCGGTTCCCCGGCATTCCCGGCTTTGGCTGAAATGATGGCAGGTGTGCTCCGGTATCTCGCCGAGATCGAGACCGAGAAACTCCCTTGCTGCGGGAAGCGCCGCCGAGAGTGTAAGATACGTCACTCTCTTACAGCAGCGGGGGCCTTCCACCGAAGCGATTGCAGAGAGGCAGCGGGCGGTCATCTCATTCCCTGCCGCCCAGCCGGTTTTGGAGAGCGGCGTTGAGCCCTGCCAAACGCAGGCAAAAATTCCCGCGCCCACAGCGGCGCCACAGCAGCCGAACTGTCCGCAGCAGCCTCCCGGCACCGTCCCGGCGCGCTCCCGCGCCGTTTTGAGCCGTTTCTGCAGCATTTCCTCCGTTTCGCCGTTTATTCTGCTGGCGGCCGTGAGCAATACGGCAGGGATCAGATAATGGTGATACGGGCAATGCATGGGGAGCTTCGGATCGTCCATAATATTTTCGCAAATCGAAAATACGCTGACCGTATCTTCCGCTTCAAAGGCAGAAATGCACGCCTTATCGATGATGTCCATATGCGCCGGATCAGGAAGCATCGGCATGTTTATCACCTCGAAATTCGTTCATATTGGCTTCGTCCTATATTGGACGTGGTCTACTAAATATGTAAAAAAAAAGCACAGACCGCGGGGTGACCGTCCGGAGCGAAAACGCTCCGGACGGCCGCGCTTGGTTACATGACTTCGCGGATCGCAGCCTCCAGTTCATCCTTGGAGGGGATAATGGAACGGAACTTCATCTTGCCGTTGATGTAAACGGACGGCAGATTGGGAACGCCCATCTTTTTCATGCGGGCAATGTCTTCCTTGACGGTATACTTATAAACGTTATAGTCGATGGCGTCGCCAAAGGTCCGCTTCGCCTCATCCGTGGCCGCGACCATGTAGGTGCAGGCGGCACAGGTGGCGGGGTCAAGCGTAAAGGCTTCCACCAGAGGCTTGGTGAGATGCTCATAGTCGGGCAGCTGAACTTCGATGTCGTTATCGTCTTCCGCAACATAGTCCTTGACCATTTCGCGGACCTCGTCCGTCTGCAGCACTGCCTGCATGCAGCCGATCGTGTTTTCAAACGGTACGCCGTACGGCATATCGCAGCCGGTGGCAACGATGAGACCGTTCTTGTTCTCGATGCTGTCGATCAGGTCAACGCAGTACTTCATGTTGTCCATCTGCGTGCCATGAAGCATGATGGTCGTAAGCGGGATGTTGCCGCCGAAAGCTACGCTGTACTTGTCGCAGATCTCTTTTGCAGGCTTGAAGTTGACGTTCTCGTCGACCGAAATGGAGTCGCAGCCGGTCTTGCACATGACTTCAATGTTTCTCGTGGCATCGCCGCACACGAAGAACGAGGAGTAAGCGCCCTTTTCACGAATGTGGTCGAAGAGCTTCGTGAACGGTTCGGAGCAGAACTCTTCAAAGTGCTCGGTGGAGATCTGAGAAATCAGCGGGTCAACAACAGCGATAACGTCCATACCGGCGTCGATGAAGTATTCCGCCATCTTGCACGCGGCCTTATAGCAGTAGTCGAGCAGGTCATGGACAAACTGGTCGTCCAGAAGCATGTCGAGGAAAATGTCGGTGCCGCGCAGATGCGATGCCAGCGTGAACGGACCGGTGATCAGGCCGTACAGAGCGGTGGTATCGCCGATTTCTTTCTTGACACGGCGCATGGCTTCGCACACGAGCGGGATGCGTCCGTCGTTCGGGCCGGGGAGCGTGCATTCGCAGGGGACAACGGGAGTATCTCCCATTTCGGTAGCCAGAGGATGGGATGCAACGCTGGGAGGGCCGTCATCCGCCCACATCAGGTCGCAGCCAAGGACTTCCGCTTCGATCTGAAGATCAAAAATGCAGCACTCGCCGTCCGGCTTGAACATGCGGTTGACCTCGAGAAGGCATTCCGTCAGCTTATCGGCGCTCTGGAACATCTCCGTCGCGGTATAGCCTTTCAGACGGGAGGCATAAGCGCCGGCAAACGGGATCCATGCGGGGCGCGGCGTCGGCTTACACTTAAGCGTTGCCAGCAGTAATTCTTTGGGAGTCATGATCTGTTCTCCTTTGCATGAATTAAAAATAAAACCGTGTGTATCTCCGTCTTTTAACGCCGGATCGTCTGAGTTAGTTAACACAGACAAATAGATGCTGCCGAAGCGTTAATATACATTGATGTTTCTGTTTCATTTTCGGACAAAGTATACCATATGCAGTAATTGATAAAATAGAAAGATTTTGGACAATATTAGGAAAAATCCGCAAAGATTCTCTAGCCGGGCCAACCCGCAGTGCAGCGCACGAGCGAGGCATATTGACTTTCCTGCGTTGTTTGCGCTATGATTTTAACGGAACAAATACATGCGGAAAAGGGGCGTCATTTTATGGATGCGTGTTTGGAAAAGTGTGCCTGTCGGGGCTCCTATCTCGATAAATTTCTTCAGCCTGCCATACTGGTCGTTCTGCAGCGCGGCAGCAGCCACGGGTTTCAAATGATCAGCGATCTGGAAAAAAGCGGTATGGTCTCCGGCAACGGACTTGACCCGGCCGGACTGTACCGCACGCTTAAACGGATGGAGACGGCCGGACTTGTCACATCCTACTGGGACACCGAATCTGCCAGCAAGCCGAGACGCGTTTACTCCATCACGGACGAGGGTCGGCACTGTCTTTCCGCATGGGAGAAAACGCTTCTCAAATATCGGAGCAACATTGATGCTATTCTCCGCGGCATATTATCCGCCGAAGAGCTTTGAGACTGTCAAATATTACATTTCTTTCTTTCGCATAACCGCGGCTGTCAAGGCCAAAATAGGCTCGGACACAGCAAAAACGTGTTCGATTCGAGAGAAAGGAGTTGCAATCAGATGTCTACCAACAAGAGCAATCATCTTGTCAATCCTCAGGCCCGCGAAGCGATGGATCGCTTTAAGATGGAGGCTGCCAGCCAGGTCGGTGTGAACCTTACGAATGGCTATAACGGCGAGCTTACCTCCCGCCAGGCCGGCAGCATCGGCGGCCAGATGGTCAAGAAAATGATCGAGGCCTACGAAAACGGCATGAAGTAATCATTCCCCATAGAAAAAGCGCGAAGGGATCTTCCCTCCGCGCTTTTTTCAGTTCCTCACCTCGATCACATTGATCGCAGCGGCCGTCATCTCGGTGTTGGAGAGAACGGCATCGGTGATCTGGGCGACCTGCGTTTCGGTTAGGCCGTCCGCACCGGACGGGACTGCGACCGTGCAGCCCTGCGAGGAGAGATACACCACACAGTCGGCAAAATCTTTGGCAAGAAGCTCGTTTTCGATCTTGCTTTCCAGCAGAGACCAGTTCGCCATAACGGTGATCTCGTTCATGGCGCTGTCGATGACATCCTGCGAAGCGGACTCGGCACAGGCCGCCGTTTCAAGCAGCGAAAGCGCCTGATCTCTCGACTGCTGGCGCGTGAGCCGCGCTTCCGAGAAATACCCGGACACGGACGCGGGGAGCGCTGCGGATACGGTTTCCTCCGGCGCGCCGTCCGCGGCGTTTACGGCGGTCGTCATTTCGTCCTCCGCGTCGGCCATGGCGCTGTTGCCATCACCCCAGCGCTGGTTGTACGACCAGTTGAGGAATGCCGCCGCGCACACGAGCAGCAGCACCGCTGCAATGAGAATGTTTCGCTTGAGATGGGGACGCAGATTTACCGTCTTCATATAATCATCCTCCTAAGATATCAATTCTTCCACAATGATCCGGTTGCTGCCGAGACCGGTGAAGGCGCTCACGGCCTGTATGACGCGGAGCCGTATATCCGGCGACCTTGCGCCGAAACAGACGACCACCGCCCCGGTATACTCGCCTCGGCGGTTTGGCTCTTCGGAGAGCAGCGCGTATACCTCTCCGACGCCGTCGATTTTTGAGAGCACCGCACAGAGCCGCTTTTCCTCTGTAGTTGACACATCCTCGTTCTTTCCTGCTGTGCCGCTGCCGGACGATCTGGGCCAGAGCAGAAGCAGCAGCCCCGCGGCAAGCAGAACGATCAGCACGCTTTTCTTTTGCAGCATAGCGCTTAACAAAGATTTCCGCTCACTCATCGGTCCAGTGCTGCCTTTCTGCCGGAATACCCAGCTCCGCGGCAAGATAAGCGCTCAGGCGGTATCGCTGTTCGGCGGTAATCTCTCCGCGTATCGTAACTTCACAGGGCACCCAGCTCTCACCCCCCCATTTCACCTTCACCGAAACCGACGGTTCCGGCATCCCTATGGATCGTGCCTCGTCCAATATGTATGCCGCGGTCTTCTGTTCTATGTATGTTCGCAGCAGTTGATTTTCCTGCTCCTCCAGATCATCCGTCAGCTCGGCAACGGTCCGCCGGTAGTCGTTTAGCGCGAGCGAGAACGATGTCTCGTCCGTCCGCAGCACGGGCGACAGGAGCGTACACGCAAGGAGAATGCCGCAGGTAAAGCGTGTTACACGCTTTACGCTCCCCTCCGGCGTGAGCTGGAGAGCCAGCGCGGAGAGAAGCGACGCCGCGACCAGCGAACGGATCCAGGAAAACAGCCATTCCGTCATGCGTTTACACCACCGTCTGTATCAGAGAATAAAGGGAGAGGAAGAGCATCATCGCCCCTGCGCCGTTTATCGCAAGCAGCAGCGCAAACGCCGTGCCAAGATTCGATATTAGCTCCGAAAACCGCTTGTCCGCCACACACTCGCACACAGCGGCCGTCAGCTTATAAACGAAAAACCGCACGCCGAGCGTCAAAACGGGCGGCAGGCAGATCGCCGCTACCGCAAGCAGCCCGAAGATCCCGATCGTTGCCTTGAGCGTCCCGGCCGCGGCTGCGAGCGTTGAGGCCGCGTCCGACAGAATGCTCCCGACGACCGGAAGCGCCGCGGAAACCGCCGTTTTCGTCACCCGCGCGGCGAGCGCGTCCGCCGTACCGGTAACGACGCCGGTGAGCGATAGCCACGCGGTAAACGCCACGCATACGACGCTCAAAAGAGTTGTGCAGACCGTTTTCATGATCTTCTTTGCGGTTTTCAATATTTCATTTCCTACAGCGGCGTCGGCAACGGACAGAGCGGCATACCCGCATACGCACGGGACGAGAACGCTCCGCGCAACGGACAGAAGCACATCCATACATACCGCCGTTGCGGCGTACTTTGCCGCTGCGCTCCCCGCCGCCCCGGACGCTGCGGCGGCGGACGAGAGCACCGGCAGAAGGACGTGGGAATAGTCCGAGAGTGTCTGGAGCGTCTCCGTTCCCAGCGAGAGGTACGAGCGGAGATCCGAGATCGTCGCCGTACCGATCACCGCGACGGCGGCAAATGTGATATACGGCGGGGCCCGGCTGCCGAGATCAAGCGTATCCGTGAGCGATACAAGCACGCACACACAAAGGAGTATCCCTCCCGTGCGGCAGATATCCGCGGCGGAAGAGCGTACTTTTTCCCATGCCTTTCGCAGGAGCGTTCGCCATACGCTCTCCTGCGGCAGTTCCTCCGGCGAAATGCCGGAAAGAATAGGCGCCGCTTCCTCCGGGAGAGCTTCGGTCAGCTCGTCCATCCCGGGGAGCGGAACATCTGAAGCGGCAAGCGCCCTCCCGGGGCAGATGGCGAGCGCCAGTACGAGCAGCATCAAAGCAGCTGCTCCACAATGGCGAGGAGCGAGCGGATGAGCGGCAGAGATATATATAAGGCGCAAAGCGTTCCGCAAAGCTCCACAGCGGAGGCAATGCTCCCCTGCTGTGCGTCCCGGCAGACCTGCGCCGCCAGATGCGTGATCATCCCGATCCCGATGCATTTGAGCACCGGGGAGAGATACACCGCGTCGATGCCGCCCTTCTCGGCGATCTCGCGCAGAAGATCGGAAATACGCGAAGCCACCGCTGCCGCGAGCCATACGATGATCACCCCTGCGAGGATCGTCACCGTGAGCGACAGCTCCGGCGTATATTTGCGAAGCAGCAGCGCCAGAATGCTGCCGATCACCGCCGCAGCCGCGGCGCGAATCACAATTTCCATTCATTCCCTAAAACCCGAACAGATCGCGGATCAGATCAAAAAGCTCACTGATCTCCTGCACCACGATCACCAGAACGACCACGAGACCGGTGATGCTCGTCATAAGCGCCTGATCTTCCCTGCCCGACCGCGTGAGCAGAATGTTCAGCACAGCAACAAGGATTCCGACGGCTGCAATTTTAAATATCAGATCCACATCCATAGGGCGCTCTCCTTTGCGGGGTTGTCCACTGTCAAGGTATGAGCGCGTACGGCCGTATATGCGAAAACCTCCGGGACGATGTCCCGGAGGTTTACATAACTATATAGCAGCCTACCGTATCAAATGAGTCCGAAATGCTCCAGCGCCAGAGCGAGTCCGTCTTCGGTGATAGGCGCGGTCACATAGTCCGCCTCTTTCCAAAGAAATTGCGGAGCGTTGCCCATGAGAACGCTCGTCCCCGCCTCGCGCAGCATGGGGAGATCGTTCGGTCCGTCGCCAAAGGCAAAGGAATCCTTGGGATCAAAGCCGAGGTACTGCATCACAGTTTTCATGCCGCCCGCTTTGGAGAGTCCTTTCAAAATAACCTCGCGCATGGAATGCTCGCGGCGGATGAAATCGAGCCGGTCGGAAAACGCGCGCTCAAAACGCTCGGGATCGGCGCACGCCTGCGGCCAGCAGACAAACTTGTCAAAAGCAAAGTCCGGCACGGCGGTGTCAGTGAAAGCGGGAACTCCAATGCTCTTAAGCCACGCAAATTCGCGCCGCGCGATGGCGGATGTGCATCGCTCATCCATCCATACCCCCTGCTCGGATTCAAACAGCATATCCATGCCGCATGCATACCCTGCGTCGCGGATCTTCACAGCCTCTGTGTGCGGGATCGTTCGGTACAGCAGGTCTTTTCCATCCAGAAGGATGTGTCCGCCGATGGAGCAGATG
>ERZ773148.2478-NODE-2478-length-13891-cov-4.335140_pt1 | contig 13891 bp, 13 predicted proteins | sample MGYA00580846_ERZ773148 | MGnify/ENA primary metagenome ERZ773148 (study PRJEB29015, sample SAMEA2737879) | human gut metagenome | biome: human gut; feature: human-associated habitat; material: faeces | place: China | collected 2012 ... | reverse complement strand
GAACTCTTTCTTGTGTGCTTGTCGGTGTATTTCCGAAAAGCGAGTGCAAAGGTATGGACTTTTTCAATACCCTCCAAATATTTCAGCAGAAAAATTCAAAATTTTAAGGATTATTGATTTATATCAAGAGAAAAGTAGATTTTCGACTGGCAAAACGGTATTGCCGGTGACGGAGCATTTATAAGCCTCCCCTACCCTCCAAAGTTTACAAGTTTACAGTTTACAGTTTACATTAAGCACCTCCCACTTTTGGACAGGCGTTACAGCGTTACAGCGTTACAGCGTTACATTAAGGATTTTCCACTATGCAGATTTTCAAACTCGTGAACATTATTAATAAATAAAATATAATTATGTATAATATATTAATTATAATTCTATATTATATAATATAATTATTAATTGTTACATCTTTAGTAAATATAATAATTAAAATTAATTATTCATCTTTTACTTCTGTCTTGTCATTCTTTTCTTCACTTTCCTCTTTCCGTTCATCAAGAGCGAAGGAGAAGGTACATGAAAAAGCTTAATGTAACGCTGTAACGCTGTAACGCTGTAACGCCTCGAGATTGTTTTGGGAAAGTGGAAGGTGCTTAATGTAAACTGTAAACTGTAAACATGTAAACTTCAGAACATCGAAAGGTGCTTAATGTAAACTGTAAACTGTAAACTTGTAAACTTTGGTGTGGTGCCTTTCCGCGGTCATTTGCCTTTCCTGCGGTCAGAAGTATCTGTCTCTTCAATTGTGTTTATCCTGTCGAAAATAATTTTTAGCAACCTAAACCCGTCTGTTTTTAGCCGGCGAAAATAAAATCAGGCGGGGTAAAACAACCGTGACATCCGATAAAGGCAGACAAGTAGTGTAGCAGACGGAATGATATGTCCTGCTTACCACGTGAGACCTCCGAGGTCTTTCCACTCTGTCATCCTGTTACCCCAGGTCGCTCACGGTCATGGTGGCTTGCTTCGCTGCACCACCGCGGCAGATGATGTCAGAAAAAACAGCTATGGGGGAGGCGCTAAAGCTAAAAGCAATCGTGTAAAGGAACTTTAACATTTAATTTTTCGCGCAAGTGTCTAAAAAAAGACGGCGAAAGGATATTCTTCGTAACTTTGCAATACTAAAATCAAAGCAATCGATAAAAACATAGCATCATGAGAAACAACAATAGCAACATAATCGACGCACACAACATCATGGGAAACGCCCATGGCATCACCGACTCCTCACGCGGTATCATGGCATACCTGCATCGCATCATCGAAAGTTCACGTACCATCGTGAGCATAGCCCTCACCATGCTGTTGCTCCTCACCGTCTCTACCCTGCCCCTCCAGGCGCAGACAGTGGACGACACCAATGTCAGCTATGGCGTCCGCTATGAGAAAGCCCACCTCTTCCTCACCAAGGACTCAGCCTACAATGTCGTGGACTACGACATCGAGTGGCCCGATCTCATCGACTTCACCGATGCTGCTGCATTGAAGCGTGCGATTTCCGGCTCTCTCTTCCACGAGACCACAGACTGCGACTCCCTGCTGACAGCACTGACAACTGAATACGGTTGCCCCGTCAAAGGCATGTTCAAGACCATCCCCGACGACAACCGTTTCTGCTATATCACAGCCACGGCTCATATCCTCAGCTATCAGCCAGGCCGTTGGATCGTCTACCAAGTGAAGAAGGAGGTTGCCCCGCAGAAGCTGTCACCCTATAAAGCCAGTATCTCCAACGAAGTCTTCGTCTACGATGCCAACCGTGGTCGCGTCTTCCGCGCTGAGGACCTCATCAGCAGTTTCGTAGGCAACATGGGGGCCTCACAGGACTTCTACGAGAACCTCCTCGCTCCCCTACCCGACGACATCTACAGTAACCTTCAGACCTTGAAGATTGTCGGTGCATGGGTAGACAGCGGAGTTCTCTGCATGATGGTTCATGCTACCGGCAACGGACAGAATGCCGACTATACCGTCGGCCTCCCATTAGAAGACAACTCCTACATCTTCGCCCGCGAGGGCCGCCGCCTCTTCCTCAGAGAACCGAAGAATACAACCGCACCGAAGCATATGACACTGTCAACGACCTGGCATGGCGACACCATATATAATAAAGTGGAGACGATGCCAGCCTTCAAAGGCGGCAATGAGGGACTGACACAGTACCTCTCACATGTCACCCAGCCCGACGCCCCCATCCTGAAAGCCCAGAGAGTCTTTATCAGCTATGTCGTTGACAAGACCGGAGGCATCCGCGACATCACGGTCGTAACCACTGCTACCCCGGCCCTGGACCGCCACGCTGCCAACATCGTCAGGGAAATGCCACCCTATACACCCGGCAAGCAGAATGGCCAGAACGTCTGCACCCGCATCTACACAGCTATCAATTACAAGCCATAAAACATTACAAAGTTTCTGTTTTTAATTTTGCGCCCGCACAGACTTCTAAACATGCAGAAAGACGGCTTGATTTATATCAAACCGAAATTTTAATCAAATTATTTTACATACGTAGCCGTTTTTAAAGGAAATGGTGAAGAAAAACCTTTGAGCGGAAAGATAAAACAATAAGTTTGAACTATCAAAAAGAAAGTAAAATATCAGTAGGACCCCAAAATACAAGGTAGTCGATTTACAGATTGTTAGAAAACGAGGCTTATTTAATCATTTTTTGTTTTTTAGGCGGCATGTAAATATCACTTGAAAAACGTGCGAAAAATAATTATAAAATAACGTTAAAGAACGCGCTACCATTCATATTTTTTGCATACCTTTGCATCAGAAATAAAACAAAAACATATTAGAATCTTAAAGGAATTAAGCCTTATGAAAAAGATTATCTTAATGTCAGCAATGCTGTTAATGACAGTAGCAAGTTTCGGTCGTGGTCACGTCAGTGAAAACGCAAAGATTGTTGCAGACACCATATTCTACGCCGCCAATGAGGTGAGCGTGAACAACGCCAACCAGGCAGCCTACTATCGTCTGCTGAAGACACAGGGCACAGGTTTGACCAAAGAGGATGTCTTCCAGGACTACTATATGAATGGCAACCTGAAGGCTGAGGGTGGTTACAGCTTCGTCGACCTGAACAACGATAAGAACACAGTCCTGAATGGTGAGGTGACAACCTACTACCAGAATGGCAAGGAGAAGCTCCATGGCCGCTATGTCAACGGCAAGCGTGAGGGCTACTTCACACTCCAGCTCCGCGACGGTGGCGTAGCTATCGTAGCTTACCAGAACGGCAAGTCAAAGTACGACTACTTCATGGTGACGCGCTCTGACGGCAGCCAGGAGAAGCGCCCACTCAACGAAATCAAGTCTCTGCTGCGGTAGAGATAAACAAAATAGAATCTCTCTTACAATAAATATACACAATATCAATTGCTACCTATTTTATTTCAATTTTGATCTCTCTTTCAATGATATTTTAGAATAGAATAGGAATGTAACAAAAAGCCCGTGTTCGTGAGAATACGGGCTTTTTGATGTTTGTTATAAAGGAGCGAAGCCGGCAACTGGAGCTGCCGGTATCCGCCTAAAAGTCAATGTCGAGCTCTATCGGACAATGGTCGGAGCCGAAGATGTCGTTATGGATGGCAGCGCCAGTGATACGGTCCTTGACGCGCTCAGAAGTGAGGAAGTAGTCGATGCGCCATCCCACATTCTTATCGCGGGCATGGAAGCGGTAGCTCCACCACGAATACTTCACCTCATCAGGATGCAGGGCCCGGAAGGTGTCGACAAAGCCATTGTCCAACAGCGTCGTCATCTTCTCACGCTCCTCATCGGTAAAGCCCGCACTGAGGTGATTGGTCTTAGGGTTCTTGATGTCTATCTCCTCATGGGCCACGTTCATATCTCCACAGACGATGACGGGCTTGTTGGCATCGAGAGACTTGAGGTACTCGCGGAAATCATCCTCCCACTGCATGCGGTAAGGCAGACGCTTGGGCTTTCCGCCCTTCTCCAACGCCTCCTGGGAGTTGGGGGTATAGACACAGACGAGATAGAACTCCGGCATCTCCATCGTGATGACCCTGCCCTCTTTGTCGTGCTCCTCCTTGCCCATGCCATAGGTCACGGCCAGCGGCTCGTGCCTGGTATAGATAGCGGTGCCGCTGTAGCCCTTACGCTCAGCATAATTCCAGAAAGATTGATAGCCGTCGAACTGCAGGTCGAGTTGTCCGGCCTGCATCTTCGTCTCCTGAAGGCAGAAGAAATCGGCGTCGAGGTCCTTGAAATAAGCCTCGAAGCCCTTGCTCTTCACATTGCCCTCGTCATCAGTCTTAGGCTTCACACAAGCCCGCAGACCATTGACATTCCACGAAATGAATTTCATTGTTGAAAGGATTAATTGTCAGACAGAAGGTTATCAGATGCGCTTCGACTCCCCGCGCAGGAGACTCATGAACTCCTCGCGCACTTTCATCGACTCGAAGACACCACTGTAAGCCGACGTTGTGGTGATGCTGTTCTGCTTCTCCACACCCCGCATCTGCATGCACATGTGCTTGGCCTCGATGACCACCATGACGCCCTGTGGCTTCAGCGTATCATTGATGCACTTCATAATCTGCTCCGTCAGACGCTCCTGCACCTGCAGGCGGTGGGAGAAGATGTCGACGACACGGGCTATCTTGCTCAGGCCAGTGATATGTCCGTTAGGGATATAAGCCACATGGGCCTTGCCATAGAAAGGCAGCATGTGGTGCTCACACATCGAGAAGAAGTCGATATCCTTCACGATGACCATCTGGTCGTAATGCTCTTCAAAGAGCGCGTCTGTCAGCACCTTGTGCGGGTCCTGGGTATATCCTCTCGTGAGAATCTGCATGGCCTTGGCCACGCGCATCGGCGTCTTCAAGAGCCCCTCACGCTCAGGGTCCTCACCGAGAAGTTTGAGGATAGCCTTATAATGTACGGCGAGCTCATCGAGTCCGTCACGAAATTCTGTCTCTGGATTCATAAATTCATGTCTTTCTGCCTTACGTGATAAGACAATATATAAATATGTGTATTATTCAAACACGGAAATCTTTCCCTTGACAATTGTCGCCGAGCGGTATCCCATGGCCTTCACGGCCTTGAGCATGTTTACCGCCTGATTATACGATCTGAAGTTGCCCACGCGGCATATCCATCTTGGCGAATAGAAATGCACGTAGACGGGCTGGTCAGGGAATCGCAGTTTGACGGCGTTGCCAGCCTGCTGTGCTTTCTGCTTGTCGGCGCGCGTGTTGCCCCCAGCAAAGACCTGTACACGGTATCCCGTGACCTTCTTACTGCCGCGCATCACCTTCTTGCGCATGTCGACGGTGGGAATGTTGAACTCATCGTCGTCGGCCGATTTTGTCTCAGCCGTATGTCGTTCCTCCTTCTTCTCCTGAGCTTTTTTCTCCTCTAAGGCTTTCTTTTCCTCTTGGGCCTTCTTCTCTTCCATGGCCTTCTCAAGAGCTATCTTTCTCCTCTCTTCCTCTCTTACAGCCTCCCGTGCCCGCTCTTTAGCAGCCTCCTCGACGGCTTTCTGCCTCTCGGCACTGTCGGCATTGACCGGCTTGCCCACAGAAGTCTTAGGGCGATTGACACTAACGGCATTATTGCCACTACGGTTGGGTGTTGTCACCACCGGCTTGTTGGCAGACTTGTTATCCTGTGCTACACCATTCACAAGAATATCTATTTCCCTGCTATGGCTCACAGATACCTTTCCTTTTCCCGCTGTCTGCTGCTGCAAATGCTGGGTGAAGGACTGGGCATTGGCACTGATGGCAATCCCAAGAATATAGAAAAAAAGAATGGCGAATTTTTTCATTTCATATTTTATTAAAAAGGGGCTCCCGTCCCCATGAGGGCGAGAGCTCCACAAGATGATTGATTACTTCTTCCAAGCGTCGATGATGCCCTTGAAGTCAGCAGCCTTGAGAGAAGCGCCGCCGATGAGACCACCGTCGATGTCGGGCTTAGCGAAGAGCTCAGGAGCATTGCCGGGCTTGCAGCTGCCACCATAGAGGATTGTAGTGTCCTCAGCAGCCTCTTTGCCGTACTTCTCAGCAACGATAGAGCGGATGTAAGCCAGCATCTCCTCAGCCTGGTCAGCAGTAGCAGTCTTGCCAGTGCCGATAGCCCAGATGGGCTCGTAAGCCAGCACGATGTTCTTCCACTCTTCAGCAGAGAGATGGAAGACGCTGCCGTCGAGCTCAGCCTTGACGACGTCGTTCTGCTTGTTGGCCTCGCGCTCCTCGAGGGTCTCACCGCAGCAGAAGATGACCTTCAGACCGTTCTTCAGGGCCAGGTCTACCTTCTCCTTGAGAATCTCAGGAGTCTCATTGTAGTACTGACGACGCTCAGAGTGGCCGAGGATGACATACTGTGCACCCGTGCTCTTAACCATAGCGGCAGAGACCTCACCCGTGTAGGCACCCTTCTCCTTGTCGGCGCAGTTCTCAGCACCTAAAGCGACAACGTTCTGGTCGAGGACCTGAGCAACACTTGCCAGGTGGATGAACGGTGTGCAGATGATGACGCCGCAGTTGGGCTTGTCAGCCTTCAGTGTCTCGTTAATCTCCTTTGCCAGGGCTACGCCCTCCTGCAGGTTCTCGTTCATTTTCCAGTTACCTGCTACAATTTTCTTTCTCATTTTTGTTGTGTTTATTAAAGGATGAAAATATTTTGTTTGATGTTTCTTCCAGTTTCTCCTCTTCCGCTATGAGCAGCTCCTTGCGCTCTCTAATCTTCCTTTTGACGAACTTTGTCCATGCCCACATTCTGTCGGCGAAGACGAGGATGAACAACGGCATGAAGAACCAGAGCAGGACCTGAGTGAGCGTCTTGCCCACGCTGTCGTTGGGCAGATGGCCTATCTCCAGCTTGGCGAGTGGCGCCTGGAGCTGCTGCGACGACGGCATGTCGTTGTGCCCCCACTTCCGGATGATGGTGCCGTCCTTGAGCAGCAGGAGTCCGGGATTGCTCCGGACGATGGTCTTCAGCGTAGTCTCGTCGGTGAAAAGGAAGGGATATTCCGCTCCGGTGATATTCTGCCAATGGCTGATGGCCTTGCCCACTGAGGCGGTCAGGCAATAGAAAGGTATCTTGTTGTCCTGACAGTATTCGCAGATTTGGTCGATGTCTCCGAAGTTGGAGTCGTCGGCAGTCTCAAGATGCGGCGCTATGAGCAGGAAAGTGTAACCCTTGCGCGTAAGAATGGAGTCGGTGATATCCTCACCGTCAGCGCGCTGGATGGAGAAGTCGTGGATAGGCGGCACATAGCCCTCTTTGGTCTGCACGGTCTTGGAGTCCACAAACTGCCACGTGGAGTCAGGATAGTTGTCGAGGGTGAACTCTTTCTTCACGCCATTCTTCTGTAGGATGAACGTGGTCTCAAACTCCGGTTGTGGCGCATCGGGCGGAATAGTCATGTCATGCTTGATATTCACGCCAATATGATAGGGCCGGAAATCGAAGATGGGCAGATGGTAGAGGCAGTAGCCACTCATCAGCAGGATGAAGAGCACGGTGTAGTTGACGGCTATCCACTGCGTAGAGCGCGAGAGGAAGCGATACATCTCCAACGGCTTCCAGGCCACGACGACGGCGCACGCCAAGAGCACAATATTCTTCAGCAGCGTCTCAACATTGGTGAGATGGATGGCATCGCCAAAACATCCGCAGTCTTTGACGGGGTTGAAAACGGCCAGCCACACGGTGATGAGCGTCATCACGGCCATGAAGGCCACCATGAGCTTGGAGGTGAGCCGACGGTGCATGGCAAAGAGCATCAGCACACCGAGGCTGAACTCCAGACCTGCTAAAAGGATTGAAGCGATAAGGGTTACAAAGTCGGGTATCGCGCCCGACAAGCCCACGGCAGCAAGATAATCCTGAATCTTATATTGCGTGCCGAGCGGGTCTATGGCCTTGACAAATCCCGAGAAGACAAAGACTGCCCCTAAGACGAAGCGGCACAGGTTCACCACCACGCTCAGCGCAATGGTCTGAAATCTGCTATGGAATGTCTTGACTGGAAATGTTGGCATTGTTTACTGATGGCTATGTTGTTATTTGGCCTCGCTCAAACGGATGGCGCCAAAGACGGCGTAGTTGATAATATCCATGTAGTTGGCATCGATACCCTCGGAGGCGATGGCCTTGCCGTCGATGTCCTCAAGTTCTTTCACGCGCTCTATCTTGGTGAGTATGAAGTCGGTATAGCTACTCACGCGCATATCTCTCCATGCCTCGCCATAGTCGTGGTTCTTCTTCGTCATAAGGTCGAAGACCTCCTTGGCGTATTTGTCATAGAGTGCCAGAGCCTCTTCTGCTGTCATATCCACTCTGTCGGCAAAGCCCTTCTCCAACTGGATAAGGCCTACAATGCCATAGTTTATCAGACCGATAAACTCTGGGCGGATGCCCTCGCCAACCAATGACTGGCCCGAAATCTCAAGGGAGCGCACACGCTTGGCCTTGATAAAGAGCTGGTCGGTGAGCGATGTAGCTCTCAGCAGGCGCCAAGAGGCACCGTAGTCGTGGAGTTTATCAGCAAAGAGCTGACGGCTCTCTGCCATTACGGTTTTAAATTCCTGATCTGTATTTTTCTCTGACATAGCACTTGCAAAGTTACAACAATCAATTCTAAACTCAAAATCCTTTCAATCCAATTTTCACCCCTACAGCCAAAAAGCCGGACTTCAGTCCATGGATTTCAACGGTCTAACTCATCTTCACCATGTGATAGCCCAAGGTCTTGAGCTCTACGGCGACACCCATCCTGTACATCTCGTGGAGTGCGGCGATGAAAGCCCGGAATGCCTCTTCAGAACCTGGCTGTACGCCGAGGTGCATGAGTCTGTTGTTAAGGCGGGAAGCACATTCCGAGATGACACGGCGCAGCTTCTCCACACCATTGCCGTCGAGGAGCAGGACCTTCTCGGCGACATAGTCATCAAGATGGTCGAAATCGATGCGGTCACGAAGGTATTTGTATAAGTTTTCCACCTTGGAATACAACTCCCAGTCCTCATCCCAGTATTTGGCCACGGCCATACCGATATACATAATCCATCCGAGCGCAACGGTGGGATAGCTGTTAAACTCTCTGACGCCATCGGGCATATAGCTCTCACCAATCTTCGGCCACAGTGCCTCAAGGTCGGGGGCATCGGGGAAGTGGGCGTCGACAAGATTCAACTCCATCAGATATTGGTGGAGATCCGTATGAAAGGTCTCCTCATAGCCTTGCGTCATGCGCTGCCCTTTGTCCTTATCTTCTATGTTGTTTGCTGATTCCATACTTTTTAGTCTTTGTATTAGGCAAAGGTACACACTATTTTCCATATTCCCAAGCCGCCACCATGGATTTCTGAGGTTTTATAGGTTTTCGTCTACCCAGCAACAGGGAAAGAAGGTGTTAACATAAGAAAGTTCAAAAAAAAGAAAATAAAAAGGGCATTTGATGCAATAATATATAATATTTAGGTGTTTTAAAAGAATATACACTGTTGACTGAAAGATGAAGAAATATTTACTATTACTCTCCGCTGCCGCTCTCCTCGCCTCCTGCACCCCATCCGCTGACGAGAAGGCAGCCCCGCTGATGAATCAAATTGACTCACTGTACAAAGCCAACAACTACCAGGGCACCCTCAATGCCATCACTCGCCTGCGCACCGAGCACCCCCAGGCGGTGGAAAGCCGCAAGAAAGCGCTGAAGATCTGGCAGGAGGCCTCGCTGAAGATGACACAGGAAGATATCGGGCGCACCGACTCTGCCCTCCAGGCCACGATAAGTGCGATAGGCAGTGAGAAGAATCTCTACAAGAAGAACATGCTCAAGGTCAAGCGCGACTCCTTGCAGGTGCGCTACGATGCACTCTGTGGCACCGTCAGGGTGATCCACCGCCGACAGAAAGAATTATAAACCTCTAAAAATAAACAATTTTATATACAATGGACAATACAGAGAAAGAAGCCGTGAGACTGCCTGAGAATGCATTCCGCGAGCTCCAAGACGGGGAGGAGTACACCCCTATTATGAAACCGGACAAGGTCTATCCGGAAGTCAACACCTGGTCCGTGACCTGGGGTATCCTGATGGCCATGCTCTTTTCCGCCGCTGCCGCCTACTTAGGTCTGAAAGTCGGCCAGGTCTTCGAGGCCGCCATCCCCATCGCCATCATCGCTGTCGGCGTCTCCACAGCCGCCAAGCGCAACAAGGCCTTAGGTGAGAACGTCATCATACAGAGCATCGGTGCCTGCTCGGGAGCCGTCGTGGCCGGTGCCATCTTCACCCTTCCGGCTATCTACATCCTGCAAGCCAAATATCCGGAGATGACATCATCCTTTGTCAAGATGTTCTTAGCCTCAGCCTTGGGCGGCATCCTTGGCATCCTCTTTCTCATCCCCTTCCGCAAATATTTCGTCAGCGACATGCATGGCAAATACCCCTTCCCGGAAGCTACGGCGACGACACAGGTCCTCGTCTCCGGTGCCAAGGGTGGCGATCAGGCTAAGCCGCTGCTCATCGCCGGTATCGTAGGCGGACTCTACGACTTCATCGTCTCCACCTTCGGCTGGTGGAATGAGAACTTCACCTCACGCGTCATCGGGCTCGGACAGGAGCTGGCCGACAAAGCCAAGATTGTCTTCAAGGTCAACACGGGAGCTGCTGTCCTGGGGCTGGGATATATCGTAGGCTTGAAATACGCACTCTATATCACCTTGGGCTCTCTGGCCGTCTGGTGGCTCATCGTGCCCGGAATGTCGCTCATCTTCCATGACCAGGTGCTCAACATGTGGGACCCGACCATCACCGCCACAGTCGGTGCCATGGCGCCTGAGGACATCTTCAAAGCCTACGCTCGGTCCATCGGCATCGGCGGCATCGCCATGGCCGGTGTCATCGGCATCATCAAGAGCTGGGGCATCATCAAGAGCGCCGTCAGCCTGTGTTCGCGCAGCCGCCTTGCAACGCTGTCCGCCAAAACCATCAGGACAATTTTGATATCTTCATTGTTTAAAAGATCCCGCGGGGCGGTGGTGGAATTCCCAATGGATTTTACCGTTGGCTGATTGCAGAACAGGGCAACCGGGGAGTTGTCCAGCCCATTTGCAAAGCAGGAAAGGATATCGCCCCATTTCCCAAAAACCGCGCGAAGTGTGCGGAGCGGGGCGGAAGCAAGATCGCCGATGGTGGATATATACAGTTTTTTCAATTGGTTACTTGTGGATTGCCCAACATATAAAAGGTTAGAGACAGGGAGAGGCCATGCGGTTTCCCGGTAATTTCCGCGTCCGATTTCCGTTATAGCGTCCGGTTTTTTGTAATCGCTGCCGAGTTTGGCAAAAACCTTATTGTAACTTATGCCGATGCTTACCGTAATACCAAGTTCATATTTTATTCTGCGGCGGATAGCTTCCGCAATTTCCCGCCCGTTTCCAAGTATTCCCGAACTTGCGGTGACATCAAGCCAGGCTTCATCCAGCCCAAACGGCTCTACCCTGTCGGTATAGTCTAAATAAATTTCTCTTACCATGCGTGAAAAACGCAGGTAGGCTTCATAGTTGGGAGGGAGGATAACCAGATCCGGGCATTTTCGTTTAGCTTCCCAAAGCGCTTCACCGGTTTGTACATGGTATCTTTTGGCTATTTGGTTTTTCGCTAAAATAATTCCATGGCGCTGTTCCGGATCTCCGCCCACAGCCAAAGGCTTCTCACGGAATTCAGGATGATGGAGGCATTCCACGGAGGCATAAAACGAATCACAGTCGCTGTGAAGAATCGTGCGGACCATAAAACCACCTTGAAACGTATGTTTGATAAAGTTATTATAGAACGCACGTTCGAAATATACAAGCGGAAATTTGTGGAAAGTATTTTTTTCAGTGTTGACTTCTTGAAATTGAAAACGTATTCTATTAAGTATTAGATTATTTTAGCGAAAGGCGGCAGCAGGCATGAGAGTAATAGACGCACATATCCATTACTGCCCGGGCGGGGATTATTTTGACACCATCGCAGTAAATGCTGGGCATAAAAATACAGCGGAACATTTAAAAGAAGAATATGAAAGGCTGGACATTGCCTGCGGGATAGTGATGGGGAATGAAGGCTTGAACCCGGAGGTATCCTATCCCGGGTTTATGCGCTACTGTGTGGGAATTGACAGTACTTTCATGGGAAAGAATAAGATAGATGCTTCCGCTGATTGAGCGGCATTTGAAAAGAAAAGATTGTGTAGGGATAAAGCTTTACCCTGGATACAGCCCGGTTTATGTTACGGATCCAGTGTTTGAGCCTGTATACGAGCTGGCGGAAGAGTACGGGAAACCGGTGGCGATCCATATGGGGACAACGGCGGGCCCAAACGCCTATTTGAAATATTGCCATCCCCTGACATTGGATGAGGCGGCAGTAAGACATCCGTATGTTCAGTTCATTATGTGCCATTTTGGGAATCCGTGGATCGTGGATGCAGCGGCGGTTTTGGAGAAAAATGAAAATGTGGCGACGGATCTGTCCGGCTTGGTGGCAGGGCATATTGACGGCGAATTTTATGAAGAGCAGGAAGGTTATCTGGAGCTGTTGAGAATTTGGCTTCGTTATCTGCGCAACGACAGCAATATTATGTTTGGTACAGACTGGCCTCTTGCAAATATAGAAGAGTATATCGGACTGATCGCTAAACTCTTCCCGGAAAAATCCTACGATAAAATTTTTTTTGAAAATGCCAACAGGATTTATCATTTGGGTTTATAAAAGAGTCCAACATAAAAATATAGAAAGCTCCTGATATGGTTGAAACCATATCAGGAGCTTTCTATTCTTTTAGTTTTTCAAAAAGGCTGCCAATTTAGATATCTGCATAGAAGCTTTTACGATACCTTTCTGTTAAAAATAATCCAAGGTTCCATCCATACTTGTACGATCGGTGATATTCCAGGAGTTGTTTAACATCGTTTCTTTTTTGGTCTGCTATATTTTTAGTAAAGGCCATGCTTATATAAAAAGAGGCCCGTTTGGTTAATGGGCGGGTATTTTTAAAGATACATTTCATCACGGTATTTTTTTAAGGAAGAACCAAACCAGCATCCCAAAAAGGCACTGGCCATATAAAAAAGGATGAGTAAAAAGAAAGAACCCTGAGCAAAAAAAAGGAAAATACAGAGAAAAGCCCAAATGCCTACACAAAGAATAAGGGCCCATTTGAATCCATGCCTAATGCCAAAGAAAAAACCGCAGGCAAGGGAAACAAAGGGATTTACCTTTATAAGTCCGAATAGCAAAATCATGGAGATAGTTTCTTCATCCTGGGGAATAAGCGTAAAAAGCGGCAGGGAAAAAAACGTCAGCACTAATATGATATTATAGGGGAAAAGATTTTTCAGGGTCTTCCCGAACGCTTCCGTGAGCCTCACCTCCCAATCTTTGTCTTTTCTCAATATAGCACACTGTTCCAAAAGAGTAAATAGAAAAGAAATGTGATTTTTGAATGTATTCACAATAAATTAACATATGATACCTATAATAGATTCTGATGGAAAAGGATCTCCATCAAAGCGGATATTTCATTTGGACAGCAAGGAGCTGAAGAAGTATGAATGCACAGAAATTTACGCAGAAATCATTGGAAGCAATCCAAGACGCTCAAAATTTGGCGATAGAAAATAATAATATGCAAATTGAGCAGGAGCATCTTGTCAGCGCTCTGTTATCCCAGGAGAACGGCCTTATCCCGGAACTCCTAAAGAAGATGGGGGTGGATAACGGCGCAGTGCTGCGCGCGATGCGCGAGCTGGTGCTGAAGCTGCCGGGCGTGACCGGGCCGGGCCGCAAATTTCGGCAAATAGTTTGTCGTGGCAATTTTACGATCAAGTGCTGCCTGCT
>ERZ773148.2469-NODE-2469-length-13929-cov-19.674787_pt1 | contig 13929 bp, 13 predicted proteins | sample MGYA00580846_ERZ773148 | MGnify/ENA primary metagenome ERZ773148 (study PRJEB29015, sample SAMEA2737879) | human gut metagenome | biome: human gut; feature: human-associated habitat; material: faeces | place: China | collected 2012 ... | reverse complement strand
ATTTGAGATTTTCCACGTGGATATTCGAGAAAGGAGGGGATCGGACGAATTTCCCTGTAAAGAGATGTAAAGGGAGATTAGAGATTAGAAGTTAGAGATTAGAGGTTAGAGGGGAGAGATTAGAGGTTAGAGGCTGTTGGCTGTTGGCTGGAGCTATCGGAGTGAATCGGAGGTATCGGAGTATATCGGAGTGGATCTGAGGTCTAACCTCTAACTTCTAAACTCTAATCTCTAAGGTCTAGCCTCTAATCTCTAGCCAACAGCTAACAGCCTCATAGTGCGTCAGCCCTGGTGTCGGTGTCAAACAGGCTACGAAGTTTTTCCCTACATTTGTAGTTGTGTTGCACTTGACATTGCGATGCGCGAAGTCTTTCTGTGGCAGCACACAGCTTTAACTATTGGGAAAATACGATTCAATGAGTATAGTCAAAACTGTTTTATCTAATATGCTGGAGGAGGAGCCTTTTCTTCTCGTAGCTGTCAGGAGTATCCTCTTTCTGATGTTCTTTTTGATCTCTGTCTACCTCTCCTTTGATAGAGATATGCTTCTCTTTTGGCTTACCACAGGGGGAATGGTCATTTATGACCTTCTCATTATCGGGGTGCTCGTCTCTCAGAGTAGAAAGAGAAAAAAGAAGACCGCATAATCAAGTGTAATCTTGGAGACAGGAGTCTAGGGCTACAGCCATCGATCAAGATAAGACTGTTGCATAAAGGCGAATCGCTGTGTTGCTTTCGGGATTCGGCTTCGGTCACATACGTAGGTATGCTCCCTTCAGACCTCACCCTCAGCGCCTTGCGCTTCATCCTTTCTGCAAAGTCAGGACAATCTTGCGAGCAAGATTGTGAGACTGTTGACTTTTGCAACAGTCTCAAGATGGTTAGCCTCTAGTCCAAGTTTTACTGCGAAGAGACGTATAGCGTCTTCGTGAAAACAAGAATAGCCACGAAGGAGGTGGGTGTTTCCTTCGTGGCTATTGGGGTGCTCTGGTATGGTGTGGGGATCAGCGAGTAAGCAGTACGACGGCTTGCGCTGCGATCCCCTCGCTATTGCCTAGCGGTCCGAGATGCTCGTGGGTGGTCGCCTTGACATTGACGCAAGGGGTGTCGAGTAGCTCCTCGAGACGCGCTATCATCTGAGGTATATGAGGCGAGAGCTTAGGTTGCTGAGCGATGATGGTGAGGTCGGCATTGACCACTTGATAGCCCGCTTCGCGCACCATCTGCATGACGGTGGCGAGGAGCTTTGTGCTGTCGGCACCACGGTACCGCTCATCGGTATCGGGGAAGTGATAGCCGATGTCTCGCTGACCGATCGCTCCGAGGAGCGCATCCATCAGAGCGTGTAGCGCCACGTCCGCGTCGGAGTGTCCGAGCACTCCTAACGGGCTTGGGATCTGTATGCCACAGAGGATGAGCGGTCGGTCTGGCGTGGTGCGATGGATGTCGTAGCCAGAGCCTATGCGAAAGCTGCTGGTCATATTCGTGGGGGAGTTACTTGAGCAGCTCACGGATGCCGTCAAAGTCAAAAGCGATGGTGAAGCGGAGCGTCTGGTCGAGCGGGTTGCTCTGGACGGTCGAGACGAGGTAGGAGGCGTCGATGCTGAAGACGTTCATCTTGAAGCCCGCACCAGCGGTGAAGTACTGGAGGTTACCTTTGTCTGGGTGTAGGTAGTGGTAGCCCGCACGTAAGAAGAAGCGGTTGTTATAGCTGTACTCAGCGCCGACTTTGTAAGAGATCTCTTGCATTTCCTCTTTGAAGCCCCCTGGGGCATCTGCAAAGGAGGTGAAGATACCTACGATGGGGGAGGTGTTTCTGTATTTTTCGTCAGCAGCTTGAAACTCTTTCTCGTTTTTCGGATCCTTTACAGGACGCGTAGGTACGAGGAGCTTGCTTGCCTCCACGTTGAAGGCCAGCGCATTGTACTCATCAAAGGGGTAGAGGAGTCCCGTACCGAGCGAGAGATTGGTCGGGATAAATGAATTGGTACCACCGTTGTTGTAAGAGATCTTGGTACCGATATTCTTAATGTTGAAACCAAAGGTCCACAAGCTCTCGGCAGAGCCTAGGTCAAAGTAACGGTTATAGAAGCCCGCAATGTCTGCTGCAAAGGCATTGCCCGCACTCTGCTCACCCGTTGCGAGGTTGTTGTCAGCACGTATGTAGCGCAGAGCGACCGCCATCGAGTAGCTGTCAGAGAGTTGCAGCCCGTAGCCAAAGTCTACGGCAAACTCATTGGGAAAAGCTTTTCCAAGGGATTCAGACATAGGACCAAACTGCTCGATAGCACCAAAGGAGAAGTAGCGTATCGAGGCACTCAGTGCTTGGTTGCTCTCACGACCTATCTTATAGTAGCCAACTAGCTCCATAAGCTTGATATCCTTGACCAGCTTAGCGAGCCAAGGTGTGTAGGACATACTGATCCCCGCCTTGCTACTGAGGAAGGCGTACTTAGCGGGGTTGAAGTACTGAGACTGTACGTCTGGCGTGGTCGAGACACCCATATCGGCTAGACCTGCGGCACGGGCACTCGGGTTGATATTGAGCGAGGGTACAGAAGTTACTACAGGATTGAAGCGTCTGTCTTGGCTCACCTCTTGTGCTGTGAGGTGAGACGTTAGCGCCCCCAAGGCTAGGAGTAGGAGGACGGTTATGCGTAGATTACGAAGTTTCATAGAGACTATTGATTTACTGAACTAACGGCAGAGGAAGGCTGTTTATTGTATTATACTTGGTTAAGAGAGGTCTAGACGGAGACGATGCCCCAGGAGGAGCGGTCGAGGTTGCGGTAGTTGATCGCCTCGCTGATATGCTTGAGCGAAATCTGCTCAGAGCCATCGAGGTCGGCAACGGTGCGGGCCACCTTGAGGATGCGGTCGTAAGCTCTCGCAGAGAGGTCGCGCTGTATCATCGCCTGGCGCAGGATCTTCATAGCGTCGCCCTCGACGTAGGCGAACTGCTTCATCAAGCGTGGGGTCATCTGTGCATTGCAATGGATGCCTGGGTAGGGAGCGAAGCGCTGGAGCTGTATCTCTCTCGCCTTGATGACCCGCTCGCGAATTGCAGCACTGCTCTCGGAGGGGCGACGGTCGGAGAGAGAGTCGAAGTCTACGGGACGGGTCTCGATCTGTATGTCTATGCGGTCTAAGAGAGGACCAGAGAGCTTTTGCAAATACTTAGCGGGTGCACCAGGAGGGCAGGTACACTCGCGGTTGGGATCGTTGTAGTATCCACAAGGACAGGGGTTCATTGCAGCTACCAGCATGAAGGAGGCGGGATAGCTGAAGGTCGCCTTGGCACGAGAGATAGTGATGGTGCGGTCTTCGAGTGGCTGACGTAGTAGCTCGAGGGCTACACGATTGAACTCGGCCAGCTCGTCAAGGAAGAGCACCCCGTTGTGTGCCAAGCTCACTTCGCCTGGACGTGGGGTCGTACCGCCTCCTACAAGTGCTACATTGGAGATGGTATGGTGTGGCGAACGGAAGGGGCGGCTCTTCATCAGGGATACATCTCCCTTGAGGGCACCGGCTACGGAGTATATCTTGGTCGTTTCGAGTGCTTCGTGGAGGGTGAGTGGCGGGAGGATCGTGGGAAGACGCTTGGCGACCATTGACTTACCCGATCCAGGCGAGCCGATCATAATGATATTGTGTCCCCCTGCGGCTGCGACCTCCATAGCTCGGACCAGGGCGGGCTGCCCTTTGACCTCGCTGAAGTCTACCGAAGAGACGCACTGCTGCTGGGCAAACTCCTCGCGGGTGTTGACCACCATCGGCTCTAGCTTGGCTCTGCCTGCGAGGAAGTCTATGACCTCTCTGAGCGACTCGACGCCGTAGACCTCTAGGTCGTTGACGACGGCAGCTTCGCGGGCGTTTTCTTTTGGCACGATGACTCCTTTGAACTTCTGCTCTCGCGCCATGATGGCCATCGGGAGGATTCCTTTGACAGGTTGTAAGGTGCCGTCGAGAGATAGTTCGCCAGCCATCACAAAGTCTGCCAGAGGCTCATCGGGGATGATCTCATTGGCAGCAAGGAGTGCCACAGCGATTGGGAGGTCAAAGACGGTCCCCTCCTTGCGCACATCGCCTGGGCTTAGGTTGATGACAGTATTGTAGCTCTTAGTGTGCGCGCCACTGGAGTCGCAAGCGGTGTAGACACGCGAGAGCGACTCCCGCACGGCTGCATCGGGTAGTCCTACCATGCTGATGTTAAACCCCTTGGAGACGCTGAGCTCCACGGTGACGAGGAGTGCATCGAGGCTGACCAGGGCTGAGGAATAGGTCTTGACGAGCTTACTCATTGTATTGGAAATAAGAGATAGAGTCCACGACTAGCGAGTGGTTACTGTCGGTACGGTAGTGCATCACGCCAGCCTGTCTGTCTGGAGCTAAAGATCTGTAGAGCTGCACGCGAAGAGGCTCAGGCGCATCAATGATATAGTTGTATGCGCCTAGGCGATTGGCTATCTGAGCTAGCGAGTCTACGTTTCCGAGGGGCAGGAGCAACGTGATCGACTGCTGAGAGCCTTGCGGTATGCGCACCTTTCGCCACTCGATATCTGCGCCATAGAGGATGCGCCCCTGCGGGTAACTGGAGGCTTGCCACGTGATCGTGTCCTGCTTATTGATAGCGCGTAGGGTGGGGTACCCCTTTTGTGCAGTGGACGGAGGGGTGACGACAAACTGATAGATCTCAGGTGTGAAGAGTGCTGAGTCTATGGTGCCATCGATGAGTGCTAAACGAAACTGCGACAGGCCGTCTTCGTAGAGAGACATGATCTCTAGTGCCCAGTCCATCTGCGCGGCATAGCGTTTCAGCTCCTTCTCCTTGAGGTTTGAGGCAAAGGCGATGAACTCCTGCATCACCAGCTTGGCATTTTTATTGGCATTGTCGAAGTCGTTGTCCGCGACCGCCTTATCATAAGCGCGTAGGAGCGGTGCAGCTTCTTTTAGAAAAGCTTTGTAGCCCGTCTTCTTAGCTTCGTCCAGGTTGTAGCAGTTGTGCGGTGAAGCGACCTCTAGGTGAAAGTGCACCTTGCTCTGGCTCTGCAGGTCTAGCGGGTAGTACTGCTCGAAGGAACCCACCACGAGGTACGCCTCATAGATAGAGTCCCGATCGAAGGTGTAGGAAAAAGCCTCCCCGACCTTGGTAAAGGTGAGCGTGTCAATCTGCGCTCCGCCACTCTGTAGCGTGTAGAGGAATGCGGTGTAGCCTGTGTTGTCCGCCTTGTCGCTGTCTATCTCAATCTTTACCTGACCACCACCACAAGATGCGAGTAGGAGCAGGCAGGTGAGGGCCGGCAATAGTATGCTAAAGGGGTGGAGCAGTCGTCTCATAAGGTGTGTTGTTTAATTTGACTGAGTAGCATCTTGTCTTTGTTTCATCCAGCGCTCGATGATCTCGGCGATCTCTTGCAGTTGCTCTCGCGAGGTACTGGTGGCTCCGCACACACCGATAGACTCCTCGTGTGAGGGGACTAAGTCGTAGGTTAGTTCGGAGGGATAGGTGATAAAGGTCGTATTCGGGTTGACCTCGAGGCAGTTCTGATAGAGGACACGCCCGTTAGAGCTCTTCTGATCGGAGACAAAGAAGATGCGATCGTGGCTCTCGGCAAAGGTTCTGATGTTGGGAATGCGGTGCGCCACCTGCTGACAGATGGTGTTGTGATAAATGAGCGTTGCAGAGTCACTCAGACGGCTCTTAATGAGCGAAAGCATCTCCTCGAGCTGATCCTCCTGCATGGTAGTCTGCGAAAAGAGCTCGACAGAGCGTGAGAAGTCGATCAAGTCTAAGTCTTTAGGCTCTCGCACCACAATCGCCTTGCCATCTGTCTGCCCGACCAACCCATTGACCTCTGCATGACCAGGCTTGCCGAAGATGACAATCTGCGTATCATCCTCCGCATGCTGGAGGTATGCTTGTCTCACCTTCTGCTGTAGTCTCAGCACGACAGGGCAAGTCGCATCAACCACTTCTATGCCATGCTCTGCAGCGTAAGTGTAAGAGGCGGGTGGCTCACCGTGAGCTCGGTATAGTACCCGTGCATTGCTCAGACGGCTAAACTGCTCGTGATCTATCGTATGCATGCCGAGAGACTCCAGCCGATCTACCTGAGCACGATTGTGAACGATGTCGCCTAGACAGTAGAGAGGCTCGTTACGCTCTTGGCGCAAGATCTCCTCCGCACGAGAGACCGCCTTGATGACGCCAAAGCAGAAGCCCGACTCGGAGTCTATCTCGACACGTCCTATCTGATTATTCGCCTTCACCCTTATCTACTTCTGCTCTCTCTCTGTCGTGCTAGAGCTAGAGCCATGGCAGCCTGCTCCTCTATAGAGAGTACACTATTATCTATGACTACCGCATCTTCAGCTTGGCGGAGCGGATTGATCGCTCTGTGTGAGTCTCGGTAGTCGCGATCCTTTAGATCGGCAGAGACCATCTCCATCGTTGTCGTCTGGTCGCCTTTGCCACGTAGCTCGTCGTAGCGACGCTGTGCACGCACCTCTGGCGTTGCTGTGAGAAAGATCTTGAGCTCAGCCTCTGGGAAGACAACCGTCCCTATATCTCGACCATCCATCACGATACCGCCCGCCTCGCCCAGACGCTGCTGCTGAGCCACAAGCAGCGAGCGTACGAAGTCATAGCTCGCCACGACACTGGCTGGACGAGACACCTCTAGCGTGCGGATCTCAGACTCCACATCCTCACCGTTGAGGAGCGTGTGTCCCGTCTGAGGGTCAAAGGTCACCTGCACACCCTCCAGCTCCTGACGTAGCTTATCTAGGTCAAAGTGCTCACCATCCCATAGCCCACGGCGCATCGCAAAGAGAGCCACGGCACGATACATCGCACCACTATCCACGTAGGTGTAGCTCAGGTCATTGGCGAGTGCACGCGCTAGCGTACTCTTGCCGCAGGCGCTGTATCCATCGATCGCTATCTGTATCTGCTTAGTAGACATACTTGTCATTGCCAAATGTTGTGGAGAATGAAAACATCAGCCCCAACATCTGTGGGGTATAATAGGTTGCGCCGAGTGCTAGGCGGTAGTGCCTCTGGTTAAAGCCCACACCAGCCGACAGGCCACTCAGGCTCTTAGCTCCTCGCTCCGAGAGATCCACCGCTTGCTTTGCGTTGTACCCGATGCCGACCCAAAACTGCTCAGACGGGACAAACTCCACGCCACCCGCTAAGTGACTCGCTACACGGATACCCGTCGACCGTCCCGCTCCCCAGGTCTGTATATTATAAGGTGTCAGACCATGTAGCGTGAGGTGAAAGCGTATCGGAGCATGCGCCAGTCGCTGCGACATACCGAGACGCACGTCCCACTGCGGCATACGACGCGAGAGTCCGTAGCTCTTGAGCATACCGCCCACATTAGAGATGGTCATACCTAGCGAGGTGCCCCAGTCGGAGCGGTAGTAGCTCAGCCCTGCGTCGGCTACGAGGGCAAAAGCAGAGTAATGCTCGATCTGCCCATAGAGCATCTTGAGCGCCAAACCACCACGTAGTCTGTCGGTCAAGTCGTAGCTGTACAGCCCCGAGAGTGCCATCTCCATCGCCTGAAAAGGAGCCGTCGCCACCCCCTGCGTATCATATCCCTGCATCTTACCATAGTAGGTACTGCGCAGAGCGACCGCCCAGGCACCCCGCTCACCGACAGGTAGTCCGTAGAGCGCATTGGCACTGTGCGTACCACGCATGTAGTTAAAGTAGGAGAGAAACATTCGTCCCGCCACCTCGTGTCCATAGAGTGCGGGGTTGTCTAGAGCTAGCCCCGGGTTTGCATCTATGTAGGAGATGACCTTGCCGCCCATAGCGAGCGACTGTGCCGAGGGGGGCTGTAGCAGGAAGCCAAAAGTGTGAGCCTCCTGCCCCCATACCGTAGTATAGGGGAGGAGGCCGAAAAGTAGTAGGAGTAGTGCACTCCCGAGAGATGCTCGAGGCATAGATCTGTAGTAGAGGGACTATCAGTCGTTACGTCCGAAGAACCTCAAGAGGTATAGGAATAGGTTGATAAAGTCTAGATAGAGCGATAGAGCGCTGATGACCGCTAGCCGTCCCACCTGCGTATCGTCATAGAGGTCTGTCTCAGTAGCTAGACGCTTCACACGCTGCACATCGTAAGCGGTCAGAGCGGTGAAGAGTACCACGCCGATGAGGCTAATGATCCAGTCCAGACCGCTCGAGCGTAGGAAGAGATTGACCAGCGAAGCAATGATGAGGCCTATCAGTGCCATGAATAGGATAGAGCCCATCTTAGATAGATCCCGCTTGGTGGTAGCACCCACGAGCGCCATCACGCCAAACATGCCGGTGGTTATGAAGAAGGTCTTCGCAATCGACCCGAGACTATATACTACAAAGATGACAGAGAGCGTCGCGCCGTTGAGTGCCGAGTAGACGATCAGCATAATGGTAGCAGTCGTCACGCTCATCTTGTGGATGCGCGCCGAGAGGACGAAGACCACGACTAGCTCCGCGATGATGAGTAGCCACATAGCTCCTGATGAAGCTATCTGGTAGAAGAGTCCTGAGTTTACGACACCCATAGCAGCGAGTGCCGTGATGAGCAGGCATAGAGCCATCCAGCCGAAGGTCTTGCGCATCACTGTGCCAACCAATGGGGCTGCCATATAGGTTTGTCCCTCAGGAGTTGAGTAGTCTGAGGGGTTGTAGGGAGGAGGTGTTGTCATAGCTTTATGATATTAAAGTGTTTCATCGTTTTGTCTGTATCAGATAGGGGAGTGAGAGAGAAGTTTAACGCTTCCCGTCTAGCGTCTCCAATGTTGCCGAGTCAAGAACCTCAGCTTTCACTATGCGCTTAGGCTGCTGAGTGAGTCCTAGCTTGGAGTCGTTGCAGAGTGTATAGGAGAGTCGATCGGTCACCTGTAGGTAGCACTCAGCGCTGTCAGAGAGCAGTGCATCAGCCTCCTCGACAGTCAGTGTATCAGCCCGCACCACAGAGCGATCGGAGGCTGTCAGAGAGAGCTCATTGGTCTGTCCGAGGAGTGTAGCACTTCCAGATCCAGTCGCTGTGATGTGGGTCTCCCCATCAGACTGCAGTACAGCACGTATCTCAGGTGAACCGCTGTAGCCTATGAAGGACTGCTTGCACGAGAGGTAGAGATCGGCCTTTGCATTGCCACGCAGCTGTACCTCTGCGTAGTTCGCATCGATGGTCAAACCCTCTACCTGCCCACCAATCTGTAGCAGGTCAAAAGGCGTATCGAGCTTGTTGCATCCCGTCGCTACCACCTTGGCATCCCCGACCACGCGCAGCTGGCTGATCGAGGGTAATGTGAGCTCGGCAAAGACCTCTCCGGGCACCCAACGATTGCGATAGGGTAGACGTCTGATGGATAGCGTCTTGTCCGCTACGCGCACCTTCACACGACGCCGCAGCGCGTTAGGGTAGGAGACTCTGAGCGAGGCGTGTGATACGGTGTCAAACTTGATCTGTAGTTGAACGCCCGTCCCCACCTCTAGCGTGTCAAAGGTCTTAGTAGCGTAGCTGTAACTCTTGCTACGCCTATGACGCTGCCAGTAGAGGAGAGCTAGAGCGGTCACCGCCACACCTGAGGCGAGGGTGCCACCAGCGATAACTCCTTGTCGCCATCTACGCACACCCTCAGGGATCGGTATGTCAGAGAGCTTAGAGGTGAACTGAGAGAGGGATATGTTGCGTTTCTTCATAGAGACTCTAGGGATTGATTGAGTGATAGGTGTCTGTCTGTCAATAGCGTGCCACGAGGGCCGACCCTGCATCAAGAGACGAATCACCCCATTTGTAGCAACGAAGATACAAAAAAGTGCAGAGACGCCAATAGTTCCCTCCGTATGGCACAGGAGTTTCTTACCTATGGCACTGGAGTTTCCTACCTATGAAACTCTAGTGCCAAAGGGGGTTGGCACTGGAGCTTCACGGCAAAAAGGAGCTTACGACTTATCGCTAGTCTTCTCGGTTTTGGGAGAAGAAATGATTGAGGTTCTTGAAGCCAATCTTGGAGCTGGGTAACTGAGGAAAAGGAGAGCGCAGTATGAGCTTGCGTTCGGTGCGATTTGTGTAGCCCTGGATGTAGTTAAGATTGACGATGTAGCTCTGATGCGTCCTAACGAAGATGTGTAGTCCCTGTAGCTCTCTATCGTAGGCCCCTATGTTCTTAGAGCTGTAGATCTCCTCTCCATCAGACAGATAGATCTTACACCCCCCGTCACTAGACTGTATGTATACGATCTGATTACTATGGAAGATGCGCGTGTCTACCGCTGTGGAGACTTGTAGCCACTTACCAGTCTGGTCGCTTGGGGTAGATGCAGTACTCGTCTCATGCGACTGATAGATACGCTGAGCAGCCTTTTCGATAGCTGAGTGTAGCGACTCCTTGTCTATAGGCTTGTCGAGAAAGGCAACGGCTCCCTCATAGATTGCTTGCTGCGCATACTTAAACTCACAGTGCCCAGAGAAGATGATGAGCTGAAACTGTCGGAAGTTTTGCCACTCCTCTAGTAGGTCAAAGGCGGTCCGCCCCTCAGGAGCAAACTGTATGTCCAAGATGAGTAGCTGGGGGGCAAACTTCTTGATGGCTAGATCTACCTTTGCCAGAGAGGTACAAGTCGCAACAATCTCTAGCGTTGGGGCTACCTCCTCGACTAGAGAACGCATCAGAGCCAAGATCTCGGGAGAGTCGTCAGCGATTATGGTCCGTAGTGGTGGGATAGTTGTAAACATAGATTTATAGGCGATAATGAGGTGGTAAGCGTAGTGTGATGGTGGTTCCTTGCTCCGAAGAGTCTATACCGAGGTCTATCGCATAGCCTAGTCGATTGAGGAGGTGGATACGCTTCTTCGTTAGCTCCAGGCCATAGGAGTGATAGCAGAGCTTGGACTTGTGTTGTAGCTTTTGGGCTTGCTGTATGCCGATACCATTGTCAGCTATCTGGATGGATATAGCTCCACTCTGTTGGTCTAGAGAGATGAAGACTTGTAGCATCGCTCTACGGGCATCATTGAGAGGCAGTAGTCCGTGACTTATAGCATTCTCCACAAAGGGCTGCAGGAGCATCGGAGGTATACAAACCTGATCGGAAGATATAGCCTCGTCAATGGTAATCTGAAAGGCAAAAGCATCTGGGTGTAGCTCCTGCTGAAAGCTCACAAACTGCTCCGTCAGCTCTAGCTCCCGCTGTAGCGTAGTCCAGTGCTGTGCTAGTGTAGAGTCTAGCGCACTTACAGAGCTTTGTATCGAACTATGGAGGAATGCTCGTATGAGCCGACTCAGACTGATCAACTGCTGCTCGGCCTCTTCGGTTTTCTGTAAGTGTACCTTAGCCTGTACCGAGGTCAGGACATTGTAGACAAAGTGTGGATTGAGTTGAGCTTGTATCGTATCCATCTCTGCGACCTGAGCTTGCGTAATAGTCTCAGAGAGGCGTCGCTTAGTACGTAGCAAGAGGAGCACACTCCCCACGATGGCTAGGAGCAGTAAGAGGACAATGCTCGGGACAAACCACACCTGATTATAGAAGGCTCGCCTTACCGATATCTCTAGTTCATATAGCTCCTGCTCCGAGCAGACCTTATCAGTCCCTTTGTATAGCACCTGCACCTGCAGTGTCGTCGTGCCATGAGGCAAGTTGGTCAAGACGATATAATCCTCATCCTGAGCCTTGCTCCAAGGGGCTGTGCTACTCGTACGATAGCGATACACCAGCGGATAGGGACGACTATAGGCAAGCGTCGTAAGCGAAATGGTCACAGACGATCTATTGGTCGGGAGGCTCACTCGTCGCTGATTATATAGTATAGGCGTGTTATTATAATAGGAGAAGAAGAGCTTGGCTCCGTGCGTAGCTGTCGGTCTTAATAGTTTGGGGCGAATAGACGCTAGATGCGAACTACTGGTCACCCAAATGTTGCCCTGAGAGTCCATATATGCGCCAGCCTGCCCAGGCTCCTCTACACGAAAACCATTGGACGCATCGATATAGCCCCACAGTTTCACTCGTCTCGTATGATGAAATGTTTTGAGATCGATGATACAGAGCCGATCGCCCTGCGACACCAGTAGTCGCTCGCTATCTATCGGTAGGACGAGGGCGGTCAGCTCTTGGAACTCGGGATCATCTACCACGCAGATTTGATCTTGCTTAGCATCGTAGTAGCATAGTCCCAGATCAGTGGCAAACCAAGTCGTGCCATACGCATCTGTCGCCATCTCCATACAGAAGTATGAGTCGCCTCGCTCGTTAGCATACCTAACTAACGCTCCTGTGTCGTAGTCATAGCGGTAAATCTCTCGACCACCCAGCCAGTAGCTCCCGACAGAGTCCCGTGTGATGGAGAGTATATTACCCTGTATTGTGACATCCTTATATTGTGTGACTGTACGCTGTACTTTACCCTCTTCGTCCCATATAGCAAAGCTCCCCATACCTCCTCCCCATATAAGCCGACGCTGAGCATCGTAATAGGTATAGAAGCAGAGCTGCTCATACACCCCTGTATGCTCTAGCTCTGAGACCTTACCACTCTTCGGATTATAACGCCTCACACCGTTAGAGTGTGGGAAGTAAAGCACCCCACGGCTATCTCGTACAGGATGAAAGTAGTACTCTTTATCTAGCTCGCTAGTAAGTGAGAGCGACTCTACCTGATCGCCACGGATGCGCTTGATCCCGTGCGTAAAGGAGCTAGCGTATATCGTGCCATCATCGCCAGCGACACAGCCCCACACCTCAGGCAGTAGCTTCGCATCGTAGAGCTGAACCGCATCAGGCAATACCTGTAGCATACCGCGCTCTGTACCAAGATAGATGCCCCCCTGTTGGTTAACGACCATATCTGTGATATACCCCCACTGCGATATATACTTACTAAGATTTATCAGCTCGCCATAATTTAGGAACTGTATCTCTCCTACATGTAAGCCCGGCAGTATGACGTTGCTTAACCCATACCAAGCTATCGGGAGTGGCTCTACCCAACGCCCTCCTACAGAAGAAGCTATACGACTAAGCCCCTTAGCAGAGAGAGCATAAAGCTCCACCGTCCCCACCTCTCGGCTAAAGGCTATACAGACCTCGCCCCGAGGCCCATAGAGCAGACGCTTAGACTGTTGCTGTAGTTGCTTAGGGAGGTCAACGGTTGTGATACGCCCCTCTCTCGTCACCCGCAATAGCCTCTCAGAGTCATCATCATACGAACCTACGAGGTAGAGGTCGTGGTGTAGCTTATCATAGCGCATCGGAGAGTGTACCGAGGTGACCCCTGGAGAGAGAGGCGTCTCTTGCAGCCTCCCCTCTGCATAGTGACCGACTACAATGCGAGACGATGCATTCCGCTTGGCATACCACAGGGTACGCTCTCCACCTAAGGTTGCGGCACATAGTCTCGCCAGAGGTACAGGGAGTGTCTGTACACTATCGCCACTGATCCTTGAGACGCCTTGCGTCGTAACGACCCAAACAAAGCCATCTTCATCCTCCTCAAGATGGACGACCTCTCCAGCTGACAACCCCTCCCTAGATGCCGTAAAGGGGTGAAACCGCACGCCATCAAATCGACCCACACCAGCCTTCGTCCCAGCCCATATATACCCGCGACTATCTTGCATCAACCTAGTCACCTGACACTGTGGCAATCCCTGCTCCTTGGAGTAGCGTATGCTCTGCACCCCCTCCAAGCTTTGTGCCTGAAGAGTTCCTATGACTAGTAGCCATAGGGCTAGGATTGTCATAATAGGAGTGTATTGCTGTAGATGATAAGACTTCATCGGTTCACAAAGATACATATTTAGAGACTAGAGCGACTAAGCTTTTGCCCTTTAGGTCAGAAGCTCTTGTGTCGCAGAGAAGAGCTAAAAAAGAGACTGTTGCAAAAGTCAACAGTCTCACAATCTTGCTTGCAAGATTGTCCTGAC
>ERZ773148.2453-NODE-2453-length-14028-cov-7.742861_pt1 | contig 14028 bp, 9 predicted proteins | sample MGYA00580846_ERZ773148 | MGnify/ENA primary metagenome ERZ773148 (study PRJEB29015, sample SAMEA2737879) | human gut metagenome | biome: human gut; feature: human-associated habitat; material: faeces | place: China | collected 2012 ... | reverse complement strand
CGGCGATTTGATCTGGAAGTCCATGCGGCAGAAGCCGTTCTGCGACTCCACGCGGACAAAGCCGCAGCATCCGCCCTTGCGGTTGTTCGGGTATTCGTATAGATAGGCAATGAAACGCCGGTAATCAGACATAAAAACCTCCTGCATAGAAGTAAAAAGAGTAGAAAAAGATACTGCGCTACAGTTCACGATATGCGGGAAGGACAGAAAATATACGCAGAGAAGAAAGGAAGTGCACAATGGAAGAAGAAACAAAGCTGGAAACGCCGGAGGAAAAAGCGCACCGGAAAGAACGGGAACGCTTCATGCGCCAGGCGATTACGCAGGCGAAGAAAGCGGAAAAGCTGATGGAAGTGCCGATCGGCTGTGTGATTGTGTACGAGGGAAAGGTGATTGCGCGGGGCTATAACCGCAGAAATACGGATAAAAACACGCTGTCCCACGCGGAACTGAATGCGATCCGGAAAGCCAGCAAAAAGCTCGGCGACTGGCGGCTGGAGGGCTGTACGTTGTATGTCACCCTGGAACCGTGCCAGATGTGCGCCGGTGCGATCGTACAGGCGAGAGTCAGCGAAGTCGTCATCGGCAGCATGAACCCGAAGGCGGGCTGCGCGGGATCGATCTTAAATATGCTGGAAATGCACGAGTTTAACCATCAGGTGAAGGTCAAGCGCGGCGTGCTGAAAGAAGAGTGCTCGGAGATGCTGAGTGCGTTTTTCAGGAGACTGCGGGTGGTGAAAAAGAAGAAAAAAGAAGAGAGGAAGAGGGCGGAAGAAGGGAAAGAATAAAAGAAGAGGCAGCATCGGGATGGGATGCTGCCTGAGGAAGATTATTTGTTTGAGTAAGTTGCACTTTCGAATTTGAGTTGTTGGATCACCGCTCGCCGCATACACCCCTTCTGCCATACCTGCATCCACAGTAATTACGGGCCTTTCGTATGTATGTTTCATTACATTTACCTCCATTTTCTAACTAATTTCATCATAAATAACACACTCCCAAAAGCCAAGCTCTCCCCCGCATTTCCCGAAAAATTTCCGTAAAAAATACAATCCCCGTATTTCCATCGGAAACCAATGAAAAAATCATTGACGAATCGTAGAAAAAGCACTATAATATACGATGTATTTGACAAAATACGGAGAAGTACCCAAGAGGCTGAAGGGTCTGGCTTCGAACACCAGTAGGTCGGAAACGGCGCAAGGGTTCAAATCCCTTCTTCTCCGCTATGCAAAAAAGAGACAGCAAAAAGATTGAAAAATCGAAAAAGCTGTCTCTTTTTCTGTGAGAAATTATGAAATAGATGCAAAACAAAAGAAACAAAGACAGAAAAAGCATCGCCAGTTCACGAAAAGGGACCGATGCACAACAAAGCAAAATAAAAAGGAGAGACAATACATGGCGCAGTTACCACAGGAATTTCTGACCCGCATGCAGGAAATGCTGGGCGATGAATTTGATGCATTTTTAACTTCCTACGACGCACCCCGCACAGCCGGGCTGCGTGTGAATACAAAAAAATGCCGGACCGAAGATTTCCCGCCGCTTGTTCCGGGAACGTGGAAGAAAATTCCGTGGATTCCAAACGGCTATTTCGTGCCGGACGGCATGCGCATGGGCCAGTCTCCGCTGTATGCGGCAGGCGTCTTCTATCTGCAGGAGCCAAGCGCCATGACCCCGGCGTCCCGCCTTCCGATCGAACCGGGTGAGCGTGTGCTCGATCTCTGCGCAGCGCCGGGCGGCAAAGCGACGGAGCTGAATGCGCGCCTGAAAGGAACCGGCCTTCTTGTTGCCAATGACATCAGCAATGCCCGTGCAAAAGCACTGCTGCGTAATCTCGAACTGTTCGGAAGCGAAAACGTGCTTGTCACCAATGAGACACCGGCAGGCCTTGCAGACGTCTTCCCGGGCTTCTTCGATAAAATCCTCGTGGATGCACCGTGCTCCGGCGAGGGTATGTTCCGGAAAGACGAGGCAGTCATCGGCACCTGGACCCCGGAGCGGCCGGATTTCTTTGCGGATCTGCAGCGCGAGATCACCTCGAATGCTGTCAAAATGCTGCGTCCGGGCGGCCTCATGATGTATTCGACGTGTACCTTCGCCCCGCAGGAGGACGAGGGAACCGTTTCTTTCCTTCTGGAAAACTTCCCGGAAATGGAACTGATCGAGATGGAAGGCTACGAAGGTTTTTCAAAAGGCAATCCAGTCTGGGGAAACGGCGATCCGGAGATCGAAAAGACCGTGCGCATCTGGCCGCATAAAATGAACGGCGAGGGCCATTACCTTGCCCTGTTCCGCAAAAAAGGCGAAGCCATTCCTTATGAGACAGAAGAAAAACCGATCGAAAAGAAAAACAAAAAACAGAAAAACCGGAAAAAAGACCGCGGAACGGAAGCACCGGGTCCGTCGAAAGCAGAAAAACAGATCCTTTCCGATTTCCTGTCCCGGATGACAGCACCGATCCCGGTGGAGGAACTGGAAGTCCGCGCCGGAAAAGTATACCATTCCCCGTCCCTGCCGGATGGCGTGCGGAATCTTCATTTCCTGCGGAACGGTCTGTATCTCGGTGAACTGAAAAAAGACCGTTTCGAGCCGTCACAGCCGTTTGCCGTGACACTCTCCGCGGACAAGTTCAAAGATTACATGAATTTAAAGGCAGATGACGAGCGTACCGAAAAATATCTCCACGGTGAGACAATTTCCGTAGAACCGGGAGAGACCGCATCGCCGTTGGGCTGGAAGCTGGTCTGCGTCGATGGATTCGGCCTTGGATGGGGCAAACTGGTCAATGGAACCTTGAAAAACAAGTACCCTGTTGGATGGAGAAAGTAGAAAAATCATGCCAGTTTTTGCAGGAAAAACGTCGAAATATTACAAAGTTATTAACAGAAATTAAAAAAGACTTTCATTTCAGACATACTTGTGTTATAATGGCAAAGTACGGCGGGAAAAAAGACCCATTTTCCGCAGTAACTTGGAGTGACAATCAGCAACAGAACGTAATAAGTATGAGGTGTACGACATGAAAAAAAAGAAATTATTCAGCCTGGTTTTGGCCACAGTGCTTACGGCAGCAACCGTTCTGCCATGCTATGGTGCCAGTACAAAGGAGAAAATTTCAAATGCTCAGGCAGAACAGGCTGCCGCACAGTCTCAGCTTGACAGCATACAGAGCAGGATTGACGAACTCAATTCCAAAAAGGGACAATCAGAAGAATATCTTTCCGAACTGAACCAGCAGCTGGACGATCTGCAGAACCGTCTGCAGGAGCTTCAGGATCAGTATGATGCGAAGCAGAACGAACTGGTACAGATTCAGGCAGATCTGGAAGATGCAAAAGCAAAAGAAGAAGAGCAGTACGAGGCGATGAAGCTCCGTATCCAGTATATGTATGAAAATTCTTCCGGAAACGGATACATGGCAATGCTCTTTTCTTCCAAAAGCATTTCAGAGCTGATCAGCCGGGCAGAATACATACAGAAAATTTCCGATTTCGACCGCGATCTTATGCAGGAGTATGAAGACACGGTAGACCAGGTAAAAGAAAAAGAAACACAGGTGCAGGAAGAGCAGGCAGCGATCGTAGAACTGCAGCAGCAGAGCAGCGATCAGCAGGAAGCCATCCAGGAGCTGTACGCAGCAGCTTATCAGGAACTCCGTACCTACTCCGCAGAGCTGGACGATGCAAAATCCAGCGAGAGTGCACTGGTAGATGAAATCAACAGCAAAGCAGATGCAATCAACGACCTGATCCGTCAGGCGAAAGAAGAGGAGATTGCAGCGCAGAAGAAAGCAGAAGAGGAAGCAGCCGCCGCACAGCAGGCTGCCGCAGAAGCTGAGGCAGAGGCCGCCAGAAAACAGGCAGCCGAGGCAGAGGCCGCAAGAGTCGCAGCCGCAGAAGCAGCAAATGCCGCAGCGAAAGCAGATACCGATACAAGCAGCAGCTCCGGAAGCAGTTCTTCGGACAGCAGCGCATCCTCCACGACAACGGAGAGTCCATCCGCGTCAGATACTTCCAGCAGCTCCTCCAGCGGAACATACCTTGGAAGATTTAAACTGACAGGCTATTGCTCCTGTTCCATCTGTACCGGACAGTGGTCCGGCGGATCCACCGCGAGCGGAACCACACCGACCGCAGGAAGAACGATCGCCATGGGCGGTGTACCATTCGGAACGAAACTGATGATCAACGGCCAGGTTTACACGGTAGAAGACCGCGGAACCGCTTACGGCCACGTAGACATCTTCTGCAGCAGCCATTCCGAGGCGCTGAGCTTCGGCGTGCAGTATGCAGATGTATATCAGCTGAGCTGAGAAACAAAGATAAGAGATATGCCGGAACAGAACTTCCGGCATATCTCTTTTTTTGACTTTCTCAGAAACTGTCATTCTAAAAGAACACCAAAAAGGCCGCAAACCCGTGTGAAATGTACCTTTTGAAGCAATAATAAAAAAAATTAAAAAAATTTCAAAAAAGGTGTTGACATTCCTATAGACATCATATATAATAGCTATTGTTGACGGACGAGAGTTCATAAAACAAATAAAATCGAAGCGTGGCTCAGTTTGGTAGAGCGCTGCGTTCGGGACGCAGAGGTCGTGGGTTCGAATCCCGTCGCTTCGACTGGAATGAAAATGCCGAAAGCCTTGACAATCAAGAGCTTCGGCATTTTTTCGTATGTCAGAAAGAGAACAGGAAAACAGGGAAAAATATCTGGTCACGAATTTTTCAGACCGATAGGAAAAGAGTACACGAGGAGGAAATTTTTGTGAAAGCATTATTTTTTGATATTGATGGAACGTTACTGAGTGAGGTTACAAAAGAAATTCCGCAGAGCGCGCTCGATGCATTGAAAAAGACAGCGGAAAAAGGAAATCTTACGTTTATTAATACCGGCCGCACCTGGTCGGAGCTGCCCGAGGAGCTGAAAAAGCTTCCGTTTTCCGGATTTCTGTGCGGCTGCGGGACCTATCTGCGCCGGGGCGGCGAAATCCTGATGCATCAGACGATTCCGAAAAAGCGCTGTGAGGAAATCCCGGTTATTTTAAAGGAGTGCAGGATCGGCATGATTCTGGAGGGAACGGATAATGTTTATTTTTCGTCGGAGGTATCCCGTTTTCGGGAGGTCGAGCAGACCCGTGCCTATTTCGCTGCTGTCGGAATCGGACTCGCGGAGACAGCGGAGACAAAAGGAATCATTTACGATAAATTTTGTATCGTAACCGATGCACAGTCTGATATAGAACGTATGTACCGTGAATTTGAGCAGGAGTTTGATATCATGGATCGCCGCGGCGGTGTATACGAAATCGTTCCGCACGGCTGCAGCAAAGGAACAGCTGTGGACTATGCGCTGAAACAGTTTCAGCTGGAGAAAGAAGATGCATACGTATTTGGCGACAGCAGCAACGACCTTACCATGTTCCGGTGCGGCGCACACACCATTGCGCTTGGAAAACATGATGAGATTCTGGATCCGTACACAGAGTACGTAACCGATACCGTCGAGCGGGACGGCGTGGCAAAGGCGATGGAGCATTACGGATTGATCTGACAGAAAAAAAGAAAGCGAAGGGGCGCATTTGAAAAGAAATTTTCAGGTGCGCCCCTTTGGTTGCAATTTTCTGAAAAAGGAAACAAGAAAAGCAGCGTCTGAAAAGGTATGTGCATTGCAAAGTAAAAAATTTCATGGTAATATAAAAATGAGTTTTTATGTATATTTGTAATGATACCAGGAGGTGGGCGTTCAGAAGTTCCATGGAAACAGAAAAAAATCAGATAAATAAAAAAAGCCTCAGATACCGTTTTACAGCAGGAACGATCGGAGTAAGTGTCTGGCAGCAGGAATGAATGCTCACTTGGCAAAGCCTATAAAAATTGAAAACATAAAGAGAATTTTGTGTGAATATTGTGTGTAGTGGCTGCAACTTCTCAAATCCGTATACCTGTTTTTCACGTTTTGTAGGATATTATAACGTAAATGTAAAACTGGCAGGGACAGGTTCTCTGTATACAGATAAAAGCAGGATAATGAAGTATAAAACAGAGAGAGGATTTTTATAAAATGGAAAAGTATGAAGACAAAATATATTCTTTAGGTGAGGCTGTAACGGGACAGACACAGGCTATGTCACAGGCCGTACAGAAAACACTGGAAAATAATGGCGGGGTAGGTATAATGACAGGATCTTATGACCAAAACCTGTCTATTTTGTCTGTGAATAATCTGCTGTTGCATAGTACAGGATATACATTCGATACTTTCATGGAACAGACAAAAGGCTCATTGAGAAACTTCTTTTATGACGAGGAAGATAGACTGGAGCGAGACCGTTTTTTGCAGCTTCACGGAACAGGGGAAGCACAGATCCTTACAGCAGACGGTACAGTGAAAAATGTACGGCTTTGTAAAGAGGATGCGACAGATGAGGCGGGCAGACAGATCTGGGTTATGTCCGTACAGGTCAACTGGGATCATGTAAATTTGACACTGCTCAATGAGGCTATCTGTTCCGGCTTCTGGTATTTTGACTGTGACGAAAACAGTGAGATTGTGAATGCAAACTGGAGTCATGAATTCCGAAAAATGCTTGGCTATCATGACACTCTGGACTTTCCGAATAAACTGGAATCCTGGTCAGATCTTCTGCATCCACAGGATAAAGAAAGAGTAATGGTGCAGCTTCAGGCGGCAATTAAGGATAAGACGAACCAGATAAAATACCAGGTAGAGTATCGTATGAGAATGAAGGATAATCAATACCAGTGGTTTCGGGCATCGGCAGAAGTAATACGCCGTCTGGATGGTTCTGCCAGCAGGATTGCCGGGATTTTTATTAATATTGATGCGGAAAAAAAAGAGGCCATGCAGGCACAAAAATCTGCTGCTTTCCACCGGGCTTTTACGAAAGCAGACCTGTGTGAGTATTATGTAAATCTGGAAGCGAATACTTTTGATACCTTTAAGGTTGAACCGTCCCTGATGACAGTCTTTGAACAGAGTCATACATGGGATGAACTGATCCGTCATTTTGTGGATTCCTATGTTGTGGAGACAGATAAGAAGGCGGTATCCTCTTTTTACGACCGTGGTTATATTGCAGAAAGGCTGAAGGGTCTGGAAACCGAATTGGCTTTAGAGTGCCGTATCACTCTGAATGGAGAAGAACGATGGGTCCGCAATGTGGTCATACGCGGCGAAATAGAGGATTCAGAATATGCCATGATCTTTCTGCGTGATATCACAGAGACAAAGGTAGAGAGCGCACGGCATCTGCAGATGGCAGCGGATAATGCTTCCATGGAGCAGATAATTCAGAGTATTGTGCGTCTGGTTGACCGCTTTGTTGTCTGTGATCTGGAAAATGACAGATATGAATTCTATAACCTGAATGGACAGATGCTATATAAACCTTTGGGATTCTATCATGATTTTCAGATGCAGGTTCTTGAAAAATATAAGACACTGGAACCATTGGAAACTATGGACATCCTGATCGCACCGGAAAATATCCAGAAGAATCTGAAAAGTGAAAATGATATTTATAAGTTTGAGTATTGCAGCCTGGATGAAAAGACTTATAAAATCGCTTCTTATATTCCTTTGGAATGGAAGAATGGAAAGCTGGAAAAGGTATTGCTGGCATCCATGGATGTGACACAGGAGAAGAAAGCAGAGATTGAATCCCGTCAGGCACTGAAAGAGGCTTACCGGTCTGCAGAAAATGCAAACCGTGCGAAAACAGAATTCCTTTCCAATATGTCCCACGATATCCGGACACCGATGAATGCCATTGTCGGCCTGACAGCAATTGCAGGAGCAAATATTGAGAGCCAGGACAGAGTCATTGAATGTCTCAGTAAAATTACAAAATCAAGCCGTCATCTGCTGGGGCTGATTAATGAAGTGCTGGATATGGCACGTATTGAAAGTGGAAAAATGACGCTGGCACAGGAGGATTTCAATCTGCCAGATCTGGTGGATAATCTTATAACACTCACAAAACCGGTGATTGATGAACATAAACACAATTTAGATATACACATTAATCACATTGAACATGAGAGTGTCTGTGGTGACAGCCTGAGAATCCAGCAGGTATTTGTGAATCTGATGAGTAATGCGGTCAAGTATACACCGGATGGCGGGAATATTACTTTTTCTATAGAGGAAAAGCCAAACGGATTTTCGGAACTTGGATGCTATGAATTTACGATTGAGGATAATGGGATCGGTATGTCACCGGAATTCCAGAAAATCATGTTTGATCCTTTCAGCCGCGCAGATGACCATCGGACAACCAGAGTCCAGGGAACAGGTCTGGGAATGGCAATCAGCAGAAATATTGTGAACCTGATGAATGGTAATATTAAAGTGGAAAGCACCTTACATAAGGGAACTAAAATTACAGTAACAATTTATCTGGAACTTCAGGAAAAAGAAAAAGAACAGGACAGAAATCTGATGAATCTACCTGTTCTGGTTGTGGATGATGATAAGACATGTTGTGAAAGTACAGTTGCCACATTGAAGGAGATTGGAATTACAGGCGAATGGGTTCTCTCCGGCAGAGAAGCCGTTGAGCGCTGTTATGCACATCATGAGCTAAAAAATGATTACTTTGCTGTTATTTTAGATTGGAAAATGCCGGATATGGACGGAATTGAAACAGCCAGACAGATCCGGAAACGGATAGGGAAAGAGACTACCATTATTGTACTGACATCTTATGAATTCAGTGAGATCGAAGAAGAAGCAAAGGCTGCAGGCGTAGATGCTTTTATTGCAAAACCGCTGTTCCGTTCCCGTTTGACGGCTACATTGCGGCAGTTTACTTCTGGCAGAAAAGAAAAAACAGCAAGAAATTATCTGGATGAGCTGTCTGAAGCAGATTACACAGGAAAAAGAATTCTGCTGGTCGAGGATAATGAGTTAAACAGAGAAATTGCTGTTGAAATTCTGCAGATGACCGGGGCGGAAGTGGAAACGGCAGAAAATGGAAAAATTGCAGTTGAAAAAGTAGAAGCTTCTCCGAAAGGCTTGTATGACCTTATTTTTATGGATATCCAAATGCCCGTCATGAATGGTTATGAGGCAGCCGCAGCAATCAGGAGCCTTCCGGGTGAACAGGGAAAACTACCGATTGTTGCCATGACAGCAAATGCTTTTGCAGAAGATGTACAGCTGGCAAAAAATACAGGCATGAATGGACATATCGCGAAACCGCTGGATATGAATAAGCTGAATGATGTTCTGGAAAACTGGCTGTAATTGTTTCCCAATTATTGAATTAATGATTTTATCAGGAAAGAATGAGGAAAATACGAGGATGAAAAAGGCAAAACAATGTCTGACAGCATTACTACCAGGTGTGCTTTTAGCAATTACTGTTTTGTCTGGCTGTGGACAATCTCAAAAAGCAGTATCTAAAAATGACGATCACCTTACCGTGTATCTGTGGGAAAATCGTTTAATGAAAAATATTGTACCCTATATCCATGAGCAGTTTCCAGATCAGGATATTGAGTTTATTACCGGTAACAATGATACCGATTTATATAGCTATTTTGAGGAACATGGTGAACTGCCGGATATCATAACCGTACGTCGATTTTCTGGAAAAGATGCACAGGATCTGGAGCCATATCTAATGGATTTTGCTTCTTATGACGTGGTTTCCAGGTATTACTCCTATGCATTGCAATATTATAAAAATTCAAAAAATGAGATTCAGTGGCTTCCTATCTGCGGTATACCGCAGACGATTATTGCCAACAAGACATTGTTTGAACAGTATGGAATCAAGATACCGAAAAACTATAAGGAATATGCACAGGCATGCCAACAATTTTATGATAATGGTATAAAACCGTATTCCCTGGATCTTGCAGAAGACTGGTCTGCTCATGAGGTGATTCAGACAGGTGCAATTGGGGAATTCATGAGTCTGGATGGAATCGAATGGAGAAGCTCAGCTGAAAGTGCATCAGGGGATATCGCGTTTGATGATGCGTTATGGAAACGTATTTTTTCAGAAACCAATACATTTTTGAAGGACTCACATTTTACAAGTGATGATATCAGCGTCGATATTAATACTGCAACGCAGATGTTCCTTGAGGGAAAAGCAGCAATGTTTCATGGTTATCCGGCACTTATGCAGGAATTTCAGGAACAGATGGATGCAGAATTAACTCGTATACCGTTTTTTTCACAGATTTCGGATGAAGCTTTTATAAATATGACCCCTTCTCTGAATATTGCATTTAACAAAGAACTGGAAAAAGATCAGGAAAAACTGGACCTGGCATTCGATGTCCTGGAGTGTATGATTTCAAAAGAAGGACAAACATTGATCGCAGATGGAAAGGGTGTAATTTCATTAAATGTAGATGTTCCAAACATGATGGAAGATGTACCTGGACTGGAAGATGAAATTAATAATAATTCTGTTTATATCCGATATTCTGCTCAAAAATCATTTGATGCCAGTCTTGAGGCTGTTCACGGATTATTGTCAGGGGAAATGGATGAAACACAGGCTTATGATGCTTTTCGCAGCACAATGAACAGTAAGGATTCAAAAGGAAAAAACACAATAAATTTTGAAAATGAATATTCCATTTCGCTAAATGATAAAAACGGTCGTGATGCGGCATCTTCTATTTTAACTACGATTAGAGAAGAAAAGGATGCTCAGCTGGCTTTGGCACCATATTATTATTTTACTTCCTCCATTTACAAAGGGGAGTGTACCTGCAGCCGGGTTGGTCTGATGACAGCAAAGAGTTCAGATACACCATTATACCTGGCAAAAATCAATGGCAAAGAGATTTATGAACTTGCGGAGAAATATCTTGCTGATTCTGATGAAAAATTCCATATAACCAATAAATATGAATTACCAATTGCATCCGGTATGAAAATAATCGTCAGGCAGGAGGAAAACGGATTCTCATTAAAGGACATAGAAGTAAATAAGAAAAAAATCGACAAAGAAAAGGAGTACTCTATTCTTCTTACAGAAACCACAATGTCTGTTTTGAAAAAAATAAATCCGGGATGTGAGATCGAGCAGATTAAGGACACAACATTATCAAGTGCATGGACCGCAGCAATGGAAAACGGACAGCAGCCGTCAGTACCGGAAGATTATATAGAGGTTGAAAAATAAAAGTGGGAACAGAACAGGCGAAAACAAAAAGAAAAAAGATGATAGTACCATTGTTCTTTTTAATTCTTATCTTTTTAAACTTAATTTTTGTAAAGCTCCTTTTGAACAGGATGAACAGCTATATCGCAGAAAACGGGAAAAGCAGTATGGGAGCAGTTGTTGAACAGATACAGCAGACCTATGATCTGCAGGTGAATGGATACTACAGTCGGCTGCATATGCTTGAGGATTTTCTTACTCAAGAGGGAGTGAGATCTATTGAACTGGATAGAAACAAGAAGTTCTTTGAGGCATGGCAGAAAGAATCTGAAAGTACACTTATATTTCTCCAGGAAAATGGAAAGGCAATAACCACTGATGGAACAAAACTTCGGGTTGACATGCCAAGTAAACTTTTGTTGGATTTGAGGAACGGATATAATATTGGAAAATTGGTTTCTCTTGATTACAACCAGAAGAAAAAAGATGGTTATCTGGTTGCAATTCCATGTCAGGAATATACGATTAAGGGGGAAACTTATACGGCAATTGGAACCTTGTATGATCATTCAAAATTAGATTCCATGTTAAGTGTGAAAAGCTATAACGGGAATGCGTATCTGTTTATGCTGGATAACGACGGAAATATTACTTATACAAATCAGAAAGAAGATAAATTTTTCAGGAACTATTTCTTGTTAAAGCATTTAAAAGGAGATCAGGCTATCACTGAGGAAGAGGCTGATTCTCTTCAAAAAAAGCTGGATGGCAGAGAACAGGGGGTAGAACTTGTGGAAAGTGACAAACCTTACTATCTGGGATACTGTCCGATAGAAAATAATAACACCATGCTGATTTGTATTGTAGAAAAAAGTGTTGTAGATAATGTACTAAGAGACTATCAGAAAACAATAGTGTTTGAAACAATACTCATGGCAGGTTTTATACTTTTGCTTTTTGCCGGATTATTCTACAGTATTTCCAGACGCAGTCTTGCTGAGCAAAAAGCTGAATACGAAAAAAGAAATAATGAGATTCAGACGCAGGCAATGAAGGATATGGAGGAGTCCAATAAAAAACTGAAAAAAGCAAAGGACATTACAACGGAAGCCTTGCAGACCGCTGAAAATGCAAATAAGGCGAAAACGGATTTCCTGTCCAATATGTCACATGATATTCGTACACCAATGAATGCAATTATCGGCATGACATCATTGATCAGACATGATGCCGGTAATAAAGCGAAAGTAATAGAGTATGCAGATAAAATAGACATTTCATCACAGCATCTGTTAGGAATCATTAATAATGTTCTGGATATGAGCAAAATTGAGGCAGGAAAAACAGTTTTTAAGTATACCGATTTTTCCATCTTGGATTTTATTACAGAACTCAATACCATATTCCATTCACAGATAGACGAAAAAAATCAGACTCTTACAATCATAAAAGAAAACATCCGGCACGAGTGGGTGAACGGAGATCAGGTTCATCTGATGCAGATTTTCAGCAACTTGGTTTCTAATGCAGTGAAGTACACGCAGGAAGGTGGAAAAATTCAGTTTCTGGTAGAAGAATGTGAGACAAAGTCATCTGTCTACGCAAAGTACCGTTTCTTGGTCAGCGATAATGGCATGGGAATGTCGGCAGATTTCAAAGATACAATTTTTGATGCTTTTACTCGTGCTGAAAGTTCTATGACGAATAAGATACAGGGAACTGGTCTTGGAATGGCTATTACCAAAAATCTGGTTGAAGCAATGGGAGGCACCATTGATGTGGAGAGTGAACTGGGCCAGGGAAGCTGTTTTGAGGTTCTTATAGATCTGAGAATAGCAGAAGATAGATTTGTTTCTTCAGCAGAACAGGCAGAAAAGGATGAACCGGCTGGCAATGTCCTGAAAGGAATGAGGTTTCTGTGTGCAGAGGACAATGAGCTGAATGCAGAAATCCTGATGGAATTGTTAAAGATTGAGGGTGCAGAGTGTACAATCTGTGAAAATGGTAAAAGGGTCTTAGAGGCATTTGAGCAGTCTGCTCCGGGGGATTATGACATGATCCTGATGGATGTACAGATGCCGGTTATGAATGGTTATGAGGCAACAAAAGCAATCCGAAGAAGCTCCCATGAACTGGCAAAGACAATTCCAATCATTGCTATGACCGCCAATGCGTTTTCTGAGGATATTCAGCATTCTCTGGCAGCCGGTATGAATGCCCATGTTTCAAAACCGGTTGAGATGAAGGTACTGGAAAAGACGATCAGAAGCATAAAATCCGGCGGGGGGCACCGAAATGCAGCTCATTGAACAGTGACAAATGGATATGGAAAAGAGCTGATGAAAGAATCTGGCATTGCCAGAACTTTCAATCAGCTCTTTTTTAGCATCAGTTCCCTCTTGACATTTTTTCATTTCCTGCTATACTTATCAAAGATAATTACTAAAGATAACTAAATTTTAAGAAGAAAGGACCATTTTCCATGACACAGGAAAAATTAAAGCAGTTCCTGGATGCGTGTTTTGATGCAAAGCGTCTGATCGAGAAACTCCCGGACCTGCCGGACGGTATGAAGCCGCGGCAGGTGCATGTGCTGGATGCGGTGAATGAGATTCAGAAAAAGCAGGGCTTCTGCCGCGTCAGCGACATCAGCAGCTATATGAACACAACGCTGCCGAGCATCACCAAGCTGGTGCAGGAACTGGAGGAGAGAAATCTTCTCGTGAAACAGGCGGATGAAAAAGATAAGCGCGTGATCAACCTGACACTGACCGAAGAGGGAAAAGAGTTTGTGGAACTCCGCGTGACGCACTTTCACGGGGAATGGAGGCACTGCTGCAAAGCGTCAACAACCTGATCGCCGTGGTCAAGGA
>ERZ773148.2449-NODE-2449-length-14038-cov-19.307087_pt1 | contig 14038 bp, 9 predicted proteins | sample MGYA00580846_ERZ773148 | MGnify/ENA primary metagenome ERZ773148 (study PRJEB29015, sample SAMEA2737879) | human gut metagenome | biome: human gut; feature: human-associated habitat; material: faeces | place: China | collected 2012 ... | reverse complement strand
TGGAGTCGTGCACAAGATCCCTATCATCTCTAATCAGAACACACAAAACATGACCCCAGGATCGGAATACACCTACCTAGATGTCGCTACGGGCAATGTCTTAAGCAATCAAGCCGACTACAGCATCGTCCGCAACCATCACTATCGTTACGACATCAATGTACCTGCCGATGGTAAGTACCTAGTCATAAACTTTAAGGTGATGCCCTGGCGACTGATTGAGTCAGAGCTGCAGTTCACGCTACCGGAGTATAAGTGTAACCTCAAGGTCGTCAATCCAAAAACTAATGCTACACGTGATCTAAAGGACATATCTCAGGAGGTACTCCTCTCACACAACGAGATCGTAGAGGTGACCTTTCAGATCACCAAGCCTGTAGGTGCTATCTGGTCAGCCTCCATCACGAACGGACTGAACTACCTCTTTACGGGCACGACCTACGATCAGGTAGAGCCAGACATCGTTGGTGGTGTCCCTCCTCAAACCTATACATTCCAGATCAAGCCCCGACAGGAGTTTACCTCTGAGCCATACTACACTCAGTTTTACATCGTAGTCGATGGCAAGGAGCTAGACCTCAACCCTCAGAGAACCCGTGACAGCTACATGGATGGCGGAGGCTCTCAGCGGTGGCGTATCAAACAAGTAATGTACTAAGACTCGCAATGACAAAGCTTCGATATAATATCCAGACCAGCGCACGCATAGCCCTCTGCACCGTGCTCACCTTCGTGGGCATCTGTGTGGCATTCACCAGTTGCGTGAGTGAGCGAACAGACGATGCTCTGCACATCTCAGAGGAAGATGGCAAGCTCCTCGAGCTCACGCTCATACCGCGTACCGAGCAGACGACCACGGCCGCGCTCCGTAGCCACGTCGGCGAGGAGGAGGGTGACAAGGAGAACGGGCTCCACGGCATCAGCATACTGAATGAAAACAAGATCGAGAGCATAGAGCTCTTTGTCTTTGATCCAGCGACAGACCAGCTCGTTGGGCGCTACACTCCGCTCAGGCAAGAGGCGCTCACGGGTAGCGAGATTGGCAGTCGTGCCACCTTTATTATCCCCAAGGATGACCTTCCTAAGCTCGAGGGCAAGCAACTAGACTATATCTCAGTGGTCAATGCCAGCACGCCTATAGCCACGAGCGTCACAACGAAGACAGCTCTCTACGAGCTCACACAGAACGATCAGAGCAAGCTCAACCCAGCTCCCGAAAGCGGGCGAATAGCTCCACAGGATAAGTTCCTCATGGATGGAGCACTCCAGAAGACCGTCACTTGGGGCTTCCAAAACCCTAGAGCAGAGCTAGGAACGATCGAACTCTATCGTGCGGCTGCCAAGATCCGACTGAGGATCGACCATATAGATGTCAAGGACTATCAGAACGGCACTGAGACACCCTACGTCGTCAAGCCAGGCAGCGTGCCTGAAGTCTGTCTCGTACGCTATCCAGAGAAGACAAAGGTCGTACGGAGTGACTCACCCTACCAGCCCAATGGTAGCGACTGGCACAACTCCGCCTACCGTCCCATGGCCGTGACCGACTTCACTGCCCTAGGGTATAAGAATAGCCAGGGAGACGGCAAGTTTTACGGCACAGTGCCTTTTTACGCTTACGAGCATGACTGGCGTAGCGTCTCGACGAATGAGACTTTCCTACGTCTCAAGCTGACCATGCGTCCCAAAGGAGCCGCAGCTACAGACCCTTGGGTTAATTACTACTACCGGATACCGGTGAACTATCGCAAGGCTCTCGGTGAGGTCACCGACGCTATGCTCCACAAGCTCGAGCGTAACCATCTCTATGACGTCCTCACCTCCATCGAGGTGCTAGGCAGTCTCAACGAAGACACCCCCGTAGACATAACCGCTGCTATAGCCATCAAGCCGTGGAACCTGATTGATGCCGTCGATGGCGAACTCCTCAAGGCGCAATACCTCGAGGTGTATGACAAGTACCCCATCATGGCGGATGTCAATGAGGTCTCCATCCCCTATGCCTCCAGTCTTCCCGTAGATATTAAGATAGAGAGCGTTTGGTACGAATATTACGACCAGCGTGGCGTACACTATCGTCGTGAGTTTAGCCAGAAGGAGTCCAAGCTCTACAAGATCAACGGCACTAAAACGGAGGACGAAAGTAAGCGTAGGACTAATACGTCCGACTGGGACGGCATCGTGATTACCCCCTCAGCGGATTACCTATCCAATGGAGTCATCACGATCCAGCACCCAGTACCGGTCAACTATATCCCGTATCACATTGAGTTCACAGTAAAGCAAAAGGGAGGACTCTTGAAGCAAGGAGTACGCGTCTTGCAGTACCCCAATAGATATGTCACGGGTACACGCTCTGAGCGCTTCCACAATGGCAGGGAGCAGTACGTAGACGAGGATGGTAAGATGACACCCGTCTACGCTGACTTTAGGTATCACTCCACGCTCGGCATCTTCGGCACCTATCAGGGAGAAACAACTCTCTCTCCTCAGATCAACGAGGTGAACTTTAAGATCACAACTGTGGTTCCTAGAGCAGGTGAGCGCATCGGCTCTCCAGTGGATCCTGAGACAGGTCTGACAAAGACTGATCACATATCCAACCAGCTCATCTCTCCACAGTTCATCATCGCTAGCCAGCATGGTATGACATTCTACTCATTCCAAATGCCGGGGGATGTGCCCAATGGCATGAGTCGTGAGAATAGGTTCTTTTGGCAGACATTTTCAGCTGAAGCTCCTTTCTATGGGCCATTGTCTACAGCCTTTTGGGGTGATGAAACACCTTATCTCAAAGCGAACTATAACGAAGGCACCTTTGACAATCCGTCTGCCGATAATCGGCGTGCTAAAAACCAATACATCGTAGCGTACTATTTGGATGCCCAGACGCGATGCTTCGAGTACTTCGAGGGTGAGTTTGGTACTAATGGCAACTATAGAGAGTACTATAACATTACTTCTAGTAATAGCTGGTTTTGGCGTACCATTTACAAAGACTTCAAGTATCAAGGTCGGTGGCGTATCCCTACCTCTGCCGAGATGAAACTTATTGACGAGATGCAGATAGATAAGAAAACAGAGATTGAGGGCTTGCTCTTTGGCTCCTACTACTGGGTCGCAGAGAAAGGAAAGGTGTATGACTTCCTACAACATAAGGTCATCACATTTCAGGAAATGGTCAATAAACGAGGGAGCGACTCGTACTATAATGGTTTCCCCACAGTCTACGTCCGTCCCATCTTTGACACATATATGTATGAAGAAGATAAGTAATCCACTCCTTATGAAGCGAAGAGTATATCTTTATTATATAGCCCTGCCTCTGCTCCTGCTACTCGCAGGGTGTGTCCGAGAGCCTTTGGGTAGTGTACTCATACCTGAGGGTAAGGAGGGTGACTCGATCACGCTGACCCTAGGACTACACGCTGATGATCTGAGCGATCTAGCACTTAGGAGTGAAGCAATCAACGATGACGAGGTCGAGAAGATTACATCGCTACGCATATTGGTCTTCAACGAGCATCAAGAGTTTCTCTACTCGACAGACGCTGTGCTAGGAGATCCCGCCTCGGCTGACGCTTTCGGTGATGATGCCTTCCTACCTGACGGCAAGAAAGGCTCTATCACGATGATCAAGAGCTTCCAGGCGACCTTCATACAGAGTAGCAAGCCGCGATACCTACACTTTGTGGCTAATTACGACTGGACGGGACAGACGCAAGACTACTTCCTCGTGGGCAACTCGGCAGGAGCGATTATACCCAAGCTGACGACAAGCATTGAGTCAGCCAATGGTAATAACGATAAGACCAAAGCCTTCGACCCGATGTGGGCACAGGTTAAGCTAGATAAGCTAGATGGTCAGTCGCTACAAGGCAAGGTGATCAAGCTCCTACGCTGCCATGCCAAGATCACAGTAGTCAATAAAACTCCGGCAACGAATGGCTTCAAGCTGACAGGCTTTACCGCTTGCAATGTGCATAAGAGTGGCACAGTAGCTCCCTTTGTGATGGACAACTACGCCTTTGCCTTTCCCTATGCACCGACCAAGGCGACGATCCCTCCCGATGTAAAGATCATCCCCAACGATATCCCAGAGCATATCGTCCCAGCGGATGCTGAGTTTAGACTATTTGAGCATCAAAACGATGGGGATAAGAAGGTCTTTCTGATCATTCGAGGGGAGAAGCTACTTAAGAATGGGACCACTGCGACTCGATACTACAAGGTAGACTTCGTTGCCAAACGCAATAAAGAGAACATCGTCAGCGACCGCGTCCTCCCGATCATCCGTAACAATCACTACAAGGTGACTATCACGGCGGTTAATTCGGACGGCTACGCGACGATGGCTGAGGCTATAGCAGCCCCTGCGCACAATAACATATTCTCCTCCATCGAGCTACAGGAGTTCACGCAGGTCTCCGATGAGATGTTTACACTCAAGACAGACCCCGTCCAGATACTCATCGTGCGTCCTGGTACGTATAACTTTAACACCAGCTTTGCCATCACCGATAGCAACTATCGCTTCAAACCCTATGGGAGTGCTACGGGAGCAGGCTTTGGTGCACAGTATATCAGGTATTACAAGCGGTGGAGTGACAATGACTTCTACATGGGCGCTCTGACACAGACAGAGATAAGCACGCGTAGGGGCAATGACGACCACTTTAGCATCGAGGTCAAGAACATCCCCTCCGATGCTGTCGAGCGATACAGCATTGAGGTAGCAGGACTACGTTCTTACGCTCCTGACGATACGCCCCCCACCAATCCTAAGGATCTATACACCTATGAGCGGGTAGATGGCCAGCCTGTCTCTGGTGCTACCAACCCTCTGATACGTAATGTGGAGATCACCATACGCAAGCCGCTACTCTTCAAAGCCAAGCTGGTCGATGATACACAGGGGCAAGCAGGAGATAAGTTCCTCGAGTTTGCTCTGTATAAGAATCTGCCCAAGGGTATCTTTCCCTTTGAGGTTCTCATCGAGGCTCCAGACCTCTCCCCAAGGAATACAAAAGGGAATACGGAGAACCTAACCATCGTCAAGCGTGGTCGCAAGGTTTACTACCGCTATATCGTCAAGACAGACTCCTACGATCGTCACAATGGGCGCGTACGCATCCCCGTGCTAGTCAATGATGGGACAACCTCCCCTAGCGACGATATCGTCCTCTCCTCTCCTTACTACGATACGGAGACGATCTATCCCAGTGCCTCGACCTACAAGTCCAAGCCTATACGCCTTTACTTCAAGGAGCCTGGCACCTCTAATACAAGGCGGCCGATGCCTAGCACCAGTCCTTTCACTCAGAAAGGTGACGCCATCCCTCAAGGAACGTACTACATCCAGGCCACCAACACCGACGGGCAGTTTTATTTGACCTACGATACGAAAAAGGCTCCTGCGAAGTTGGATCAACAGGTTACGATAAAGAGTGTCTATCAGGTTCAATCTGAGTACGGCTACATCGCCTTCACCGTTAGTGCGACCAAGACTTTGCGAGAGTGGGTGGAAAGTAGTGAACATGTATTCACAGCTACTAGCGTGGAGATCAAGGGGCAACTCCTACACTACTCTAATGGCGAGTATTACGAGCGTCCCAATGCGCGGCCATACTGGAATATCTACGATGATGCTACGAGAAGGTATTTCAATATATCCAACTTTCTCGCGCTCAGTGACATGCCCATCAGTCAGGACAATCTCTCTTACGAGTTTTATCTAACGATCCCTGAGAGCGTGTTCAAGCCAACGATGTCTGTTATTACGGTTGGCTATGAGGGGGCAAGAACCACCTCCACTTACAACTGGAAAGATCTTATGAATACGACCCGGCTCATTTGGAACTACCCATGGTTCTGGTTCTAAGCGGTCGAGCACTATCAGTCGGTCGGTACACAGCAATGTGTGCCGACCGACTGCGTTTTTAGAGAGGGGCACTAGGGGTGCTAGTGCTACTAGAAACTAACATCTAGCCTCTGACCTCTAATTTCTAACCTCTAACATCTAACATCTAATCTCTTTTTCGTACCTTTGGCGCGTTAATGAGCCTTTTACTAGATATGCATACGCTTCACAGCTCTTCACTTAGATGGTTGATAATCTTGATGATACTCGCGCCTAGCTACGTAGCTGGGTCTGATGTCTCGCTGTGGGACATACCGCCCACGGGACACCGTGTGACGGTCGTACCTACCTCTGCAGAGCGACAGCAGATCAATCAGCTCTACCAGCAGATGGGACTGGAGGGGAGGCTCTCGTTTGAGGCTTTTAGTCTTGGCGTGCGGGGATACAATCAGATCTCAAATAAGCATCGCTCACGGCTTACCATTGTGGACTTCTCCAAGCCCTCGACTCAGGAGCGTATGTTTGTCATCGATATGGAGCAGGGTAAGCTTCTCTATGCTACGCTCTGCGCGCATGGACGTGGTAGTGGGGAGAACTACGCTACCTCTTTTTCCAATCAACCGAACTCTCATCAGAGCTCTCTGGGCTTCTACCTAACCAATGAGACTTACAGCGGGAGCAACGGCTACTCACTACGTCTCGATGGGCTGGAGCGTGGGTACAACGATCAGGCACGGGCTCGTGCTATCGTCGTACATGGTGCCGCTTATGTCAATGATCAGATCATCCGACAGGGACGTCTCGGGCGTAGCTATGGTTGCCCCGCAGTACCCCGTGCACTGGCGCGTCCAATCATCGATGCGATCAAGGGGGGCAGCGTCCTATACATCTACGCCAATCGTCCTGACTACCTCGCCCAGAGCATGGTGCCACGCTCCGAGAAGGAGCCTGCCAGAACCGATCAGAATAGTCGCACACAACTGATCAACTAGTCAGACGTCATCATCTGACGGTAAGCCTCTATATAGTAGTCATAATAGTGTGCCCAGAGCGCTTGGGTGGCTGTCTGCCGAGCTTGCTTGTAGCACGCCTTCGGGAGTCCTGCGGTAGCTTGCTCTAGGATCGTCGCCAGTGCCTTTGTCACAAAGGCGTCGTCATAATCACGACGTGGAATGACCTGCACGCCGTGCTGCAGGCTGTCCGTAGCAGGATCGCCATAGAGCTCTAAGATCGCCTGGCCAAAGCCAGACAAGTCTGTCGTCACCGTCGGCACGCCATAGGCGATACTCTCTAGCGGCGTGTAGCCCCACGGCTCATAGTACGAGGGGAAAAGGGTCAGATCGAGGGCACTCAGCAGATCATAATAAGGAAGGCCTAGGATACCGTCATGACCATCGAGGTAGGTGGGCACGAAGATCGGATAGATGTGCTGCTCTGTTGCACCTCTTTGGAGTAGCTCGCCTAGACGATTAGCAAGTGTATCCTCTCGCAAGTTGTGTAGCCAATGCGTTAAGTAAGGGTACTGCAACTGGGTGATACCGCTCTCTGGATCGGTATCACTGAGCAGATAGGCGAGGTCGGCTCTAGGCTCGGCAACCCAAGCGGGAATGAAGAAGTAAAGGATGAGGTCAGACGAAAGCTTCGCTTGCTGCTGGAGGAGGCTCTCGAGCGAGGCAACGATGAGGTCGATTCCTTTGTTGCGATACTCGTAGCGTCCTGAGGTAGCGACGAGCGTCGTGCGCTCAGCGGCAAATGTTTTGCCATAAAGCCGGCTGGCAACGTCTAGTAATCGCTGGCGAGCCTTTGACTTAAAGCGGCTTGTAGCCAATGCGTGGAAGCCATTCGGCAAGACGACTGGCGTGCGCTCCAAGAGCTGTGTACACTCCAGAGCGGTCACCTCGCTGACCGTCGCAAAGATGGTGGCGGTATGGGCGGCCGCCTTCTCTAGCGCATGCTTCGCCTCGACATGCAGTTCGCTTGCCATCTGATCTCCGTGATAGCCCGTGAAGTAGCGGTAGAGATCCTTGCCATTGCTACAGATAGAGCGCCCCACGGTCGTAGCGTGGGTGATAAAGAGCGAGCGCAGGTCAGGCTGCTGCAGGTGATGATAGAGCAAGCCCATGCCAGTGATCCACTCATTATAAATAGCTATCGGCTGACTCCCAGGCGATGCGAGCTGCGGTGTCACAGCGAGCAGTGTCGTGGCCGCTGCAACGGCAAAGAGACAAGAGTCGTCGTAGTCGCCATAGCCGAGGTCGGACTGGATGCCGTAGTGCTGCCACATGAGGTAGTAGAGCTGATCACGGACTGTGGCGAGTGGCTTGTAGTCCACGAGGATCGCTTGCGCTTCACCCCCAGGCGTGAGCCAGTAGCCCTGCGTGATCGGTAGCTCCACGCCCAGTAGCGAGATGTGACTGGGCAGGGTGATGCAAAAGGTCTTCGTGCGAAAGTCTACCATCTCCTCCATCGGTCGAAGACGAGGACCGACGAAAAGAACTTGCTCCGCCCCGTGGCGATGCATCATCTCGCCTGCTCGTGACGAGAGGACGGTGTAGATGCCACCCACCTTGTTGGCGACCTCCCACGACACCTCTGAGATAAAGTATGCGTCACTCATTGCTTGCAGTGCGCTCTTCTAATGTAACCAGCAGATCATACGCCACACGGCGACAATGCATCGGTAGCTTTTCGGCAGAAACATACGACTCCAGAGCCTCCGTCAGTTTCTCAGGCACAGGCTTGTCAGGCTGTCGCTTCGTATAGTTTGCGATGGTCAGGAGCGCCACGTAGAGCCTCGACTCATCTGTAGCGTTGCTTAAGACAACCTCCTCCGCCCAGCGAATGGCTAGTGGCGCGTATGATAGGAGGTTAAAGGCGAGCTGCTCCTGTAGCTCCACATTGGTTGCCTTCTCGAGGAAAGCCGCTACGTCTTGCTCCGTAAGTTCCTCACGGGGGAAGAGCATCGTGGAGAGGATCAGCAGCTCCCGCACGGAGGTGTCCCGCAGTGCCTCGGCAAGCTGTCGGGAGGGCTGGTACTGCGCAGCAAGCTCTAGGAGATAGCCACGTGTCCAGCCCCAATTGTAGCGGTAGTCCAGTCCCGACTCCCGCATCGACTGCGCCACAGAGCCGTCCATACGTGTGCGGAGCGCAGCACGTATGGCGGCAAGCTGTGAGGCGATCGTCTCTTCGTCTATCGAGTTAGGCACGTGCTATGAGCTCTGCGATGAGGGCACCCATACGCTTGGAGGCGGCATTGGCGGCGGCGACCACCTCGTCGCCATCGTTCGTGTAGTCTCCCTCGAAGTGCCACCCCTCATTGGTGATGACGGACATGCCGAAGACGCGGATACCCGCATGGCGAGCCACAATCACCTCAGGCGTCGTGCTCATGCCGACCGCATCAGCACCGACCGTCTGCCAATACTTATACTCTGCGGGCGTCTCGTAGGAGGGACCCGTGAGGCTTACGTAGACACCCTTTTGGAGTGCCAGCTTTTGCTCCTGGGCGATGGTCTCAGCGAGCGCAATCAGCTCACGATCGTAAGCACGCGTCATATCGGGGAAGCGGACCCCAAAGTTCTCATCATTAGGACCAATGAGCGGGTTGGGCAACATATTGATATGATCCCTGATGATCATCAGGTCACCCACGTGGAAGTTCGGGTTGATGCCACCCGCAGCATTGGAGACAATGAGGATCTCGATGCCGAGGAGCTTCATCACCCGCACTGGCAGCGTGACCACCTCCATCGGGTAGCCCTCATAGTAGTGAAAGCGTCCCTGCATCGCCACCACGGGGACACCGCCCAGCGTGCCAGAGATGAAGTTGCCCTTGTGCCCGATAGCGGTCGAGTGTGCGAAGTTGGGGATCTCGCTGTATGGGATGATGGTCGGGTTAGCGATCTCGTTGGCTAGATTGCCCAGGCCGCTACCTAGTATGATGCCCACGCGGGGCTGTGCCGATATCTTGCTCTTGATATAGTCGGCTGCTTGCTGATATTTTTGAAAGTCCATAGTCTATGTTCGTTTGATAGTGAAAAGGTCTTTACCCCTTACGGTGAAGTAGGTCGTGAGCCGTGCGACGAGCCATCTCGATGATGCGCTCCATGCCGACGATCTCACGGTCACGCATGAGGATTGCTCCGTCTACGATGGTCGTCGAGACGATCATCGAGGAGCCTGCGTAGACTAGATTAGATGTAAGATTGTGACAAGGCACCATGCTCGGTGCCTTAAGGTCTATGAGACAAAGGTCGGCTAGGTAGCCCTCCTCGATGCGTCCACCCTTGAGTCCCAGCATAGCGTAGCCCACCTCCGTTGCCGAGCGGTAGATGTCGGGAGCGCAGACCGCTGTCGGGTCGTAGCGCCACACCTTGCCCAGGAGCGAAGCCATACGCATAGCGATGTACATGTCTAGGTCGTTGCTCGAGGAGCAGCCGTCCGTACCAATAGCCACAGGGATGCCCCGCTCCTTCATCTCCTCGTAGCGGAAGCGCCCACCACTAGCCAGCTTCATATTGCTCGCTGGGTTGTGAACTAGTGTACAGCCGTGACGTGCTAGGATGTCCAGCTCCTCATCGTCCAGCCATAAGCTGTGCGCCATGATGCAGCGAGGCGAGAGTGCATCGATCTGCTCTAGATAGCGGACAGGCGTCGTGCCATGCTCGGCAATACAATCCTTCACCTCACGCTCTGTCTCTGAGAGGTGCAGGTGAATGGGGATCTCATGCTCCTCGGCAAACTCCTTAGCAAAGTGCAACTGATCCCCCGAAACGGTGTAGATAGCGTGTGGTCCCACACTCCAGCCGATTCGCTCAGGTAGCTCTGCGAAGAGCTCTTCATAGCGGTAGCAATTGTCGCGATCCAGCTGTGCCCGCTCGGCATCGCCACGGTCAAAGAGCGTGTAGCTCAGATTAGCCCTTATGCCTGTCTCCAGCACCGCACGAGCAGTCGCCTCAGGCGCTGTGTACATATCGAGGAAGCAGGTCGTACCGCTCTGGATCATCTCCACACAGCCGAGCAAAGCACCGACATAGATATCCTCTTCCGTCATGTGCGCCTCCACGGGCCAGATGTAATCCTCCAGCCACGTCTGCAACGGCAGGTCATCGCCATACCCTCTGAAGAGCGTCATGGCACAGTGTGTGTGTCCGTTGCAGAGTCCTGGCACGACCGCCTTATCACGGCCGTCGAGGATGATCGTATCTTCATCGATCGGGAGCAGGTCCGTACCGATCTTGTCGATACGATTGTCCACGATCAAGAGATCTTGCGTCGCCCCTCCGATGAGCGACTCCTTAATTAGTATACTACTCATGCCCGTTTAGTTAAATAGTCGGTAAAACTCAGCTACCGCCTCGACACCCTTGCGGAAGACGCCCACCGAAAAGCTCTCATTGGGCGAGTGGATTGCATCTTCCTCCAGACCAAAGCCCATCAGCACCGTCTTGAGTCCGAGGATCTCCTCAAAAGCTGCAATAATCGGAATGCTACCGCCACTACGTATGGCTAGCGGAGCCACTCCGTAAGCCTTCTCGACCGCCTGAGCAGCTGCTTGGTAAGCGGGTAGGTCTAGCGGACAGTAGTAACCCGCACCGCCGTGCATCGGCGTCACCTCCACATGTACTGACTTAGGTGCGATCTGCTCGATATACTCCTTCATCAGGCGAGAGATCTCCTCATGATCCTGATTAGCCACCAGACGGCAAGAGAGCTTAGCGTAAGCCTTCGAGGGGAGCACGGTCTTGGCACCTTCGCCTTGATAACCGCCCCAGATACCGCACACGTCAAAGGAAGGACGACAGCTGTTGCGCTCTAGCGTGATATAGCCCTCCTCGCCTTGCGTCTCACGAATGTCCAGAGCACGGCAGTAAGCCTCCTCAGAGAAGGGTGCCTTGCGGATCATCGCACGCTCCTCGTCGGAGAGTGGTAGCACCTTGTCGTAAAAGCCTGGTACCGTGATGCGTCCCTTGTCGTCTACGATCTGAGCAATGATCTTGCACAGCTCATTGATCGGGTTGGCAACAGCACCACCGAAGTGGCCCGAGTGTAGATCCCTATTGGGACCCGTTACCTCCACCTGCCAGTAGGCGAGACCACGTAGACCAGCCGTAATGCTCGGCGTCTCCTCGCTCAGCATCGTCGTGTCAGAGACGAGGATCACATCCGCTGCCAGCAGATCCTTGTGCTCCTGGCAGAAAGGCGACAAGCTCCCTGAGCCAATCTCCTCCTCACCCTCGAAGATAAACTTCACATTGACCCCGACCAAGCCCAGAGCCTTAGCGGTCTCGAAGCCTTTGAGCTGGATCATGATCTGCCCCTTGTCGTCATTAGCGCCACGGGCGTAGATGCGGCCATCGCGTATTTCAGGCTCAAAGGGCTGGCTTTCCCACAGCTCCAGAGGCTCCACGGGCATCACGTCATAGTGACCGTAGACGAGGATGGTCTTCGTCGCCCCAGGCTGCTTATAGTGTCCGAAGACGATGGGGTTGCCCTGCGAAGGCATCACCTCCGCCTCCTGCACACCTAGTGAGAGCAGGTGGTCACGCAGATACTCGGCGGCACGCTGCATATCAGCCTTGTGCTCGCTCTGCGCGCTGATCGATGGGATACGTACGAGACCATAGAGGTCCTCGTGGAAGCGGTCCTCGTGCTCCGCTATATACTCTTTGATATTTGCCATAGTAACGTATTCTTGTTTTTCGATTGCTCCGTAAAGATACAAAAAAGCTCCCAACCCTCCCAACTAAGGGACCTTCTAGTAGTCCTCAATTAAGACAGCCCGATAAGACAGATAGCCCGCCTCTACACTGTTTGTACCCATGTGTCACTTGGCACTGAAATGTGTGGAAATCTACCCCACTCTGCTACTTGCACGACTTCGTTAAAACCTATATCTTTGCGGATGACAATCACTCGTTATTGATTGCATCTTACAGTACTATCTAACCATCACTTTATTATGGAAAAGGACAACAAACTTACTCGCATTGGCGTATTCTATGACGGGAACTACTTCCTACACGTAAGCAACTTCTACACTTACTACCACGAGCGCAAAAGCCGATTGAACATCAATGGATTACACCACTTTATCAAAGAGAAAGTAGCCAAAGAGGAAGGCATAGACGCTCGAAAGTGTCAAATAGTTGACGCGCACTACTTTCGAGGCCGATTAAGTGCTATCGAAGCAAAAGAAAAGGGAAACACGCTCTTTAATGATCGTCTGTTTGACGACATCCTTAGCGCAGAGGGTGTAACCACCCACTACCTTCCTTTGAAAAACAAACAAGGTGGCGGAAAGCAGGAAAAGGGAATTGACGTCTGGCTAGCTCTAGAGGCTTTCGAACAATCTTTTTATAAGCGATTTAGTGTGTTGGTCCTCATTGCTGGAGACGGAGATTATGTCCCTCTAATCAAGAAGCTAAACACACTAGGGACTCGTGTTATGGTCTTAAGTTGGGACTTTGAATACACGAATGAAGAAACTGGGAAAACCATGAAAACACAAACGTCTCAAGAGTTACTAGAGGAGGTGACGTACCCAGTTGCAATGCACGAGATCATTGACAATCGAGTCTCAAAGTCAGATCCACTGATCAATGGACTTTTTGTGTCCAAAAACACCGTCTACAAAGCACCTGAACTTCCGAAAAAAGAGAGACTGGTAGGTGTAATCAACAACGTCCTGCAAGGCTATGGGTTTATTGAGCACTTTCCACAAAATCTATTCTTCCACTTTTCGGATGTGTCTGGAGATGCAGACTTCAACGAGCTAAGGCAAGGAGATAGAGTCTCATTTACCATAGAGCCTGGCAACAAAGGGAAAGATGTCGCTAAGAACGTCATGCTAATTGACGCTACAAAGTAACGCCACCACCTCAACTACACACTCCCAGTTCTTGGCAGAGAAATAGAGCAGAGAGCCAGGGCTGACGCACTATAAGCGACCCATTAGCGACAAGCAAGGCATAGATGAGGGTACTATATATAATGTGTCAGCCATGGATTGGCTGTTGGCTGTTGGCTGTTAGCTGTTAGCTGTCGGAACCATCGGAGCTATCAGAGTGATCGGATCCCTAATCTCTAACTTCTAATCTCTAACTTCTAACCTCTAGTCTCTATTTACATATCTTTACGGGGAAATTCGTCCGATCCCCTCCTTTATCGAATATCCAC
>ERZ773148.2445-NODE-2445-length-14067-cov-19.045675_pt1 | contig 14067 bp, 10 predicted proteins | sample MGYA00580846_ERZ773148 | MGnify/ENA primary metagenome ERZ773148 (study PRJEB29015, sample SAMEA2737879) | human gut metagenome | biome: human gut; feature: human-associated habitat; material: faeces | place: China | collected 2012 ... | reverse complement strand
ACCGAAGCCGAATCCCGAAAGCAACACAGCGATTCGCCTTTATGCAACAGTCTCATTATAATCGTTCTGCCAAGAGCTACACATAGCGACAAGCGAGGCTTGGATGAACTCATTATGTATAGTGCTTCAACCCTGGGAATCAGCTCTCCCGATGAAACTAGAGTTTCACCCGTATGGCACTGGAGTTTCCTACCTATGAAACTGTCGGGACTTCTGAGGATGTCGAGAGATTCTTCAGACCTGTGCTTCAATATGGCACACCCTGCGGTGTATCTTTGCACTGTGTTCAACAAATCAGATAAAGAACTATGGATATAAATGACTTACTAAAGAAGCAGCTGGACGAAGCTGCTTGGAAAGGACTCTCACAGGAGTTCCCCTGGACATTAGAGACCCTCAGGAAGTATGGTAAGAAGCTAGACTGGCATCTGGTCTCTCGCAACGACGAGATCCTGTGGACGCCCGAGATGCTTGAGGAGTTCAAGAATTGGATAACCTGGTCTAGTCTCTCTCTGACTGATTGCGACACCATTCTAACAGTAGCCTGCTTGGAGCGGTTTGCAGACTACTGGGACTGGGATAAACTATCTGATAATCGCTCCATACCACTGGACTATGATACGATAGATCGCTTCATCGACAAGTGGAACTGGGCCGAGCTGATAGACCAGAGTAACTGGAGGGGTGCAGACCTTGGGGCATCGCATCTGTACAGCTATGAATTCCTAGAGCGCTACGCTAGCCGCATCCCTGCAGATGAGCTGGAAGAGTCTCAGCTATGGTTCACCATCACGGAGCAGCGCAAGAAAGAGTTGCATCGCCAGATCGCCTGCGGAGAGGTGTAGCTCGCTAGAGATTAGATTTTAGAAGTTAGAGGCTAGAGCGTTAGCCTCTATGCAATAAGCAACAGTGTGCGCTTTCATGTAGCAACCAATTGGGTGCTATGTGAAAGCCATTGCAGTATTAGACGGAAAAGCTATGCCTTGTGCCATGGTTTGGCAGAGGCAATGTCGTATCTTTGCATCTAAACAAGGATACCTATAGTGTATGGCAAACAAATTCGGACGATATGTCTGGCTGATCGAGCAATTTCGCCAGTACGGGCGACTGACCTTTGAGGAGATTAGTCGCCACTGGGTGGATAGCGGGCTGAGCTACGAGGAGCCCCTGCCGAAGCGCACCTTTCACAATCATCGGGCGGCGATCCTCGATATCTTTCAGGTGGATATCTTATGTGACCCCCAGGATGGTTACCGCTACTACATTGACAATCCCGAGGAGCTGGAGCAGGACAACCTGCGCAGTTGGCTCATAGACTCCTACACGGCGATGAATCAGATACAAGCCGACAGCAAGCTCCAGGGGCGGATACTCTTCGAGCATGTTCCCTCTGGGCGTAAGTGGCTCAACGTGATTGCCGAGGCGATGCGTCACGGCAAGATTATCCAGATGACTTACCAGGGGTTTGGCAGACCCGAGGCTTACAGCTTCGAGGCGGAGCCTTACTATCTCAAGGTGGCAAACCGCAGATGGTACCTCCTGGCTCGTAGCCCTTACTACTCAGCTCGCAATGTAGAGCTCAATGCTGAGGATGGAGGCTCGCGACCTAAGGATGTCTATCTAGTGTATGCTCTGGATCGCATCTTAGCTTGCGAACCGCTAGAGGAGAGCTTTGAGATGGATGAGTCTTTTGACATAGAGGCTTACTACCGAGGTTGTTGTGGGGTGATTCACTCCGAGGAGGAGCCTGTGCGTCTGCTAGTCAATGCCTATGATCAGGGGGCGGACTACCTCCGCACGCTACCGATACATGAGTCGCAGAGAGAGCTGCCCTCAGAGGTGGAGGGTGTGGCTTGCTTTGAGCTGGAGGTCTGTCCTACCTATGATCTTTATCAAGCTCTATTAGCAATGGGCGATCAGATTGAGGTGCTGGAGCCTCAGTCTGTACGAGAGGAGATGTATAACTTTGCCAAGAATCTTATGGCATACTATGAGCCAACAACAGAAGCGTGATGAATACCTTAGACTTTATAGCGATAGACTTTGAGACCGCCACGGGACAGCGCACCTCCATCTGTGAGGTGGGGATCTGTGTGGTCCGCAACGGCGAGATCGTTGAGACACGCTCCTGGCTGGTACAACCTGAGGGCAACCGATACAGCTACTGGAATATGCAGTGCCATGGCATCCGTCCGGAGGATACGAAGATGGCACCATCGTTTGCCGAGGTTTGGCAAGAGATAGCTGCGCAATACTTAGGCGATGGAGACCTGATGGTCGCGCACAATGTTCCGTTTGATCGAAGTTGCCTGGAGCAGACGGCACAGCTCTACGAACTCCCACTCCCCGAGTTGCAGTGGGACTGCTCGCTACGCCGTGCGCGTCAGATCTACGACTACGGCTGCCATACGCTCGCCTACCTCTGCGAGCAACTATCCATCCCCGAGGGGACGCACCACCGCGCAGGCGACGACGCCGAGATGTGCGCCCGCCTCTACCTAAGAGAGCTATACGACAGTAACCAAATGTAATATGAGTACCAATGTAATAGACTTAATAGCTCTTAAGGAGCTCTTTGAGAAGCATTTTTTCATCCCTAACTATCAGCGGGGGTATAGATGGACGAAACAGCAAGTAGTTGACTTGCTGGAAGACCTTTATGAGTTTGACCAGGAGCCTCCAGAGAAGCAAATGTTTTATTGTATGCAGCCGTTGGTTGTAAAGCAAAAGCGTGAAGGGGAACAGACCTGGTATGAAGTAGTGGATGGACAGCAACGCTTGACCACCTTCTATTTACTGCTGAAGGCTCTAGAGGAGAACTCCCCTACAGAGCTATTTGAGATAAAGTATCAACGTATGCCGACGCTGCTAGAGTCATTCTTTCAAGGTGACTGTACAAACGACACTAGCACGATCGACGGCTATCATCTCAGCAATGCATTCCAGGCGATACAGAGCTGGTTGGATGACCACCCAGAGCGTAAGAGTAGGCTTCGCAATCTACTCTATGCGTATGACCCTCGCAGTAATGGGGATGATGAGGAGACTAAAGACTATGCTCACAACGTGCGTTTTATATGGTATGAGACACAAGAGCTAGATCCTATCAAAGTCTTCACGAGACTCAACATTGGGAAGATTAGTCTAACTAATGCAGAGTTGATTAAGGCACTACTGCTTAATCAAAAGAACTTCTCAGAGTGTGGCGATGAGCGTGCCATACGACTACGACAACAAGAAGTAGCATCTGAGTGGGATTACATAGAGCGTGTACTACAGAAGCCAGACTTCTGGCTTTTCTTGAATAACACTGGGTATACCCATCCTACTAGAATAGACTTTATCTTAGATCTGATCGTAGAAGAGGACCCATTCGATGTAAAAGAGGATATTGGCTCTGACCATTATAAGACCTTCCGCTACTTCTATGCTTACTTCAAAAAAGCAGGCGATTGTAGTAGCTCTAAGATCGAAGAGTGCTGGGCCAAGGTGCGGGAGTACTATCGTACCTTTGTGGAGTGGTATGAGGACTTGGAGCTGTATCACTATGTCGGCTATCTACTGGCATGCGGTGAGAAACTGCCTGACCTCTTGAATATTTGGCATGAGAGCAAAGATAAGAACGACTTCCTTACTCGTCTGAAGGCTCGTGTTTATGAAAAAGTCTCCGCTTACGGTTTGGACTTCCAATACAATACAGACGGAAGCGATAAGGTCAAGTCTAAGTCGATTCTGCTCTTTCACAACATTCAGACAGCGATCAACCGAAACCAAAGGGAAACCGAAAAGTACAACATGGGTGTGATGTACCGCTTCCCCTTCCACCTATACAAATTGGAGTCGTGGGATGTAGAGCACATCCACTCAAGTACAGAGAACGATCTAGCAGACGATGCTGCAAGGAAAGAGTGGCTTGTGAATGTATATCTCATGGCATCGATCAAGGATCAGGAAAGAATAAGGAAGTACTTTAACAAGACGCCTGAAGAAGAGACGCCTGAAGAAGAGAAGCAAGACATATTTAACGAAGTGAAGAAAAGCTTCCCTGAGCCTAAGGGGTGGACGGATGAGACAAAAAATCAGATCGGTAACTACGTCCTGCTAGACAGCTCTACAAATCGTAGCTACGGCAATGCTATCTTCTCTGCTAAGAGACGCATCATCATTGATAAGGACAGTGGCTACTTGACTCCTTTGCCTAAACTGACCAGGGGTGGCTCGTTTGAAAAGCCAGACGAAGAGCCCCAAAGAGCTACATCTTCATTTGTGCCGCTCTGTACGAAGTCTGTCTTTATGAAGTATTACTCCCCAGTGATGGGTGATAGTAACTACTGGACAACAGCAGATGCTGAGGCCTATAAAAATGATATTCAACGCTGTATTGAACAGATTAACCCGCTAAAACAAAATCATGTCGAATAATCAAGATAGTAAGACCACATTTTGGCAATTCCTCTCACAGTACTGTATTGAGATACCGATCATACAGCGAGACTATGCTCAGGGACGTGCAGGACGAGAGTTTTTGAGAAGGAACTTCCTCAGAGACATCAGAGAGGCTCTAGATAGTAAACAGGAGCTACTCCTTGACTTTGTCTATGGCTCTGTACGAGGGGAGTGCTTCCTCCCTCTAGATGGTCAGCAACGCCTGACCACCCTGTGGCTCATACATTGGTATATCGCCTTCCGATCGGGCAAGCTCGGTGAGGCGGCTGAGACTTTAGGAAAGTTTTCCTATGAGACGAGGTTATCCTCGAGAGAGTTTTGCAAGAAGCTTTGCACAGATATGGATCTCCAGAGTTTCATTGATTCAGAAACGGAGTCTCTGAAAGATTATATACCATCTCAGAAGTGGTTTTACTCCTTATGGCGACAAGACCCGACCATAGATGCTATGCTCAGGATGATATCGGGTACCGATATCAAGGACAAGGGGGGGGAGGACATAATGGATGGTATTGAAGAACTCTTTTGTGGCACTACAAAGGACGAATTCGTGCGCTATTGGGATCTTCTTACCCAGCCTAACGCTCCGATAGTCTTTTATAACCGTCCATTAGAGTCACTGGGGCTAACCGATGATCTCTATATCAAGATGAATGCCCGAGGTAAGCAGCTGACTCCGTTTGAAAACTTCAAGGCTGACTTAATAGGCTATCTTCAGCATCAGAAAGATCAGGCTCACTGCGATGACCCTGAATCAGCCTCCAAGTGGGAGAAGCTCTTAGACGCTCAGAGTGGTATCCCTATCTTGATGGATACTAGTTGGACGGAACTGTTTTGGCAGTATAAATCTGAAGATTGTCACATTGATGAGATTTACTTAGCCTTTATCAATCGATTCTTTTGGAATGAACTGTTTTATGTAAAGGGTAACGATGGCATAGACAATAAACGAATTGAAGAGATCGAGCAGAGCAGATCCTATCGCTATCTCAATGCCGATATAGTCGATGACTACGTGGGACTAGCCCCTTACTGTCTTCGTGACGGCAATAAGGATATCCCTCAGACACTCTTTTTCCGTCTAAAGAGCGTCTTGGGGAACTTCATTCGTTGGTCGAATGGTGGCAAAAAAGAAATAGAATCTCCCAAGTGGAATAAGAACTTCTCTTTCATACCCGAGTATAATAAGAATGGAGATGACGGCAAGAAACGTGTGATCACATTGAATCAAGTGGAGCGTATCGTATTCTTTGCCTTGTGCAAGTACTTCCTAGAGGACGAAGCCGATGATGTCAGCTTAGCAAGGTGGATACGTGTCGTGTGGAATCTTATTTCGGGCGAAGGTTTGGACAGGCGCGCTGAGATCAGAAATGTATCGGATATGTGTACCGCAATGAGCTTTATCAATCAGCTAGATAGTCACCGTGTATACGAAAGTCTGTGTAAGCAAAATCCTAAAGAGAATCCAACAGCTTTCGAATGTCGATGGAACGAAGAGATAGCTAAGGCTAAACAGATCTTAGACGAGAGTGGAGACTTGCGGATGCATCGTAGTGGGCATTCTTGGGAAGACGTTATCAAGGAGGCTGAAGGATATGCATTCTTTAATGGCGCAATACGCTTCCTCTTTCAAGATGAAAAGGGAGAGGTCTCATGGGATGACTTTGACACGAAGTGGTCCAATGCTCAGAACTTCTTCCGTGATGGTGGTACTTATGACAAGGAAGACCCTCAGCTACTGCAAGCTCTCTTTAGTAGATTTGATACCAGAGCCTTTCGTGAGGTATTGTTCTGGAAATTTCAAGTTTTCAATAACGAGCCTTGGACGTGGCGTTACTTCTTGCTCAATAAAGAGATTTATGCTCCTATACATGAGCTTCTTATGGGGGGAACTAATATTATCCAAACAGAAAAGCCTGAAATTGAGAATAGTCCAACAGATGAAGATAAAAACGAGTTCGATTGGATCTTGTACCAACTATCACAGACGAGCCTTCTGAAGTTTATCTTAGATTCTGGTGAAGCAAATAGTTATTGGATTAGAGACCTATGGTCAGGGAACAAGGCTATTTTCCCAAAAGGCAACAAAAGCGAAAGAGGTGTACTGCTAGACGAATGGGGTAGAGACCTCTTTCTGAAGGATAACGAAGTAGAGGTTAGTCCCAATCATATTATTGGTGACAAGGAGTTGTTTTATATGTTTTACATTCCATTCCAGTTTGGAGGCCATCACTATCTATGGGCGAGAGATCGCAAAATTTACTTGATGAAAGACGGCGACAAGTCAGATGAGCATGTATTGACAGAAAGTGAGACTGAAGAGGGTACTCAAAATAACTACGTCTTTATTGAGTATACGGGGCAGTCAATCGATGACTTGAAGAAAGAACTCTCAGAACTAGCTCAGAAGCATCTAACAGCTAAGAGCGAGTGAACGTCTCTGCAACGTCCAATTCAATGAGGATACTACATCTATCTGATACGCATGGCTATCACAAGCGGCTGCGGGATTTGCCTGCGGCAGACGTTGTAGTGCACTCTGGAGACTTTACTATGCATGGTAGTGCAGACGAAGCAGAGGACTTTATCAACTGGCTGTGCGACTTGGACTACCGGTACAAGCTCTTCACCTGCGGCAATCACGACTTCTGTATGTACAGGGCTACTGTGAGCGGACTCAGTGACACGGTACACCTGCTCTACAACTCTGGGGTAGAGATCGAAGGGGTGAAGTTTTACGGAGTCCCGCTGTTTGTGCCAGACTGTGCCGATGGCCGCCAGGAGCAATACGAGGCGGATATACCGCTAGACACAGATGTCTTGGTCACGCATCGTCCGCCCTATGGCATTTTGGACTATGCCGACCAGACCAACTACGGCTCTGCCACACTCCTGCGTCGAGTGCATGATATCAAGCCCCGCCTGCACCTCTTCGGGCATATCCATCAGCAGTATGGCGTGCTGAAAAGAGGTGAGACGATCTATTCGAACGGCGCCATGATGAACGAAAGCAATCGCTCGCTCAATGCTCCTCGGCTGCTTGAGATCTGAGAGCGATCTCAGGTGGTCGTTGAGTAGGTTAGTGGGCGATAGTTAGGATCTAGATTCCGCAAGTCGAGTTATGATTTGTGGCATTTTAGGATTCATGTGTGAGACTCCCCTCCAGTTGGATCGTGTCCAGCTACGGGGGAGTCTCTTCTTTGTGTAGGTGTGTGGCCCTAACCCTTGCGTGCGTCGGCTAACAGCCAACAGCCAATAGCCAACAGCCAACTTTACCCTTTCGTGCGAATGCGATCATCGAAGGCGGATAGAGCAGCCTTGGCACCCTCGCCCATAGCGATCACCACCTGCTTGTAGGGGATGTTGGCACAGTCGCCTGCGGCGTAGATGCCAGGCACTGAGCTACGGCAGTGGTCGTCGATGACGATCTCGCCCATACGGTTGCGCTCGACCAGCCCGTCGAAGACATCCGTATTCGCTTTGAGTCCGATCTGCACAAAGACCCCAGCTACAGCGAGCTCGAAGGGAGCACTCCCGTCACGAGGAGCTATGCGCAGTGCGGACACCTTGCTGCCGTCACCGATGACCTCTTCCGTTGCCACGTTCGTGTGGACGGTCACGTTCGGTAGCTTGGCCAGCTGCTCCTGCAGTACAGTGTCTGCCTTGAGGCTCTCCATAAACTCCAAGACGGTCACATGCTTGCAGATGCCCGCTAAGTCGATAGCAGCCTCAATGCCTGAGTTGCCACCGCCCACGACCGCTATGTCTTGTCCCTTGAAGAACGGTCCGTCGCAGTGCGGGCAGAAGGCCACCCCGCGACCAATATGCTCCGCCTCACCAGGCACACCCAGCTTGCGCCAGGAGGCTCCAGTGGCTATGATCACTTGCGGTGCTACGAGCGTCTCGCCGAGCGAGGTGATTACCTCCTTTTGGGTCTCGACCAGTTTGATCTGCTCGACATGTCTCTGCTCCAGTATCTCTACGTGGTAGTGTAGCACATGCTGGCGCAGATCTTCGGCGAGCTGCGTCCCTGTCGTGTGAAGCACGGAGGGGACGTTTTCGATAGCCGTCGTCTCATTTACCTGACCACCCATGCGGTCCGCCACAAGTGCCACGCGCAGTCCCTTGCGAGCCGAGTATAGGGCAGCCGCTGCACCCGCAGGACCACCACCGATGACGATCAGGTCGTACTCCTTGCGCGCTGCCGTGGCTGACGATGGCTCCACACCGACAGCGTCGGCTAGCTTGCCAAGTAGTTCACCCAGCGAACTCTTGCCTATATGTAGCACCTGATCTCCCAGGTAGACCGTCGGTACGGCCGATATGTTTAGCTCCTTAGCCTCCTCCGTGTAGAGAGCCCCGTCGACCATCTCATGGGTCACTCCCTCACCCGCTATGAGCGTGATTAGGTTAAGGCTCTGCACCACGTCGGGGCAGTTGGTACAGCTGAGCGAAATGTAACTGCGCAGATGAATAGGCTTGCGTAGCGAACGGATCTTGTCGCAGATAGCCGCATCGGGGAGGTTCTTCCCCTGACCATCCGCATTGTATATGGCTAGTATCAGACTGCTAAACTCATGCCCCGAGGGGATCGCCCTAAAGCTTATCCCCGTGGGCTGGCCGTCACGCAGTATCTCCACGCTCAGCTTGTCGCCCACGCTCATCTCTAGCGATAGCTGCGGAGAGGTCGAGGCGAAGTCGCCGAGGAGCTGCTCTAGCTCTCCATAGTGGTCATCCTCGGGAGCCTTCGCTCTGAGCGTGTATCGGTGCTTTAGCGAGGCAAAGATGCTTTGCAGTTGCTGTAAGGTATCTTGGTCTAGTCTCATGATTGTGCTGTTCTTTTTAGAAAGAGTAGAGGGCTGTGCCGCTCGTGTGAGTATACGACACAACCCTCTCGTCTTGATATGTAGATCTAGGTGTTAGATCTTACCAACTAGGTCTATGCTAGGCTTGAGGGTGGCATCGCCTTGTCTCCACTTAGCGGGGCACACCTCGCCTGGGTGCTCATAGATAAACTGAGCCGCGCGCACCTTGCGCAGTAGCTCCTGAGCGTCACGGCCTATGCCGTTGTCATGGATCTCAGCCACACGCACCTTGCCGTCTGGATCAATGAGGAAAGTGCCACGATAAGCCTGTCCAGCCTCCTCGATCATCACGCCGAAGGCGCGAGCCAGCTCGAAGCGCATATCGGCCAGCATCGTGTACTGCACCTTCTTGACCGCCTCGCTGGCATCCTGCCAAGCCTTGTGAACGAAGTGCGAGTCAGTGCTCACAGAGTAGATGTCTACGCCGATCTGCTGAAACTCAGCATAGTTGTCGGCAAGGTCAGCTAGCTCCGTAGGACATACGAAGGTGAAGTCGCCAGGATAGAAGAAGAGTACGCTCCAGCGCCCCTTGAGATCCTCGTTAGAGACCTCGTGAAAGCCCTTGGACTTGGTATATGCGGGTACTTTGAACTCAGGTAAGTTGCTATTGATAATAGGTTGCATAGTCATTTGCATTTGAGTTTTAGATAAAGATTTATTGCCGTTGGTCGGACATCCCCACCAACACCAGCAAAGATAGGGGTAAGCACCCAAAATAAAAAGCAAACCGCATACCTAGAACAAGGTATTCCCCCCCTAAGGCGAGTAGTTTCCTCCGTATGAAACTGGAGTTTCTTCCGTATGAAAAATAAATTGCCACCCGTATGGACATAGATTGCGCCCATACGGAGAGGGAAGCTCTACTCCCGTAGAGCCTCCTAAATGGCTATTTAAGGCTTGCTAAATGAGAGCCCCTCGTTGGCCGAGCCAGTGAGGCGAGACTCGCTATTGACTGTCTGACGGCTAGAGCTCTTGAGGCGCTTATTGCCTAGCGTACAACTGATGCTAAGCGTGACCTTCGGACTGTACCAGTTTTGGACGAAGACTATCGGCTGGGAGAGCCCCATGATCTCGCCTCGTGGCACATTGCTATTCAGCAGGTCGTAGCACGAGAGGGAGAGCTTCCAAGAGGCGATGCGCTTGCTAATAGATAGATTGATCCACCACTGGCTCTGAGTCTTGTAGACTCCGACAAATAGCGGACTGTAGTAGGTGACCTGAGCGTCAAGGTACCACTGAGCAGGGAGGTTGAGCGACTGCTTGTGCTGGAGATAGTATGCGTGAAAGGTGCGGTCGCACTCGCTCCCGTCTATAGTCCCCTTGTCACGCTGCAAGTGCCAAGCTAGATAAGTGGTGGCGATCCACTGCAAGCCGTTGTCTCGGTAGATGATAGGTATGGGTGCCCCAGCTACGATGCGCAGGTAGCGACTATAATCTAGATTCCCTTTGGTAATGGCATAGCCTCCTTGATATGGCGTCAAATACTCGACGATGGGGCGCTGCTCGTTGGAGAGGTTTACCTCTAGCATCGCAGCCCGTCGGTAGCTGTAGTTGAGCGCAAGGTTGTGGCGCATACTACTTTGCAGACGATCATTGCCGACACGATAGAGAAATCCCGCATAGGAGGCATACGGCATCAGATCTCTTAGCGCAGGACGCTGGTAGTAGGTCTGCAAGGAGAGTGCTAGACGATGGTTGCGCGCTATTTCGTAGGCAACATTGAGGTAGGGTTGCCAGCGAACCGCTTGGTCAGATAGTAGACGAGTCCCCTGAGCTTGGCTCGTGCGGTGGTCGTAGTTGAGCTGTACTCCACCGTAGCTGTCGAGTGCTCCCTTGTGGTAGCGCAGCGTGACGTAAGCAGAGCTGTTGCTCTCATAGTACCGCTCATTGACTCCGCTGGAAGCTGTGGGGGCTTGTGTCGCAAACCAAATATTGTTTTGCGTTACCCCGAGGAGTCCGACTAGTGAAGGGGTAAAGCGGTAGGTATAGTTTGTTGATAGGCGAAGGTAGTGATACCGATCTTGTAGCTCGCTGTCACTCTGAGAGTAGGTGCGATGATTGCTACTGGAGGTGTAGTCGGCGTAGCTCTTCCAGACCCAACGATCAGCAGAGAGGGTGTGATAGAGATTGACGGCCCCGACCATACGTCTCATATCGGTGTGATACCCCCGACTATAGTCTATATGCTCATCAGAGAGCGATCCGTGAAGCCGAATGTCAAAGAGCTGCTGCGGAGAGATCTGCCACTCAAAGCCCGCCTGCATAGCCTGTCCACGATGAGGCGATGTGCTCGTTGTGTCAGCACCTAACGTAGTCGTGAGGGACTCTAGACGACGATTGTCAAAGACTTGGTACGCTATATAGCTTCGCTTGTTATCCTTATTATAGTTGAGCCTGAGCCGACCGCCCTCCGACACCTTCCTCCGATAGCTTGCATCGGCCGAAATGAAAGCATTGAGACCCTCTCGAGGGTTTCCCTTTGTGATGACGTTGAGGACGGCACCGCTCTGCACACCATACTCGGGTCCTGGATGGCGAATGAGCTCGACCCGCTCGGCATCCTCCACGCTCAGAGAGCTGAGATAAGCTTGAACCTCCTCAGGTGAGAGCCGTAGTATACGACCATTGACAGCTACCGTGAGCGTGTAGAACCCATAGACAGAGAGCCCTCCACGCTCCTCCATCTGTACCCCCGGGATTAGTTTGAGCCCGTCCAAGAGGTTTCCGCCGACGGCTGCTGGATTAGCCAAGAGGTTATAGCGAGCCACACCGCCACTATATGAGACAAATGGACGCTTGGCAACTACGACCACCTCTTCGAGTGCTTGAGCGGCGGGCGTTATGACGATGCTCAGAGAGTTGGTAGGCTCCTTGCTCACCTCTACTTGATTTCGATCAGGGGTGTAACTAGAACCGAGGTAAGAGACTCTATACGAATAAGCTCCTAGGGGTAGCTCTTGGTAAAAGCACCCTTGCTCATCACAGACGGCGGGGAAGCAGTGCGTGGAGTCCTGACTGCTGGTGAAGAGAACCACAGCATTGACCAGTGCCTCGCCCGTTGTCGTGGTTACCTCCCCAGTCACGGTGCCGATGCGCTCTTGTGCGATCGATGCCACGGTCGAGGACACCACGAGGAGAAGTGAAAGTATGAGTCTCACGAACGTCGTCTTACGATCCATCACAGGGAAAGGGCTTTCGGTCATCGCTTTACGATCCTTCGCAGGGAGGTGGCTTTCGGTCATCGCTTTACGATCCTTCGCAGGGAGGTGTCTTTCAGTCATCGCTTTACGATCCACCGCAGGGAGGTGGCTTTCGGTCATCGCTTCTTGTTGTCTTGATAGAGATATGAGGGTGTTGGGGTGGAGCCCTTACGAAAAGAACCTCTCCCCAAAGACCCCTCCTTTACACACCTGCAAAGTTAGTCAGCCTTTATGCTCCGTACAATACCCGAAAGGGTAATTCTGCGCCTCTATCCCGTGTTTACGAGTTTCTGGCGAGGGCTTGCTCGACGGCCGTGATGAGCGACTCGTAGATGTCTGGCAGGCAGAGATAATCGTTGTAGTGAAGGTAGTACATCTCTTCTGGCTCGTTGCTGATCTCGGGTCCGAAAGTGAGTTCGTACCCCTCCCAGCCATCGTCTATGTCGAGGTAAGCTTCTCCATCATACGTGTGAACGCCCACTATGGGGTACTCTTCGCGATAGCTCCAGTCATACCGATCCTGATAGAGGGTCAGGCTAGACTTGAGTTCTGGGGCTATCTCCTCTTCGCTCCACGAGACCTCGCCCTCCTCGCCTAGTAGGTCCAGAAAAAGGCTGTTGAGGACGGAGACAAATGATTTGCGAAGGTCCATGAGCTCTTGATACCATTCGGACATCTTTGTCGTGAGGCTGAGGATGTCGCTCTGTCGCTCTAGGGTCTCTTTGTCGAGGGCTTTCTTGAGCAAGGCCGTGATGAATTCGTGATTGCAAAAGTTGATCCCGACGAAAACAGATGAGTCTTGAGGATCTCTAATGAAGTTTTGAGTGGAGAGAGGGTACTCAAAGCGTTCGGTCAGGCGCCAATTACGACAGAGGATGAGGTTGACGCCCGTCTCGCTACGCTTCACTCCAGCGACAGGATATAGATTATGTACGCTATACCCATCCGGGTGTAGGTCAAAGGCGCGCAGGATCGTTTGCTCTTCGTCGTGGTCATAGGGGGAGGTGGGGAGATCCCATGTCAGCTCTTCCAGCTGATGACTCTCGAGATAGTCTGCGAGGAGTGTGGTGACCTGGGGTATCAGCTCCTCTCGTACTTTTTTGTACTCCTCCCAGATGTGGTTCAGTTGATCCTTCAGGGCCTTTAGTTCTTGCCTCTTAGCTGTTAAGTTCTCTGTCGTCATACGCTTTGATCTTTGCTGTGTTACTTAGTGAGTTGGGGATTGTGGACGGTACCAACAATCTGTATACGGAGACTGTTGACTTTTGCAACAGTCTTATATGGATCAAAGGTATTGAAAAAACGGTTGCCGAGAGGAGGCTGTCAGGGTCGACGCATTATATACAATGAGCTCATTTACCTCTCGACTTTTCGTTTGTCGCTGATCTGTAGCTCCTGAAAAAAACGATTATGATGTGTCAGCCCAGGCTGGGCAAATTTAACGTCGGTCCATTACAATAATTTAGAGTCGACTACATATCAAAACGTCATCGTGTCGGGGAAAAGTGATTTCCACGTGGATATTTCGAAATTCCCACGTGAGAAAGAAAAAATTC
>ERZ773148.2416-NODE-2416-length-14192-cov-3.659192_pt1 | contig 14192 bp, 15 predicted proteins | sample MGYA00580846_ERZ773148 | MGnify/ENA primary metagenome ERZ773148 (study PRJEB29015, sample SAMEA2737879) | human gut metagenome | biome: human gut; feature: human-associated habitat; material: faeces | place: China | collected 2012 ... | reverse complement strand
AGCTGGAGGTCGCACGTTTGCGCCAGCAGGCGAAAGACAAGGAGAAGTTCACGGCGCTGCTTTTCGGCAGCGCTCAAGCCCTCGGGCGTATTCTCAAAAATGCTGGCCGGCAGCAGGGCAAACACGCTGCGGGCCGTAATCCCGCCCCCTTCGCCCGCCCGCGCCGGATTCTGGGCCAGGCCCAGCAGCAGGACCCCCAGCAGGGCGAGTATCCGTAATTGCAACATATAAACTCCTTCCCAGCGCGACTGCGCGCGCATTGCGGATTCAGCTCGTTAAAAAAATTATACCGCCTTTTGCTGCCCTTGTCCATGTGCCCGCCGGGATGCGGCCGCACCTTTTGATACCGGCCCCTTAGCCCGCCCCAACCTCTGCGGGCAGGATAAAAACAGCAGAAAAACGACAATAATAACGGTTTGTGAAAAAGTGTGACAGACCGCTGCCCCGGAAAGCCGCTCGTAAAAGCGGGCGGTTGGAGCCCTTTTTTAGGGGCTGCAATTTTTTTTTGGGGAGTTTGCGAAATTTGTCACCAATACCCTTTGACAGAACAGGGGCGAGCGGATATGTTGCAAGGGCTTACACTTTTTTCCTTCAATCCGCATCGTTTGAGGAGGACGCGGCATGCTGGACCTGAACGTTACACTGGTGTTTCAGCTGGCGAACTTTTTTATCGCTGTGTATGTGCTTAATATCCTCCTTATCCGGCCGATCCGCGCCATTATCAAAAAACGCAACGGCATCCTGGAAGGTATGGAAGAAGAAGCCGGCTCCTTTGAGTATCAGGCTTCCGAGCGTCTTACCAACTATGAGGCCGAGCTGACCCGCGCCCGTCAGGACGCCGGGCTGCAGCGCGAGGAAGGCCGGGCGGCCGGCGTGACGGAGCAGCAGCAGATCGTGGGCGAAGCGCAAAAGGGCGCCCGCGACATTCTGACTGAAACGCGCGCCGCGCTGGAGGCTCAGGCCGCCGCAACCCTTGCGGAGCTGCGCGGGAAGGTGGACGGTCTTTCGGCGCGTCTGGCCGACAGGCTGCTCAAGGGCTAGGGGTGGTATGCCGGAGCGCAGGGAGCGTTTTGCCGGCGCATGGCTAACTGTTTGACCGAGGGGGTGGGCTTTGAGCAAATGGAAACACGCGGGGTTTATCCTGCCGCTTTTCTGCGTCGCTGCGGCGCTGGTGCTGCTGCCCCAGGCAGCCTGCGCCAGTGAAGGCCACGCGGCGCCGCGCTGGAGCGACTTCGGCTGGCGTGTGCTCAACTTCGTGATCTTTGCGGGTATCCTCTGGTACTTTGTGGGCGGGTTGGCCAAGCGCTATTTCAAAAACCGCCGGCAGGGCATCAAGGATTCTCTGGACGGTCTTGAGCAGCGCCGTGCGCAGGCCAAGACCCAACTGGCCGAGGTGGAAACGCGCATCGCCAACCTCAATGCGGAGCGGGAGGCCATTCTGGCCGAAAGCCGCACCCAGGCCGAAGCCCTGAAGCAGGGCATTGTGGAAGAGGCGCGGCGTCAGGCGGCCCAGATTGTGGAACAGGCGCGCCTTACCGCCGAAAACGAGGGCCGTGCCGTGTTCGCCCAGGTGCGCTCCGCCATCGCCGACGAGATCGTGGACGCCACGGCCAAAGCCCTGAGCGCACGCCTCACGGCGGAAGAACACGACAAGCTGATCGCCAACTCGCTTAACAAGGTGGTGCTCCATTGATCGACACTGTGGTTGCACGCAGATACGCCAACGCCATCTTCGCCCTGGGCAGGGAGGAAGGGGATCAAGCCCTGAGCGCGCACGGCGCGTGTCTTGCCTCTCTGGGCGAGATGCTTGCCGCCGCCCCGGACTTGGGCCAGACCCTCAAAAGCCCGGTCATCGGCGTAGAAGAAAAAAAGGCGGTGCTTGGCAAACTGCTGGACAAGCTCAAGGCCGACCAGACCATGCGCAATTTCTGCTTCCTGTTGGCGGACAAGGAACGGCTCGCCTTCCTTGACGAAATTGCGGCCTGGTACGGCAAAATGCTGGACGAGGCCAAGGGTATCCTCCGCGGACAGTGCATTACCGCGGTGAAACTTTCCAACGACAAAAAAGCCAACCTCAAGGACGCGCTGCAGAAAAAGGCTGGCGCGGACATTGAACTGACCTTTGCCGTGGATAAAGACATACTGGGGGGAATGGTGCTCAAGCTGGGGGATCGGGTGCTGGACGCAAGTCTGCGCGCGCAGTTGGGAATCCTTCGGGAGACATTCAAGAGGGGTGAATAGCACATGCAGATCAAAGCGGAAGAGATAAGCAAGATCATTGAGGATCAAATCAAAAACTACGAGCAGCGCGTAGAAATGAGCGAAACCGGCACCGTGCTCTACGTCGGTGACGGCATCGCCCGCGTGTACGGCGTACAGAACGCCATGTCCATGGAGTTGCTGGAGTTCCCCGGCGGCGTCATGGGCATGGTGCTCAACCTGGAAGCCGACAACGTGGGTGTGGCGCTGCTCGGACCGGACGTGGGCATCAAAGAAGGCGACCCGGTCAAACGTACGGGCAAGATTTTCTCCGTGCCCGTAGGCGACAAGGTCATGGGCCGCGTCCTCAACCCGTTGGGCGAACCCATCGACGGCCTCGGCCCCGTTGAGGCCGAACATGTCCGCCCGGTGGAAATCAAGGCCCCCGGCATCATCGCCCGTAAGAGCGTGCACGAACCCATGCCCACGGGCCTCAAGGCCATCGACGCCATGACGCCCATCGGCCGCGGTCAGCGCGAGCTGATCATCGGCGACCGCCAGACGGGCAAAACGGCCGTGTGTATCGACGCCATTCTGGCCCAGAAAGAGACGGACATTCACTGCTTCTACGTGGCCATCGGCCAAAAGAAGTCTTCCGTCGCCCTGGTGGCCGACACCCTGCGCCGCTACGGCGCCATGGAGTACACCACCATCATCTCGGCCACGGCCTCCGACCCCGCGCCTTTGCAGTACATTGCGGCCTACACCGGTTGCACCATGGCCGAGCACTACCGCAATAACGGCAAACACGCCCTGATCATTTACGACGACCTTTCCAAGCAGGCTGTGGCCTACCGCCAGATGTCCCTGCTGCTCCGTCGTCCTCCGGGACGTGAAGCCTTCCCCGGCGACGTCTTCTACCTGCACTCGCGCCTTCTGGAACGCGCGGCCAAGGTGAGCGACAAACTGGGCGCGGGTTCCATGACGGCGCTGCCCATCATCGAAACCCAGGCGGGCGACGTTTCGGCGTATATCCCCACCAACGTGATTTCCATCACCGACGGTCAGGTGTACCTGGAACCCAACCTGTTCAACGCCGGCGTGCGCCCGGCCATCAACGTGGGCCTTTCCGTGTCCCGCGTGGGCGGCGCAGCCCAGATCAAGGCCATGAAGCAGGTGGCCGGCACCATGCGTCTGGACCTGGCCCAGTACCGCGAACTGGCGGCCTTCGCTCAGTTTGGTTCGGACCTGGACAAGGGCACCAAGGCCAAGCTCGAGCGCGGCGCACGTCTGGTGGAGCTGCTCAAGCAGCCCCAGTACCAGCCCATGCCCGCCCATGAGCAGGTGGCCTCCATCTATGCCGCCACGCGCGGCTATATGGACGACGTGCCGGTGGAATCCGTGCGCAAGTTTGAAGCCGACATGCTCACCTTCCTGCGCGACACCAGGAAGGACGTGCTGGACGCCATCAAGGACAAAAAGGTCATTGACGAGGCAGTGGAGAAAGCGCTGACCGAAGCCATCACAGCCTTCAAACAGGGCTGGACGGCCTAGGGCCCCCTAACAACGGGAGAAAAGCATGGCTTCACTCAAAGACGTCAAAATGAAGATCGTGGGGGTCGGCAAGACCAAGCAGATAACCAAGGCCATGAACATGGTGGCCTCGGCTAGGCTGCGCGGCGCCCAGGCCCGCATTGAGCGCTTCAGGCCGTACGCGGAGAAATACCGCGACGTGCTGGCCGAACTGGCCCGCAAGGTGGAGGGCAACGCCCACCCCCTGTTGGCCGAGCATGAGGAAAAGAAGCACTGCGCCATTGTGCTGGTGACCTCCGACCGCGGCCTGTGCGGGAGCTTCAACGGCAATATCATTGCCATGGCTCTCAGACTGGCCAAGGAAAAAGCCGCAGAAGGCATGGAGGTGAGCTTCGTGTGCGTGGGCCGCAAGGGCCGCGACGCGGCCCGCACCGCCGGGCATGCCATCACCACGGCCTATGGCGACCGCATGGGCAGCATCGACTTTGCGCTGGCAAGTTCCGTAGCTCAGGAAGTCATCCACGGCTACGAAACCCTGGCCCTTGACGAGGTGTGGCTGGTACACGGCGAGTTTATGTCCATGGGGCATCAACCGCCGAAGAGCCTGCGCCTGCTGCCCCTGCAGACCCCGCAGGCCGCTGAGGACGAGGAGCAGGCCGGTGAAGCCCGCTGCGAATATGTGTACGAACCGCAGGAAGAGCAGTTGTTGGCGGAGCTTTTGCCCCGCTATGTGAAGGTGCAGGTTTACCGTGGCCTGCTGGACACGTCGGCCAGCGAGCACGCCGCCCGCATGGCCGCCATGGACAACGCCACGCGCAACTGCAACGAACTGATCAACTCCCTTACCCTGCTCTACAACAAGACGCGGCAGGCTTCCATCACCAGCGAACTCATCGACATCGTCGGCGGCGCTGAAGCGCTGAATGGTTAAGGAGCCAGACATGAGCAAAAATATCGGTAAAATCGTTCAGGTTATCGGCGCCGTCGTGGACGTGGAGTTCAGCGACGGGAACCTGCCGAATATCTTCACCGCCCTGGAGATACAAAACCCGAACAACAGCGACGCCCCCGACCTCATCTGTGAGGTGGCGCAGCACCTGGGCGACAACGTGGTCCGCACCATTGCCATGGACGCCACCGAAGGTCTGGTGCGCGGCATGGACGTGGTGGACACGGGCAAGCCCATCATGGTGCCCGTGGGCAAGGCCTCTGTGGGGCGCATCCTCAACGTCATCGGCCGTCCGGTGGACGAGCTGGGCCCCATTAATGCTGAAAAATACTACCCCATCCACCGGGCCGCGCCGGCCTTCACCGACCAGAACACCAAGGTAGAGCTGCTCGAAACGGGCATCAAGGTGGTGGATCTGCTGGTGCCCTTCCCCAAGGGCGGCAAGATGGGTCTCTTCGGTGGCGCAGGCGTGGGCAAGACCGTTATCCTTATGGAGATGATCAACAACATCGCCAAGCAGCACGGCGGTTCGTCGGTGTTTGCCGGTGTGGGCGAGCGTACCCGTGAGGGCAACGACCTGTACAACGAGCTGCAGGAAGCCGGCGTGCTGGAACGCGCCACCTTGGTCTACGGGCAGATGAACGAGCCTCCGGGAGCCCGCGCCCGTGTGGCCCTGACCGCCCTGGCCTGCGCGGAATACTTCCGCGATGAGGAACACCAGGACGTGCTCCTGTTCATTGACAACATCTTCCGCTTCACCCAGGCCGGTTCGGAAGTGTCCGCTCTGCTGGGCCGCATGCCTTCGGCCGTGGGCTATCAGCCGACCCTGGGCACGGACCTTGGTTCTCTGCAGGAGCGCATCACCTCCACCAATGAAGGGTCCATCACCTCGGTGCAGGCCGTGTACGTGCCCGCCGACGACCTGACTGACCCGGCCCCGGCCACCACGTTTTCGCACCTGGACGGCACCCTTGTGCTCTCGCGCCAGATTGCGGAACTGGGCATCTACCCCGCGGTGGACCCGCTGGACTCCACCTCGCGCATCCTCGCCCCCGACGTCGTGGGCGAAGAGCACTACAGCGTGGCCCGGCGCGTGCAGATGGTGCTGCAGAAGTATAAAGAACTGCAGGATATCATCGCCATCCTGGGTATGGACGAGCTTTCTGATGAAGACAAGCTCACCGTGTCCCGCGCCCGGCGCATCCAGCGCTTCCTCTCCCAGCCCTTCCATGTGGCCGAAACCTTTACGGGTACGCCCGGCCAGTATGTAAAGCTGGAAGACACCATCAAGGGCTTCAAGGGCATTCTGGACGGCGACTACGACCACCTGGCTGAAGGCGACTTCTACATGCTGGGCAGTATTGACCAGGCAGTGGCCAAGTACGAAAAGCGCAAGCAGGAAGAAAGCAACTAACCGTTCTGTCCCGCCGCCGGTCCGGTGCCGCAAGGCTCCGGACCGGGCAGGACCGGCGGCAGCGAAGGAGTGCGTATGGGTACGCTGCAACTGGAAGTGGTAACGCCGGACAAAACCGTAGTGAGCTGCCCGGTAGAGATGGCTGTGTGCCCCGGCGTGCAGGGCGAATTCGGCGTGTTGCCCAAGCACGTCTCTCTGCTTTCGGCCCTGAAAATCGGGGGCCTGCGCTACAAGAGCGAAGGCAAGGAGGAGCATGTCTTTATTTCCGGCGGCTTTGCCGATGTAAACAACGACGTGCTCACCGTGCTGGCCGAATCCGCAGAACTGGCCGCGAATATTGATGCAGCCAGGGCCATGGCCGCCAAAGAACGAGCTGAAAAACGCCTGAGCAGCCATGACGAGGCTGTGGACACGGTGCGGGCCGAAGCGGCCCTGCAACGGGCCGTTACCCGTCTGCATCTGACGCAGGTGCGGTAATATTTTGGCGGACGTTGGCTGAAAGTGCGATTCATGCCGCACTGACGGACGCGGACGCATCAGGACTGCGCAAAAGCCACCGATACCGGTGGCTTTTGCATTTTTGTATGGTCTTGTCCTCTCAGCGGGTGGAGGCCAAGATTCGGATAACGTGAGGTAGTTCCCAGAGGTACTCCCCAAAATTCGGACAGATGTGTAAGCTACACCTGAACGCAAGGAGAGTGCGAATGAACAAGCGTAAAAATCACGCCCCAGCCTTTAAGGCGAAGGTGGCCTTGGCAGCTCTTTCCGGTGAAAGGACCATCACGGAATTGAGTTCTGAGTCCGGCGTCCACCAGACGCAAATCCATCGGTGGGTCAAGCAACTCAAAGAATCGGCCCCGGGCATATTTGCTGGTGAAATCAAGACAGAAGAAGCCAAAAAAGAAAGAGAGCTGCACGAGTTGTATGCCAAAATTGGCCAACTCACCGTGGAGCGAGATTTTTTAGCACAAGCCTGGGGGAAGCGGGGAGCGTCTCCCGCAGGCAAGGCATGGTTCAGCATGACCATGCCACGCTCAGCATCGTCCGGCAGTGCGGTTTACTCTGTATTTCCCGCTCCGGCCTGTAGTATACGCCCAAGGGCGAACATGGCATAAACCATGTGCTGATGCGGGAGATCGATCAGGCCTTTACAGAGTGGTCTTTTCTCGGCGTACGCCAGATGCGGAACTATTTGCGATTGATGGGATACAGTACGGGCATAAAGGGATCCGCCGCCTTATGCGCCTGATGGGGCTGATGCCGATTTATCGGAAACCAAGAACCAGTATTCCCAACCCGGAGCACATCCGCTATCCGTATTTACTGCGCGACGTTGTCATTACACGGCCCAATCAGGTCTGGTGCGCGGATATCACTTACATCCCCATGCACAAGGGCTTTCTGTACCTGGTGGCCGTTATGGGGACTGGCACAGCAAAAAAGTGTTGTCCTGGAGACTTTCCAACACCATGGACGCTGATTTCTGCGTCGCGGCCCTGGAAGAAGCCTTGGCGAAAAACGGTAACCCCGCTATCTTCAACACTGATTAGGGCAGTCAGCTCACCAGTTTCGCGTTTACCAACGCCTTACGGGAGAACGGAATCCGTATTATCTCCACGGATGGCCGGGACCACCTCTCCAGCGCAAAGGTCAGGCAAATCTACGGGGCCAGGGGCGGAAAGGGGAATGACACCACTGCACTCTATGCACCTTTTGCAAATAATTGCAGGCTGATTGCACACATTCTTGCCAGATGATTAGGCATAATTTACCTAATTTTTTGACCTTTTTTAAAAAAACGTGAACGACTGAATCGTGTTGTGTCGTAAGCCCTGCGGACAGTATCACGAATGAAATCACGAATTGTCCCTAGGCACACCCAAAATCAGGGCATAAAAAAAGAGCTGGCTACGTTTGTAACAAGCTCAAATTATTTACTAATGGCGGAGAAGGTGGGATTCTAAATATAGATATAATACTTTGAAATAATTATTGAAAATATTTTTTATTTTCAAAATGCCATTTTTTATACCCCAAAGTATGCACAAAACTTTTGCGTGTGTGGATTCGAATCCCGCTACACAAGGATTTGCGGGTTTTTAAGTCGTCCAGAAAAATTTATTTCTGCCTAGTGAAGACCATTATGTCATGAGGCCTAAAAAGAGCATAAGCCTCTGCTTGGTAAAGATAAATACCTTTTTTATAGTCGTGCTGTGGACTCTCGGCATTGACTGGTAGTTAAAAGTAGTTAATAGTTCTACTCAGAGGGACAAGCCATGCAACAAAATATAGCAACAACGCCCGCTTCTGTAAAACTCCCCAATCCCCTGCGCGAGCGCATTAAAAGCCTTGCTGACGCCCGGAACCAATCCGCGCACGCCATTATGCTGCAAGCCATAGAGAACTATGTCGAGCGGGAAGAAAAACGGGAAGCTTTGCGCCAGGAAGCCAAAGCCGCACATGAGCATTATATGCAAACCGGCCTGCATCTGACAAACGCTGAAGTCGTCGAATGGATGGATAAGATTATTCAGGGCGAAAAGGTGCCCATGCCCAAATGTCATATCTAGTTCATTGGACGGATAACGCCACTGCCGGGCTGGAAAAGGCATATCTGTTCCTGGCAGACAAAAGCGAAGAGGCCGCCATCGGCGCAATCAAGGCCATTCGGGAAAAAGTGCTGCTTCTTGAGCAGTTTCCCAATGCTGGCCGTCCTGCCGATGACATGGAACCGGAATACCGGGAGTTACTCATCCCCTTTGGCGGTGCCGGATACGTACTGGTCTACGAAGTGCTGGGCAACTCGGTCTACATTCTGGCGCTAAAACATCAGAAAGAAGCCGGATATTACGAAGCCGGCAGCTGAAGAGATGCCATGAGCCGCAGTGTTCGAAAAAAGCCCATAATGGGCATTACTACCTAGCCGTAGCGAGCGGGGCGATAAACAGATCTGGCACCGCCGCTGGCGTGCTCATCAGCGCACAGCGTTGGCCTCCATTCCGTTGAATGATGAAGACAGTAATCTGACTGAATCTGTAAAACAGCTCAGTGATGTCTGGGCCATGGGCAAGGATGGTCGCCAATACTAGCCGCTCTCCAGTCAAGAAAGAACCGCCAAGCGTTTCGCCCGCAAAAAGGTCGTGGCCGCAAGGAGCGAAAAGCCCTGGAAGCTATAGGATGCTACACAAGTTTATGGGAAAATAGTCTATTGTTCGTAAGAAAACTGAACGCCCCAAGCTGGCAAATTACATAATAGAACTTGATCCAACTGTTTTTGAGATGCGCCTCAGCTTTCCATCAGAATACGAAGGCCCTGTCTCCAAACTTTTGCTCCCTTATGACCTTTACCACCTTACTACCGCACATGATGCCCGTCAAACAGTTGAAGCCTGGCGACAGGACTACAACCAGCGGCGCCCGCACAGCGCCTTGGGCTGGCTGACGCCAGAAGAATTTTGCCGACAGAACAGAATACATAACCCAACAGGAACCACTAACTTGCAAGTGGTATATGCAATGGGGTAAGGTCATTTTTGCAAAGTATGTATGACGGTATGTATGACGGTATGTATGATGGTCGCGCACTCAATAAAACATACCAATTTAAGACGCGAAAACGGCGTGTTGCTATCTAAAGCAACACGCCGTTTTTATTACGTATTAATGGCGGAGAGGGTGGGATTCACCTTCAAGCTGTTCCTGCCTGAAATTGCTGTGCTTTTAAAGCACGGCATCCCACATATGCCCCCAATTATGCCCCCAACCTGCAAGCGTATAGTTTTACTCCCTGCACGGGATTTATACCCACGGGAATCTATGTCAGCGAAAAATACTTGTCAAATTTTCGGATTGTCGCCAGGAAGGGCAGCTTGTCCTGATAGCGCTGAAGCTGATCCATCAGCACCGTTGAGCCAGTGAACAGGACATAGTGCTCACCCGGCTTGTCGGGATATTCAAACTGCAATGTCATGCAATCCGATGCGCTGGAGCTTTTGTACTTGCTCTCTTTCATGCGGAAGGCCAGTAGGACAATCTCGACATTCAGAACCTCGTCAATCCGCACCTTCTTGCCATCCATCGGACCTTCATTGGCCGCGAAGTCGCTAAACCGCAGCAGCGGCTTCCCGTTGTTCCCGGCATTTTCCATCGACAAGCTCCACGAGTTCATCAAAATGGACGGACTGCTTGAAATGATAGGTGTTGGCCCACTGCGCCCACCCCTTCGCACTGGCCAGCACTGACCGCGCACTGTCCGGCGCAATCAAGCCCTCTTCCAATCGTTCTGGCAGTTCCCGCAACCGCTTGGCTATGCGCCTGGCGGTAGTCTTGCGCAGCAGAATGTAATCGGGGAAATGCCTGTAGCCTAGGAAATCCACGCCCCGCGAGACGGGGAAAAGGTCGCATTTTGAAAGTGTCAGCTGCAAGCGTTCCGCTAAAAAATCCGTTATGATTGACGCGCATTCATGCAGCAGCTTTTTATCATCGCTGAATAAAAGAAAATCATCGCAATATCTGATATAATCCTTAATCTTGAGCACTTCCTTCACAAGTCTATCCAACGGCGTCAAATAGTAATTCCCAAACCATTGACTGGACAGGTTCCCGATTGGCGTGTTTTTGCCGCCGGGAAACGAGTAGATTATTTCCCGAATAAGCCAGAGCGTATCAGGGCATTTGATTTTCCGCTCAATCATTCCGTACAGGATGTCATGCACGATACTGACATAGAAGTGATGCACGTCGCACTTGAGGCAATACCTGTTGCGCCGCACATATTCCATGGTGCGCCTGCTTCCTGCGTGCTGGCCGCGCCCCTGAATGCAGGCGTAGGAATCCCGGACGAACATGGGTTCCCAGAGAGGCTCCAGCACGTTCATCAGCGCATGATGCACAATCCTGTCAGGGTCAAACGGCAGGACGTAGATTGTCCGCCGTTTCGGCTCATAGACGACCTTGCTTCTGTATTCCGCTGTCCTGAACGTCTTGTCTATGAGGCTTTGCCGTATGCGTTTAAGATTGCCGTCCACATTGAGGGCGAACTTCTGCACGGCCCGGTAGGAACTCTTGTGCCTTTTCGCCCGCTCCCATGCCCGGTGCAGGTTTTCAGGCGCGACAAGCAAGGGAAACAATGAGCCATGCCGTTTCATGCAACACAGTTTGGGCGGCGTGACGTTCTGCATGGCATACTAGCCCCGCCGCCCCTCCGTTGTGTGTTTTGCCGCGCGGTGTGTGCGACAGGGCCGTGCCGTCAAGCCGGAGTTGCTGATTTCCTGCAAAACCGTATCCGCGCCCGGCCCCGGCAGCCGTTATTCGCGTTCACGGCGAGACGGGAATTATTCGCATTCCGCGCACGGGAACCGCAGTTCGTGGAATTGCTCCAATTACCGCCTGCCAGCAAGGCAAACTGCCAAGCCAGATAACAGCACAGCCACATTTACCCTGTAGCAAAAGACAGGCAGGCGCGCAAGAAGGGGCGGGCTGCCCGAAGACACTCCCGCCCCGCGATTCTGAAGACGCCGCGCCTTACGGCGCGGATTGTTAAAGGCAGCGTGTTCCGTGTTCCGTCACCGTTTACGGGTGCCGTTCAGACGCGGCTCCGCGCCCGGCCCCGGCAGCCGTGATACGCGTACACGGCGAGACGGGAAGCATTCGCATTCCGCGCACGGGAACCGCAGTACGCGGAATTGCTCCAAGAACCGCCCGCCAGCAAGGCAAAGAGGCTGCCTGCAACACAGCCCTTGCCGCCGTCGCTGGAAGACCAGCTAGAGCCACCCGCCGGGCCTTGTTCATCAAGCCATTGCCACAGCGCGCCGCAGCAGTCCTCCAGACCGTAGTTGGAAATCATGCGACGGCCCGCCGTATCGACATGGCCGCCCGTTGTCACGGGGTCGGCAGCGCCCTGGATGGCCGTCTGCTGGTTGGAGCCTTCGGCGGCGCAGGAAAATTCAGGGTCAGAAAGCGGCGTCTTGCCTACCTTGAACAGGTTTTCGACATGCTGCGGCTGGGTCTGATTGTCCGTGGTCGTGCCGCCGTACACGCTCTTGGTGGCCGTGCCCGAACCGCTTTGCAGGTATATGTCAGCCCAGAAATCCAATTCCGAAATATACACCATCCCTTCAGGCTGGCACGTCGGGCGGTGCGTCAAGTCCCACACCGACGCGGGCAGAATGTCCCCCGTTGTGAAGTCGGAAAGCGGATGCCCTTCAATCGTACCCACGGAAAGGCACAACGTATGGAAACCGCCGATTTTGCGCGACGTGTCCGCCGTGTAGCCCGTGGGATAGGTGCTGTTCAGGCTCACTTTCAGCACGGGCGTATAGCCTTTCTCCGCCGCCGTTGTCGGCTCATAGCAGAGATAGACATAATAATCCCGCCCGGCGGCAAGCTGCACTCCCGTATCCAGTATGTCCGTTACCGTGAAACTGAAATCCGTCGCGCTGCCGAACAGGACGCGCTTGCCCTCAATGTCCAGGGCAACATAGGCCCCGGCCTGCCACACCAGCTTGAGGTGGTCGTTCGCGTCGGGATGCAGGAATTGCCTCTCCCGCGTCACCACGTCACCATGCAGCAGCCCGAAAAGCGTCTGCGTGAGTTCCGTCCCGGCCAGTCCCGCAGCAGCGTTCTTATCCCAAATGAGCATTCCGAGTGCCATATTACGCCTCCAAGTATCTGTTGATTTTTTCGACGGTCAGGCCAATTTTGAACATCCAGGCGTTCGGGTCTTCCTGCAATTCAAACTGGTGCAGCCGCGTCACCTGGTTTTCGCTGCCCTCGCCTTCGCCCATTTCCACGACCTTGTGTGTGGCGTCGGTCACGCCTTCCGTCCCTTCCGGCAGCGCCCCGGCATCCGCCCATACCAGCCGCCCGGCCAACAGGGCGCGCAGGCGCGCTTTTGTCCCTTCCTTGTCCACCTTCAAGCTGTTTTCCAAATCCGCAGCCGTGTTGAAATGCTTTGCCGCGCCTCTCATGTTCTTACTCTCCTTCTGTTTGTGTGTTTTCTGGTTGTGTATTCATGGGAATGGGCAAACCAATGCGCAGAGAAACATCTCTATCAGCATCGTACATAACTGCGCCTACTTCAATTCCTGCTCCTGCGCTCACAGCTCCAACTTGCGGCGCGAGCATGGACACAAGGCCGGGCTTGTTGTCAGCGTCATAGAACTGGATTGTTATGTCGTTCTTTGTAATTTCCATAATCTGGTGCTGCACACGAATACGCGACACAACATTGATTATGGGATTCGGCGGTGCATCAAGCGTCATATGATGCAGGTCGTCCACAAAGCGCAGAGTGATTTTCCCATCCTCTGCCTTGGGGGTGTAGACATAGGATATGAAGCACTCCGCCCCCGGCGCATACGCTTGCGCTGCCGCCGCTGCCGCCGCTGCCGAACCTTCCGCAGCTTCGGCGGATGCCGCTGCCGCCTGCGCACTGGCCGCCGCCTCATCGCGGCTGTCATACAGGGCTTGCACCAGTTCTTCCGGGGAATCCGTTGACGACGCGGGCAGGGTCAAGGCACGGCCCAGCTTTTCATTGTTTTCCTGAACCATCATCACAATGCGGTCGAGGCCATCATGTTCCAGCGTTTCCGGGCGGAACGCGCCGCCATATTCCAAGTCCACAATCTGGGTCTGCGGCGTGGAGCGGTACACGACGACGGTGTCGAGCCCGATCTTGTCTACCTTCCCGAAAGAGTGTTTGATTACGAGGAATTCTTCGCCGACGTCTCGGCGGCACTTGAAAGGCACCCGAACGTCGTTGTCGCGGTTTCCGAGGGTATCCGGCTTGCCGACGGAACATATGTCGGCGAATCGGCTCAGAGCGGCGTTGCCGATGCTTTCGGTCACAAATATCTCTCCGGAACCGGAAAGGCGCTTGAGATCGCGGTCAAGGAAAGGCTCGGCTGCAAGGTAAGATCGGTCGAGCTGAACATCCTTCAGAGATACGCCTCCCATATCGCCTCAAAGACCGATATCGACGAGTCAGTTTCCGTCGGACGCGCGGCTGTCGAGGCTGCCGTCTCCGGTGTAAGCGGTAAAATGATGACGATAAAGAGAGTCTCCTCAGAGCCCTACGCTTCCGAGCCGGGATATGAG
>ERZ773148.2411-NODE-2411-length-14210-cov-16.908230_pt1 | contig 14210 bp, 10 predicted proteins | sample MGYA00580846_ERZ773148 | MGnify/ENA primary metagenome ERZ773148 (study PRJEB29015, sample SAMEA2737879) | human gut metagenome | biome: human gut; feature: human-associated habitat; material: faeces | place: China | collected 2012 ... | reverse complement strand
ACTCAATTCTATCACTATATCTTTCCGCATTTCACTTTTTTGTAGTAACTTTGCGCTAATAAACACAATAACGTCCCGATTGTTTTTCGATGGCGCGCAACACATTTTCAACCGAAGTTTGGTTGGCGCGAATGGAAACAACTGTCGTTTGCGAAAACACACTTTCGGCTTGTAGGTTAAACCAAATAGCGAAAGCGAGAATACATGCAAGTCTCATTTTCAAAGGAATTAATTTTCTCTTCATGTTTTAGATATTTTGTTAACAATAAGTTTATTTCAACTCATAGACGGATGTTAATCTAATATACCCTATGAAAAAAATAAAGAGAACAATTTAATTAATGTATTTTAACAATAATCTTTCGGCGCTGGTAAGTATAATCTCCTAAATCTTTGATTGGTTCTATCTGATAGGACATGGGAGCAGTATAGCACAATATATCCAGTATTTCAATTAAACTCTCGTCTATAAAGGTGGCCGAGAATTCATAATTGGCCAAGCTATTCCCCTGCACTATAAAGTCAACATTGTATCGACGTGCTAATTTTTCTAACAATTCTTTTAGTCCGGTACGTCTAAATACCAATTTGCCTTCGCGCCATGAAGTTGCTTTCTCCATGTCAGCAGGTTTCACCGTGATGGTTCCATTAGCTTTATTGAACATGGCCTTTTCACCCTCTTTCAATATGACTTTTGAAGCATGGTTCTTTTGTATTTCTATACTTCCTTTGGCCAAAACGGCTTCTATGAAAGTACTGTTCTTGTAAGATGCTACATTAAATTCGGTGCCATAAGCGCTGATGGTTACCTCCTGAGGCATATTCACATCGAATCGGTTTTTCTTGTCAGCCTTTACTCTGAAATAGGCTTCACCATTTAGTGAGACTTCGCGATGATTTCCTGTGAATATCCGAGGGTAGCGTAGGGTTGAAGCGGAATTAAGCCATACAATGCTACTGTCGGGTAACACGATTTTTGAAACCAACCCTTTGGCTGATGTGATTTCGATCCATTCTTCGGCAAGAGGGCTAAAGGATGAATTGTTCCAAAGATATAGGCTTGCCATCAGCAATGGGAATGTCAGTATGGCGGCTGCATTGCGCATCCAAAGGAATAGTTTTGTATGCAGCTCCACTTTGTGAATTTTTCTTTCTAATGCTTCCCAATTCTTTTGAGTGGCATACGCATTTGCTTTATTCAGCAAGCTGGTTTGTTGTAGAATGAATTGATAATCTTTGTCTGTTTTTTTATCCATTGAATTCTTTTGAGTTAGATATTATACTGTTGTTCATTACCCGTTGACGAAATTAAGTAGCGCACATTTACCTCTACCAATTGGCTTTTCGTTTTTTTTTAATAAGTTATAGGATTGTCAGTGCGCTAATCTTTCCGATAAATCGGTAACAATCCTTGGACATCTTTCTTGCGAATATTCTATATAAGTAGTGCATAAGAAACTGTTTTAATTTTCTTTTTTTCCTATCTTACATCTGTCCTGTTTTTATAAAACGGGCTTGGTGAAGAAAGGGTATGGAGGAGATGCGGAAAAGAGGAAAATATTCTGTTTTCCCGAATTCAACATAACTCTCTTTAAATCGGGATAATGAGGTGTTAGTTTATACACACCATCCCATTAATAGACGTATAAAACCCACGTTTCCCCTATGGTGAAGTGTATAAAAATAAGCTGATGAATGGTAGAAAATCTTTCAATTCTATGCGCAATAGCTTTAGTGCCCTGCTTATGTAAGCTTCGACGGTTTTTACCGACACATTCATTTGGGCTGCTATTTCGTTGTATGTCAAATCTTCAAATCGGTTTAACTCAAAGGCCTGGCACACGGCTGCTGGCAGCTTGGCCAACGATTTGTCAAGTTGCTCCTTTAACTCGCTGACAGCTAAAACAGATAGCGTTTCTTCGCTAATTGTATGTTCATTAATGATAGATTCGTTGATATCGGCGGCTTGTATATGTTGAAACTTCACTTGGTTTATTCTTAAATAGTCAATACACGCATTTCTAACGCTGGTGATTAGGTAGTTACGGGCAGATTGCTGGATGTTCAATCGTTTCCTGTGTGCCCAAATCTGAAAAAAGACATCTTGTACTACGTCTTCGCAGGTGTCTTTGTCCTCTATATATCTATTAGCAAACATGCAAAGAGGGCCAAAAAAATCGAAGAATAATTTCTTAAAAGCCTCCTCCTCGCCATGGAAGATGATACGGGTAAATATAGAATTTAAATTGTCCTGGTGTTTCACGTTTTATGATTAATAAGGTGAACGGCAACAACTGCCTAAAATTTCCCATCTTTTAAAATAGAGTGGAAACATAACATCTTCTTAAAAAAATGCAACTTCGTAGGCAATGACAAACTAAGTTTCAACAATAAAAGAATTGTCATGAATGCAAAAATAAGTAAAATTAGTGAAATGGGTGTTGTTTTAAATGTTAAAAACGACACTAATGACGGTATTATTGTGTCATTTGATTAGATTACAAGTCATACTTTCCTGACTTTATTATTTTCCACTCTAAAAGTCAGAATCCGCCTTGTAGCTATCTGTAGGGAGTATCAGGTTGACAGTTTGAGTGACGCAAACATTTTTTATACATTTGCGTCATGTTCGTATACAAAAAGATATCCCTATTCAATCGACGATGAATTGAAGATTGCTGAAACCATCGTCATCCTTGAGGTTGCCAGACCGGAAAACGACGATATAATTACCCGCACACTGTGTATCACATCCGAGGAAAGAGCCAGAGCGTACCTCATTGATACCAATGAATGACTAAATTTATAAAATTGGGTGGCGCATTAATAAAGTCAGGAATTTGCCGAAAATATCGAGTCCCATTCCGCAACGATAAGTTTTAAACTCAGTTCCGACTTTGCTTTTAGCAAAGTCGGCCTTTTCTTCGGCACAAACGAAGATTTGGATCCTCCACAGACGATTCTTTCGTCCGGTGGAACAACACAGTCGGCAACCGTAAAAGAACTCTCTCCTTCAACAACATTTTATTATCAGGGATATGTTGAAGACACATTTGGGAATCGGGTAAAAGGAAATATCCTCTCATTTAGCACAAACGAGAATAAAAAGGAGCTTTGGAGCCTCACTCCTAATTCGGCATTATATGCCAGTGTATATGATTCAGAGGAAAAAGGATATTTCCTCTTCAACACCACATCAGGAGAAAGCAACTCTATGGAATTTTGGCTTTATGACAGAAAAAACGATACTTGGGAAAGGCTTTCCGTCCTTCCTTCAACCATAAACTACAATCCGCCGATCTTCATTTATAACCAGTTCGTTTATGTCATGGATAATCAACTTATGATATGGATATATGATCCAATAAAAATGAACTGGACTCGCATGATAGAAGGAGAAGACGATCCCGGCAAAGGAATCTACAATATGACATGGTTCACTTATGAATCCAAATTATTCATTGGTTTAGGGAGAGCCAATAGTACGGATTGGCCATATACTGATTTTGGGGAATTGAGCTTAGAAAACGGCCATTGGGGCAAATGGACGAAAAAGCAAGAATTCCCCGGAAAAACCGGTGAACATACATGGAATGGATTTCAATTAAACGAATTTGGATATCTAATTGACAGAAAATCACCAAAAGAAAAAGAAAACAGCTGGATTTACGATATACAGAAAAACACGTGGTCACCAATTAAAGACTATGGAAATAAATACGGTATCACTAATTTCAAGGCAAATAATGAAATTTATTTGATGAATCCAAGGCAGGAGATCGACAAAGGCATATGGAAGTTTATCCCTTAATTGAATGTCTGCCGTAGTTTTTTCCGCACATACAGTTAGAGGAGTTATCAGCACGCCTGTGAGCCGATAACTCCTCTAAGTCTTGATTCGTATATGCAATAAGACCAATGTAATCCGCAGTGCTTATGACATACCTTCTATCCAAAATCATTCTCCTTCGGACGAAAATTCCATCAGATAAGCCTTGATAAAGCCTTCTATTTTACCATCCATCACTCCGTTTACATCAGAGGTCTGGAAGTTGGTACGATGGTCTTTTACACGACGGTCATCAAATACATAGCTTCGTATCTGCGACCCCCATTCGATTTTTTTCTTACCGGCTTCCACTTTGGCCTGTTCGGCCATGCGGTGCTGCAATTCTTTATCGTAAAGAATAGAGCGCAACTGACGCATCGCATTCTCCCGGTTCTTAGGCTGGTCACGGGTTTCGGTATTCTCAATCAGGATTTCCTCTTCCTCTCCGGTATAAGGGTCCTTGTACTGATAACGCAAACGAACGCCGGATTCCACTTTATTTACATTCTGTCCACCGGCACCTCCCGAACGGAAAGTATCCCAAGAGATACAGGCCGGCAAAATATTCACTTCAATGCTATCGTCCACCAACGGAGTGACAAACACGGAAGCAAAAGAAGTCATGCGCTTACCCTGCGCATTGTAAGGGGAAACACGGACCAAACGGTGTACACCGTTTTCACCTTTCAGATATCCATAAGCATAGTCGCCTTCGATCTGGATGGTACAGGTTTTAATACCCGCTTCATCACCTTCCTGCAAGTTGGCCATGGTTGCTTTATAACCATTGGTCTCGGCATAACGAAGATACATACGCATCAGCATCGATGCCCAGTCCTGACTCTCCGTGCCACCGGCACCGGAGTTAATCTTCAGCACGCAACTCATCTGGTCGGCTTCATCACGAAGCATATTCTGCAACTCCAGGTTTTCCACATGTTCCAGAGCCTTTGCATACGCCTCGTCCACCTCCTGCTCGGTGACCAGTTCGTCTTTATAAAAATCGAAAGCCAGCTCCAGTTCGTCTGCCAGTGTTTTGACTTCGTTGTAACCGTCAATCCACTTCTGTAATCCTTTCACCAGTTTCATTTGTGCTTCGGCCTTCTTCTGGTCATCCCAGAATCCCGGAGCCTGTGTTCTCAATTGTTCTTCTTCGACCTGAATTTTCTTCCCGTCGATGTCAAAGATACCTCCTCAGCGCATCAGTGCGCTCTTTCACGTCTTTAAGTTGTTCAATAGTAATCATACTTCTTATTTATGGTTTTCGTTAATAATGGGGAGCAAAGATATACAAAATTTCGTGTTCTTACTCCTCATACATTTTATCAATTACCTCTTTATAATTGCGTGCCACTACCGGGCGTTTCAGTTTCAGAGTGTTAGTCAGTTCTCCCTTTTCCATACTGAACGGTTCAGGAAGCAATGTGAAACGTTTAATCTGTTCGTAGTGGGCAAATTGTTGCTGCAACGTGTCAATACGTGCACGGAACAAAGCAATAATCTTAGGATGCTCCAATAGTTCGGTCATGTCCTTGTATTCGATACCTTTCTCTTTGGCATACTGTTTCACAAAGCCGTATACGGGTACAATCAGCGCAGATACAAATTTACGCTGGTCGGCAATAATAGCTATCTGGTCGATATAACGGTCAATAACCAATTTGGTTTCCAATGCCTGGGGAGCAATGTATTTTCCATTCGATGTTTTGAACAGATCCTTGATGCGTTCCGTCAGATACAACTGACCATTTTTGAAATAGCCGGCATCTCCGGTATGGAACCATCCCTCTTCATCAATAGCAGCTGCCGTAGCTTCCGCTTTCTTATAATATCCCTTCGTGATCGTTTTTCCCCGAAGCAGAATTTCATTGTCTTCCCCGATCTTTACCTCTACCTCCGGCATCACTTGTCCTACCGAACCGATGTCATAACCGGTCTTCGAAGTACACGAAACAGTCGCAGTAGATTCCGTCAAACCATATCCCACCAACATATCGATACCTACGGAATGCACAAATTCACAGATTTCATCAGGAACAGCGGCACCGGCCGTCGGGAAGAAGTTACCATTCTCTATACCGATAGTCTTTTTCAATAAGGCATAAATAGTCTTTTCGTAGAATTTATATTTCAGCTGAATCATTTTGGGAGGCGTCTTACCTACCCGCAGATACTCAAGATTGTGGATACGCCCTACCTTGATGGCATCCAGCATCAACATTTTCTTGATACCGGTAGTCTCGGCAATTTTCTCCTGGACACCTGCATATACTTTTTCCCAAAAACGGGGTACACTGCACATCAACGTCGGACGAATTTCTTTAATCGTCGTCTGGATGTCGGCCGGACGGAGATTGATACATACCTGTACTCCTTTATGCACACAGAGATAAGTCCACGCCTTCTCAAACACATGGGTCAGAGGCAGGAAGTTCATCGAAACGTCCTTGTCGGTCATATCCACCAAACGAATATCGTGAATGCGGAATGCTTCCAGATAGCAAGAATGATGTAACATCACTCCTTTGGGCTCACCGGTAGTACCGGACGTATACAATATATTTGCCAAATCATCGGCACCGGCACGTGCCGTACGTTCTTCCACCACTTCGTTGTGCGGCAAATCTTTTCCTTTGGCCAGAAACTCGTCAAAGTAGATGGAACTCATATCACGCGGGTCTCTTACTACTGCCGGATCGAAAATAATTAACTGGGTAAGTGAAGGGCAAAAGCCAAATACGCTGAAAGCAGCATCGTATTGGAACTGCTCTCCTACAAATAAGAAACGTATCTGTGCATCATTGATAATGTATTGTGCCTGTGCCGGAGAGCTGGTTGCATAGAGTGGAATCGTCACCGCACGATTAGCAAAAGCGGCAAAATCCGTAAACAGACATTCCGGCTTATTTTGAGAGAAAATACCGATGTTTTCTTCTTCCTGTACCCCCAGTTCCACCATGGCATTGGCGGCCTGCCTTACAGTTTGCGAGAATTCATTCCAAGAGATAGGGATCCACTGTGCCTTCTCATAGTCACGGTATTTCAGAGCTGTCTTGTCGCCATACTTTTCAGCCTGACGATGAACCAAGACAGATAAATGATGATAAGTCATATCCTTTGTTGTTAGTTATTCGTCTGCAAAGGTATCGTTTAATTTGGAATTATCAGGTGTGAACACTGAATTATTTTGCTTAACAGAGTCAGGCACTTAGCCATATAGTACCTGATAAATAGTTGTCTGACAAACTGAAAGATTCAAGTATTATTTGTACATTTGCATCCGTTCAAAGCAAAAAAGAAATGATAGACGAATCCATTACATCCGAAGCTGTCGGCTTGCTGAAATCTCTGATCAGCATCCCTTCGCTCAGCCGCGAAGAAGAAAAAGCAGCCGATTACCTGCAAAACTATATCGAGGCCGAAGGTATGACCACAGGCCGTAAAGGAAACAACATCTGGTGTCTGAGTCCCATGTTCGACCTGAAGAAACCGACAATCCTGCTCAATTCCCATATCGATACCGTAAAACCGGTCAACGGTTGGCGAAAAGATCCGTTCACTCCTCGCGAAGAGAATGGGAAACTTTACGGATTGGGCAGCAACGATGCCGGTGCAAGCGTAGTGACACTCTTACAGGTGTTTCTGCAACTATGCCGCAGGCAACAAAGTTATAACCTCATTTATCTGGCATCCTGCGAAGAAGAAGTATCGGGAAAAGGGGGTATCGAAAGTGTATTGCCCGGACTTCCTCCTATCAGTTTTGCCGTAGTAGGAGAACCTACCGAAATGCAACCTGCCATTGCCGAAAAAGGGTTAATGGTACTTGATGTCACTGCCATCGGAAAAGCAGGACACGCAGCCCGTAATGAAGGTGATAATGCTATATATAAGGTATTGGACGACATTGCCTGGTTCCGCGACTACCGTTTTGCCAAAGAATCGTCTCTGCTGGGCCCTGTCAAAATGAGTGTCACGGTGATCAATGCCGGTACACAGCACAATGTCATCCCCGACCGTTGCAGTTTCGTAGTGGACGTACGAAGCAACGAACTTTACTCCAATGAAGAACTGTTTGCCGAAATACAAAAACATATTTCCTGCAAAGCCGAAGCCCGCTCATTCCGCCTTAACTCTTCACGTATCGAAGAGAGTCATCCGTTTGTACAAAAAGCAAAAAAACTGGGACGTATACCTTTCGGTTCCCCTACCCTTTCTGATCAGGCGTTAATGTCTTTCCCTTCGGTAAAAATGGGTCCCGGCCGTTCTTCGCGTTCACATACAGCCGATGAATATATCATGATTAAAGAAATCGAAGAAGCATTGGAGTTATACCTGAAGATACTGGACGGCTTGGAAATCTGACCCTTCCGTCTGTAGTGCTGTCGGCCGGTGGAACAAATTCGTGCAATGTATCAACTATTTCCAGACCATAAAAGGTTCTATAACTTCTCATCAATTATATTCTACTTGTCATTCTGACAAGTAGATCACTCGAAGCCATGCAGGCAGAGGCTTTAGGAAACAAAGGTCCTTTGATTAGGTTCCGGCTGATAAATAGAAGGTTATAAGTGTTTATATCACATTGAAGGAACACTTGTTTTAACGGTCTGTTAAAACAAGTGTTTTGATTGTAAACAACAAATCTTTTACATGCAAAAGACTTGTTGTTTACAATCTGTCAGCAAAACTTTCCGAAGCGGTATTAACAATGTTAATTCCCATAACGATAACTTACTTCCCAAGCACGACAATCGTATACGAGTAAGCAGGAAACGAATAAGTAAAATCAGATCCGGCAGCCTGCATCCAGATAGCTTTCGGAAGAATCCGGGTCGGCGTATCGGGAAGATTTTCGTCATTCAGTTCTCCACTCAAAGTATATATTTCCATATTTCCCTCCGGAATGAAACCGGACAAGTTTATCTGGCTCCGCCGTACCTCAGGTGAAGTGTTCACAACATGCAGAACCACTTCATCACGTGCTTCATTCGTTGTGGCTGTCACATCCAGTTCTCCTTTCACTTCATTCCACAAACGTAACGGATGGTGATGGGCAGCAGACATCTGCTGTGCATAGAAAGTCGGCATTCCCCAAACCTGTCCCGGTGTAAAAAATACCTGCCCCTGATCCCAACCATTGTCATTTTGCAGATAGGGTTGAAGGGCATTGGCCGCACAGGTAGTCAGGATGAAGTCACCATGGCGGCGAACTACATTCTGAACGGTAGCATGTACAATGGCACGCTGAATGTTATGCAGGTTTCCATTTTCTTCAAAAATGGCACAACGCATCGTTGTATTCGGATTCCATTTCAAGAACTTGGCCTTCATATCCGTCAACTCCCTGTCTATGTTCTCACGGCTACCGAGATCATCCGTCCAAGGGTGATAATCCCAATAAGCAGCTTTTCCGTCAAGGGCTTTAAATACTTTTTCCATGTTAGGCGATTCGGGACGCCACCAGGCAGAATGAATAAATTGCACCTCCGGATCTTTGGCATGAACCGCTTCATAGATATCATTAAAACGATCAATGTAATGCTGATAGTCTGCCTCGATATCCTCCCAGATGACCTCTTCGTTTCCAATCTCCAGATACTTCAATCCGTAAGGTTCGGGATGCCCGTTCGCGGCACGCTTCTTCCCCCATTCCGTATCTACCGACCCGTTCAAGTATTCAATCATGTCCGCCATATCCTGCGCCGACTCTTCTACATTCACTGCATAAGCAGGCACAAACCCTGCCTTCTCGCAGAACCGGAGGAAATCCTCGATACCGAAACCGTTAGTCGAATAAGTATACCAGTGGCCTTTATAAGGCGGACGCAGTGCACGATCACCAATCATATTCTTAAAACGGTATTCGGGAGCATTAACCATCGTACCTCCATAGCGCAGGAAACGCAACCCCTGATCCACCATTGCCTGCCCGATATCATTACGCAACGGCAACCCACGAAACTGCCGGTCGGCACCGTTCATCAAAGTGACCATATCTACCAGAAAACGCCCTTTCCCTTTCAAATAAATAGCAAAGCGTGCGTTTTCATCGGTCTTGTCCGGAATCAACTCAAATGTATACTTTTTCCAGTCACCGGACTCGGTACGGATACACTGTACAGCATATTCTTTTTCACCATCCACGCTTTGAAGGGCTACCCATACTTCTGCCTTCCCTTTCAAATAAAGGCTACCGGTTTTCTTCTCACCCTGACGTACGGAGATCCCCCAGCGATTCAAACTCCGGTTGGCAATGCCCACTTTACCGATACCTGCCAGACACTCTACTTGCTGAGCATAGTGTCCATGAAAAGGTCTGTCCGAAACCTGTTTATATGAAGCGGCCGCATTCAGATCTGCAAAAGCATCCCACATGCCACTGACCTGTGGTGCCGATCGGGTTAACAGCTTGACAGGAGTACCATCTCCGATGGTCAGGTTACGGAAAGATGCACCGGCACCCCAATTGCGGAAAGCGACTTTTCCATTACGTAAAGTAGTAAAATGATCTTCGAAACGCAATACTTCACGACTGTTCAGCAGAATCACCTGTTCATCACCCTCCATCTTCACTTCCATACGATTCCATTGCGACGGATCTACATCTACCGGAACTGTTTTCAGTTCCTGCCAGTTGTGCAGATGCTTACCTAACAGCACGCGTTTGCCATCGGCAAACAGGCTGACTTCGTATCCATCAAAATTATCCGCTCCACCTCCGTATTCACCGACGCGCAACAAAAGTCCCGCATTATTGGCAGACGAAATGTCATCGGTAAATTTTATATCGACTCCGACCCTACCGTCAGAGAACTCCGCATCATCATAAACCAATTTCGCCCCCGGATGCGACGATACGGAAAGTTGATCATCTTGCATCTTCCATACCCCTTCGCACCGGGTAAACCCGATAAAGTTATCCATGGAGGCAGGTTCCTCAAAGCTCTCGCCAAAAATCTGCTGATCATAAATTCCCCCATAAATCTCATGATTTACATCTTCCATGCAAGCTCCATATAAATAAGGAGTTATTTTATTTTCGACCTTACCCGCATCCACTCGGATCACAGCGTCCTGTGCCGCTACTACCGAAGCAGACAATATCAGAGCTAACAAACAGTTTACCCTCATCTTACAATTGTGTTTATGTTCGTTCGCATTATTTACTTGCCGGAATCCAAACCGCATAACCCTTATCCTGGCGATTGCCCAAAGCATAATAAGGAATAGCCATAACCGGTACTTTCTTTCCTGTCTTATCCAGTGCCTGACCTTTAATTACATTGATTCCATTCAATAATCCCTTTTCAAAAGTGATCGACAGGGGAGAACGCATATCAACCTTCAAATCAGCCAAACCTTCATTATCACATCCTTCCAGACAATATACAAAGGGACCGGCGGCAATGGCTACTTTGTCCTGTAAATCCACCACTGCTTCATTGGCTGTCACCAAACGCGGCTGAACGGGTAGTGTCAGCTCAACTTGATCCCCCTTTTTCCATTTCCGTTGAATTTCGGCATATCCTTTGAATATTTTTAGTGGAACCGACTTACCGTTTACCTTCAGGCTTACGGCAGACCGTACCTCCGAACGATACAGGCCATAAGGATTCTCCACACCTTGCGCCCATCCCGGGATACGCACTTTCAATATAAAAGTCTTCTCTTTTTCGGGTTCAACGGTCATGGTGACAACACCCTCCCACGGATAACCGGTCTTTTGCGTCAAACGTACCCGGTTCCGATCCGCCAGAGTCATTTCCGTTTCGCTACCAACAAAAAGGTTCACATAAACGTCACTTCCCTTCTGCGAGTAGATAAATCCGGGCATTGCAGACATCATCTTAAGGAACATTGGCGGACAACAAGGACAATCGTGCCAGCTCCAACGGGCATGCTTAGCAGAGTTCAGCGGATTCTGGTAAGTGTATTGTGTGCCGGAAAGAGAAATACCTGTCAGGACGTTATTATATAAGGTGCGTTCCAATTCGTCCATATACTTGGCATCACCTGTCAGCTCGTTCATTCTTTGACTGAAGAAACCGGCACCGACAGCAGCACAAGTTTCCAGATAAGCATCTGTAGGCAGAAAGTAATCGGGTCCGAACTTCTCGTCAAAGTGAACAGCACCTACTCCGCCGGTGATGAACATACGCTTTCCAATCATATTATCCCATAAACGACTAACGGCAGCGATATATTCCGGTGAATGATTCTCAAGTGCGGCAGCCGTTGCTCCGGTAGCAAACAAAGTAGCACGAACGGCATGTCCTTCAATAGTCTTCTGTTCGAAAAGCGGAATGGAATCTTGCGCATAGTCCCCCCATGACGGACGGGTATGATTCCCGAATTCGGGAGCTTCATATTTCCGGTCACGTATCCATTGTTCGGCAGACGGATTACCCCATGTACCCCACAAAGGGAATCCACAGTGATGTCCTCTGCCTTCGATCCAGAATTCGGCCAATTTGAGATAGTCCTGCTCAGCAACCGGGACATTGATTTGCTTTTTCAGTTCCGGATTGTTTTTATAAATGATATAAAGTTTCACCAAAGCCTCTTCCGGACCGGAATGGGCCGGAACCACATTCTTTTTAGGGAAAGCCCCCATGTATCCAGCCATCAGATTGGCACAGCGGGTTGCCACTTCCAGCAACTTCGTTTTTCCGGTTGCATTATAATAATGTATCCCTGCTTCCACCAGCATACCGGCATTGTACACATCGTGTTGCCAACGAAGCATTCCTCCTCGTTCTCCCCACTGATGGTCAGCTTCCATCAGTTGAGTATAAGTATCGATATAACCATTGGGCTCCGATGCCTGTGCCTTAGCTATTCGGTCGATATATCCGTCGACACGTTTCTCCAAAGCAACATCCGACTGTCTTGCCATCAAGTCTGCCACCCCACGGATTGTTTCGTAAACAAGTCCGTCAAACCAGGGAGCACCTGCATGCTGACCGATATTTCGCTCGCCCTTTGCTACACGGTCAAAGTTCTCAAACGTATTACAGAATTTTCCCGGATGTTCCAGATGCTTCCCTTCAAACTTGTCAAAGACATCATTCACCGTCACCTTCTGCCAAAGATCCAATTTGGGTTTCCAAAATGCATCTTCTATTTTCACCTGGCTTACTTCCGGAAACTGAATGCCGGAACCTCCTTTATCAGACGACTTTGCCGTCAAACTTCCGGTCGCAATCATTGCAAGCAACACCGGAAACATAAATCTGTACGTTCTCATTGTTTTATTTATAGTTTGTTGTTTTCCCGTCTTTCTTTCTTGCTTATGAATCTTATGATCCAAGCAACAGTGCAAAGATAATGAAAGCCATCAAAACTGATACGAACTGGTCTGTATTTTTATTATGTTACAAAACATATACTATATCCGGAGAATATCCATAGCCTTTTACGTTTTTTATCCTATCTTTGCAGCACCAAAAACAAGAATATGAAAAGGAATGAATCAAAATACAAACAAGTAGTAAATCACGTTATAGACGGCATCAACAATGGTAGTTATAAGAAAGGAGACTGGATTCTCTCTATCAATGAATTCAGAAAGAACTATAATCTATCCAGAGATACGGTATTCGCAGGTTTGAGCGAGCTTAAATCAAAAGGAATTATCGATTCCACCCCGGGTGTAGGTTATTACATAGCAACAACCCGAATTGCGCAAAAGCTAAATGTATTCCTCCTTTTCAACGAATTCAACGAGTTCAAGGAAGATCTTTACAATTCATTCATGTCTTCCATCAAAAAGACCGCAAACGTAGATCTCTATTTTCACAACTATAACCGCAAAGTCTTCGAGACGCTCATCAATGAAGCCAACTATAAGTATACCACATATATCCTGATGCCGGGCAAGTTCACCAACATAGCCCCACTATTGGAGAGCCTATCCGGACGGGTCTTCCTACTCGACCACTTTCACCCGGAACTGGCAGGCAAATACTCCTCCGTTGCACAGAATTTCGAGAAAGACACTTACGAAGCTTTGGTACACGGACTCCCGCACCTGAAAAAATACGACCACATCATCATGGTCCAGAAGGAAGAGAAAGAGCCTATCGAACGATACAACGGCCTCTGTACTTTCTGTGAGGAACATCAGTTTACACACGAATATACCGACTCCGTAAAGGACCGGATGATCAAGAAAGGGGAAATATTTATGACTGTCAACGACCGGGATTTGGTAGATCTGCTTAAACAGGCGCAACTACAGCAGTTCGTTCCCGGTAAAGACTTCGGTATCATCTCTTACAACGATACTCCGCTGAAAGAGATACTGGCCGGAGGTATCACTACTTTATCCACCGACTTCAAGCAAATGGGGCAAACCATGGCTTCACTTCTTACGCAGAAA
>ERZ773148.2410-NODE-2410-length-14213-cov-27.573810_pt1 | contig 14213 bp, 17 predicted proteins | sample MGYA00580846_ERZ773148 | MGnify/ENA primary metagenome ERZ773148 (study PRJEB29015, sample SAMEA2737879) | human gut metagenome | biome: human gut; feature: human-associated habitat; material: faeces | place: China | collected 2012 ... | reverse complement strand
ACTTCCCGTATGCTTTCACAATAACACCTCCTTCGCCCGCATCTGGGCATAAAAATAGCGTGCCTGCCGACCCAAGCGCCACTTTGGGTAAACAGACGCGCTATGTACTATTTGCGCTTATTTATGTGATAAGGCTCAAAAACGCCGTATTTTCAGCACTTTTTGAGCCTTAATGTTTTTAGTCCTATTATTACAGTCTCGTCAATGAAGAACATTGGGTTCGGAAAGTGCTGAGATTTTGCATACTCCATTAACATGATTTGCTGATGCTGGATGGAGTTCGACGGGTCATCCTTGCCGCCTTTTTCTTTGGTGTCCTCCACGGACAGTCTGCAATAAAGCGCTGTGATTTTGTCGGTTGCCCTTAACATATTGTTATCCTCCTTCGGTGGGGCAACTGTCTGAACAGGATTGGATTCTGGGTTTATATCAAGAGAAACGTCGTTACTCATCGGCGTCCTCCGTGATACCGTTTTTATCATCGGCGACGTTCTGTTCCATAATGCGTCTGAGCTTCCTGTCGAGGGTTTCCGTCCCCTCGTAGCTGCCGGTTACGGTGTATTCCGTGCCGCCGTGTTCCTCCACGATTTTGACGTCGGGCAGCCAAAAGGCGGACGGATTTTTCACCACGATGTTGCCCTTTTCATCGAAAGAAAACTCCCTCTTGGGGGCATCGTCGGGGCGCGGCTTGACCTTGGCATACGGGTCAGGATTGGAGAAATAAAACGAGCGGATTTCACCGTCCTCCTCGCCGTTATCAAAATCATCATCGGCAAAAATCTCATCCAGTTCCTCGTCGGTCAGTTCGATGATCTCATTGTCTTTTTCTTTCGGATTCACTTCGTCAAGCCTCCTTTTCATTCGCTTTTTTCAAACGACAATTCAGTTCGTAGAGTGCTGTACGGTTTGAGTCCCACTTGAGTTTTTGATTTGCTTCGTCGTAGGTCAACCATACGCAGTCGGTATGTTCAGTAGATAGCCGTACATCATCTTGACATTCAAAGCCAAAAGTATATTCAGGAATTACATAGGTGCTGCTGTCCCAATGTTTGCGACGCATTTCTGATATGATCGTAACTGGAATATACGACAGACTTTTCAATCCAAGCCACTGAGTAGAATGTACACCACCCTCCTCAAAGGTTTCTCTTTTTGCTGCCGCCAAAGGTGTTTCGTTGTCCTCGCCGCCTCCGGCAATGAACTGCCATTGGTCGTGATCGGCACGGTGAAAAACGCAGTACATTGGAGTTCCATCGACAATCCGATATGGTATTGCAAGTATTTGAAAGGGTGCACGCATTGTAATCCTCCTCGACACAATTAGCCTTATCTTGTAGCAAAACGGACGAACGCCGTCAATGGTCAAGATGAACGGCTGCGCCGCCATTGACTTCCGTCCGTCTGTTTCGCTTTTTGGCAGACGAGGCGGCGGTTGCCGCCGATTTCCATTTGGAAAATGACGCTTGCTAACATGGGAAACGGAGAATAGCAAGCACAGCAAGTGTAGCTACACTTGCGAAATCCGGCGTGGTACGACCGGGATTTCCTTGCAGAACAGCAAGCAAATCCGGTGAGTACCCACACCGGAGCTTGCCATTCCGGCAAGCAATGCACGGCGGTACCCACTTCTCATTACCTGCCAACTGCGAAACGCACTTGGCAAGCAATGCTCGTGTTTATACACCCGTGCGATCTTGTTGGGGAATTGCCCCAACCCCCTGAACGATTTCAGAGAGATCGGCTGCGCTCCTGCGGAGCTGAACATCACTCCATCTTGAAAAGTGAGTCAGGGATTTTTCGGCTCACGGTGTTCAGGCATATCCGGTTTTTTCTCATATCCGTCGATCGCCATCTTACGAAGGTAAGCGCTCATATTCTCTATCCCAAGCTGCGCCATCCTCGCCTTTATCAAGCCGAGTTCTCTTTCATCTACGAAGAATTTGACCTGTATCGGTCGCTTACGATTCCTGTTGTCTGGCATCTGGACTCCTCTTTACTTCTGCGGAATATTTCTAATCAAACCCGGTCGATTATTTGATATGCAACTCTGTGTGCTCCTACAAAATCACGCATAGAACTCGCTTGTAAATTCCTGCTCCTGAACCTTCATCTTCGCGGTAAACTCTGAATAATTCTGCGCATCTAAGGGAATTTTCAAGCCATGCTTGGTAATGCTGATGTCATCACGCGGCACGACATTTTTCTCATAGGTCGAACCACGATTCAACTGTAATTTCAAATCGTCAGCTCCATCTGCTTCCGGATAGAGATAGTAACCAGCTTTCGCATCAAAACGGAACATATAGGCAAGCACCTGTAAATAATCTCGGTTGCCAATATTATCAATCGGCTTATACTTGGCGTCGGCAATGATCCGTGGTTCGCTATTCCGACTGATGAAATCAGGATAGATCAATCCGACATTTCCATCAAAAAGCCTCTGAGCGCCTGTGCCACTCTTGTTCATTGGGTGATAAAAGATATCTTCAATGAGCAAGTTAATATATTCCTCCCACAGCCATGCACCGTCAAACAGAATACCGTATATCTGCCTTGCTCCCGTGCCAATTTGATGTCTTTGGTGTCGGAGAATTAAGAGACACAACCTTTGTAATGCGAGATACTCTCTGAAATAAGCGTGGCGGACGGTATTCTTTTTATTCTGTTCAATGATCTTCTGCCTGTCATACGGTTCATATCCCGGAGTCGCATCTATAACGAGTTTTACCTCATCTTTCACTTTGATAAGAAGTTTGTTTCCATAAGGCTTTCTCTTGATAAATTCTATGGTATGCCGCACCAGCTCCATTAGACTGTTATCGTAGGAAAACTCTCTCTGGCTGTATGCAACATTTCCTACAAACGGGGTATTCTCCTCGATATGTCTTGCGACATCAATCGTGCCCTTTACATTTCCATCATTGTACCTGCGGCGGATATACTTTTTGAACAAACCCTTCCGCATAGCTGCCTTGAGGTAATACGGAAACAGAACCAGCAGAAAATTGAACAGCCGATTGTCTTGATTGGCATCGGCATCCAAATCTACAATGTTAGGAAAGTCCAGAACTTTATCTAAAAGATACTGGAAAAAGTAATCCTCACCCTCTCCGCAAAAACGGGACGCGATCACAAGCCGCTCATCACCGTAGCCAAGAAAGCCCATCACATTACCAGAGCGATAGGTGTCATTGACGCTTTGGAGAATCATCTGATCTTGCGTAATATCCTCTGCATCCTTTACGGTTTCAGGAAATACGAACACACCTTCACGCTCAAGCTGTTCCAATGTTTTATCTGCAATTTTGCCTGTCAGCCTCGCTACTTGAGAAAAGGCATCTTTTTTCTGCTGGGAGTTATCCTTGATCCTGAGCAGCTTCATTCGCATCACCTCTGGCAGGTTTCTGATAGCCGTATGCCCTTGCGAACCGATTCATAATTCCTTCCTCATCGTACATTCCCTGAATGTATTCCTGTAGGAGCGGTTGCAGATAATCAGTCCAAAGCTGGTCAAAATCAAGTGTTTCCAACTTCAGGAAGTAAGACGCTCCGATCTGATAATTTTCATTCAGATCCTCGACCTCTGCGATTGCCTTATTGAGCGCAGCCATCCTTCTGATTGCCTCAGCCTCCAACTCCTCGTTTTCCAGCGACGCAAGCATCTCAAGGCGCTCATCCGCTCTGAGTTCTACGAAACGGAAGCGACGACGCATGGCAAAATCAAAGCTGTCCACAGAGCGGTCGATATCGTTCATGGTGCCGATGATATAGACATTTTCAGGAATATAGAACTTTTCGCCGGGGTCAGAGTGCAGATTGGAATACTGCGTGGAGATCTCTCCGGCTTTACCGCGATAACCGGGATCTATTGCAAAGAACAATTCACCGAAAATCTTTGAAATCTCACCGCGGTTGATTTCATCTATGATGAATATGTATTTTTTCAGTTCCTCCTGTTTTGCCTTTGCTTTTGAAATTGTACTTTTCTTTGCTTTGATTGCTTTATAGAGGGCTAGGTCATAGGAATATGCTTGAGTTGTAACTGATTTTCCCAAAAAGGACGTGATATCTTTAACTTTTGTAAATTCTGTATCTGACTCAAGCATTTTACGAATTTCCTCAACGTTCAAAAGAAGCTTGTTAGAAATGGGGTTTTGAGGAATAGAGACACCTATTTGTCTGTCATCCGCACCTGTAATGGTAAATTCGCTTCCGTTGATTGTCTTGAACATGTCAACGCCAAACTCAACGCCGGAGAAAAACTCTGTCATGGATTCTTGAACCGTGACTTCCTTTTCTACGGTTTCTCTGGATTTTTGGGAGTCCTCATAGTTCTTTCTGGCACGGGCAGCAAACTTCTTGAAAATGCTATCCTGCAATTCAAAGCCCATTGTCCCATCATCATTGATTTTCGGTCTTAGTCCTTCAACAAAATCAGAGTAGTCATAACTCGGATGGAACTGAACGAACTCAACCTGTTTTTTCTGCTCGTCAGTAAGAAGTGTGTAATCGTCAAAGTACCCATTGCTGATGATGTCCGCAGCGATTTCTTTGGCAAGATAAGATTTTCCGGTACCGGGCGCACCTCTGAAAATCAGATTTTTTGATTCAATCAGCATGGAAGAAAACGGATTTCGGTATCCCTTGAACTGTTGAACAAGCTCTTCCTGAACAGCAGCTTCCGTTTCTGCCGCTGCGGTTTCCTTCTCATCTTTTTCGCGGTATGTCAAAATAAACTGATCTCCCGGTTCACCGAAACGTTTCAAACATTCCTGAACGAAGATAATCGTAGAGAAGATATTCCAGCAATAGATAACAAACTGCCGTCCGTTGTCATAGCCGTATGTCAGGTACTCTATTGTGTTGCGGTGCTTCTTGAAATCGTCAACACTCGCATAAATACCTCTGATTACGTCGCTGTCCGGGTTATATTTGTAGACAGGGAAGTTCTCCTTGTCCTCAACCGATAATGCAGCAAGCTGCTTCTCGAACACCTGACAGGCAATGCGTGGCATGGTCTGATTGGAATTTCTTCTTTCGCCCTTGCTGTAGGCGCGCTTGATTACATCTCCATTCGCCCTCTTAAAATAGGTATCCAGAGGCTTATAGTTATCACCAAGGCTCAGATTATCCATTGTAAAGCGTTCATCTGTTGACTCGACGCTTTCGGCAGTAATTGATAACTTGAACTTTTCCTGTAGTTTTGTTTCGATGGTGAAACCTTGGCCTTCCAGATAGCTCTTTGCTTCATAGCTGTTAAAGTTTGCCAATGAAATTTCCGTGCCGTTTGCCAAATAGTCAGCTACAACCAATACATACTTAGGCGGATACTTTTTCCCGTTATCGCCTACAAGCATGTACCTTGTACTCTCGTTCTGCTTGGGTACTCCGTTCTCGTCGATAAATTTCAGGGTATCAATAACATCCTGCTTTTTCAGCTTCGGTATAGCCATGCTGCACCTCCTCGAAAGTGTGTACACACATTATATCACAAAGATAGCTACGTTTTCAATAGGACACACAGAAGTTATCATCCTAATAATGTAACTTTTCTGTGAGCATAAGTTGATTTGACGGTTTTATGACGCCGGACATACCCTGTATCGAAATATCTACCCATCGGTTTTATTGTTTTGTGGGGAATTTAACGCAACCACAGATTTTCACACTCATCAACGAACAATATTCATTATAGTGTGATTTGCTGTTTCGTAGTGATTTTATCACGAGGATGATAACTACTTCACCCATTTCACTATCCTTGCTTTACAGAGCAGAAAATAAGCGATTTTTGACCCTTAAACGCACAAAAACAGGCGGCATCCAACCAATGTTGAATGTCGCCTGTTTTGTCCAATCCTGTCTGACAGATGCCGATTTCGTAATTTTCTTAAATTACTGTCTTATCGGCACACGCCTCAAAGGCTCCGTCCTGTTTATGCTATGGACTTATGTTGTTTCCTTGCGTTCAAGCGCGGCCTTCACAAAGCCGAAGAACAGAGGATGCGCCCTATTCGGGCGGGACTTGAACTCCGGATGATACTGCACGCCTATGTGGAACGGCCTGTCGGTAAGCTCAACCGTTTCAACCAGCCTTCCGTCAGGAGAAAGGCCGGATAGCGTAAGTCCTGCTGCGGTGAGAGTATCGCGGTAATCATTATTGAATTCGTAGCGGTGGCGGTGGCGCTCGAATATGGTAGCCTTGCCGTAGCAGCGTTCCATGGCCGTACCGCTCTTTATCATGCATGGGTATGCGCCCAGCCTAAGCGTGCCGCCCTTGTCTATGCTGTCGCTCTGCCCGGGCATGAAGTCTATGACCTTGTGCTTGCAAAGTTCGTTAAATTCGCCGGAGTCTGCGTCCGCAATGCCCGCAACGTTGCGTGCGTATTCAATGACGGCTATCTGCATTCCAAGGCATATGCCGAAATACGGTATGCGGTTTTCGCGGGCAAACTTTGCGGCAAGTATCATGCCGTCTATCCCGCGCGAACCGAAGCCACCCGGCACTATTATGCCGTCCATGTTGCCAAGCACGGCGGCTATGTTTTCTTCGTTAAGGGTTTCTGAATCTATCCAGTGTATCGTAACTTCGGAATTAAGCGCATAGCCCGCGTGGCGCAGCGCCTCCGCAACGGAAAGATAAGCATCGTGCAGCTGAACATATTTGCCGACCAACGCAATGTCTGTATTCTTCTGCCGCGCGTGTATGCGGTTTACCATTTCGCTCCATTCGTCAAGCTCTGCCGCAGGAGCGTCTATGCCCAGTTCGCGGCACACAACGGAGGAAAAGTTCGATTTTTCAAGCATCAGCGGTGCTTCGTAAAGGCAGGGCAGCGTGATGTTTTCTATTACGCAGTCCGGCTTAACGTTGCAGAAAAGGGATATCTTTTTGAATATGGAATCTTCAAGCGGTTCGTCGCAGCGCAGCACTATTATATTTGGGTTTATGCCCATGCCCTGCAATTCCTTTACGGAGTGTTGAGTGGGCTTTGACTTGTGTTCATCGCTGCCGCGGAGGAAGGGAACGAGCGTAACGTGTATAAAAAGGCTGTTTTCGCGCCCAACTTCAAGGGATATCTGCCTTACGGCTTCGATAAAGGGCTGGGACTCAATATCACCTATGGTGCCGCCTATTTCGGTTATTACCACGTCCGCATCCGTTTCCTTAGCCATGCGGTAAACAAAGTCCTTTATTTCGTTTGTGATATGGGGGATTACCTGTACGGTGGAGCCAAGATATTCGCCGCGCCTTTCCTTATTCAGCACGTTCCAGTATACTTTGCCCGTGGTAAGGTTTGAGTAGCGGTTCAGGTTTTCATCTATAAAGCGTTCATAATGGCCAAGGTCAAGGTCTGTTTCAGCGCCGTCCTCCGTAACGTATACTTCGCCGTGTTGATATGGGCTCATGGTGCCGGGGTCAACGTTTATATACGGGTCCAGCTTCTGCGCGGCTACTTTAAGCCCGCGGGTCTTGAGCAATCTGCCCAGGCTGGCCGCCGTTATGCCCTTGCCCAGGCCCGATACAACGCCGCCGGTAACAAATATGTACTTGGTCATATGTTCTTCCTCCGTACAAAATAATAATGGATTATATTATAAAGCCGCGGCTTTTGTCAAATGCTCAGCCGTGTGAATTTTGCCTGATATCGGGCAAAAATCGTGCACATAACCGCGCGTTATATCGGCGTGAACATAAATTATAAAAAGCCCCTCCGCTTGGGAGGGGCAAAGGGCGGATTCGTCAGTTATCAGCGCCTGTGTCTATCTCATATTCTATGCTTACCTGCGCCTCCACCGTAAGCTCGCCGGGGCTTATGCTCACGTCCGCATTCGCATCCTCGGCGGCGGATGCGGTGCGCATATCATATGCAGCATTCGGCGTGTAGCTTGAGCTCTGCTCGTTCACGGCGGAAGGTATTGGCTTCAGAGTCACGCCGAGCGCTTCCGCAATGGCCTGAGCCTTGCCCTTTGCATCGTCTATGGCGGCCTTGAGCGCCTGCTGATACGCGGCGGAGCTATCGGACACCGTGAGCGTAAGCCCGTATGTACCCGTTGCGCCTGCGGCTATTGCGTCGCTCAATACCTTGCCCACGGCATCAATGTCGCGTATTGTGACCTTTATTGAAGTCACCATGTCGTACCCTACCACGACCGCGGGGGTTTTCTTGTAATTATATCTTTCGTTCAGGCTCACGTTATCCGTGGCAATGTCCGCATCCTTAACTCCGGCGGCTTTAACGGCGGCCGTGACCGCATTTATAGCTGCGGAATTTTCCTGCTGCGCGGCGGCAGGCTTTTCATTATATGTGCGCACCTGTATGCTTACGGTGGCAATATCCGGAACAAGCTTAATCTCGCCCGATCCGCTCACGTTTATCACGTTTGGCTCCTCCTTGCTCTCCTGCTGTATGGTTACCTCTGGGCTTATCACCTGCGGCGTGGTGCTGCCGGGGTTCTGCGCAACGGTTTTGCATCCTGCAAACATTACTGCCGCCATGCTTATGCACAGCGCCAATGCTAAGGCTTTTTTCTTCATGGCTTACTTTCCTCCTTGACTTCGGCTTTCTTTTTGCTGCGCTTCTTTGTCGCCGCGCGCACTATTATTACTATTATCACAACCACTATTGCCGCAATAACTATAACCGGCAGGCTGGATACAAACCACACGAAGAAGTTTACGAAGAATACACCAACGCCGTTTAGGGTATCGGTAAAGCCTTCGCTTATCCTGTCCGCGGTGGTCTTGGTGGCGGCGGGGCCTGTGATTGCGTTGCGTTCGTTAATATAAAGGGAAACGGTGGTGTAATCTATCAGCGCGTCATAGCGCTTCAGCGTGCCGGTAAGCGTTTCTATTTGAAGCATGACTTCGCTTATCCTGTCCTCAAGCGCTATAACGTCTGCCAGATTGTCCGTTTCCACCATTATTGCGCGCAGCCGCTCAAGCTGCTCCTGCAATACGGCAAGGCGGGTATCGGTATCGTAGTATTCATCGGTAATGTCGTCCGTATAGTCGCGCACATAGTTTATCTGCCCAAGCATTTCAACGCCGTTTACGAACTCGCCCGCCTTTTCCGCGGGGATACGGATGGTCAGCTCAATGTTGCGGCCCGCGTCGCCGTAAGCTTCGGGCTTGGAGCCGTAAAGATTGGAGCTGAGCACATATCCGCCAAGCTCGCTCACCTTGGCTTTGATATAGTCCATGTTTTCATCGAACTTATCGGTATTAAGGCTTATGTCATAGTTGCGGATTATTTTGCGTCCGGCATATATATCGCCAGCGGTTACGGAGGTAGCTTCACCCGCTGCGTAATCAAAGCCCATATCATTGCCGGTAACGGGTGAGGTCGCCGCGGGCGCGGGCGCGTATTCCTCCATAGGTGCGTATTGAGAGGATGAGTTGTACACCGTATCCCGTGCGGCGGTGGTGGAAGCGCCGCTGCACCCTGCAAAGCATATGGCAAGCATTATTGCCGCCGCGAAAACGGCAAGCAGTTTTTTATATTGTTTCATTGTGATTCCTCCTTGTTGCATTCCTTTGCCAATATAACGCGGGAACGCGGCTAAAGGTTCCAATTATATGCATATTGTATTATATAAGCGGTAATTGGGCAAGAGCAAGGCGCATATACAAAATATATGGGGGGTGATGTGCGTGGCGAACATCAGCTTTTGCGAACTGAGGCGCAAGGAAGTGATAAATTTAAGGGACGGGGCCAGGCTTGGCGCGGTGTGCGATTTGGAAGTTGACCTATGCTCGGGCACCGTATGCTCAATAGTTGTGCCCGGGCCGCCGAAGATGTGGGGCCTGCTGAAGAGCGATGAGGAGCTGGTTATACCTTTCTGCAAAATAAACAAGATAGGGGATGACGTTATATTGGTTGATATAATGCTGTAATTGCTTTATTTTTTGCGCTGTGCTGTGGTATAATGGGCAAAAGCACGCGGAGGATACAGCATGAGATGCAGATATTGCCATGGAACGGAAAGCAAGGTTGTGGATTCGCGCCCTACGGACGACGGGACAAGCATACGCCGCCGCAGGGAATGCATGAGCTGCGGAAGACGATTCACAACATATGAAAAAATAGAAGAAATACCGATAATGGTCGTGAAAAAAGACGGGCGGCGCGAAACGTTCGACAGCGAAAAAATACTGATGGGCGTGCGCAAGGCCTGCGAAAAGCGGCCCGTGAGCGCGGCGCAGATGGATAAGCTGGTGGAAGAAGTGGTGCGGGAGGTAAACAATACCCTTGAGCAGGAAGTCACCAGCACCTATGTGGGCGAACTTGTTATGCGCGGGCTGAAGGAGTTGGACGAGGTGGCGTATGTCCGCTTTGCTTCGGTATATAGGCAGTTTAAGGATATAAATACGTTTATGGAGGAGCTGAAGCTTCTTCTTAACGACAAATGCGAATGATGGACAGATACGAATACCTTTCGGCATATGCCAAAATGCGGCATGGCTGCATTTACGAAGAAAAAAGGGGCATAGGCTTCTTTCGTGCAGAGCAGCTTAAAAGCATGGACGGCGTTGAGCACGGCTTTACCGCGCGGCAGGGCGGAGTCAGCCCAAAGCCTTATGATTCGCTGCACCTGAATTTTCAAAAGCCGCACGATTTGGCGCTTGTAAGGGAAAATTTCTCCCGCTTTGCCGATGCGGCAGGCATAGAATATTCAAGCATGGCCGTGGTAAGCTATGAACACGGCACGAACGTTATAAAGCTTGACGCTGATGATGCCGGGCGCGGGTTTGATAAAGCCCCGCTTGATAAGTGCGATGGCATTGTTACTGATTCGCCTACGGTCACGCTTATAACCAATCATGCCGACTGCGGCGCGTTCTTTATATACGATCCCGTGAAGAAGGCTGTGGGCCTTGCGCATTCCGGCTGGAAGGGCACGCTTGGGCGTATCGGTGCAAACGTGGTCAGGCTGATGCAGCGGTGCTATGGCTCGGATCCTAAGGATATGATAGCTTCAACCGGCCCTGCAATATGCAAAAATTGTTACGAGGTGGATGCTCCCCTTGCGGCACGGTTCGATGCCGAATTTGGCGCAGGCGTATGCACAAGCCCCGGACGCGAAGGCCATGCATGGCTGGATCTTGAGGCCGCGCAGGCCATACAGCTTATTGAAGCGGGGCTGAAATGCGAAAACATAACATTGATGGAAAAATGTACGTTTGAGGACGAAGAACATCTGTTTTCCCACCGCAGGGACACCGCGAAGCTTGGCGGAACGGGAGACATGGCGGCGTATATCCGCATTGTATAAATAAAAAACAGGCTTAAATATTCATCCTTTCGGGTAAGCTAACCCGGAAGGATTTTTACGTTAAAAGGAGCACTACATGGCGCTGAATACAATAGTTTGCCTTGCGGCAATAATAATGAACTTAACATTTTTGACGGAGAACATATGCAGACGGCTCTGCATGCGCCCGTTCGCGCTGGCGGTGACTGCCGCGGCGGCGCTTGCGCTTGCAAACATCAGCTTCAGGCCGGTTGGCGAGGTATGCTTTGACCTGTCCATATTTGCGCTGCCTGCGTTTCTTGCGGCATTCAGCCTTGGCGGGGGCTATACAGCGCGGCGCGGACGCGTTTGCCTTTCGCGCATGGCGGCAATGTCGATGATACCCATGCTCATAAGCGCGGCGATATCGCTTGTGAATTACTTTGCGGATGGGTTCGCTGCATTTGATTTGAATGAGGGGACGATAGTGCCGTGGCAGGTGCTGCTGTGCGGAATGGACATGGCGATAGGCGATATATTGCTTGCGAAAAAAGTCGCCGTGTGATAATGCGGCAGGGGCCTTCATATCATGTAGCGATACGGAGGACATGCAGATGGCGAACGCGGAAACCAACGCCCTGGCAGGGCTTGGAAAGCTTCTTCCAAAGGAGCTTTTTTATAATATGGATACGGATATGCTCGGTGCGGAGTGCGAGGAAATACGCATACGCGCCGGGCGGAACGTGCGCTTTGTATTGCGCGGCGGCGAAATTGCGGGCAGCGCCGTGGCAACACCGAAGCTTTGCCGCGATGTGCTGGAAGGGCTGAGCGAACATTCGGCACCGGCAATAGAAAACGAACTGAAGGAAGGCTTTTTCACGGCGCGCGGGGGGTGCCGCGTGGGCGTGTGCGGCCAAATGCATACTAAAAACGGCCTTTGTGAAAGGCTATGGCAAATCTCGGGATTCAATATAAGGATAGCGCGGCAGATAAAGGGCTGCGCGGATAAAATAATATGCGAAGTTTATAGCCGCGGAAACGCGGGCGGGTTATTGGTGCTGTCCGTACCCGGCGCGGGCAAAACAACGCTGCTGAGGGATACCGTGCGCCAATTAAGCGACGGCGGGCTAAGCGCGGCAATTGCGGACGAACGCGGGGAAATAGCGGCCTGCTACATGGGTGCGCCAACGCTGGACGTGGGCGAGCGGACGGACGTTATGGATATGTGTCCGAAGGCAGAGGGTATAAGAAAGCTTGTAAGGAGCATGTCACCGCGGCTTATAGTTACTGATGAAATAGGCACGAAGGAAGAAGCCGATGCGCTGCTGGACGCAAAAAACTGCGGTACAGTAGCCATTGCAAGCGCACATGCATCATCGGTTGAGGATGCGCTGCGCCGCGAACACATACGCGCGTTGATAGAGGGCGGCTGCTTTACACACGCGGCCATAATAATGCGGCGGGCGGACGGCGCAAGGGATATTGCGATAGAGAAGCTGACGCTATGAGAACGGGATTGGCCGCGGCTGCGCTGATAATATGCATAAGCATGGGATACATGGCGTGTTCGCGTATGAGGGACAGGGTGGATAAACTGAATGCCCTTTGCGCGGAAATAAGAACACTTGGCGACAGCATGGAGCTTTCGCAATACAGGCTCAGCGAAATGCTTGACAGGCTGGGCGGAGAACTTTGGCGCGAATACACTGCGGCGCTTACGGGGGAACAGCTTGGTGCGGGCGAAGCATGGGCAGCTACGGTACAAAAGGAAGCGGACGGCGGCAGCTTAAGCGGCCTTGATAAGCAGGATATTGCCGCGCTTATAACGCTTGGCGAGGCGTTTTCGTCCATATCGCGCGCAGCGCAGGCGGATCACGCCCGCCTTACGCTAAGGCAGATGGAGGCGCGTGCGGCGGATGCGGAAAAGGCACTTATGGGCAAGGGTAAGCTGTATTCAACGCTTGGCGTGCTTGCGGGCTTTGCGGCGGCGCTTATGATGATATAAAACGGGGGATGAGGGATATGAGCATAGCGGTTGTATTCAAAATTGCGGGAATAGGCATTCTGGTTGCCATAATATGCCAGCTTTTAAAGCAGACCGGACGGGACGACATGGCGATGCTTGCCGCGCTTTCGGGGCTTGTGCTTACGCTGAGCATGGTGGCGGATCTGATAGGGGATCTGTTTGAAAACGTAAGGCGCATATTTGAATTGTATTGATATAAGACCATGGCGGACGTTATAAAGCTGAGCGTATTTGCCGTGATATGCTGCGCAATAACGCTTACCGTGCGCGCATGTAGGCCGGAGCTTGCCCAGCAGGCGGCGGTCGCGGCGGGGGCGATGGTGCTGATATATGCAATGGAAAAGCTTGGCGGCATATTCGGCGAAATAAAAACCATGCTTGAAACTTACGGCGTGCCGAGCGAACTGCTTACGGTGCTTATAAAGCTTACGGGCATAGTTTACCTTGTCCAGTTCGCGGCGGATGCCTGCCGCGACGCTAACGAGACCGCCATTGCGGGGCGGGTGGAACTTGCAGGGAGAATAATGATAGTTTCGCTGTGCATACCGTGTATAAAGCAGGCGATGGACATGATAGCGCGGCTGATGGAGGGGGCGGGATGAACGCGGCGGATATAAGCACGCTGGATATAGGCGCATGGAGCGAACTATGGAACTCACTGAACGGGCAAAGCTTAGGCTTTACGCTAAAGGAGCTTATGGAGCGGTTCATGGGTACGGGCGCAATGGATGCGGAAGGAATATGGCAAAGGCTCATTGCCGCAATAACGGGCGCACTGAAGCAGAATATGCTTTCATATATTGCGATAATTGCCGTTGCGTTCATATGCGCGATAGTTGGCATTATCAGCGCGGAGGACGGCGCAGGCGGGGCGGGAGCGCTCGTATGCGCGGCGATAGGCACTTCTGCCGCGGCGGCAAAGCTGAGCGTGCTTATAGCCTCGGCATATGGGGCG
>ERZ773148.2399-NODE-2399-length-14248-cov-8.723173_pt1 | contig 14248 bp, 10 predicted proteins | sample MGYA00580846_ERZ773148 | MGnify/ENA primary metagenome ERZ773148 (study PRJEB29015, sample SAMEA2737879) | human gut metagenome | biome: human gut; feature: human-associated habitat; material: faeces | place: China | collected 2012 ... | reverse complement strand
CGAAAAAATCGAGCAAGCGAGCAGCGCGAAGATTTTTTCGGGCACCGCAAGGCGGAGGGGGCAAATGCTGCCGGAGGCTACCTTTGGAGCGCATCTGTGCGCAGTACGGATTTGTTTTTCCCGATTATTGAGGGAAAAACAATATTCGTATCCAGCACAGCTAAGCGTCAAAGGGGTTTGTCAAGGGGGAATTCGTCCCCCTTGACCCGCTTTTGCCTCCTTTTGGCGGTGCAAAAGGAGACCCCCGCGGCGAGCGGTGCTAACTATGCCTTTGCAAAAGGCCCCGCGACGCCGAAGGCGACTACAAATTGCCCCCCGCCGCAGGCGACTACAGGCCATAATAAAAATTGCCCAAAATCCACCCCAAAGAGAAAGGAGGGACCGCTGTGATCCCGGATCAATTTTTACAGGAGCTGAAATACCGCAGCGATATCGAGCAGATCATTGGCAGCTATGTGAACCTGCGGCGGCGGGGGCGGACCCTTTCCGGGCTGTGCCCCTTCCACAGCGAAAAATCGCCCTCCTTTACCGTCTACCCGGAAAACCAGTCCTTCTACTGCTTCGGCTGCGGGGCGGGCGGGGATGTCATCAGCTTTATCCGGCGGATAGAGAACCTGGACTACATGGAGTCCATCCGCTTTTTGGCCCAGCGGGCCGGGATGCAGGTGCCGGAGGAGGCGGGAGATGACCGCTCCGCCCGGCTGAGAAAACGAATATTGGAGCTAAACCGGGATGCCGCCCGCTACTTCCACCGCAACCTGATGAGCGAGGCGGGCCGACCCGGCCGGGCTTACCTCATCGGGCGAGGGCTGACCAAGGCGACCATCACCCACTTTGGCATCGGCTACGCCAGCGAGGGCTGGAACGGCCTGACCGATGCCATGAAAAAGCTGGGCTACACCAAAGAGGAGCTGCTGGCAGCCCACCTGGCCAATGAGGGCCAGCGGGGCGGTTATTATGATATTTTCCGCAACCGGGCCATCTTTCCCATCATCGATCTGCGGGGGAATGTCATCGCCTTTGGCGGTCGAAATTTGGGAGAAAAGGGCCCCAAGTACCTCAACAGCAGCGATACCCCGGTATTCAAAAAAAGCCGGAACCTCTTTGCCCTCAATTTCGCCAAGGGCAGCGACCGCAAGGAGCTGATCCTGTGCGAGGGGTACATGGATGTGGTCTCGATGCACCAGGCGGGCTTTACCAACGCGGTGGCCACCCTGGGCACCGCGCTGACGGAGGAGCAGAGTCGGCTCATCGCACAGTACACCGGGGAAGTGGTGCTGAGCTACGATAGCGATGCTCCTGGCCAGACAGCTACCCGGCGGGCTACCGGTTTGCTGGAGGCGGCAGGGGTGAAGATCCGGGTGCTTTCCATCCCGGATGCCAAGGACCCCGATGAATTTATCAAGAAATTCGGGGCGGAACGCTTTGCCCAGCTGATAGAGGGCAGCAGCTCCGCCACCGATTTTGCCATCAATAAGCTGCGGCAGGAAAACGATGTGACCACCGCCGAGGGCAAGGTTTCGTTCCTGAAGCAGTTTGCGGCGCTGATGGCCGGGCTGCCCAATCCCATCGAGCGGGAGGTATACTTGAGCAAGGTATGCCGGGAGCTGGAGGTGGATAAGGCCGCCGTGGCCGGGCAGATCGCCCGGGAGCAGAAGCGCCGGGACTACCGCGACCGCAAAAAGGAGGAGCGGGATCTCATCGCGCCGCCGATCCGGGAGGACAGCGGCAAGGACCGGGAGGACGAGCTGCTGCTGCGGCAGCACCCCCGGGAGATGAAGGCCGCCGAACGGCTGCTGCGGTACCTGCTGCGCAACCCCGACCGGGCCGAAGCGCTGCGGGACCGGCTGCCGGAGGGGTACTTCCTAAGCGAGAACGACCGGACGATGTACCGGGTGCTATTGCAGCGGGGGCTTTCCGGGCAGGAGCTGGATATCAGCGCCTTGGGGGAGAATCTCTCCCCACAGGCGGTGGACCGGCTGGCCAAATGGCAGCTGCCGGGCGCCCCGCCGGTGACCGATGAGGAAGCCGAGGACTGCTTGAAGTGTCTGCGGGACTACGCGGCCCGGATGAGCAGGGACGAGCTGGGGCAGCTTTCCGGCGAGGCGCTGCGGCAGTACATAGAGAATCTGAACCGGGAGAAAAGCCGGCGAAAGGAATAAAAACGCCAAAAATGGCGCAGAACAAGGAGATGGCGCCTTTTCCGGGAAAGTTTTGCCGCCGGGAAGGCAAAAGCCCGCAGAACGCGAATTTGCGGCGCTGGCAGAGGGATAGCTTGCGGAAGGGACAGCCCGCGATGACGAGCGGGCGTAACGAGAGCCCCGCACAAACCAACCAGGATCAGTAACGAAGGGGAGCTTTCCCCATAAGGAGGAGCAACAGATGGCGACACAGGATAAAAAACAGGTACTCAAGGAGCTGCTGGAAAGCGGCAAGCAGAAGGGCCGCCTGACCACCAAGGAGATCAGCGACGCGCTGGAGGAGCTGGACTACGATGTGGAACAGGTGGACAAGCTGTACGATACCTTCGAGGCGTACAATATCGAGATCGTGGAGGACGATGGCGGCGAGAGCATAGCCCCGGCCAGCAATGAGGAGCTGGAGAGCGTGCTGAGCGCCGACGGCATCAGCATCGATGACCCGGTAAAGGTGTACCTCAAGGAGATCGGCCGGGTGCCGCTGCTTTCCGCCGAGGAGGAGGTCGAGCTGGCCATCCGGATGTCGGAGGGCGATGTGGCCGCCAAAAAGCGGCTTTCCGAGGCCAACCTGCGCCTGGTGGTTTCCATTGCCAAGCGGTATGTGGGCCGCGGTATGCAGTTCCTGGATCTGATCCAGGAGGGCAACCTGGGCCTTATCAAGGCGGTGGAAAAATTCGACCACACCAAGGGCTTTAAGTTTTCCACCTACGCCACCTGGTGGATCCGGCAGGCCATTACCCGCGCCATTGCCGATCAGGCCCGTACCATCCGCATCCCAGTGCATATGGTGGAGACCATCAACAAGGTGAAGAAGGTGAACAGCCAGCTGCTGCACGAAAACGGCCACGAGCCCACCAATGAGCAGATCGCTGAAAAGCTGGAGATGCCGGTGGAGAAGGTTCGGGAGATCATGCGGGTGGCACAGGAGCCGGTTTCCCTCGAAACGCCCATCGGTGAGGAGGAGGACAGCCATCTGGGCGATTTCATCCCCGACGAGGACGCCCCCGCCCCCAGCGATGTGGCCAGCCATACCATGCTGAAGGAGCAGCTGGCCGAGGTGCTTTCCACCTTGACCCCCCGTGAGGAAAAGGTACTGCGACTGCGCTTTGGCCTGGAGGACGGCCGCAGCCGCACGCTGGAGGAAGTAGGAAAGGAATTTAATGTGACCCGGGAACGCATCCGGCAGATAGAGGCCAAGGCCCTGCGCAAGCTGCGCCACCCCAGCCGCAGCAAAAAGCTCAAGGATTTCCTGGAATAAGGGGAGGGAGAACGGTGCATATTACGCTGGAATCCGACTACGCGGTTCGGATCGTATACTGCCTGGCGCAGAACGGCGGGCGGATGGAGGCGGCGGCTATCGCCGAGCAGACCGGCGTGACGCTGCGGTTTTCGCTGAAGATTCTGCGGAAGCTGGTGGCGGGCGAGCTGGTGAAAAGCTACAAGGGGGCCGGCGGCGGCTACGAGCTGGCCAAGGACCCGAAGGAGATCTCTCTGTACGAGGTGATAGAGCAGGTGGAAGGCCCCTATGCCATAAGCCGCTGCCTGAACGAGGACGACTATACCTGTAACCGCAACCGGCAGGCCTGCATGGTGTGCAAATTCAGCCGCATCTACGCGGATATTTCCGAGATGGTGCGCGAGAAGCTGGAGGGCATCAAATTTGGTGACCTGCTGGACGAGCCGTAAGCGGACGATAACATAGAAGAAAGGGCCCCTACGGGGGCTCTTTTTTTAGTACAGGGGGAAGGCGGGGGGCCTGTGGCCCCGCTCCGCGCCCTGCCCAGGCCCGCGGGAGCATAAAAAAGCCCCCGGCCGGAAAGCCCGGTCGGGGGAGAGGCTATGTACATGGGAACAGGTGCCGTACGGCCCTTTCACCTCCCGTTGTGCGGTGGGAGCGCCCGAAGGTTATGCCGTGGTTCCTTCACCGGAGGTTCCGGAGGCTGCGGGGTTATTTCCGCCGCTTTCGCCGCCGCCCTCGCCGCTGCCTTCGCCACCGCCTTCACCGCCTTCTCCACCGGGAGTGGGGGGAGTGGGGGGAGTGGATGGGTTCTCCTTCAACTTGGCCAGATCCTGCTGCAGCTGCTCCAGCGTCTTACCGGCGGGATTATAGTTCGAATCCAGTGCCCTGATTTGGGCAATAATTTCGTTCATAAGCTGCTTCTGGTTCGCCAACTCCTGTTTCCTGGCGGCCAGTTGCTCCAGGCTCATGGCGGCCAGCTCCTGGTCGGTCACGGTCACGCCCAGTTCGGCCGCCAGCGCCTTAATATCATTGATGAGGTTCTGCTTTTGCTGCTCGGCTTCCTGCTTGGCTTTCAGGTCGGCCACCAGCTGCTCCAGCGTCTTGTTGGAACCGTCATAGCTGGGATCATATTTCTGGATCTGTTTGATGAGATCCTCGCGCTGGGCCTTCTGCTTCTCATTGATGGCCTGCTGGAGCGCCGCGTTGCTGGGATACTTCTTGATCTCATCGGCGGTCATACCGGCGGCCTTGGCGGAAGCCTCCAGGGTGGCGCGCTCCTGCTGGAGGGCAGAGAGCAGCGCCTTGAGCTCATCCAGAGTCATATCGGAAAGGGCCGTGCCGTTGGAGCCGGTGGCATTGGGATTGAGCACCTTGATATCGGCGATGGTCTTTTCAATCTCGGTCTTGTTCTTGGCCTTATCCACGGCCTTTTGCAGCTCGGAAAGGCTCATCTTATCCATTTCCGCCTGGGTCAGGCCGAACTTCGAGCCCTCGGCCTCCAGTGCCGTGCGGGTGGCCTCGGCCTTGGCTATGGCGGCGGAAAGATCATGCCAGTTATTGTACTGGCCGATCTGCTCGGGGGTGAGGTACTTCTGGGCCTTCTGCTGGTTGGCGGTCAGGGAGTTCCTCAGGGTATCGCCGGAGATATTCAGGTTCTGGACATCGGTGATGGAAAGGTAGGTCTTCCAGTCCTTCTGCTTGGAGAGCAGCTCATAGCGGGCCTGCAGCTGGCTCCACTTGCTGGCAAAGAGGGTGTTATCATCGAACAGCGGTTTCTTTTCGCCGTTCACGGTCACCTCCTGCTGCAGGATATCCAGACGCTCCTGGCAGAGAGCGAGCTTCTTGCTGGCGGTGTTGCCGTCGGTCTCATCCTGGGTCAGCAGCATGGCAAAGAGCTTCTGACGGTACTCGATGCGCTCCTTGATCTGCTTGGGGGTAAGACCTTCGGCCAGTTCCTCCGCCGTCATACAGCGCTCGGCCTGGGCGGCGCGCTCCTGCGCTTTCTCATAAAGCTCGGCGGTGGTCATATTGGAGGCCGCGGCGATCTCCTCCTCGGTGAGCCACAGCTCGATGTAAGCCTTCTGTTCCTTCTCCAGCTCCTCGGCGGCCTTCTTCTCCTGCTGCTTCTTGATGTACTCATACCACTGCTTGGGCATCAGCGGGTTGGGGTTCAGGGTGGCGGCATTGACATTGACCGCTTCGCTTTCGCCATCCCGCAGCGCGCGGCCGAATATGACCAGACGGGCGATGAGCTTATTGGTATCGGGGTCACGGAAGGTATAATCGCAGGTGGAAAGGGTCAGCAGGCGGTCGCTGGCTTTTACATCCACGGTGGTCTTGATGATGGAGCGCTTCATGATCTTTTCGATATATTCATTCTTGGCGGCATCGCTGTCGCTGTCGATGAAATTGTGGTAATCGAAATCGGGGTCATCGGCCTTGCACACCACCACCGCAAAGATCTTATACATATCCTTGCGGTAGACGCTGTTGTAGCTGATGAGCGGGTGCTGCTGGTAGTAGCTGAGCTTTTTGTAGGCCTGCAGATAGCCGAACATGGTGCCATCGCCCATATTGTGGCCGTAGATGACGGTATTGTAGGAGGGCTTGGATTGGTCGACACGGAAATCAACATAGGGGATGCCCCAGTCATTGTACTTGCCGTCGATATCCGCCCGGTGGTATTTATCGTTATCCTCGGCCTGTACCACGGCGTAGTCCAGCTTGGTATCCGGAATCTTGACCCAGCCGGCGATATCGGGATTGCGTTGGTACAACGCCTCAAAGCCGCGGATGTAATCCTTGGGATAGCCATCCACTGAGATATCGGTGGTGCCATCGGGATCGTACAGGCCGGCCAGCTCATCGGAAAGGTTCTTGTTCTTGATGGACTGGAGCTTGTTATTGATGATATAGATGCCGGAGGCCAGGAACACGATGATGCAGACCGCCAACAGAATGATGCGGATCTTATCATTCTTGGTGATGGACTTCATCTTGATGCGCTGGATGAGGTTGGTGCCCTTCACGGCTTCAGCGGCGGGTTCGGCCGCGGCGGTGCGGGTCTTGGTACGGATTTTCTTTTCCATAGAGGCTTTCGGTTCCTTTCCGGAAGTATTTGCGGGGGATTTGGGAGCTTTGGCCGCGGAACAGGCAAAGAGCGAGCCGATCCCGGCACGCTTATCCAGCTCGGCGGGTTCTATGCCGCCGGGGAGCTGCTTGGGATACTGCGCGGTGTACAGCCGCAGGACATTCAGGGCCTGCCACGCGGCGATCTGTTGGGTGTCCTCCCGGCGGAGCTCGGTGACCGAGAGCCGGCGGTTCCAGATGCGGTTTTTATCGGCCAGGGCCACATGCAGCTGGCCGCTTTCCGGCTGGCAGTAAAGGCCCAGGCCCAGGGCGGTGTGCCCAGCTTTGCGGCTTTGCTGGGCCAGCAGCCCCGCAATGAGCGCGGCGTTTTCGGCGGGGTTCTGCAGCACCCGGCGGGGGAGCTCCAGCTCCTGCCCGATGTGGGTGTCATCGTAGGAGGCACGGTAGCAGCTGTTTGCACCGATGACGGCGGAGAGCTGCTCCCGCAGCAGGTCGCCAGTGCCCCATTCCGCGGTGGAAAGGGTGAGCCCATGGCGGGTCATGCCGTCTACGGCGATCTGGGGGAGGGGACGATCGCCGATGCAGTACAGGTAGATGCCGAAGGTCTGCTGCATATGGGTGATGGCCCGCTGCAGATATTCCTCGGCCTCCTGCTGGGTAGCGCCGGTGGCCTCCACAAAGATGGTATAATCACCGCACTGGTGGCGGGAGGTGAGCTTGAGGTGGGGATTCTGGCTTAGGCGGGTGATCTCCTGCGGGACCGAGAACTGGTCCAGCTCCAGCACCCGCACGGTGGCGTAGCTGACCGCGAGCCCTGCCAGCTTGCCCAGCAGGGGGCGCACTGCGGAAGGATAAAGGGCGGAAAGCTCGCCGGGGAGGGCGGGCAGCGCCATTAGCAGCTGCCGGCGCGCGGCGATAGCATAGCCCTGCACCAGGCCCTGCGCATTGGGCAGCTGGGTGGCCCCAGAGGGACAGGAGGCGAAATCCGCCAGCTGCTCATACCCCAGGGTAAGGCCCATGCGGGCGGCGCGGGCTTCCAGCTGCTTTTGCAGGGTGGCATCGGTTTGGGCGGTGCGCTCCAGCCCGCCGCAGACCACCCGCAGCGCCGTGGAAACGGCGGCGGGCTCCGGCGAAAGCAGCAGCACGACCGCTTCGCTTTGGCCCATGGCGTTGCGCAGGGCCGCAAACAGCTCGGCGGCATCCGGGCGACAGATGGCGTAGGAAAGCTCCGCCGAAAGGGCGGCGGTTTCTTTTTTAAGATACTGGTAGGCGGTATCAAAGGTGGGCTGATACTGCGCCTCGCTGCCGACGGCAAGAATAGTGATCTTCATGGGACGGCGTTCCCCTCCTATGTATGGACACAATTAGTTAAGAATAGCATACCGCAAAGTTTTTTCGCGGCTGCAAATAGAATACGAATAAGCTGTGAATTTTGTCGGATGGAAAATATTTTTTCTGCAGCCGGGTGGCCGGGGCGCAGCCCAAACCGCCCTGCGGGCGGTTTCTGCGGCCTTCGGCCGCAGCGGCGGCTTTGCTGCCGGGGGCTGCGCCCGTGCCTGCCCTTTGCAGTCATTTGTAAATTTAATAGCGGATGATATTAAGCTCCGCCTGCTCGGCGGCCTCGGCCACCAGCTCCTCCGGAATGGCCATTTCAGCCTCGATGGCCTCCACGGCGGCTACGGTGGGCTTGGTCTTGGGATGGCGGGGGATAAATACGGTGCAGCAGTCCTCGTAGGGCAGGATGGAGGTCTCAAAGGTCTCAATCTTGCGGCTGATGCGTACGATCTCCTCCTTATCCATGCCGATGCAGGGACGCAGCACCGGCAGCTTGCAGGCCAGGTCGGTGCAGCCAATGGCCTGCATGGTTTGGCTGGCCACCTGCCCCAGGCTTTCGCCGGTGATCAGCGCGCCGCAGTCCTCCCGCAGGGCAATTCGCTCCGCCACCCGCATCATGTAGCGCCGCATCAGGATGGTGAAGTAATCCTCCGGGCAGCGCTCCCGCAGCAGCTCCTGCAATTTGGTGAACGGCACCACAAACAGCCGGATGCGGCCGGTATAGGGGGTCAGCTCCTGGGCCAGGTCCAGCACCTTCTGCCGGGCACGGTCACTGGTGTAGGGGGGCGAGGCAAAATGCACTGCCGCGATCTCCAGGCCGCGCTTGGCCATCATGTAGCCGGCCACCGGGCTATCAATACCGCCGGAGAGCAGCAGCAAGGCCCGCCCGCCGGTCCCCACGGGGATGCCGCCCGCGCCGGGCAGCTGATTGGCGTGGATATAGGCGCCCTGCTCCCGGATCTCCACGGTAATGGTGATCTCGGGCTGCTCCACCTTTACCTTGAGGTGATGGAAGCGGGAAAGCAGGTACCCGCCCAGCTCCCGGCTGATCTCCGGGCTTTTCATCGGGAAGGCCTTATCACTGCGCTTGGCCTCCACCTTAAAGGTGCGGGCGGCGGAAAGCTGCGGGGCAAAGTATTCCGCGGCGGCGGGGCAGATGACCGAAAAGTCCTTTTCCACCACGCAGCTCTTGGTCACGGCCACAATGCCGAATACCGTCTGCAAGCGGCGAACCGCCTCATCCATGTCCACGCCCTCGGTGAGGGGCTGCACATAGGTGGTGGATTGGGCATGCCAGATCTTGAATTCCCCTAGCGGCTGCAGGCGGCGGCGGGCGTTTTTGGCCATGATATCTTCAAAGGTGCTGCGGTTGAGGCCCTTTAGGGCGATCTCACCGCTCTTCAGCAGAATGATCTCTTTCATGCAGGAAAAAACTCCTTATCTTCGTTTGGTCAGGGTGGCCTCGCCCTCCAGCAGGCGGCGGCAGAATTCGTCGATCTCCCCGGCGGTGGTGGTGTCGGTCATGCTCACCCGCACGGCGGAGTCGATACGGTCACGGGAAAGCCCCATGGCGGTCAGTACATGGCTGCGCTCTCCCTTGGCACAGGCGCTGCCGCTGGAAACATAGATGCCGAACTGCTCCAGATAGTGGATCATCACCTCGCTGCGAATGCCCTGAACCGAGCAGTTCACAATGTAAGGTGCGGCATCGGCGGGGGAATTGATGCAGACGGCGGGGGATTGTGATAATTTTGTAATCATTCGCTGCCGCAGCGCCGTAAAATGCGCAAAATTTTCCGCGCAGTGGTCGTTCATCAGCTGGGCAGCCAGCCCCAGCGCGGCGATGCCGGGGACATTTTCGGTGCCGGGGCGCAGCCCCTTTTCCTGCCCGGAGCCATAAAGGGGCGGCAGCAGCCGGGTGCCCTTGGCGATGTAGAGAGCGCCGGTGCCTTTGGGAGCGTGGATTTTGTGTCCGCTGACGCTGACAAGCTGTATCCCCCATTTGACGGGATCTATAGGCAGGCGGCAGAAAGACTGCACGCAGTCGGCGTGGAAGATGAGGTTGGGGCTTTTGCGGCGGCAGGCGGCGGCAATGGCGGGCAGGTCATGGATGGCGCCGGTCTCGCTGTTCACCATCATGCAGGAGACAAGGATGGTTTTTTCATTGCAGGCGGCGGCCATCGCCTCCGGGGTGATATGCCCGCTTTCATCGGGCGGCACAATGACCACCTCGAAGCCCTCGGCCTCCAGCGCCTTGCAGATGGCTAAGATGGAGTGATGCTCCACCGCCGTGGTGACGATGCGGTTGCCCCGGCGCTTCATGGCACGGGCGGCCCCCAGCAGGGCAATATTATTGCTTTCCGTCCCCCCCGCGGTAAAGATGATCTCCTCGGGGCGGCAGTGCAGCACGGCGGCCACCTGCCCCCGGGCCTCGGTCATGGCACGCTCCGCCAAAAAGCCCCGGCGGTGCAGCGAGGAGGGGTTGCCGTATTCTTCGGTCATTATGTGCAGCGCCAGGGCGGCCGCTTCGGGGGAAACGGCGGTGGTGGCGCTGTTATCCAGGTAACATTCCACGGGGTGCCTCCTACAAGGTGATGGTTTTCGGGCGGGCCGACCGCTGCGGCCCCTCATAGGGCCCCTGCAGGGTGCGGGTTCGGGGCGCGGCCCGCCCCGGCTGCGCCGGGGCAAAGCAGGCATCGTCTGCTTTCGCCGCCTGCGGCGGCGGGGCTGCGCCCGCCGTCCGGCTGCTGCCGGGCCTTGTGGAGGAGGAGCAAAAAAGCCTCTCCCGGATGAGCGCAAACCGGCAGTCTATCTATCAGATAATTATAGCGCCGAATGAGGATAAAAGCAACGAATTAGGCGTTTTGTAATAGAATCGTAAATGGATTTGGGACTTCCCGTGGCTGGAATTATTTATGGCAGGACAGGAAAAATGTTCCCAGCGGGCAAGATGAGACCGGACCCCCTTTTCAAATGCCGGGAAATGCGGTATACTGGGGGAAAATCTACCCCGATACGGAGGACGAGCGATGAAGAAAATAATAGCGCTGCTGCTGGCTCTCACCCTGGTGCTTACCATGGTAGGCTGCGGCGGCAAAAAGGAATATCTGGCCGGCACGGTAAGCGATACCGGCGTGGTGGCCATCGGTGTACCGGGCCAGCCGGCCAATACCGACCCGGCCCTGTACGATGGCAGCCTGGCGGCCCGCGCCGTGCTGGGCATGCTGTACCAGGGACTGACCGCTGTGGATGAAAACGGCCAGGCGGTGGGCGCCGCGGCCGAAAGCTGGGAGATCTCCGCCACCGATGACGCCGCCAAGCGCCCGGTGTATACCTTTACCCTGCGGGAGGGTGCCTGCTGGAGTGATGGCACTCCTGTAAAGGCCGAGGACTTTATCACTGCCTGGACCCGCGTGATCAGCGGCGCGGTGGATAGCCCCTGCCGGTATCTCTTTGATGTTATCCTGGGCGCCAAGGATTACGAGAACGAGGAAAGCGAGCTGGGCCTGGAAGCGACCGAGGACGGCAAGCTGGTGGTAACGCTGGAGGGTGATTATTCCGGCTTCGCCCACATGCTGGCAGCCCCGGCGTTCTGGCCCATCAAGGAGGGCGAGATGGCCTATAATGGCCGCTACGCGCTTGCCGATATCACCGAAAATGTGGCTACGCTGAAGCCCAATACCGGCTACCGCGGGGAGAAACCCGCCGCCGGCCTCGCCCTAAAATACTACTACGGCGATCTGGCCGCGCTGGAGACTCTGGCCGCCGATGGCACCCTGCAGGCGACCTTTGGCTACGCCGGGGATGCTATTACACCGGTGACAGGCAGTAATGGCGTGACCGGCTATTATGTGCTGAATACCGAAAAACTGTCCGAAGCGGAGACCCGCCTGGCCGTAAAGCGTCTGCTGGCCGGGGAGGAGGGGACCGGTACCCTGCCGGAGAACATGACCCTACTGACCTTGAAGGACGCCCCGGCGGTGCCCGAAGCGCTGGCCAATGCCACGAACCTGACCGTAAATGCCCTGGATTATGAGGACTACAAGGCTGCCCGCGATGCCGGGGAATACGACCTGCTGTACCTGGCGGTAAGCCTGGACTACCCGGATGAGGCGGTGCTGCTCTATTGGTTCGCCAGTGCAAGCGAAAGCAACTACGCTAAGTATAATAGCGAAGAATTTGACGAAATGTTGTCAAAAATCGACACAGAAACCGAAGAATCCGCCCGAATCGGGCTGGTGAAGGGCGCCATGCAGCTGCTGGCCGAAGAGGCGGTGCTGCTGCCGCAGGATACGGGCAAGACTCCGCTGTACTGCCACGCCTCCCTTTCCGGCATCACCTGTGATGCCCAGGGCCTGTGGGACTTCGGCGATGCGAAATACACAGCATAATCGATAACAGCAAAATGAACTCCCGGCGGGCACCAACCTGCCGGGAGTTTTTCGTGACATCAATTATGACCAGTTGTCATAATTACACATTTTTCCGCTATCGCATGCTCCAGCATCCCCTGTGATGCCCAGGGCTTATTGGCCTTTGGCAACGCGAAATATACGGCATGACCAATCATGATGAAGCAAGCTCCGGGGAACATCCATCATAGCGCCATATCCTTGGCAGGATGCTCTGTATGCCAAAACCCTGCTTTGGCTGCGATAGGGCAGAATTCCTGCAAGGCGCAGCTACGGGCCGCAGGCCCGCCCGCCTGCGGCGGGCGCCGCAGCTTCGCTGCGGAACCGTCCTTCGGACGGCTGGCCTGCGGCCCGAACCCGCGCATTGCGAAGGCTCAGTCAAGGAGCTGCTGGCGCATGGATTGAAGAATGCGCTTTTCCCGCCGGGAGACCTGTACCTGCGTCATCCCTAGGCGGCGGGCCACCTCAGTCTGGGTCTTTCTGCGATAGTACCGCAGAAAGATCAGCTGCCGGTCCCGTTCCTCCAGCGAGGAAAGCAGCTGCTGCAGCGAAAGCAGATCGCTCAGCCGCTCCTCTGGGCCCTCCTCCGGCAGGTCTATCTGCCCGCTGCCATCCTCCTCACCCCCCGTCAGGGAAAGCGGCGGCGTGGTGGCGGCCAGGGCCTGGGCCACATCCTCCGGGGCCCGGCCCATGCGTTCGGCTACCTCATTCACGGTGGCCTCCCGGCCCAGCTCGCTGCCCAGCAGCTCCCGAATACGCCCGGCGGCCAGTCCCAGCTCCTTCAGGCTGCGGCTCACCTTTACGGTGCCCCCATCCCGGAACAGCCGGCGGATCTCCCCCAGGATGACCGGCACGGCATAGGTGGAAAACATCACCCCACGGCCGGCATCAAAGGCCGCGGAGGCCTTCACCAGCCCCATGCACCCGGCCTGGTACAGGTCGTCGTATTCTATGCCCCGCCCCTTAAAGCGATGGGCGCAGGCGTGCACCAGCCCCAGGTTGTTTTCCACGCTGGTATCCTGTATGGCGGTCGCCTTTGGTTCGGCGGTAACAGGCATTTTGGTCAAACCTCCCTTGTTACCGGGCTTTTTGGCTCAGGCGGCGGCGCAGACGCACGGTGGTGCCGCCCCCCGCGCGGGAGGTGACCCGCACCTCATCCATCAGCTCCTGCATCACCGCAAAGCCCAGCCCGGCCCGTTCGCTGTCGCCGGTGGTAAACAGCGGCTCCATCGCCTTTTGCACATCGGCGATGCCGCACCCGTGGTCCCGCACCTTGATGGTGACGAGATTGCTTTCCGAAAGGCTGGCAGCTATGTAGATCTCCCCAATGCGGTCCGGGTAGGCGTGAACGATGCAGTTGGTCACCGCCTCCGAAACAGCCGTTTTGATATCGCACAGCTCCTCCACGGTGGGGTCCGCCTCTGTGATGAAGGCGGCGATCAGCATCCGGGCCAGGCCCTCATTGGCGCCCCTGCTGGGAAAACTGACTTTCATGGTGTTTTTCGGCTTATTCATACGCGGCTTTCCTCCTCTATCTCCAGGCTGGCTATCCCGGCCACCCGCATTACCCGGCGGATGTGCGGCGGCATGGCCCGCAGCACCAGCTTTCCGTTCATTTCCTGCATCAGGCGGTAGCGCCCCAGCACCAGCCCTATCCCGCTGGAATCCATAAATTCCACCCCGGCAAAATCCAGCGCCAGCCGGGCGGGGCGCTCTTTTTGCACATTGCGGTCGATCTCCTCCCGCAGCTTTTGGGTGTGGTGGTGGTCCAGCTCGCCGCTCAGGCGCGCCACCATGGTATCGCCGTTGGTTTCTATTGTGACCGGCATTTTAACAGCCTCCTTTGGAGAAATTTGTTTGTAATTTTTTCGCCTGACGGCGTTTTTTGACCGAGCAAAGCAGAGAAGCACGGTCGATGGAAAAGTCCTTTCACTAATACGGCAAAATGGAGCCTTTTTTGCAGCCCAAAGGTT
>ERZ773148.2387-NODE-2387-length-14281-cov-9.871714_pt1 | contig 14281 bp, 10 predicted proteins | sample MGYA00580846_ERZ773148 | MGnify/ENA primary metagenome ERZ773148 (study PRJEB29015, sample SAMEA2737879) | human gut metagenome | biome: human gut; feature: human-associated habitat; material: faeces | place: China | collected 2012 ... | reverse complement strand
TCAGCAGCTGGACGAGGAACAGCTTCCACTGGGGCATCACAACGTAGTCAACGCCATCGTTGATGCGCACAGCAGGAGTTTCGCGGTCGTCCGGTCCGAACGTGTTGTCCACGATCTTACCATAGACAAAGTAGCCTACGATCAGAAGCGCCAGACACAGTAAGAAACTAATCATACCAGAAACCTCCTTTTGAATTTCAGCCGCCGACAGCTTATGCCATACTGCGGCTATGACCGATCTCTGGCTTCATGTTAACACCTTTTTCATAATTGTGTTAATATTTTTTAGGTATGGTTCCCATATCAAAAAGTATATGGCCGCTTATTTTATTTGTTTATTTAAACTTTTATTTTATGTCGATGGTTCGTTTTAATTTGCTCTATTGTTTCTCAAAAATATTCTTCCGGAAACGGTCAAAAGCGTCCCCGCCAAACTTTGCGCCGTCTTTTTGTGCACTTTGCTTAATCGTTTGCGATTTTCTCCCCAAAACGTGGAATTTGAGACGAAAAGAAGGGAAATCTGTCCTCTCAGGTGGGGCACCCGTGAAAATGGGCTAGCAGAGCGTCCGCAGACGCTCCGCTAGCCCGAAAATATAAATAATTCTTCCGCTGCAACAACGACGACCGCCGCCAGCGGCGGAAACAGGGAGGAGTTGTTGGGGCAGCGGCCAGCAAGACGCGCGTGCCGCCCAAGGCACGATGCGGATGCTGGGTGCCGCAACCCGGAAGACGCGGCGCGCATTTCAAATCTTCTTCCACCCGCTGTCCTTGATGGTGGCATCCGCCTGTTTGTGCAGCAACTGCACAAACAGCTGCTCCTCCGGCTGCAAAGGCTCCCGCTCCGGGTACACCAGCACGTCCCGCATCTGCTGCTTCTGCGCCGGGCAATTATGCAGCGCCAGATGGTACTGCTCCAGCGCGCGCTGCGGCATGGGGGACGACCACATATAGGCCGTGGGCAGATTCTGCAAAATAGAGAACTGGCTGCACCGCTCATACACATGGATGCGGCGGTTGGGGTTCACCTCCCAGCGGGAAACAGTGCTCTCCTCCCCGGGCAGATGGGTGTCGCCGTGCAGCACCTCGATGTAATCGTTCAGCTCGTCCAGCTCGCGCACCTGCCGCCGCGCCAGCGGGCTGTCCTGACTGGTGAGCAGCAGGTAGGAAAACTCCATGATAGGCTCCTGCCGCAGACCGTGGCGCTGGCAGTAGCGCAGGTAGTAGTCCTCGTCCTCGGCAGCATAGCGCAGCAGCGCTATGTGGTAGCCCTGCCGCAGCACAAAGTCCAGGGCTTCAATAGCGCCGCTCTCCCGGATATGCACCCGCAGCTGCTCGCTGCGGGCTGCCTGCTGCAAAAAATCCACCGCCGCGTAGGAGGCGTAGGTGGCATGGGTCAGCACCACCCGCAGCTCGGCGCAGCTGCGCTGCTGGTGCGCCTCCTGCGCCAGCTCGTCCACCTGCTGCAGCACCCGCTGCGCCTGCCGGATGAACCGCTTGCCCTGCTCGGTGGGGATCATGCCCGTGGAGGAGCGCTCAAAGATGCGCAACCCGTATTCCTCTTCCAGATTCTTCAGCGCCTTGCTCACATTGGGCTGCGCCGCGTACAGCTGCTTTGCCGCCGCCGACACCGACCCCCATTTCATGATGGCTACCAGATACCGCAGTTCCGTAATATTCATGAACCCCTCCGCGTGGTTTGCAGTCGTAACTGTATTGTAACAATTTCTCCGCGTCGCTGTCAAGCGGGGGAGAATAAACCCTCTCAGTCCGCCCCCCCCCTTGCACCAAAGCCCCCGGGTGCTATATAATAAGGAAAAACACAAAGGAGGGGCTGTACCATGCCGGAATACCGCGTGCTGCGCATTGACGAGCAGCTGTACGGCTGCGAGGAGCTGCCCGCCGGGCAGCCGGTGCTGTGCGATGTGACCCTGACCGATGCCGCCGGGGCTGCCAGCATCCTGCCCTACCCGGACAGGGAGCTGACATGTCTTGGCATCGACGAGGGAGACACCGTCTGTCTGCTGCCGGACGGCACCCTGCACAAGCTGTAAGGAGTATTTTTATGCACAATATCTATTTCACCCGCCACGGCGAGACGGTATGGAACGTGGAAAATAAGATCTGCGGCATGACCGACAGCCCGCTGACCGCCCACGGGCAGCAGCAGGCGCGGCAGCTGGGCGAGCTTGTCCGGGACAGCGGCCTGCACATTGACGAAATTCTGTACTCTCCCCTTTCCCGCGCCGCCGACACCGCAAAGGCCATTGCCGCCGCTACCGGTCTGCCCGCCCGCTGCGAGCCCCGCCTGCGGGAGCAGTGCTTCGGCAAATACGAGGGCACGCCCCGGGACGGTGCGGAGTTCCGCATCTCCAAGACCCACTTTGCCGACCGCTATGACGGCGGCGAAAGCATGATGCAGCTGGCGCAGCGCATCTACAACCTGCTGGACGAGTTGAAGGCGGACACCGGCAAGACCTATCTGCTGGTGGCGCACAACGGCATTGCCCGGGTGGTGCACTCCTATTTTTACGACATGACCAACGAGGAGTACGCCGCTGCGGGCATCAAAAACTGCCAGCTGGTGGAATATACCTTTGAATAACAGGAAAGCCGCCGGGGTCCCGGCGGCTTTCTTGTTATGGTGCGTCAACCATGACGGTAATGGAATTTCTGGTCTTTTGTCACGAACATATACACGGTCACCGCCAGCGCGGCAAGCTCGGCGGCGGTGACAGCCAGCCACACGCCATCAATGCCCCAGAGGGCGGGCAGCAGGAGCAGCGCGGCCAGCTGGAACACCAGCGTGCGCAGAAAGGAGATGAGGGCGCTGGTCACACCATCGCCCAGCGCCGTGAAGAAGGAGGACGCATACACGTTGAAGCCCATGATGAGGAAGCTCAGCGCATACAGCCGGAAGGCGCGGTTTGTCAGCGCCAGCAGCTGGGCATCGTAGCCCACAAAGATGCGCGCCACATAGGGAATGATGACCATGGACGCCGCCGTCATGCTCACAGCTACCACGGCGATGAGGCGCAGGCTCTTCTGATAAAGGTTATGCACCTCGGCGTGGTTGCGCGCGCCGTAATGGAAGCTGACGATGGGTGCGCTGCCCACGGCATAGCCCACGAACACCGCCACGAACAGGAAAGCGGCATACATGATGACGCCGTAAGCCGCCACGCCGTTTTCTCCGGCAAGCCGCAGCAGCTGGAAGTTATACAGGATATTGACCAGCGACATGGAAAGGTTGGTCATCAGCTCAGAAGAACCGTTGATACAGGCATCCCACAGCACGCGGCCGTAAAACTGCGTTCTGCACAGGTGCAGGCGGCTGGTATTGCCGTGGTCGATAAAATAGAACACCGGCAGCACGCCGCCCACCAATTGGCTGATAAGGGTGGCAATGGCAGCGCCCTCCACGCCCCAGTGCAGCATACCCACCATCACCACGTCCAGCACCATGTTGGTGCAGCCTGCACCTACGGTGAACCAGAAGCCCAGAAGCGGCTTTTCGGCGGTGACGAAAAAGCTTTGGAACATATTTTGCAGCGCAAAGGGCGGCAGCGCCAGCATCAGGATGCGCCCGTAGCACACGGCGTAGTCCAGCAGCTCTCCCTTTGCGCCCAGCAGCACGGCGACCGGCCGCAGGAACACAAAGCCCAGCACGGCCAACACGCTGACCGAAACAAGCGCCGCCAGCATGAACATAGTAAAATAGCGGTCGGCTTTTTTCTGGTCGCCCTCGCCCAGCGTGATGCCTACGATGGCGCTGCCGCCGGTGCCCAGCATAAAGCCGACAGTGCCCAGCAGCTGCGGCAGCGGCATGATGAGGTTGACCGCTGCAAAGGCCGTTTTGCCCACAAAGTTGGAAACACACAGGCCGTCCACGATGCCGTAGATGGAAGTGAACAGCATGGTGCCGATGCAGGGCAGCACGAACCGCAGCAGGCGGGAATAGGTAAAGTGGTCGGACAATTGGATGGCTTTCTTTGGCATAACTCCTCCTTTTTTGAACTCTGCACATACAAAAAGGCCGGATAAGAACCACCGCTCCGGTGCGTTCCCTCTTCTGCTGCGGCACTACGGTGCCCACAGCCTCCGGGAAGCGCGAACGATGACATCTTATCCGGCCTTTCAATTACGTTGAAACAACCCTCCGATGAGCGAAAAACAGTATAGCAAAGTTTATTTTTGATGTCAAGCCCTGCTTTGCATCATTCTGCCGCAAGGCGGACAAAGGGCGCGATGGCGTTGGCATCGCCGTGGCGGACGATGGAGTAGGTGATATCGCAATAGGGCTGGATGGCAGTGCTCTTTTCCACGGTGGAGATGAGCAGCACCTGCAATTGCAGGCGGCGGAACAGTTCCATCATGGGGCGGATGCGGTCGCTGGTCATCTTGCTGAAGGCTTCGTCCAGCAGCACCAGACGGATGCTGTTTTCGCTCTTCTGGTAAATTTGCAGAAGGCTGGCGCAGATGGCCACATAGAAGGGCGCCTGATTCTCGCCGCCGGAGGAATCGCGGCTGACGCGGGACAGATACGCCTGCTGCCCGGTGACCTGATTGGTCACCTTGATATCGTAGTCCAGATAGGTGCGGTAGTCCACATAGTCCGAAAGGGTGGCACCGGCAGCGGTGCGTCCCTCCTGCCGGGCGCGGGTGTTCTCGTCCACATCCGCCATGATCTTTTCCATCAGCTCGTCCACCTGACGCTCATAAGCAGGGTCGGCGGTGGCGGCAAGGTTGTCCAGCGAATCGCCCTCGGTCATCTGCTGGTTGCCCTTGTCCACGATGACCTGATAGAAGGCCGCCAGCTGCGGGTCGCGGCTGGGCTCCAGCTCAAAGCGGTAGACCTCCTCGCCGTAGGTCAGCTGCTCCATGACCTTGTTCAGCTCCCGGAACTGCCGCCGGGCGTTGAAGATATCGTCCTTCATGCGGAACAAAATATCCTTGCGGAAGCGGTCCTTGCAGTCCCGCTGCGCCTGCTCCAGACGGGCGGCGTAGCGCTCCAGGTCGATGCGCACAAGGCTCTCATGCTGGGCGCGGTACTGCTCCAGCCCGGCAAGCCCCAAGGGATAATCGCAGACATAGCGCTGGTTATAGGCTTTCTGCGCCGGTTCCAGCGTGCTGTTCAGGTAGACAGTCAGCACATCGTCCAGCTTGGCCTGTGCCTTTTCGGCGGCCTGCGCGGCGGCGCGGGGAGATTTGTCCGGCCCGGTCAGCGCCTGCTGACGGCTGCGGGAGAGCGGCTCCACCAGCGGGTGGGCGGCAAAGAAGCTTTCTGCGGCCTGTGCGCTCTTTTCGGCGGTGTCCACCGCCTTTTGCTGCTCCGCCTCACAGGAGGAGATCTGTTTTTCGCACACGCGCAGGTCACCGCCGGTCTGCTCCACGGCAGTGCGGGCGGTCTCCCATGCGGCCTCGCGCACCTCTTCCTCTTTATACAGTTGCTGCAAAAGCGGGTTCTCGCGGCACTCGGCCAGCTTTGCGGCCTGCTTGTCCACCGCCGCGCGGGCGGCGGTCAGGGCGGCGCGGGCGTCCCACAAAGCGGCAAGCTCTTCCAGCGTGGTGCCGCGCAAAAGGGTCTGGTACTGGCTGTAGGCGGCTTTCAGGTTCTGCTCCGCCTGTGCGGCGGCGCGCACTTCTTCGGCAAGGGCGTTCATCTCCCCTGCCAGTGCCCCGGCGCGGGCGCGGCGGGCTTCCAAGCCGATATAGCGCTGCGGGGTGCGCAGACGTTCCAACCGGAAGGGATGGTGGCGCAGAAGGTCCCGGGTGGCGCTGTCGGGGTAGTTTTCCAGCGTGTCGGGGGTGTCGCAGCAGACGATGCGGCGCAGGATGGTGTCGGCGTACTGCGCGGCCAGCGGGTTTTCACTGGTGACCTGTGCCGCCAGACTGTCGGCGGGGGCGGTGTCGGCGCGGCGGTTGGCCTTGCGCAGACCCGGGGTGTCCAGCAGGCTGATGGGTCCCACCTTATCTTTCAGCGCCACAAAGGCGCTCTTTGCGGCGGCGTAGTGGGCGGGCGGCACAAGGATATCGAACCGGCGGTCGCCCAGACAGGCTTCCACGCAGTCCTGCCAGCTCTCGTCCTCCACGTTCAGCAGCTCGCAGAAGATGCGGGCGTCCGGCTCCATGCCACGGCTTTTCAGCTCGGCATTCACCGCGTCCCGCACCCGGGTGGCGGCGTCCCCGTGGGGGTACACCCACTTGCCGCCGGATACGGCATCCAGCTCGGCGCGTTTTTCGGTCTGCTGCCGCTGCAAGGCGGCGGTGTGCTGCCGGGCGGCAAAATAGGCTTCTTCCAGCGGCTTTTCCTGTGCGGTCAGCCAGTCGGTCAGGGCGGGCAGGGTGTCGGGGGTCAGGTCTGCCATCTTCTGCCCGGCGGCAAAGCCGCTGCGGCGCAGCACCGCCAGCAGGTTGCCGGTCTTTTCGGCGGCTTTTTCGGCGGTGTCGGCCTTGCGGGCGGCGGCATCCAATGCGGTCTGCCGGTGCGCCAGCTCCTCGCTGAGGGCATCCAGTGCGCGCCCCTCGCCGCTGGCACCGGCGGCGCTGTGGGCGGTCAGGTAGGCGCGGCGGGCTTCCGCTTCGGCGGTCTTGGCTTCGGCGTAGCGGGTGCGCAGCATTTCCTGCTGGCGGCGTCCGGCGTCTACCCGCTCCTGCCAGACGGCCTTTTCCCCGGCATCGGCAGCAGCCCGCGCCAGCAGGGCGGCGCCCCGGTTCACAAGGGCTTCGGTCTGTTTTTCAGTGGCTTCGCGGCCGAAACGGACGATCTCGTCCAGCGCATCGGCGCGGGTCTGGGCTTCCGCCAGAACGGCGTGCAGGTTTTCCAGCTCTAAGCGGTCACCCTGCAAGGCTTCCAAGTCCAGCTCCGGCTGCGGGAGGATGTACTGGTACAGAAACTCCCGGAAGTTCGGGATCTCGTCCATGCTGGTGCCCATCTGGAACACCTCGTTGAACTTTTTGCCCAGCGGGCTGGATGCGCGCCCGATGCCCAGTGCGCGGCAGATGCGGTCCCGCGCTTCGCTGGGGCTGCGGGTATAGGAAAGCCGCCCCTCGGCGGGCTTGAAGTCCTCCTTGGCGCTGGGCGCACCGGTGCGCGGGTCGATAAAGGGCAGCTGCTCCAGCGTAATGCCGTCCTCCGAGATGTACCACGTCTGGTCACCGGGGTGCAGCTCCTGCATGGGGCCCTCGGACTCCACCCGCACCGCGATGACAAAGCTGGTGTGCTTTACGCTGTCCCAGAACTCCGCCCCGATATACGCCACGGTATGCCCCGGGCGGCGGTAGGCGTTCTCGCCGCGCTGCTTGGCGTGGACAGAGCCTTGCAGGGTGCGTCCGCTTTTCTTATTGCCCAGCGCATTGAAGTTGCGGTTGGTGGTAAGGCAGTAGCGGATGGCGTCCAGAATGGTGGTCTTGCCCACGGCGTTCACGCCGATCATATAGGTCAGGCGGGCGCAGTCGAAGGTGGTATTTTCAAAGTTGTGCCAGTTGATAAGTTTCAGGCGTTTGAGTTCGATCATGCTTCACCCTCCCCTGCTTCGGTGTCTGCGCCCTCCGGGCGCTCGTACAGGCCAAGCTCGGTGCGGGTGCGGGCGCTCTCGGCGGCGGCATCCGCAAGGTCGGCGTCCGGCAGCGCCAGCAGCACCGTGGGGAACACCTCAATGCGGCTGTCCAGCCCGGACAGCCGTCCCACCGGACGCGCCAGATTGTACCGGCGCAGGGTGCGCATGAGCTTTTCCAGCGTTTGCTGATCCAGCTTGCGGGGCAGGTTCATCTTTTGCAATTCGGCCTGTACTTCTTCTACGGTCACCAGCACCTCGTCTGCGCTGGCGGCAAGGCTTTCCCGCTTTTGCAGGTACAAAAGCCGCAGCACCAGCAGCAGGATGCTCTCGTACTTGAGCAGCCGTGCCTGACTGCCCTCGTGCTCGTTGACCAGCGCCGCCGCCTGCATGGGCGCGGGGTACAAAAGCACCGCGTAGCCCAGCGGTTTGAACACCGCCCGCACCTCGTTGAGGTGATCCTGAATATACAGATATTTTGCCCGCTGTTCCTCTACGCAGCCCAGCACGAAGCAGTGGTTGAGCAGATAGTTTGCGGTCTCCTCCAGCAGATCAATGGTTGCCATCCGTGTTTACCTCCTTGCGGCGGGTCAGGACAAAATCCTGAAACCGGAAGCCGCCGCGCTCCACCCAGTTTCCGGTCATGGTGATATCATACTCCCGGTGCGGCGACTGGGAATAGGTGTGCAGGCCGATGATGCCTGTAAAGTCGTTCGGGTATTCCTCCACAAGGGTGGAGGCGTTCACCTGCGGGCGGGCGGCCAGTGCCTGCTGCGCCAGCAGCGCCACGTTTTCCTCGGTGACGGCAAGGCGGGCGTAATCCAGCAGAAGCTGCTGCTCCTGCCGCAGCCGGGCGGGGTCAAGGGGCTCGGTGCGCACCGGGGCAAGAGGTGCTTCGGTGCGGGGCGCGGCGGGGGGATACAGCGGCTTTGTGCCGAACACTGCCGCCGGGTACAGGTGCAGCCGCGCTGCCACCGGGCCATCGTCCGGCTCAAACAGCTGCTCCGGGCTGCGGATGTCCTCGGCGTAGCGGCGCAGCAGGGCGGTGACGCTGCCCTGCGCCGAGCGGTCGCTCAGCAGCAAAAACTGTGCCCGCTGCACCGCGCGCTTGCGGTAGCGGATGTGGCTGGCATCGATCTCCTTCATCAGGGTGCTCATCTCTTCCAGCGCGTCCCGCTGCTGCTGGATGAGGGCACGCACCCGGGGTGCAGCTTCGCCGGGGGCGCAGCGCTCCACCCGGGCGTAATCCAGCGCTAAGCGCGGCAGCTGGTTCTGCTCGCAGTCGTCCAGTTCTTCTTCCAGATAAGCGCGGTAATTAAACAGGTTATCGCTGGTTTTAAAGCGATGGTACGCCGCCGCCACCACCTTTTCCTCGTACTGGTCGAACAGTTCCAGCACCTCCTGCGGGGTGCGGTTATGGGTCAGGCGGTCGATGTAATGCCCGATGGAAGCGTTGAGGGCGCGCAGGGACTTGTTCAAAGTTTCAAGGTCTGCCGCCACCTCCCGCAGCACGTTCTCGTAGGGGCTTTTTTCCTGTCCGATGCTGCCCAGCAGCTGCCACGCCTTATACAGCTTGCCGGTGTAGGTGACCACCCGGGGGTTCAATATCTCTTCCAGCGCATCCAGCAGCGGGGTGACCTCCGGCATAAAGGCAAGGGTCGGCTCGCTCTCGTAGCTGCCGGGCTGCTCCTCCAGCCAGCCGGTGCGGCGCAGACGCAGCAAAAAACCCACCGCCAGCGTGTGGGGGTCGCGGGTGGGCTGCTCGTCCTCATCGCCCGCACCGTCGGCGTCCAGCGCCAGCGGCTTTGCCAGCGCGGCAAAATAATCCTCGGCGCGGGAGACGGCTTCGGCGCGGGAAATGCTGTAATCTGCCGTATGGCGGCACTCCTCCCAGAGCAGCAGCAAAAGCTCTGCATAAAACGCCCGGTTAGGCCCCGCCAGTGGGCGGAACAGCCGTGGGCTGACCAGTTCAAACAGCTGCATGGAAACGTCCTTTCTGTGTAAGTTCGATACCCTTTTATTGTACCACAGCGGGCGGGGTTTGTCACAAAAAGGCGAAAAAAAGCCCCGGGGAGCGGGGTGCTCCTCGGGGCGGGGTGGGGTTCAGTTCTATGGGGTGGTGTTGGTCAGCTCAAAGCCGATGGCAACATAGGTCTTGCCGCCGATGGTCTTTGCGCCGACGCCCAGCGCGGTAAGCCCCAGCGTTATGCCGTTTTTCTTTGCGTTGGCAATCTCCTCGTTCACGGTGCGGAGCAGAGCTCGAACATTGGTAGAGTTCGCTTTGATGGCTGCGGTTTTGGCGGCCTCGTAGAAAAGCGGCACATAACCTTTTCCGGTGTCTTTTTTCAGTTCCCAGCAAAGCATCACCTGCCGCACCACGGTCTTTCCGTCGCCCTTTGTTTTCCAGAGCGTCTCACCGGTCAGGCTGTCCGCGCCGTGTTTCTCCTCGATGTGCTCGATGGCCAGCCTCTTGATGTCGGCATCGTTTTCAAAGCTCGTCCCGAATGTATTATTCAGCGCGTCAAGATAGGCGCTTTCCACCTTGGGATCAAACTCGGGGTTGCCGGGGTCGCTGTCGCTGCAGGCGGTGAACAGTGCCAGTGCCATGATACCGGCCAGAAGAACAGCCGCAAGACGCTTTAACTTTTTCATGCAATGCTCCTTTTATAAAATGCAGGGGCCCATGCGGATGCACAGGGGTATTCTGCTTTCATTTTACAGCAGCGCGGCAGGGTTCGTCAATGGCAAGTGTGCCTGTTTTTTGCCGGGATTTTTGGGCAGAGCGCAAAAAAGCCCCGGATGGCGGGTGCTCTCCGGGGAAGAAAGGACTGATGATTCTTTTATTTGTTGTAAGCGAGGTTCTTGACCTGAATTGCGACTGCTGCATAGCTGTCGCCCTTTTCATTGGTTCTGACAACGACAGCAGCCTTTGCCCACTTGGAATCGAACTTCACGTTGCTGTTCGTGGCCTCGATCTTGCCGAACTCTTCCGTGATCTTTGCAATCAAGCCAGCCACAAAACCTGCAGTCTTATAGTCTGCCGACAGGGTAACCGTCACATACTCCTTTGCGGGCTTGATTCCCGTTGTGTCAAACTTAATCGCCAGGTAGCCAAACATGTTGGAATTTGCTTCTGCCTTGATTCGTGCATCCAGCAGTTTTGCAGTTTCTTTATAGAGCTGGCTGTCATTCTTGACCTTGCCATCTTTGTCACACAGAGCTGTTGCCTCGGTTTTCTTGCCGAGCTGCATCTGGATTGCTTCTTCCTTCTCTGTGTCCGCAGCAGCGCCGCCGCCGGTACAGGCGGTAAGCATCACCATAGCCATTGCGCCTGCAAGCAGCAGAGCGACGATCTTTGACAGTTTCTTCATAGGGGTATCCCTCCAATCAGCGTTTTTTGTGGATATGTTTCTTTTTTCTCGAAAGGCTTTCGCAACCATCGTTGCCTTTCTGCCCTGATTATATCCGACATATGACGGTTTTGTCAATCGGGAATATCGCTAAACTTCCCGAAACAGTTTCGTGAAAATGATGAAAATAAGCGGGATTTGTTGCAGTTCTGATATATTCCGGAATAAAGTCTGTCTACAATTCACAGAATCATCTTTTCCCTGCCCCGGCGGCGCAGTTTTTCCGGGTGCGGGAGCACTTAAATTTGGACATATGTTGTGTTGGCAGGCGTTAACTCCCTCAGACGCGGCTTGCGCCGCGCCAGCTCCCTCTGGGAGGGTATTTCCCCATTATTTTGCCTTTTTACACATTTTCACCACGTTTTAGTGGTAAAATCATGTCCAGATTGAAACGAACTTGGAGGAAGTACCCATGCAACACTGTCCCGCCCGCGCGGCACAGCGGCTGGCGGCGGCAGTTCTGGCGCTGGTTTTGCTGCTGTGCGCCTTTTTGCCCCGTGCCCACGCCGCTGAACTGAAAGAGAAAAACGGCATCCGGCTGCTCAGCTTCGACACCAGCCACATCCTTTCCATCGGCAACCAGACCTCCGGCAAGTGCAGCCTGTACGCGCTGCGCTATGCCCGCACCATTCTGGACGGCAAGGTGTGCTCCGGCAGCGGGATGTGGTCGAACGGTGCGGTGTGGTCCGCAGCGGGCTACACCGGGTACTCCGGCACCCGCGCCGAGTGCCTGAAAAAGCTGTACAGCGAGCTTTCCGCCGGGCATCCGGTGATCGTGCACCTGAAAAACACCACGGTCAGCGGGGTAAAGCGCCACACGAACCGCACCTCTACTTATGAATACCACCTGACTTCCTCCGGCTGGGACGAGGTGAACTACCCCCACATTGCCACCAGCAGCACCTACGGACACTGGGTATGCGTGGCGGGCATCTCCCCCACCGCCGACCCGGAAAACCTGACCGAGAGCGACTTCTACGCCCTCGACCCCGCCCGGGTAACGGCAAATGGACGGCTTGCCGTCACCCGTCTGCTGGATCATACCCTGTGGGTGGAAAACTCCCCCCTCAAGGTGCTGGGGTGAAAATATAATATGATAAAACAGAGCGCCTGACACCGCAGTGTCAGGCGCTCTGTTTCTATTCAGTTCCTTAATATCCCTTCACCGAGAAGCCGCGCTCCCACGGGTCGGGCGGGATGTCCTTCTGGCGGATGCCGGTGATCTGGATATAGTCGCTTTTCTGGATCATGGCGAACAGGGACATGAACTTATCCGGGTCGCCCTGCACCTCCAGCGTCACGCTGCCATCGTCCTCGTTCTGCACCCAGCCGGTCAGGTCAAGGGTCTGCGCGGCGTACCGCGCACGATAGCGGAAACCCACCCCCTGCACCTGTCCGGTGATGGTGTAGCGCCGCCGCTCCGTGCCCTGTGGCAGCGCGGGCGGGGTGCGATCTTTTTTGGAAAGAAAATCAAACACGGCAGTGTCCCTTTACAACTCCTGATAAGCGGTCATCAGGGCGGGAATGAACTGCTTTTTGCGGCTCACCACGCCCGGCAGCGTCCAGCTGGCATCGGCGGCGGGCTGGGTGTCGAAGCCATCCGTCAGCACCTCGGCGGCGTAGCGCCCGTTGCAGATGACCACGCTCTCCTCCTTGGGCACGTCTGTCAGCAGCATATAGATGTCCTCCACGTTCTGCTTGTTGCGCGCTTCCTCGAGATAGGGCTTCAGCAGCGCCTCGGCGGCGGTCAGGTTCTTGCGGGTCATATAGCTGCCCTGCGCCACACCAAAGCGGATATCGCCGCACATGAACACCTTGAAGTCCTGCAAGAACACTTCCTCGGCGGTCTTGCCGTCCAGCTTTTCGCCGGCTTCAAACATTTCGTTGGCAAACTCGTTGATGTCCACCCCGGCGATCTTTGCCAGACGGTTGGCTGCGTTCACGTCGATGGGGGTGCAGGTGGGGCTGCGGAACACCAGCGTATCCGAAAGGATGGCAGCCAGCAGCAGACCGGCAGTCTTTTGCGGGATGGTCACGCCATTTTCATCGTACATCTGGGTGACGATAGTTGCGGTGCAGCCCACCGGCTGGTTGCGGAAGTACACCGGGCCGCTGGTCTCCAGACTGCCGATGCGGTGGTGGTCGATGATCTCCAGAATCTCGGCCTGATCGAAGCCCTCCACCGCCTGTGTGGCCTCGTTGTGGTCCACCAGAATGATGCGGCGCTTGCGCAGGTTGATGATATTGCGGCGGCTGATCATACCGCAGTACTTGCCGTCTGCATCCAGAATGGGGAAATACCGGTGGCGCACCTTTGCCATCACGCGGGTGACGTCTGCCACCGGGGTGACGAGGGTGAATTTCATGATATCGTCCCGGGTCATGTAATAGGAGATAGGCGCACACTGGCTGATGAGCTTTGCCGCCGCGTAGGTATCACAGGGGGCGCTCATAATGGCTACACCGGTCTCGGCGGCAATGTGCTGGATGGTGCGGCCCACCTTTGCGCCGTTGCAGATGATGATGAGAGAAGCCTCCTTCTCGATGGCGCAGAGCTGGCTTTCGTAGCGGTTGGTCAGGATGACGATATCACCCTTTTCCATGCTGCTTTCCAGCATTTCCGGGGTGGCGGTGCCGATGCGGATGTGGCCGGTGGTGCACTCCGCGTCCTCGCTGCCCACCACCATGGTAGCGCCCAGCGTTTCCAGAATATTGCGGTAGCTGGTGCGGCTCTTGGCAAGGATGCCGGTGTCGAACAGGTCCATGTTGGCGGTGGCGATATCCTTCACCGTGATGACGCCCTGCAATTCGTCATCCTCGCTGGTCACGGGGAGGGTGTCGATCTTCTGGTCGCGCATGATCTCCCACGCCTTGCGCAGGCTGGTGGAGCCGGGGATGCCGGGCACCTGCCGGTAATCCACATCCCGAATTTTAGGGTTGACATCGGTGCACATCCGGGGCGGCGTGACCCCGAACTTTTTCAGCACAAATTCTGTTTCCTGATTCATTTTGCCCGCACGCCGGGCCTCGCAAACCAGATCGCTGGTCTTGTTTTTCAGCTCTGCATAGGCAATGGCAGAGCAAATGGAGTCGGTGTCCGGGTTGCGATGCCCGATGACAACGACCTTATGCGCAGTTTGCTGCATACTTTACCCCCTTATGGGTCCTCAACTTCTTATCATTTACCAAGGCAGCGCCCCTCTCCTGCACAGCGGGGCGGGCTGCAACCTTATTTTAACACAACTGTGCCCATGGGTAAAGGGCACGCAGCGCGGCAGACTGTTGCTTTTTGACATTTTCTTGTATACAACCTCTTGC
>ERZ773148.2382-NODE-2382-length-14304-cov-3.795565_pt1 | contig 14304 bp, 14 predicted proteins | sample MGYA00580846_ERZ773148 | MGnify/ENA primary metagenome ERZ773148 (study PRJEB29015, sample SAMEA2737879) | human gut metagenome | biome: human gut; feature: human-associated habitat; material: faeces | place: China | collected 2012 ... | reverse complement strand
AAACCATTTTTAATTTTCCCCCAGTCAAAAGCTTCCATGGATATTCTCCCTCAGTAGTAATTTTTGATACTATATGCCCATAGGTTACCAGCTAAGTTTTTTACTAAAACTCACACCATTCCCAATATATTAAGGAAATGGGCCAGCAATGTGGTTATATTCTTCTGCTATTATGTAGGATAATAAGGAATTATCCTGTATTTAATGTTTACATTTTACATCATATTTAGCCAAAGTGCAACATTATTCTATCGACAATTTTATTATTTTCTCTATTCCGTCATATTTCCTTGCCGTATGCTATAATACTTCTTTAAGAACAAGGAAAGGGCGCATTTTTATGGATAAAGAAAAAATGGAGGCCATGCTGGACTCCTACTTGGATCACTGTCAATATGAGAAAGCACTCAACGCACATACGCTCAAAGCCTATAAAAAGGATATTAGCCAGTTTATATACTTTTCCTCCGTGCAGGCGGACCCATTCTCCAAAGAAAATATTCAGGGCTACATTGCTTGGCTGCATGATGATTATGCGGTACGAAGTGTAAAGCGCAAAATTGCAAGTCTGAAAGCTTTCTTCGTCTATCTTTCATTTGAAGGAGCACTGCCTGATAATCCCTTTTCTCATATGCGAATTAAACTTCGGGAACCAGCTCTTCTTCCTCGAACTATCCCACTTGCAACCATTGATCAGCTTCTAACGTATCTTTACAGCCTCCAATCATGCCGCAACAAGTCAACATATTCCCAGCGTGTACTTGTGCGGGATGTTGCTATTCTTGAACTTTTATTTGCGACTGGCATGCGAATATCTGAGTTGTGTTCCCTACATACGGACGATATTGATCTGATAGAAGGTTCGGTCAAAATATATGGAAAGGGTGCGAAAGAGCGGCTGATTCAAATCAGCAATCAGAATGTTCTCATTGCCCTGCGTAACTATGCAGGCTGCTGGAATGACGATATTCAAACATCTAATCATTTTTTCCGCAATCGGCTCGGCAACCCACTGTCGGATCAGTCCGTTCGTTATATGATACAGAAATACTGTGGTCAAGCTGGTATTTCCCTTCATATCACGCCGCATATGTTCCGCCACTCTTTCGCGACTTTTTTATTGGAAGAGGACGTTGATCTGCGTTATATTCAGCGTCTTCTGGGACACAGCTCCATTATAACAACGCAGATTTATACACATGTTACCCTCAAGAAGCAGCGTGACATTCTCACTTACAAACACCCACGCAATAAACTGACCGCTTCCGGAAAATAGCTCTTTTCGGGGCGGCCCCTTTGGGTGCCGTCCCGGATGGATTTGTTCACATTGAATTTTTCAGCTTCCACGGTGCAGCCCAAGCAGGCACACACAATAATGCACAGCCATATATACAAGTTCTAATGCGAAAGCCATATTATAAAAATGACCAAACGCAGCAGCGATAAGCTGAACAAAACACATCGTTGCTGCTTCAAGCATCAGTATTCTTGATGGAATGATTCTCCCAACCTTGCCTTCTGTCAACCCTGCCTCCAATAGGACAACATATTCCCCGCCCGCGCTTCGCTTTTCCTGCACAATTTTTTCCCGTGTCAGCATAGCGGAACAAACAACAAATACGGCACTTACCAAGAATGTCTGCCAGGTCTGCTGTTCCAATAGGTTCCACGCAAGGCTGGTGTCTGTATTTGCGCCTACTGAAAAATTCTGTTTACGCAGATTTGCGCTCACTTGTTCCACTGCGCCTTTGTTTGTCAACAGAAAAGCAACATCTGTTCCCGTAAACTGCGCTCCAAACAGTTTGCGTGCCACTTCATAGCTCATATAAATACGGGGCGTTTCCGATTCATCCTGATAAATCCCACAAACCTGCGCTTTTATCTCCACATCTCCGCTTTTCAGCAGAAGTTCTTCCTGGACCGCAATTCCAGGGTCGTCGTCCTTCTCTGCAAATAGCCTAGTTGCGGTCTCATTCAGCATAAGGTATGGCATGTTTGTATGATCTGTGAAGATGGTTCCATCAGTCAGATGTACATTCAGATAGGAGGCGTACACCGCATCGATTTGATTACTTGCGTCTTTTTCTCCATAAGTCAGTTGACAGTTGACTTGCAGAATTGGGCTGACCCGCTCTACACCAGAAATTTGTGAAAGCGCATTCAAATCAATTGTTGTACCGTCCGTAGAGCCGATCAGCTCAAATGGTGTGTGCTTTTCCCTGTAGAGCCGCTGGGCCGTCTGGGTGCCTGGGAACAGCATATAGAGTCCCAGGCACAGCATGACGATGGCCGTCCAACCGCAGCGGGGGATGGTCTTTGCCGCAATTTTACAGATATGCCCCGCCATGATTCTTCTGGCGTTTTTTGACAAGGATAATTCCAATGACTGCCGCAAGGATCACACCTCCTAAAATCAGCACGGAAACCCACCACTGGCTTGCTGCCTTTTGCTTTTCTTCTTCCGTGTTATCCGTTTGCTGCAGCTGGACAATCGGGCGGTTTACCGTTGTTTCAAAGGTTGTTTCCTGTTGGAACGCCTCTCCGTTCTCGTTTTCATATATCAAAGTAACTGTACCAACTGTATCGCCGTACTGGCTGCCATTTTCGTTTCCCTTGCTGGCATTCAGCGCAATAATGTACAGTTCGATTTTCGTTGTTGCTGAGGTTCCCGCCCCCATGGTGCCGATATATCCCGTGTTGGACGGCGCAAAGCCGAAACCGGAGACAACGCAGCGGACATTGTACATCGGGTCCCGGCCCATATTCATCACCTGGAAGGTTACAGGGATGGTTTCGCCTACAGTTACGCTGTCCGCAAAGCGGGGCATCACTAATTCCATGTTGGCAGGCTGCTGGATCTCCACCAGCGTTGTACCGGAGGAGGATAGATTCAAGGTCTTACTGCTGTCATAATTAAAAGTAAAATTCAATGGGTATTTTCCTGCCGGAAGTGAAGAGTCCGTTCCGAAGTGAACGGTCAGCTCCGCTTCTCCACCAGCGGGGATTTTATCAATCTGGAAAACATTGCTGTCCTCCAACAGATTGATATGCAGGTTTCCGGTGTCTACCTTTACCAGCATATTCCGAACAAATTTCGTTGTCAGGGAGTTTTTAAGTGTGACCGTCAGGGTGAATTCTTCTCCCGCCATCGCCTTTTCCGGCTCTACCCTGCTGCCGGAAATGTATATGACCGGTTCGGCAGTTGCGACCTCCGGGGCTGTCTGCTTGGCTTCTGTGGATCGACCATCTGTAATGGTCACATAGATGGTATAAATGCAGTCAATTGGATTGTTCTCCGCATCATAACCAGAAATGTTGACCGTTACGGGATAAACACCGTTGTACCGTTTTTCGGAAAGAGCAACATCAAATCGCACCAGAAACACATCCTGGGGTTCCTCGGTATCCTTAGGAACAACGGATTCCAGTGTAAATGTCTTTTCGTAGTTGGCGATTTCAAAGGGAGCAGACGCGCTGGCTCCCAGACCCAGAGAGACCTTGATTTCGTTCTTGTAAATGCTTCCGTTGGTGCGTAGGGGAAGTACCAGATACATGGTGTTGCCGCTTGTTCCGGGGATATAGCCATCCTCATAGGCCCGGTCCATGCCGTGGTAGACATGCTCGGTGTCAATTTCTACCGCAGTCGGAATTTTGGACGGTGTAGTTGGCTGCGTCGGCTGGATAGGCTGGGTAGGCTGGGTAGATTCCGTGGGCTTAGTGGGTTCGGTGGGTTCAGAGGGCTGCGTCGGAGAGGTAGGGATTGTAGAGGGTTCTGTCGGGTCTGTTTCGGTTGGTGTCGTCGGTTCCGTCGTGGGAGTCGTTGACTCCGTTGGCTGTGTCGTGGGTGCGGGATCGGACGGCTCCGTTGAAGTGTCCTCTTCTTCCTGGTCAGGTGTGCCTTCCTCTTTTGCGGCAACGTTTTCCTCTGTGGCCGTGGTATCGGCGGTATCCTCCGCCAAAGCGGAAAACGGCACTGTCAGCACCAGTACCACGGCCAGCAGTCCCGCAAAAATCTTCTGAATCATTTCTTCTTTTCCTCCATCCTTACACACGCAGCTCTTGTGTCCACTGTACTTGCTTCGGGGCTGGGGCACCGCTGAGATAAACCAACACACTGCCCTCCGGGCGGAGCTTCCGCAGGGTGCGCCATAATGTATCTGTATCCAGGTCCGGTAAATCATCCAGGAAGCCGTTGAACGCCAGCACTTTGGGTTTACATATCACAGCCCGCAGAATCGCCCCATGGGCCTGCTTCCTGGCAGAGCATCTTCCTGGCGTATTGTAAAGGTCGTACAGCGGCAGAAGCTCCGAGGTCAAGCTCCTTACCGCCCTTAGAATCTCCGCATTCTCAATGCCCGCCAAGCGCATTGGAAATACGATTTGGTCGATCATCCGCAGTTCCGGAATCCAACCCAAGCCTTGCGGGATCGCGCCAATATTTTCCCGCCGGAAGGCGGCCCCCTGGTCCGGTGTCAATGTGTACGGGTCAACACCATTGATAAGGACCGTTCCCGCATCCGGCTCTCGCAAACCACAAAGTACTTCAAAAAACAGTTCACTCCGCTTTGGAGAGCTGTTTATAAAAATGGTGTCCCCGGCATCAGCTTCAAATGTCAGCATCCGTTCCAGATTGCCTGCGCTTCGCAAATCCGGGATAAAGCTTGCCTCTATCAAATGTCCCATTACCGCACCACCGTCAGAACGCCCGCATCCATTTCACAGACCGTATCGCAGAGCTCGTCTATATCCACCTGGTTGTGGCTTGCCAGGATCACGGTTTTCCCCTCTTCCCGGAGGCCCTTAATGACGTTTCGGATATGTACCACACCGTGCTTATCCAGGCCGTTAAAAGGTTCGTCCAGGATCAGCAGACTGGGGTCCTCCATCAACGCCTGGGCAAAGCCCAAACGCTGCCGCATTCCCAGAGAATACTTTCCCACTGGCTTCTTCATATCCGGGTCCAGCCCTACCTGTTCCAGGACAGCCCGGATGGTCAAGGCATTGGCCTTTTTTTGCAGCGAGGCCAGAATCTTTAGATTCTGGGTCCCAGACAGGTGAGGTAGGAATCCAGGCGTTTCAATGATAATGCCGATATCCTCCGGGAAATCCGTTTCCTTCCCCACCTGCTTGTGATTGACATAGATCACGCCGCTGTCCGGCTTCAAAAATCCGCAGATACATTTCATCAGGACGGTTTTGCCGGAACCGTTGTTGCCCACAATTCCGTGAATTTTTCCCTTTTCAAAGGTGTGGGAAACGCCTTTCAGAACGTGTTCTTCCCCAAAGTATTTATTGACATCACATACTTCAATCACGTTTTCCATAGCTCACCCCTCTGTTCCTGTGAAGCTGAAATTGTACCGCTTGGCTGCCCGGATAGAGGCAGAATACAAGATCACGGACAGGCCAATAAAAATACAATAGGACTGCCACAGTCGGGGCAGTTTGTCATAGCCGAAATTGTGCATATGGTATGTCGCCTGGTTCAGCGGGGACAGCCAGCCGATAATAACATTGGCAATGTAATAGGCTTCATCCGGCAGCTTTAGAATAAGCTGAATGGTATCCGGCTGCATGAGGATTCCGTAAAGGCTGAACACCAGCACACTGACCACCCCCGCCACCTGCCCGAACCGTAAGTTGCAGGCCAGCATCAGCAGCACCATGACGGAAGTGTAGCCCAGCATGAGGCCGAAAATGGAAATCATGCTCTGATAAGGCCAGCTCATTTCCAATGTCTTTACCAACGCCGGAATTGCTACACGCTCTCCGGCGTTGGTATAGCCGAGAATTGCCGCTGTGGGGCTCCACATATTGGCGGCGAAGGACTGCTGAATGGAAAGTATTACGGTACTTGCTAGCACAAAGATCAGGTAGATCGTGGTAGCTGCCAGGATGTACACAACTTGTCCTGTGATCCAGGTCCTCCGGTCTGTCCGCACCAGGTAAAAGGGTGTTCCAGAGGACAGGAACGGCATGTCCGCAAAGAGCAGCACCAGCAGCACCGAGGATAGAAGGATAGAATTGCTGTCACCAAAGTTCCAGATGAACACCTCCACAAGCTGCATGGTGGTGTTATGCTCCACGGCGAAGGTCACGGCCTTGTCCGAAAGCAGGAAGCACAGAATGAAGGCCAGCAGGAAGGTCACCAGAATCCGGGGATTCCCCCGCCACAGGCGGAAGTTATATCCGGCGATGGAAAAGGATTGACGGATTTCTTTCATAGTTGCTCCAGCCTCCTTTTTCCCCGGATGTAAAAGACCAGTCCACACAGGAACGTCAATTCCAGCAGGAACAGGGCTGCACTTCCCACCCCATAGGGCCAGACTTCCGGGTCAAGCCAGTTCTTGGGGTAGAGCAGCCAGGCGTTGGGGAAGTACCGTTCATAGAGGATGACCAGCAGGTAGTATACGATGAAGGGAGATGCGTAGGCGATGTATTTGCTTTCCATGATGGTGCTCATGGTCATGCCGAGGGCGGCCCAAAGGCCGCCGTTCAGAAACAGAAGGATGATCTGTTCGATGATTTGTCGCCCCAACTCCGGCGGATTTTCCACGATCCGTTCCAGAGGCGTAAAAGTAATCGCTGTAATGCCCCATGCGGTTCCTGCTCCCAAAAGCACCGCATCTCCACCGCACAGCCAGCAAGTGATGCAGTGTCCCAGTAGGTAATCCGAATAACTGCCCCGAATGAGAAAAAATCGGGAAGCCTTGTTTTTTATGTCCTCCAAGTACCCTGCGGACAGGGGGATAGTGGCCAGGGCTGGGAGGAAGACGGAAAGGGTATCGGAGGAAAGGGCGGTGCTGATTAGCTCATTGTGGTATTCTTGGTTTATTTGCCCACCATTTTGAAGGATTCGTAGTACCGGTTGAGTATAGGTGAAAAAGATTATACCCATGGTAGCAATGGCTGTCACCCAGAATCGCAAACTGAAGCCACGATACAGTTGGGGAGAAACATTTATCATAGGCATACTTCTCCTTATAAAGATATCTCTTCGGAAATTCTACCAAAGTCACGAAATTAGTTGATGTATATTTCAATTACGGAACCATCCACAGCGTTTAATGCAATCAAAGGAACAATACGGTCATTCCATATTGTCTCGCCGCTTGCAGCGTAAACATTTCCTGTGTGCTTTCCGATATAATCAATCGTTCCTGATAATATGATGCCGGGGACGTAATAGTAGCTTTCGTCCGTACTGGGAACTTTAACCCGTAACATACCATAATCCATTTGACAGATATCAACCTGACACACAAATTCTTCACCTGCATCTTCTTGCATCAGATCAAGATAATCGGTACTCATGCCATACTCGTGATAGTCACTCAGCATTAAATGGTTTTTAGCCAGTTCTATCAGCTCATCAATGCTCTTTGTTGCAACGTTCTCATTTAGAATTTCCTTGATATCAATAGGAGAGAACATCGAAAAGTCCAACAAATCTCCATTAACAGAAAACTGGAAATTTGCGTCTGTCATATAGTAATTGGAAGCATAGACTGACATGCTTTTCAAATTGCCAATCTGAGGTACGCGGACTGCGGAAGTCCCGTTAAAGACAGGAACAGCGCTGACAATGATAATATACTCCGGAGTATCTCCATAATAGGTGGTATGTATGTAAGCCGTATCAATTTGCCACTGTCCCAAGTCCATGTCGTCCAGTATTCTCTCGGCCTTGGCTGTTACCACAGCGACATCCTCATCCGTTGGCTTTTCTGTGCGGCAGAACTTTGCTCGATATATCATTGAATCAATAGAAGATGGAGATCTTCCTTCGCCCAAATGCAGGTACATATTGTTCAGTTTGAAATCACCCATGTTTCTGGTTACAGCGCTAAAGGTATATTCAACCTCCCCAACGTTTGTAACAGCGTAAATGGCATCATTTTCCTGTGATAGATCCTGTCCGGCTAATGTTTCCGCCGAATAAAAGCCATAGGATTCTTTTTTGAAGGTCCATTCACACGCCTTCGGGGAGCCTGAGGGCGCGGCTTCATAAAGAGCGGAATATTTTTCAATAAACCGCTTAACATTATCTACAAGGGAAGCCGTGTATTCAGGCTCTCTTGCGCACAGTTTTGAAATTGCTTCCACATTGGCATATGGAGCCCATCTGTTGATTTTTTCCAGGATTTGCTCTTTTGTGTATTCCGGTTCAAATCTTGGTTCTGGTTCAAACCAGTCTACATCTCTCAGGAGAGCGGTTGCTACCCTTTTGACATCCGTCTCTGTCAAATAATGAGGTACAACTTCTACAACAGGATTGTTTACACCAGTGTATTGGCCGTTAAGATTATAAGTGAACATAACACTTTTGTCCGTACTGGCAAACTTATCTGTGTAGGCAATCGTTTGCGTGGCATCAACTGCAGGAATTTCACTTGCCGATTCAATCACACTGCTATCAAAAGCCCCGTCATTTTTGTTGACAACAGACTGTGTAGTAGGTGTCTGTTGGCAACCGTACAAGCTTATCAGCAGAATTGCCATTAACGCTGCACACCCCAGTCTTTTCATAAATCTGTCCATTGTGTATCCTTTCAATATGGTGGTTAATCATCCCACATTCTCTGAAAGCACTGGCCAAAATGGCCAGTGCTTAGAAGATATGCGTTTGCTGTTATGTAGCAAATACGTCAGTTCAATCGGGTACAGTATGAACAGCGTAATTAATATACGCTTGCGAACTTGCTGCCTTCGGTCCCATCAGTATTATGGTAGTAGAAGTTGTATACACCGCCAGAATACTTAGCGGTAATAGCAGTTCGTCCATTCATCCGAAATAAGGTAGGATTTCCGCTACTAGGTACGTACAAAACTTCCGCCATTTTTCCCCAAGTTGCATCGTTCACCTTACCGTAATTCGTATCATCGCTATCAACAATACCTGTGTCATCCTGGAACTCTTCAACAGCGAGTTTGGTATTGCTTCCGAATAAGCCGTCAACACCGCCGGAGTTGGCGACAAGATCTTCAGTTGCGTCGTTGTATTTCAAAAGAATACTCTGAACTGCCTTGGTGTATCCTGTCTGATAGCTGTCGATACTTGTCTTGGCGAATTTCTTAAAGCGACCTACCCATGTAGCACTAGCCGCAGATGCAGGAACAACCATGATGGTCATGACCATCATAACTGCCAGGGCTAAGGCCATGGTTTTCTTTGCCATTTTCATATAGTTCCTCCTTTGTTTTTGAGAAGTATTATCATCAACCGTCACCCCTTGCCGCTGATGGCCTACGGCAAGCTTTCACAACCTCCAGACGCGCGCCGTTCTAGAAGTCCAGGGCATATATGAATCGCTGATCAGGCAGATCCATATTTGGAGTGATTACATATTTTGCCAACACTCAGCAAAACAGCTTCCAGGAACATGCCACATGTTATTGGATAATATAGCGCCGGAACCGTTAGTATGGCTGCCGCAATGGTGATTGCATCGCATACAATAAGCAGACTGTAGCTTATTCTTCGGTATTTTCTCCTGTCTTCTTCATCCAATGGTTTTTCATGGCTATCCAATGGGCTGAGCAACAGAATGCACAGGTTACTGAAAACGAATAATGGCAGGATTCCTACATTTGTGTTTTCAAGAATTTTAATTGTAATCACAGCTGCGCCCAGGGCAATGGTGGTGAGTACAGTGCAAGCCGCTTCTGTTTTGGCATGGATGCCCCCGGCATAGGTTCGCAGGGTAATGAATGCGACGAAGAAGACAGCACTCTCACAAGGAATTCCCAGGAAGAAACCAACAGCAACTGTCACCAGAAAGAAAAACAAACATGTAATCAGCAGGAAAAAGCCATAAACGTATAGCTCTCGATCAACCTCCTCTACAACCGATGCTGCAATCAGGTTTTCCACAATGCGCTCCGCAAGCCTGGTTGCCATTACTTGCTGTTCTTGAAGCGCTTCAGTCCAGCAGGTGCCTTCGGCTGGTAAATACTCAAACAAGTTGTCCGATTTGCGTCCCTGCGCAGTGCGTGTTCTGCGGCCTTTTTGGCAACGACTGCAATCAGATTTTTATTGACCTTCATAGCGTTCACCTCCTTCTGGCGACAAAATAACATGTCTTTTGCAGCTTTTCAATAGCTCAATCAAAAGTGCGGATTATTCGCGCAAAACTGCAAGGATTCATATTATTAGTTGTAGATATCTATAAAATCATCATAAACTAATTGTTTTACAGATATGTTCTATTGTAGTTTGTTCTCGTTTCCTGAAAAACATGGTATTTTATCCATGGTGATCGATATGGATGTTGATAAAAAGCGAATTGGAAAGCGTATTCGGCACCGACGTGAAGTCGCAGGCCTTTCCCAGGAGCAGCTGGCTGAAAAGTTAGCGCTTTCCGCCAACCACATATCCAGTATGGAGTGCGGGAAAAGTCTGCTCACAACGAAACGGCTGTTGGATTTATGCTATATACTCGGCGGTACGCCAAACTACTATTTGCTGGGTGAGATTGAACCAGGAGCGGACCGGATAACCGCCCTTGTGAAGGAATTGTCTCCCGATGCACAGGAAATGCTTTGTCGGCTTTTAGAAACGTATCTCCACGGGTAGCTTCGGTTAAGTTTCTTTGCAAAACTGCAAGGAATCTGTGCAAAAATGCTGATTTTTCTACTCTTCGCAGATTTGACGTTGCACTTCAATAATGATAAAATAGGCTTACGATGTTTCGTCCCATCGTAAGCCTATTTTTATGAGGTATCCAAATGAAAATTTTAATCTGTGATGATGAACAGACCTATCTGAACACACTTAGAATTCACATTGAAGAATATATGAAAAATCACCATATTCCCTGCGCCATCACTGCGGTGGTAGACCCGCTTCGAATTGCCCAGGACGATACCGCATATGATCTTGCGTTCCTGGACATTCAGATGCCAGGCGTGGATGGCATCACATTGGCAAAGGAGCTGCGGCAGCGCAATCCCAAGCTGGCGCTGTTCTTTGTTACCAATTATGACTGCTACCAGGATGATGCTATGGACCTCCGGGCGTTTCGCTTCTTCGAAAAGCCCTTTAGCGCCAATCGGCTGTATGCCGGCCTTGACAAAGCCATGGAGTATATTGACGGAGCCTATTTGGACCTTTTCCTTTCCGAAAATGGGGCTATGCAGCGGGTGATTGCGGACGATATTCTCTATGTGACTCGAGACGGCAGACGAGCGAGTGTCATCACGTTGGGGAAAGTGTATTCCACCGCTGACAAATATGATAATCTCTGTGAGAAGCTGCCGCAGCTATTCTTCTACCCTGTCCATAAATCTTTTTTCGTCAATCTCCACTATGTAGACCGCTACACCTACACAGAACTGCTTCTTTCTGATGGAACCAAAATTCCTATTGCGCCCAGGAGACAATCCGCCTTTCATAAATTCTGGTTTGAATACTTGCGGAGGAAATGATATGCTGAATCCTTTGTTTTCCTTGTGCGTGTACTTAATTGAGATGGTGATATCTTATATCTTCTTCGCATCGTTGAGCAGACCCAAAAGGAATTCGCTAAGAATTATCTTAGTTGGAAGTCTACTTTTTTCCTGTGCTTCTGGCGTAAACATCATTTTTCGGAACAATGGATTAATTAACGGATTAACTACGTTACTAATCAATGTTGTTTTTTCCCGTTCATGTTTCGATTGCCCTCTACAGAAAAGCTTTTTTTATACTGCTATACTTGCAGTTCTAAATGCAGCATTAGAAGTAGCTATAATTTCCGCAAGCTCTTATATAGTTGGTGACAGCTTTTCTGGGTATAACAGCAACTTCCTACTGCTTATTTTTCAAACGATTACCATTAAAACACTCTATTTTCTTATTATAATTGTCTTAATCAAAACAATTCATCCAGGGGATACCTCAAACGCAATCCCACTGGAATTTTTAGTATTCCCTGCTTTAACTACGGTATGTCAGTTTATATCCTGGTATATTTGTGCACGCTTGGACACCCGCTATGAAGTTCAATTTCTACTTTCTATTTCCAGCTGCTGTCTTTTTTCTGCAACCGTTCTCCTTTTCTTTACCTATTCTCACCAAGTAAAAAAGGAACGTCAGACAATGCAAATCCAGAGCGAACTGAATAGGCTTCAAACGGAGCAGTCATACTATCAAATTCTGGATCAGCAAAATCAGCAGTTAATGATTTATGCCCACGACGCAAAGAAGCATCTTGCAGCTATTCAGGCCCTGAATGACGATCCGGCAATTGGCAGCTATGTAACAAAACTGTCTGAACAGCTAAAGGACTACTCCAAAAGCCACAGCAGCGGAAATAAACTTTTGGATGTTATGCTGCACAAGTATGATATTGACTGTAAGATGCGGGGGATCACCTTTGAGTACGACGTCAAGGTTTGCAATCTTTCCCAATTGGAAGACCTTGACCTGGTTGCGATCCTTGGCAACCTGCTGGACAATGCCGTCACCGCTTCGGAGCAGTCCATTGAAAAATATATTTCCCTGACCACTGTATACCGCAACCGTTACAGCGTCATCATCGTCAGCAACAGCTGTGATACGCCCCCAAAACAATCTGGCCACCACCTGATTTCCACAAAATCCGGAGCCGGTTTCCACGGCTTTGGCATGAAAAGCGTTGCTAAGGCCATTAAGAAATATGACGGAGACTATGAATGGGATTACGATTCGGATAAGCACTTATTCACGTTCACTGTGATGGTTTCTGATGCGCCCTAGTTTTATGTAAAACAGAAAGCGCTTGTAGCCCTCAGAATAACACTGTTCCCCATGAAACTCCATGGAAATATAGTTTTTTCTTGTGGAATGAAATAGAGTTCTAAGCTGAATGTGACAAAACGATACAGTGTAGGGAACTGTCTTTGCTATTGACACCCGCTCCCAATATGCTATAATACAACCAAGCAAAAATGCAGACGCCGATCAAGCCGCAGCTTGACAAGCGTCTGCATTTTCCGTTTTCAGAAGGAGGCCTTGCCGCAAGTACAAATCATCCACCCACATACAACCGCACCTTAAAAATTTCATATTGAACCGGAGGGAACAACCAGCTTGGGCCGCAAAAAGAAGCTCATCATCAATTCCGGTATTCCGCAGCACGAGATTGAACACATCGCCCGGTGCATCCTCCCCGACATCCTCGCCTACTACGAAAGCGCAGAAGGCCAGCGGGAGTTCCGGGAATGGCAAGCTCAGCGTGAAGCAGAACAGACGGAAAGAAAGGGAGGGAAAAAGTAAGCAAGTGACCAAACAGGGTGCTGTCAATTTGACGGCACCTTTTCTCGTGTGACAGGCACCTCCACTCACGCATTTAGGGGGTAAAAGAGCGGCTGATTGCAATGATTTTTTGTTGCCTTTTCGGCTTAGGGAATACAATGACCTTCAGATGCTCAAAAATGTCTTTCTAAATGCGTGAATTTCCAAAATCCGATCTGGTTTCAATTGCACACCAGCCGTCTGAATCTGCTTCTTTTTTCTCGGCCCTCCCGGCTTGGATTCCGGTTGCTTGGCAACACCGTTTCGGAAATGTGCTTCTTCAAATTCACTCAAGAAAACAAATAATCCGAACCCATCTCCTACTGAGAACAGGTTCGGATTATTCTTCTTTGGTACGCCAGAAGGGACTCGAACCCCCGACCTACTGATTCGTAGTCAGTCACTCTATCCAACTGAGCTACTGGCGCATACGCACTTCTCTCAAATGCCTGAATATAGTACCACATCTCTTAAAAAAATGCAAGTGCTTTTTTCGCTTTTTCCAACTTTTTTATCTTCCCCTCCGCGCCGCCTTGACAGCCCCGGTGTTTCTGGTGTAAAATGTCCACCATAAGGAGACGCTGGATATGGATAATCTGGATTTGAATATGCTCCCCGAGCTGCTGCTTCCGTGGTATCGGGAAAACCACCGCTGCCTGCCATGGCGGGAAACGAAAGAGCCTTACCATATCTGGCTGTCGGAAATCATGCTCCAGCAGACACGGGTGGAGGCTGTCAAGGGCTACTACGCCCGCTTCCTCGCCGCTTTGCCCACCGTGGAGGCTCTGGCAAACTGTGATGACGACGCTCTGCACAAGCTGTGGGAGGGACTTGGCTACTACAGCCGGGTGCGGAATCTGAAAAAGGCCGCGCAAGTCATTCAGGAACGCTATAACGGCCAATTTCCCGGGGAATACGATGCGGTTCTGGCGCTGCCCGGTATCGGCGAGTATACTGCGGGCGCTGTCTGCTCCATCGCCTTTGACCTCCCCGTCCCGGCTGTGGACGGCAATGTGCTGCGGGTCTTCTCCCGGCTGACGGACGACCCC
>ERZ773148.2380-NODE-2380-length-14315-cov-7.481907_pt1 | contig 14315 bp, 13 predicted proteins | sample MGYA00580846_ERZ773148 | MGnify/ENA primary metagenome ERZ773148 (study PRJEB29015, sample SAMEA2737879) | human gut metagenome | biome: human gut; feature: human-associated habitat; material: faeces | place: China | collected 2012 ... | reverse complement strand
TATCTTTGTGCGAGCGTCAAAATAGACCACTCGTTCCTTACTACCTTTACCGAAAACAATACATTCTCTTTCATTGAAATCAATATCATTCCGGTTAAGTAGTACCATTTCGCCAACACGCATACCCGTTGAAGCAAGCATATCAATAATCGCCAAGTCTCGAAGTTCTGTGCAGTTATCCCTCATCAGTTCTAACGCTTCATCGGAGTATGTCTCCTTGATATTAGTGCCGGTTTTTACTCTGTGTATGCGTCTTACCGGACTTTTCAGTATATAATCCTCGTCCTCTAACCAAGAGAAGAAGCTGGAGAGAATACGGCGAATATTGTCTATCGTAACCTTGCTTGATTTCTTCTTTTCCTGATATTCCGTCAAGTATCCTCTGATGTCGTCTGTAACTATGTGTTTAACATCTTTTTGAAGTTCACAAAGCATAGCTTCGATAGTCGCCTTGTAGTATTTAAGAGATTTCTCGGAGCAGCCCTCAATTCGCTTCGCCGATAGGAACAGTTCTACATAGTTCTGCTCCGAGTGTTTCGCTTTGCTTCGATTTTCCGTTACCTCATAATTTGCAAGGGTGTATTTCAACACCTCTTGCAGTTTTTCATTTTGTGCATTATTCAGGTAAGGTAACATTCCCTGAATAACATCTTTGATTAAATCCTGTTTCACAGTCAATTCTCCTTTTTATTCTTAGAGAACGACAAGCAACGGTGTTCTTTATAGAAATCTGCCGTTGTCAGATTTTATTCTATTATTTTAAACATTTTCTGATGTGTTTTAAAAAACGAGTTTTGTATTCATCTATAACTCCATCAGCAAAGCTGTTTTTAATATATAAATCCAAATCACGCCAGTTTTCACTGGGCTTTTCATCACACACTTGTTTTTGAATATTTAGAAAAACTTGTTCAATTTTATTATCGTTTTTTTCTAATTTCATTGCAAAATAAATAGTGTTATAGTAATGCGGCAACCACCCTGATTCATTTGCCAATTTTATAAATCGCTTCAAATTTTTTTCATCTAACAAAAAATCTAATGTTATGTATCTAAAAACATAATGAATATTATTATCTATTTTTTCTTCAATAGTATTAATAGCATGATTATAATTACTTAAATCTTCATATACTTGTTGGGATAAATTAATGCCTATTGTTTTTATTGAACTTTCAAGTAAATATGCATCCACATAAGCTTCACCAACAATTAATTGTTTTTGTAAATTATTTAATTCTATTGCTGGTACATTATCAAATTCACCTTTTGATATTGCACCCCTAATAATTATTCCATTTGAAGAAAATTCCGTTTTACATATTTTCTCTACCACTTTCATTAGTTCAATCAAGGAAACACCTTCTGTATTATCTGTGTACAGAATGACAGAGTCGCTAACTATATATCCGTTAATATTATTAACGCCTTGAAAAGCACTATATATTACCGACGAAAACTGCATAATATATTGTTTTGCTTCATTCTGAGTGATATTACCTAATTTATTTTTGAATCCTAAAATATCTAAAAAAGCAACATATTTATTCATAATTGCCTCCCTGTTCATAATATAAACAATAATTTAGCGGCTTAAAGGTCGATGTCTGAGACATCAAGCTCGCTGGACATGAGCTTAGGTAGCAATGCATCTCTAAGTTGTGATAAACGGTCATTCTCTTCTTGGTTAGATATAACAGTACTTGTCATTGGAATGACCAGTTCATTAAATTTACTGAGGGTATCTTCATCGGGCAGAGGAAGTTCCATAGCTTTGACTCTATCCCTTGGAAGTTCCGTTTGTCCAGTGCTTCCTGTGTGTTGAGCTTCAATTTCACTTTCATGAGAAAGGCCCCAAAAGCCGATATAGCTTTGTAATATTGGATCTTTTGGACGAACAATAGTCACATGGGAATCTACAGTCATGTTATTTGCTTCAAACCAAACTTGAGCAACACGCCCCAACGTTCCAGTGCCTGTAGAATTAATGAGTAGATCACCCTTTGAAATCCATTTCTCATTGATTTTCTTCGGAAGATGTCGTCGAGAGAGAGAAATATCAATGGTGTGATCACGAATGCACTTTTGGTTAAGAACTATTTGATCACTGCTATCATCATATTTAGGCGCGATACCTCTGGTAACCAAGCTGGAGATTGCATCAATTGTTGTAATCTTCCAGTTTTCGGGGAGAATTCCATCCGAAAGAGCATAATCGCAAAACCAGTCTTTATAAATTGCTAATGCTTGCTCAAGTAAATTATTGTTTATGGCATTATTGAGTTCAATTTTCTCTCTGATGGTTTCCAATAAATCAACAATTTTCCTCTGTTCGGTTACATCGGGAATATCAATCTCAAGTGTTTGAAAAGTCGTTGATGCACGAGCTAAAGCGGGAACTCCAACCTGAGAAGCGTTGGAAAGCAATTTATGCTGCCCTGCGTTGGTATGAAAATAATATACCAAATATTCAGGTAAGATTTTCTCATTACATTTGACTCTAAACTGGCTCTGAGAAATAACATAGCGACTATGTTTTGAATTTTCAGGTATAAAAACTATTTGTCCAAGAGTTCCCCTATGAGTGATAACAATATCCCCCCTATAAGCATTCGCTTTTCCAAGAGAGTCTGCCTTTTCAGGCGTTACATATCTAAATGAATTATCATTCAAAGCAAATCCTGTCAGGTTACTCCCGTTGAGCACAGGAATACCACTGTCCACAAAACACTCTACTTTAATATTTGAACCAAAGGGACCCATTGAAATCTCATTTATCAAGTCTTTGATTTTATAGGTCTTATATTTCATACCCAATCGCCCCCAGTTTCTTACGGATTTCGTCCTCTAATTCGTGGGACTTTGCAAACATCTCCGAAAGCTCGGAAGTAAGGCGTGCCATTTTTTCTTCAAACGGTTCGCCGTCGTCCTCGACTTCTTCAATACCAACATATCTGCCCGGTGTCAAAATAAAATCCTGCTTTTCAATTTCCTGAAGATCGGCAACCGCACAGAAACCTTTGACATCTTCAAGCGTACCTTCTTGGAATGCCGTAAATGTATCTGCAAGCTTTTGAATATCTTCATCGCTAAAGTCTCTATGTTTTTTGTCAACCATATGTCCCATCTTGCGGGCGTCGATAAACAGAGTTTTGCCCTTTTGCTTTTTGTTCTTGGTAATAAACCAAAGCGTAACAGGAATTGTAACGCTGTAAAAAAGCTGAGTCGGCAGAGCGACGATACCTTCCACAAGGTCAGCCTGAATAATGTTCTTTCTGATTTCTCCCTCTCCGCTGGACTGAGAGGACAACGCACCGTTAGCAAGTACAAGACCGATTTTTCCATTCGGTGCAAGGTGGTGTATCATATGCTGAATCCACGCATAGTTGGCATTTCCGGCAGGCGGTGTTCCGTATTTCCAACGGACATCACCCTGCAACTTGTCAGCACCCCAGTTTTTTAGATTAAATGGCGGATTTGCCATAATAAAATCTGCTTTCAGTGTTTTATGTAAGTCATTGAAGAATGTATCTGCTTGATATGCACCGAAGTCTGCGTCAATGCCACGAATAGCCATATTCATTTTAGCCATTTTCCAAGTGTCGGCATTGGACTCCTGACCGTAAACGGCGATTTCGCCACGCTTGCCGCTGTGTGCCTGAATGAACTTTGCACTCTGTACGAACATACCGCCCGAACCGCAGCAAGGGTCATATACACGGCAATTCTTGAACGGCTTTAAGATAGCAACAATTGTTTTAACAATACTTGCAGGAGTATAGAACTCGCCACCCTTAACACCTTCGTATGCGGCGAACTGCTGAATACAATACTCATAAGTTCTGCCGAGCAGGTCTTTGCTTTCCTCGGTGTCGCCCATATCCATATTAGTGAACAGGTCAACGACATCACCCAAAACACGCTTGTCCAAATCAGGACTTGCGTAGTTCTTAGGCAATACATTTTTAAGAGTTGTATTTTCTTTTTCGATGGCTCTCATTGCATCATCAATAACTGTTCCTATTTCAGGTGTGTGAGCAGCAGAAGCAATTTTGCTCCAACGGGCATTTTCGGGAACAAAGAAAATATTTTCCATAGTATATGCATCCCTATCATCTTCAAACCCGTCACCCTCAGCTACGAGTTCCTGATAGCGTTTTTCAAATGCACTTGATATATAACGCAGAAAAATAAGACCTACGATAACCTTTCTGTATTCTGCCGCAGGAATGTGTCCCCAAAGCACACAAGCCGCATCCCATATTTGTTTTTCAAAGCCAAGATTTGCATTATTTTTTTGAGCCATTTCTATTTTCCTTTCCTCTCAATGATTTGTATTCGATTATTATTTATGTATAAAGTTACAATTATAAGTTTAATTATATCACATCACCATGTCGAATTCAATAAAATTATTTATAATACCTGCTTTTTTAATCACTTTTTTGTGTATTTTGTTATACGAAATCTATAAAATATTAGCACTTGAATAAACAAAAAGCTGAGGAGCAAATATCCTCAGCCTTTATACTTATCTTTAAATTTCAATTTCACTGCCATCTTCAAAACGAATTGAATATTTGGCTGCATACCATTCTACATTATCATTTTCAAATTCAAGCTTTAAGTCATCTGCAACCGAGAGCGGATTTATATTATCGTCAATATATTTTGGTTTGCCGTAACGAATTCCATCCAAACATTCAAGACCTTTATCATCATGTAATTCATGTTTAGCAACACTATGAACATTCTGTCTAGCAACGAGATAAATCTTTTTCATAATATAACCTCCGATATATAATTTACTAATTTTTGACAAGTTGCTTTCAGGGCTATTTTTTCAAAAGCTAACTTAATCAAAGGGAATCTGCAAAAATGCAATCGATTTCTCTGACATTTTTACCTATCAATAATATTATACTAAACATTTCATTCATTAGTCCAACCCTTAAACAAAAAAATATTGATTTTTTAGCATGCTCAAAGGTTTATGCATTGGCAGTTTTTGGATATTGCAGTAATGTTATACAGTTCGTTTTTGAAATTTGCGAGTAAAAAATCTTTGTGCTACGGTGTAATAAAATTCAAAAATATATTATCTTGTTTCCTTGAAAATCGGCAGGCAAACTAAAATGACAGTAAGTTTGACTGCATTTTATCTTGTTTTAACTTAATTCAAAATTAATCAACTGAATTTTTGAAATCTTGAAAACCCAGTATTTAAGCCGTTTTTAAGGCATTTTAAGTAATTTTGACAAAAAATAAAAGGTGGTTAAAAAACCACCTTTACTGGTGCACTTGCCAAATATGCAGGTCTTGCCTGGAAACAACACCGGTCCGGTGGCTTTGAGACCGAAGTTACAAGGCTCATTCCATCCGGCAATTGATTTTCAAAGTATTATCTGTGTGAAGCTGCATTTTCTCTTGTAAGATGCGACAAGGAATACAGCGACTTCTACCACCTCAAATACAAAGAGGTAAACAGATGCCAACACAAACGTGCTCTCGCTTTAACTGCCCATAAATTTGTGCGTTTAGTCTTTCGTCTGCTGAAAGACAACCGCTTATACTGTCCAGCAAAGTAGATTCGGTCTGCTTGCCGACGAGCTACGCCCTGCTCATTTTTTAAAAATTTGGTCGACAGGGTTTAGGTGGGTGTTTTTTGCATTTATGAGATATATGCAAAAATATATGCCTTTTTAATCTTTTATCTTTTGACATATCACCGCTGGACTGACATTTTGATATTTTGATAATATTTTATTTTTGCCCGATGTTCCCATATGTCAACTATATTATACCAAAAACCACTGTCCCATTATCTACCCTGTGGTTGATGAATTTTGTTTTTTGTAGCTAAATTAAAATAACAGGGCGGTTTCATTGAACATTTCCGCCTTTTTGGGCTATAATTTTCAATGAAAGTATTGATGACAAACAGCGTTATATAAATTATTCTGTATTTCAAAATTGTTTGTTTTAACAAACACAACATCTGATTGATTATACAATAAATAGCTCTATTACATTTTCAGTTCGATTTTGCATCTAAAACCGTGATTTCCGTTTTTATCCTTGAATAATTGCATTTATAGTGGTATAATACACTTATAAAAACATATATTGCGTAATTAGCAGGAGTAATTCACATGAAAATTTTAAAAATAGCAGCCAAAGATCTTCCTTTATTTAACGGAATATGCGAAATTGATTTTTTACCTCAACAAAGAGTTAATAGTGAAAATGCAGAAAACATGAGCGAACTATTTTCTACACCATCTAACACTTTTTATAAAAATAATGTTATTTCATTTACCGGAATCAATGCTTCCGGTAAAACTTCTGTGCTAAAATTAATAACTTTTGTTTTTGGTATGTTAAACAATACCCCGATAAACAGTATTACATGTTCAGAAGTTTTAGATGGTATAGCCGATAATAATACAGTTTCTTTCGATACTTTCTTTTTCTCTGAAACTCAAAACAACAAATCGATAAATCTTCTAAATACTGTTATTGCCAAGGAAGATAATAAGTTAAAAATTGTTTCCGAAACACTGAAATCAAAGGATGTATCCAAAATTAGGACAAAAAAAGCCTTATATGATTTCTCAGATATAGAAACTAATTTTACTCGCGATGTTAATTCTGAATTTCTTTTAGATGATGTTAGTATTATGGTTGCCTTCAATAAAAGAAACAAAGAATCTATTAATTATACAGATATGCTCCGTTATACTAACATTAATGAATTAGATATATCTGAAGACTGTCCTGTTGAATTAATTTCTTTTTTTGATCCGAGCATAGAATATTTAAAAATAAATAAAGAAAAAAATAAATCAAATATTCATTTAAAGTTTAAGTCAAAAAACGAGATGATTTTGAATCAATTTTCTGAATTAAATCGTTATCTCTCTTCCGGTACGATAAAGGGCATCAATACATTTTTATACGCTATTCGCATATTTAATAACGGAGGATATCTAATAATAGACGAATTAGAAAACCACTTTAACAGAGAAATCGTATCAACTTTAATTCGTTTTTATATGGATAAAAAGGTTAACAAAAAAGGCGCTACCCTTATTTTTTCAACCCACTATTCTGAATTGCTTGACGAATTTGAGCGCAACGACAATATATATATTGTCAGAAATCGTCAAGGAATAACTATAGAAAACTTATCGAAAATTTTAAAAAGAAATGATATAAAAAAGAGTGAAGCATATCAAAGCGGTCTTTTGGGAGGTACACTTCCCATGTACGATGCATATATGGATTTGAAAAATGCTATTATCAGCGATAGCATTTAGGAGGAAACGATGGATTTTTCTAAATATATAGCATGTATATGTGAAGGCACTGCAGAACAAGTTATTATCAACATTTTGCTGGATAACAATAAACTTATTTTTGACAGAAAAGATTTACTCGAAGAAGATGTACTTAGAAGTCGTAGTGGTCAAAAATTTGAACAGCAATATCTGAGAAAAGGTTTTGATGACAAAATAACGGTATTAAGGATCCTGGATTCACGAAACGAAAACTTCAAAATCAGCAGAGCCTACCAACATAAGATTGATGTAATAAATATAATTACTGCGCCTGAAATTGAAATGTTAATTATCTGTAACGAAAACAAATATGAGGATTACAAAAAATCTAAAAAGAAACCAAGTAGCTATTGTAAAGAAGATTTATCTTATAAAAATGTGAAAAGTAAAACTTTTATAACGGAATATTTTGAAGATGTTGACTCTTTAATTAATGCAATTAAAGAATATAAACGAGTATCAAATATTCCTAATCATGAATCCTCCCTTTTTGATTTATTAAAAAAAGAATAAACAGAAAAAATAAAGCTGAGGATATGAAAATTGTCCTCAGCTTTTGGTTGTTTTAGGGGTTATTTTTCGATGATTTTTGGGGTTGATTTTGAATATTATGCATTGGCAGTTTTTTGACTGATGAAATCTTGTAAGGGTTTTCTAAAAATTTTTCTAAAAAACTTTCTGAATTTTAGAAAATAAAGAACAATATATTAAATATTGTTTAATGCTGCAAAATCCTGAGATTGCTGGTAGTTACTGCATTTTTTGGACTTTGTGGCATTATGTGATACAAGATAATACCACTTCTGAGCCGCTCATAACCACTCTCCTTTTGTTAAATACTGACTTCTCTCTGCACCTACGGATATGAACTGTATTTCATGCTGCAGAAGATCCTCTAACGTCTCTACATACGTTTTGGCTGCATCCGGCAGTTCATCATAGGTTACGCAACCGCTGATGTCTGTCTGCCAGCCGGGAAGCATTCTCACAATTGGTACATATTCTTCTAGATCCTCTATCGGATCAAAATCCGTCACTTCCTGATTTCCCTTTTTGTAACCTACAATCACAGGGATTTCTTTCATCATACTGAGCACATCAAGCTTAGTTAATGCAATCTTGTCCGCGTTCTGACACTTTAATCCATATCGGCTTGCAACTGCATCAAACGGTCCTACACGGCGCGGACGTCCTGTGGCAGCACCATATTCTCCGCCAAACTTGCGCAAAAGTTCCATCCAGGATTCTGGCATGGCTTTTTCTGCTGTAAATGGCCCTGCACCTACACAGGTTGAATAAGCTTTCAGTACACCAACGACATGGTCCAGTTGCTTTCCCGGTATCCCCGCCCCTATCGGACCGTAGGCAGAAATCGTTGAAGAACTTGACGTATATGGAAAAATGCCATAATCAATATCCCGCATAGCTCCAAGCTGTGCCTCTAAAACAACACGTTTTCCTTCCTTTAATGCTTCCTCGAGATAAGCACCTGTGTCTACTATATATGGCCATAACTCTGCTGCCTGAGCTTCACACCAGGAAAGCAGTGCCGGATAGGACATCGGTTCCTGATAATAGCATCCTGCAAGCTCCAGATTCTTTGCCTCGAGCATCATTTTCAAACGATTCTGTACGGATTCCTCTTTTAGATGAAGCAGATCCCCAAGACGCAGTGTCTTCTTTCTGTATTTGTCACTGTATGCATAGGCAATGCCTCTTTTTGTGGAACCAAACGCTGCTCCTGTTTTTGCAAGACGTGTTTCTTCGAGTTCATCCTGAATTTTGTGCCAAGGCATAGAGATTGTTGCCCGTTTGGAAAGTTTTAAGTTGTTTGGTGTGACCACAACACCTTTTTCCCTGATCTGTGCAATTTCGTTTGTCAGATGTTTCAGGTCTACCACCATACCATCGCCGAGTACGCATATTACATTCTCATGCAGAATACCGGATGGCAGCAGATTTAAGACAAATTTCTGCTGTTTGGCAACCACTGTATGACCAGCGTTATTGCCGCCCTGATAGCGGACAACAACATCTGCATTCTCCGCAAGCAGATCGATCACACGACCTTTTCCTTCGTCTCCCCAGTTAATTCCTGTTACAGCTGTAAGCATATTTTATTCTCCTTCTATTGACACTGTCTTTGAACATAAACCCATGCATAATCTGTTATGAGCAATACCGGAATGTCCGGTCGGTAAGTATTCTCGCAAAAATAAGTCCAAGCGGTAACGATACAATAATCATGATCGCTGCTGCAAGCCACAAAACTGCCTCTGTTAGTGACATAATTCCAAAATTATAAATCGCACGATACAAATATAATCCTGGCACCATAATTACAATGGATGGCACTGTCAGTGAAATTCTCGGATATCCATGATTTCTCTTTATGATGGATGCAAGCAGACCTGCAGTCAGTGCTCCTATGAAAGCTGCTGCCGCAGATGGCATCCCTGCATAATCGACCAGTTCCAGCCGCAATGTATTTGCAACGGCACCGATACATGCCGCCGTTGCTGCTATACAGACTGAACTGTTAAACATAATCGAGAATCCAAATACTCCGCAAAAACTTGCGATCAGACGTAAAACCAGATGCATCATACTTCCTAGATGCAAAGCTACAAAATCCTGTGGCTGAAGCTTTAACAAAAGTGCCATGATCCATGCAAACACCGTTGCACCCAGAACAATAATAATGGAATAGGTAAGCCGCTCCAGACCAGATCGCAAATCCAGCTTTGCCAAGTCAATTCCACTTGTGATAAACGGAAATCCCGGAATAATAAACAACATGGAACAGATATATCCGGCCTCATGCACTGCGGAAACGTGTAACAACAGCTCTGCCATATGCAGACAGACAGCATACGTCAGACATGCAGCTGAAATAGATACCGCAATGTTTAAAAACAATGTGTAATGATGTTTGATCAGCTTCATCCGGATAAGGTTACCAACACCAGCGGCAATAAATGCAAATATCATCTCCACCGGGCCACCACCCAGCAGAAATGTAAATCCACAACATGCAAGTGCCGCTGCCAATCCGAGTTTTACCGGAGAATAGAGTTCATGGATCTGCTCGATTTCATCCAGCCGCTTATGGATTTCTTCTCCGGTCAAATGCGCTTCCTGAGATGGAAAACTATTTACAAACTGTTCCATCCGATAAAGCTTGGAAGTATTTACTCCGGTATTTGCAATACTAAGAGACTGTGAAACACACTCTTTTCCATCAAAACAATTAAACTCTATGGACATCAGTCCCACATCCACTGTACAGGTTACTCCAAGTTCCTTGGAAAGCCTGTTCATAGAAGTCCGCACACGCCATGCTCCGGTTCCACAGGAAAGCATAATCAGACCAACCCGGCCGACAACCGATGCTTTTTCAATCAGTCCTGCCTGCTGAATCAGCACTTCACCGTCATTCTCTGTATAATCGTGCCACGGAATCTCCATATGATTTTTTTCCATGATTTCTATATAATCATTTTTCGCCATAAATGATCTCCTCCGCTTTTGCAACATGACGTTCGAGATTTTTCAGGAAGATAGAATTCGGAAGGAAAATTCCAATTTCATCATATCGGTTGTTATTCTCCACCAGCGAATCCTGTCCATAAAATACGTAAGCCATTGGAAGATTCTTTTCCAGCTCAATCATAAGATCCCACACGGCAGAATATACTTCTGCCTCTGTCTCCTTCTCCTTTACGGTATCCGGCAGTTCACGAATGAGCAGCACACCCATATTTTTTTCAAGAATCTTTTGTTTCACATCCATGTAATCCGACTGATATTCATGGCTGTAACGGTATGCCTGTGCAAAATATATATTTTTCTGATTGCCGAGATCTTTGTATACCTCATGAAAATGCCGGTATTCTTTTTCATGAGCTGTGCCTTTGTATGCAGGAAGTAATTGCCCATTTTCATCCGTCATAATGACCGGATTTTGCTTTCCGTCTGCATCAAAACGATAGGGAATCAGAAATGAATTTCTCAACAGGTCAAACAATGTATTCTGACATATGCCCATAAGGAAGGCCGACAGGTCCCGGTTCGTATACGCATTGAACAAAGCCAGTGAAAATTCTGCCGGAGAAATTTCGGCATCCGAATCATCATTGCAAAATAAACAGTTACAAAATGTTTCCTGTAACTTTTCACATGCCCAATGATCATTTAATATTTTCTGAAACAAAACCTCTGCCTTTTCCTCTCGTGGAAAAATCGTCTGTTCCTTCATGCTTCATGCGCTTCCTTTCTTGCTTTTTTCATCTTCTTTGATTATACTCTTGCATTATGGATAAGTAAAAACTATAATTGATATGTTATAAATAACATTTTGATATGTCAGAGGGGGTTCTATCGATGAATGTAAATTTTGAATACTATCGAATTTTTTATTATGTTGCAAAATACCACAACTTTACCAAAGCCGCACATACACTCGGCAGCAGTCAGCCAAATGTGACAAGGGCCATGAACTGTCTGGAGCAGCAGATTAATACAACTTTGTTTGTACGTACCAACCGGGGCATTCAGCTTACCCCGGAAGGGGAAAAACTTTATACCCATATTTCCGCTGCAATGTCACAGATTTTTGCCGCAGAAGAGGAGTTATCGGATAGTACGGGGCTGTCACATGGAAGCATTGCGATCGGTGTCAGCGAGACCGCATTAAATATTTTTCTTTTTAATAAACTTAAAGCATTTCATATGACCTATCCCGGCATCCGCCTGAAACTGTACAATTACTCCACCCCACAGGCCATTGATGCCGTAAAAAGTGGAAAAATCGACTTTGCTATTGTTTCAACTCCAGCTTCCGTGGAATCACCACTCAGACAGATTATGCTGCAGCCTTTTCAGGAAATCCTTGTCGGTGGTACAACTTTTACCGCACTCGGCTGCCAGGAATTATCTCTCGCAGAATTAAAAAACTATCCGCTGATTTCGCTTGGACGTGAAACAACGACGTTTCAGTTTTATCATGCACTCTTTCTCTCTCACGGACTCGAACTTGCCCCTGATATCGAAACCGCCACGACCGATCAGATTCTCCCTCTTGTCAAATGTGAGCTGGGCCTGGCTTTTCTTCCAGAAGCAATGGCACATGATTCTATTCAAAAAAGAGAAATTGTCCAGATATCACTAAAAGAAAACATTCCGGAAAGAAATATATGCATGCTATACGATTGCCAACATCCGCTGAACTCAGCCGCCCGACAATTCCGGAAAATGATTCTGGAAAATCATTTGTCATAGTTTATAGCTATGAACAAGCAATGTTTTTAAGTATTATACAATCTCCTCAATTGTAATCCAAGATTCCATACCCGCTATCTTGGATAAGTGTAAAAGTTAATAGTTATCAGTGTAAAAGAAAGGTATGGATTTTCTTTTACAAATGAATTGAGACTGACTGGATAGTTGGTCTCTTTTCTGTTATGCTTTGATTTCTGGCGGCTGGAAAGGAGTCACCATGTCAAAGTTTTTATCTTATGAAGATCGAATGATTATTGCTCAACGCCTTCAGGAGAATGCATCCTTTGGGGCAATTGGCAAAGAGTTAGGAAAGGACCGTACAACCATTGCCAAGGAGATTAAAAAGTATTCCTATGATAAGAAAAGCGGTCGTCCTGGATATCCGTATAATCCTTGTAAATTCCGTGCTACATGCAAAGCAAAAAGGATTTGCGGAACAAGCTGTACACACCAATCTGCTTACAAATGCAGCCTGTGCTCTGAATGCACCTTACATTGTTCTGATTTTGTAGAAGATGTCTGTTCTGTCAAAAATAAGCCACCTTATGTTTGTAATGGCTGCAGTCAGCTGCCGAAATGCACGTTATTAAAACGTATTTATGATCCGGCAGATGCACATGAGAGTGCACATCATGCTGTTTCGGAAGCCAGAACCGGTATCATGTCCAACGAAGATGATATTGTAAGAATTAACGGGATCATCAGTCCTTTAGTTAAAAACGGGCAGTCGCTTCATCAAATCTATCTTGCTCATGTAGATGAACTGATGTGCAGTGAAAAGACATTGTATAACTACGTGGATGCCCAGCTCTTTGATATCAGGAACATTGATCTGCCCCGTAAAGTGAAATACCGTCCCCGTTATAAGAAGCCTGAATTTAAAGTTGACCGGGGCTGCCGTATTGAACGAAGCTACGCTGACTTTCAAAAATATCTGGGAGCAAACCCGGAAACGACCATTGTACAAATGGATAGCGTGATTGGTCGTGTGGGAGGAAAATGTCTTCTTACCATACATTTTGTAGAAAGCAGTCTCATGCTGGCTTTTTTGCGGGATGCAAATACATCAGCTTCCTCCGGACTGCACCATCATGTATTTTTCATCCGATTGATTTTCAGAGTATTTTTCAATGCTTCTGACTGCACATTTCACAACTTCCTCAAATTTTTCATCTGAAAATGGTTTCACCAAATAATGAAATGCTGCAACATCAAATGCCTGAAAAACATACTCCTCCACAGCAGTTACAAATATCAATACCATTTTTTCATTTTTCTGACGCAGAATCCTTGCCGTTTCCATTCCATCCATTTGTTGATGTTAAAGCAATATAACCTGTTTCTGGAATCATTCCAGTTTGCCTGCAAGAATTACAAGGGCAACACGAATGAAGCTGATATTGCAAAAGTAATGGGGTTTGAATCGAATGATGAATATAACGAGATTATGTTTCTCCGGGAGATCACCCATACCGTTAATGCCTTTAATGATATGGCAGATATTGTAAGGCTCTATTCCAAGAAACCGGAAATGGCAGAACAAAGGCTTGAAAATCTTTTATCAGAAGTTTTGTATGAGGATTCCGATTCGGTATAGAACGACAACCGGAGTTATGATATAATGAGCACGAGCGAGTCAGGCTGTTTACAGATTTGACGAGCGGCGAATTGGCTTATGGACTTGTCCATAAGATG
>ERZ773148.2379-NODE-2379-length-14316-cov-18.688311_pt1 | contig 14316 bp, 10 predicted proteins | sample MGYA00580846_ERZ773148 | MGnify/ENA primary metagenome ERZ773148 (study PRJEB29015, sample SAMEA2737879) | human gut metagenome | biome: human gut; feature: human-associated habitat; material: faeces | place: China | collected 2012 ... | reverse complement strand
GCTTGCGAAACGAGAAAAAACTTCGCTTTTTACTTGCACATGAACTTAGAAAGCATTATCGTTACTCGTCTCGCTTTGACAGGGACGGGCACCCTCTCGCTAAACACGATACGTGCAACCCTACTGTAAGGCCATTTATAATGTAGCTACGATGTTGGGGTTGTCTAGAGAGACGCTGTTGTAACCCTCTATATAGAATTCATCGACGAGGTAGAGTCGCTCGCTAGCTCGTGTCATCGCTGTGTAGAGCCACTGGTAGGCGGCAGCTTTGGCTTCGAGGGTGAAGTTGCGCGGTATAGAGACATACACGTGAGGCCACTCCCCACCCTGCGCCTTGTGACAGGTCAAAGCGTATCCATAGACAGCTCGGAGCGCATTGAGATAGGGGTCTCTAAACATCTGCTCCTCATACTCCTGGCTTCGCTGCTTGATGTCCCGCTCCCGCATCCTAATGTGAAAGTCGATGAAGAGCCTTTTCTGTGCACTTTGGTCTAGATTGCTATAGCCTGAATAGAGTATATCCTCGATGAGTAGTAGCGAGAAGAGCTGTCGCGAAGCTATATCCATGACCTCTACGCGGAGGAAGGTGAGTCCAGCTCGCCGCTCTCTCTGCCCTAAGGCGACTACTCGCACGAGATCTCCGTTGCGCAGATTGGAGGGTAAGTTGTTTTGTGTGACGAGGAGTAGCTCGCCCTCCATCAATGTTGAAGCAGTAAAGCCTAGTGCTGGGCGAATCATCTTGGCATGCTGATTGCAGAGTCTATTGGTCGTGCAGAGGAGTGTCGCAGCTGTGTAGCCTGCCCTGCGCACGTCTGCTATGTAGCTATCCAAAAGAGTCTTACTATTATCGACGAGCTCTATGTCCTTATAGTTGCGTAGCGGTAGCTTACCCCACCTTACAGCTGGAGGATCCTCATAGAGCTTACGGACTCTATCAGCGGCTAGGATGATATCATTGTCCTTCGCTTGACGCACTATCTCTGTCAGCCTCACCTCCTCAGCTTCTATGCCAAAGTTTTCATAGAGATAGCTCTGCGAGAGTGCAGGCGAGTAGCTCTGACCTACAGGGGGAAGCTGACACTGATCGCCTACGAAGATAAACTTGCCCTGAGGATTGATATCAAGGAGGTCTTTAAGTAGCCTACCTGATCCAAAGATCGCTTGTCTAGGGTTCGGCTCCTTGAGGTCAGACACCATAGAGGCTTCGTCTACGATATAGAGCATAGAGGACTCCTCCGTCTTAGCGTCTTGCTTGCCAAACTGCAGTAGCAGCTGCCCCGTATTGTCTACATTGTCATTGGCCTCAATCTCTTTGAGCATCTTATTGATGTCTTTATTGAATCCAATAAACTTGTAGATGTAGTGGTGTATGGTCTGAGCAAATCTCGTTACATCGACCGTATTTGCAGTCTCTGGGTCTGGTGCCGATGTCGCTTTGCGATTGGCTCCCACCTTGTCACTCAGCACCTTGGCAGCTCGTCCCGTGGAGGCGAGCATCACAAAGCGTCTCTCACTTGCGAAGAGCCAGTCGACGAGCTCTCGTATGAGGGTAGTCTTGCCTGTACCGGCAAAGCCCGAGAGGATGAGTACTCTGCTAGACTCTTGCTCTACGAAGCTCTGGATCTGAGCCAAGGCTTTGCTCTGATCAGCAGTCAGGACTAAGTTGGTCTCGCTCATAGTCGTGATAATGGTCTGTGTGCATCAGGGTCTACCTATCTGTAAGGTCTTGCTTGTAGAGAGTTGCCACACAGATCTACTTTAGTACTCTCGAAATTCCTTGAACTCAAAGATAGACTCCTTCTTGCCGTCTGCTAGTTCGCTCGTCTTGCGCTGCGTGGTCGATGCAACACAGCGGACGCCTCGTGCGAGTAGCAGGGTGACAAGGCGAAAGGTGAAGGTCATCTCACCCATAAGGTGAATGGTCAAGTCACGATCGGGATAGCTACTGGTGATCTTCTCGGCATACTCCTCAGCGAGCCTGTGAATCTCCTCAGTAGTCGCTCCTGGATCTATCACAGGGAAGGGCATATCCACCACCTCTCCATACGCTCTTGCGGCATCAAGCTGAGCCTTGCTCCACTTGTCTGACGAGTGATTGGAGAGATTCAGGAAGAGCGGAGACTCTTTGACAACATTCGCTTCACACATCCCCGTATCAGGAGTTCCGGGAAAGACCTGATGAGCTTTATCTAAGCTGTCTTTGACTCCTATACGCATAGTCTTAACTTCCCGTCGATCTTTTTTCTCTCTAAATCCAGCATGGTTATAGTCATTGCGTAGATCAATTAGCGCAGAAAAGAGCTCAATCAACTTTTTCTTGTTAAGCTCATTGTCATTCAAAAGATCATCAAGTAGCTGTCTATTCTCTGGTTTGCATCTCTGCTTTTCTGGGGAGATATCATGATTTAGTATAGTAACAGCTGTAGTCACCAGCTCACGCAAATCTTTATCCTCAAGAGCTATACCATGCCTTTTAGAAAAGTAACTTATCAGTCCCTCCTCCAGAATCGTTGCAGATTGCTGATAGAGCTGCTTATCATAACACCACTGGGCTACATCTATGCAGGTATTAATCATACTTGAAGAGGGAGTTGACAGAGATCTCTTTATTTCTTCAAATATGGGTTCTAGTGGAGCTATGACAACGTTCTCAATCTGACCTGCCAATCGCTGAAGCTGTTTTTGAGTTTTCCCATTTATGATATCTAATCCTCGACAGAATATACGCTCTTGAGAAAAAGTCTTTAGATTCCCAATAAAGCTCCGCAAGCGTTTGACATCTTCCGTCCTTGTTTCTTCATTTACCGATAAAGCTCTAAGTTGCGTATCTGACAATTCATAGAACTTGTCTGGGAATCCATAATCTAATAGGTTAGAAGCTCCTTCTGTCCACTCCTGTAGCGTCACGAGTGGCATCAAGTCAACAAGGGGCTTGACGGATGCCTTTGCTTCATAGTTTCCGTATGAGATGTAAACGACCTTCGTCTGCTTTAAGAACTTCGCATAGTTACATAGTACGAGCAGTAGCATAGGGAGGTAGCGGAAGCTGTGAGTGATGTCGATGTATAGTTCATCGCCCTCCTGGAGCTTGTCGTATATAGTTTGAAAGACGCTCCATAGTCCCTGCTCATCACCATCCTCAGTGATGTCAACGGTCTCGATAGGACAAGGGAGCTTCATCTCGTCTAGTATGGGAGCCAATCCTCGGTAGTCTTTTTTCTCTCCACCCTTATAGACTGGATTTTCCTGCCAATTGGAAGTCCTAGCAGTAGGAGTGAGGAAAATGTAAGCAATGTCTTGTATCGTCCACGTTTCCTTTACATTGAGAAACTCCAGCGTCGCCTCCTGTATGAAGCATGTATCAGAGGAGATAAAGTCTCCCTGTGTATATTGGCACGAGCCATAATTACCCGTTCCTAGTATAGAGATGAATACTTTGCGGTGTGGCATTTGGTCTTACAGTTTTAGTGGTTGTGTTAGTTTAGGGCCGTCGATAATGTCTCGTATGCCTAAGATGCGCATACGCTTACTCATGTTTTCTTGTGTAGCCTTTGCGAAGCGCCACATCTGGTGTAGCGTAAAGATATAGGAGTTGACTCGCAGCCCGAAGTCCTTACTGATGGCTGCGAGCTTGTAGAGGTACTCGTCGACCACAGACTTGGGTTCCTTGCCGTAGCCTGTCATGGAGACCTTGCACTCGATGACGTAGAGGGCGTTGTCCTTGACGAAGACCACATCTAGCTCATTATCATTGGACGTAGAGGAGAGACGACAGATCTTGACCGACTTAGCTATATCCTCGTCTCTCAGCTTGAAGTCTCGCTTGATGCGTAGATAGACATACTCCTCAAACCACTCTCCTCCGAGGTAGCGACGTAGCTCTGGTCGTGGGGCTTTATGAGCGTATCTAAGCTCCTCGGTGAGGTAGAAGTTGCTCATCTTCTGTTCGTTGAAGAGATTGAATGGTCTCTGTGCGTCACAGATTAAGTCATTGTCGTAGTCATACGCTAAGCCGTAGAGTGTGAAGTACTCATTGAGACTGACCCTATAATCCAGCGAATGGGTCTGATCCGTAGAGAAGTCGTAGTAGCTGTTTTTGCCTATTGGAACATAGACGAAGCTGGCGTTGAACTGACAGAAGTACTCATGCACAGCGAGCGACATAGTCTTGGTGCCACCCGTTATGTTGACAACATACTCCACGCTGCCAGAGAGTTGCTCCGCACGCAAGGCGTCTAGGATCTCCTTATAGTTGTCGTTGGCGACGACAATGCGCCGCACACTCCCCTCCTTACGACCTAAAGCGACCTCAAGGTGCATCGCCTTCTCTTGCATCTCCATCTGTGGGGTACTCACGAAGAGCAGATCGCTATACTGCCCCTCCATCTCCTTGATGAAAAGAAAGTTGGGCAGGAGATGATCGCTCAGGATCGATACGATGGTCTTGCTCATAGCTACTTAATACTTAGAAGTCCAAAGATTTCATCTGCCAAGTCTTGTCCCAGCACCTTCGCCACTGTACGCTTAGCACTACCGTTCTTCCAAGTCTTTTTACCCTTGGCATTAGCCGTGTCGTAGGACTCTTGGAAGACTTGAGCGATGAGCTTAATTTCCTCCTCGTTGAGTGCCTTGCGACCCTCTTGCTCCTGTACAGCCTCCAGCCATTTCTTGATGTCGGTTAGATTGGCATTTAGAGATTTCGTAGCACTTAGCTTACCCTCCAAGCCAGCTTCATAGCGGGCTGCGCTCTCCACTGCTTGAGCTTTCTCTTCCGCTTGTTGACGTTGCAGATCTTCAAGGGCACTCTTCTTAGCCTCAAACGTCTCTCTGAAGTCTTGATAAAGAGCGCGTATGTCCCCATCCATGCGGTGTGCCATCTTTTCGTTCAAACGCGTCAATACCCGCTCTACTTGCCGTATGGCCTCCTCTAGGGATAGGGTATCAAGCTCTGCTAGGCGTTGATTGTACTCGGCCTTTAGAGTCTCTAGCTGTTGAGCTTTGATCTGCTCTTTAATACCCTCTGATAGAGAGTCTGGACCTGAGGCATGTCTTAGGGATAGCTTGCTAAAGCGGGGTAAGTAGTACTTATCGCCTCTTCCATTTTGTCCACCTTTGGCATCCTGGAACTCATTAACTCTAGGATCCGTAGACAAGCGCATATACTTGTACTCTTCTGTCTCGTTAGATACCGCACTACCCGCAAGCGCAAAGAGTTCTTGAATCTGAGGTGACTGATGCCAAGATGTGCCGAGATTATCACTCAGCTCATGCTCGAAGTGACCCATATAGTAGTTCATCTCTTCAAGCCCCTCACCCTCCAGTGTCATTGAGTAGCGACAGCGTCCATAGCCGTAGGGTTTGGCTTGACCTAACTGGTGGTAGTAGAGATCGGGTTTGCCATGAAATGTTAGTGCCGAGAGCAGCGCACCCAGCTCGATAGGACGCAAGTTGTGAAAAACGATATCACCCGTAAAGGTCGCACCACTGCGAACAGGGGTGAGCGTTGAGTCAAGCTTCTCATTGCCTAGGCTCTTCTGCCACACACCATTCCTGACGTGATAACGCTTCCAGCCTGCAAGACGGCCATCGTTGTACGTTTGATATTGACCCGTGCGACCATTACTCCCCGTCTGCTCGATATACATTGGATAGTAAGAGGCCTTCGGAGTCCCCAAGACTAGCGTAACCTCCTCACTAGGCTCAGCATTTGTAGAGAAAGCATTGGAAAACTGTACACGCCCTCTCAAGCTGTCCGTCCTGCCGGTATAGCCGAAGATGCACTCGGCGAGATCGTGCGTTGACTCCTCCTGATGAGCCTGAGGAAGTAAGTCATAAGGCGTCATGTCGTAGGGCAACTTATAGAGCAGCGCCAGTCCGAAGTCTTTGATCTGGTTGTCCTCTGCACGAAAGAAGACAGGTACGCCCTTGTCTGTGTCTGTGAGGTGAGACTTCCAGTAGTTCCAGTCGTCAGAGTCCTTGTAGATGAATTCGTAATGCTCAAACTCCTCCTCTGAGAGGCTATAGCACCTCATCCCCTCTGACGGGAAGACAAACTCGTAATACTTGCCAGCGTTCATACCACGCTCCTCCTTCCATTGGTCTGGAGAGCCAGTGAAGACTATGTCGCCAGTAAACTCTCCCCGATCTGCACAGGTCACATAGGTGAAGGTGTTGGTTCGGACTTCAGTGAAGGAGAGATTTTCGAGATCCTCATCCTTAAAGAGATGATACTTAAAGGCTGCTGTCTTAGGGTCAAATGTCTGACCATCCACTTCCTTCGTCTTATTGATATCGAAGTGCGAATTACGACTAAAGTGTTTCTTTAGCACCTCTCCTCCAAACCAATCATCTATATCGCTATGACTAATGCGAAGCGGTTTACCATGGTCTACGATCTCGTAGTCGTCACCCTTCTTGCGCAGGTAGCCACAACAGATATTCCTCTGCACATTTGGATCCTTTATTGTGTAGAGGGCTGTGTTATTCCACTCTCTCTGTGCAAACTTAGCCCGTGTGTCGAGGTTCATCTTACCGAAGCTCATGATCTCCATAAGATTGCGTACCTCCCCCTTGATAGAGGTGGCCGGGATGAAGTAACGACCTGAGACTTGGCTAAAGCGGTTGTCCACAGCAACCTTGCCCTGTCCATTTCGGACGAAAATATCGCTCTCAGCCGTAATCGTAAGCCGGATCTTGCCACTTACGCCATCAGAAAACGGCACATCGTGTGAGATCTGATCTGCCCACGAGGGAATGTATACCTGGTCGGACAGAGGTATGAAGTTAAATGGTGCGTGTACTGACATAGCGTATTACTTTTCAAATCCAACAAATACGATGCGGTCGAAGACCTTCACGGGGAGGTTTAAGCAAGCAGGCGACTCATCTTCCCTCCAGTAGCGAAGGAACTTGAGATAGCGCTGAGACATCCGATGAGTCACGAAGCGAAGCTGCTCCACCTCTGGGTCATTGAGATCCTCCTCCGGGACATCATACTGACTGATTAGGTAGTGTCCATCAGCGTGCTTGATAGTTAGGGAGCACTTACCCTCCTGACTATATAGGTGACCCTCTCTGATGAATGGGTTAGCCCCCTCAAAGAGCGTCATATCCAGAGGGCTGTCGCTATACTCTATGGGTGCATCAGCATTACTCAGCCAGAGATAGCCCTCATAGCGCAGCTCGGTATTAATATTTTGAATCTCTACTCTCATAGTGTCTCGCCATTTCTTTTGATTGAACCACTGAATCGTCCATACCCTTTGTTTACGTTACCCCCTAAGGGAAGCATCCCGCTACAGAGATCTCTCAGAGCACTCTCGAAAGCGGTGATAGCCTCGCTAACTTGCTCAGTCTCCTCTTGCTCTAGAGCTTGCTTGTCGACGAAGACATCTAGCTTGATCTCCTGAGCGTTGGTATAGACCGCCTTCTCAGAGAAGAGTGCGCCTCCGACGCTTCCTCCTGTAAAGCGGTCGATCTTGACATGATTGAAGACATGATCCTCTGTACTATCTGGACGCTCCATAAAGAGGTCGGTAAAGAGCACACAGCCACGTCGCTTGTTGCGACCCTGACCATCGCCCTCGCCTCCGAAGAGTAGACGCACAGCTTTGTTGTTTTGACCCGTATGTTCCTTCTCTAAGTCGCTCCCTGCCAGCCTATCGGCAAAGATACCACACTGCTTATTGTAGTGGTAAGCGGTGCGATGCGATAGAGCTCCCTTGACCGAAGAGCTCGGGATGAGGATCGACGCTGTACGCTCTTGGATAGAGCCTACTCCCTCCTGATCCCATACGATCTGTTGCTCAGAGACGTAGACCCGATCCGCTTCATTATCTCCAAGACCAGAGCCAAACATGAGGAAGTCTACAGGCTGCAATGAGACCTCATAGTGAAGCGTGGCCTCACCCGCGATAGGCTTTAGTTCGTAAGATGCGAAGCCCTCTCGTCCGTCTCGCAGACTAGAGGTGTTGTCTAGATAAAGTCTTAGATCGCTCTCCTGACTTAGGTCTAGCTTGCGATAGAGAGCCGAGATCACCCGTATACTCCCGAAGCCCTTGCGACTACCGCCTCCCAGACGGAAAGCATCGGAGCCGATCGTGTCAATAATCTTAAGAAAGTCCGCCTCCTCTCGATCCTCCACGGCAATAAGCTCCATATCAAAGCAGAAGCGCGTACCCCGGAAGACCACCTCCTCGTCAAACTTGCCTCTTTGCTCCGCACTGCCTCGCTGCCCTATACGTACATGCTGTCGTATCGGTAGCACCCGATAAGCTTGAAGTACAGGATCATCTGTGTCACGGGGAGCCAAGCCATCGACCACCTCTCCACGGCTGTTGAGGATCTTAGCATCGCTGATGATGAGACGAGAGCCCTCACCACCCCGCGGGTCTTGCCAACCCATGAGGGTGTTGCCTAGCTCTTGAGACTCTAGCGAGTGACGTATCACACCTGAGAGCGAAGTACCTGGTATAAAAGGGTAACCATTGACATCTCGCAGGACTGGCGCATCGGTCATTATGTTTTTATCTCCACACCCTATGGATAGCGGGCTAGTGGTCTCGATGATGATCCGCGCTGTGTATCGGATTGGATAAAATGTTTGTGCCATATCTTCTCAGAGAGGGGTTAGTTGTTGTTTGAGCAGTGCTTGCCCATCATAGAGGCTAGGTTGATCACGAGCTCTTGCAGAGAGCCACTATCTTTTTGATCTTTTAGGAACTTGTCTAGCACCTTCTTGCGCCCGTTCTTCTCCCACTTATCCTTTGCTACGCCATGATTGAGATAGCCTTCGATATCCCCAATCAAATCGTCAGGACTATTTGCGACCATAGCCAAGTTGCGGATAGAGCCCCACTGAGAGGCAAAGGCTTCATCTCTCTTGAAGCGTCCTCCATGCTCCTTGACAAAGCTATTTACCACATTCCAGACCTTGTTTTGCTCGCTCTGACGAGAGACTCTACTCTCTAGATAGTTCCACAGCAACTGGTCAGCTCCAGTGAGTGCAGGCAAGTCTTCAGGAGCAGGAGCAGCATTGTCTTCTTGACTCGTAGAGAGCTTTATAAAGCGATAGCTAGAGCGTCCCGTAGTAGGGTCTGCCTGGAGAAAGACGGGATTGTAGAGGACTCGCCCGAAGCCCTCGTTACAGTAGCTCCCGATGTACCTATCATGCAGCCCTTGCGCATTCGTCTGAACGATAAAGACACTCCCCTTCTCAAAGCCACATCGGTCAGAGTCATAGGCGCGGAGCTTGTAGTTCCACGGGGCATACTGGAAGGTGCGTACCTGACACTTGTCCCACAGGATCTGCCCCTCCTCTATGCCTAGCTCCTGAGCCGTGGGGTGAAAGCTCGGATAGCCGTTGTCATCTAGGAAGATCAGTCTAGAGTCCGCATAGACAGCTACACACCGACCAGCAGCCCCTAGCTCGACAGCATTATCCGTACTCGTTGGCTCTGCGAAGTCATACAGAGAGATCTCCACGAGTCCAAACTGAGCCGTCCTCGAGCGTCCTATATGTCGCTGCCCGACCAGTGCCGTGATGATCTCCTCGCGGTAAGCCTGAGCAGCCTCATCTATCTCGACTGAGAAGTATAGCGTCACACCTCGCTGCAGTGCCTCTAGTCCAAACATCTGCTCGTCCTGAGCACGACGTCTCGCTGAGTCATAGGCAGACTTGATACAGAAGCTCTTATCCACCTTAACCTCATAGGCCTGACTCTCATCGAAGACATAAAACTCATTGCGCTCCTGCTTCAGCTGCTTCGCTCTCATCTCTGCACTGCTTGGATCAGGGATAAGATAGTTTACATAGCTCTCCCGCTCTATACTGACTAGCTTGGGACTATAGATGGCGGCGGGGACCTTCACGCTACGGCGCTCACCTAGAGAGGGGTTGGCATCTCCAAACCGCACATGACCACTATGAAATATCAAGAAGCTACGCTCATCCTCCTTATCATATAGCTTACTAGCTACCACACCTAGGAAGTTGCTCCCAGGGATAAAGGGTAGCGTCTGCGCCTTACCTTCGGTAGCTGGCGTATCGTTGAGTACGATATCAGACAGCAGCTCACACTTAAACTTCAATATCTCCATCATTCCTCTACTCTAGAAAGTTTGCAACGGCCGTAGCCTCTATTCCTACCTAAGCCTAGTCGCTTGACAAAGTGCAAAGCGTCCTCCATTAGCACCTCTTGCTCCTCAGACTCCAAGCCTATGATTTCGCCATATAGCGTACACGGGATAGTCGTCTGGATGCGTCGCAGACTGTGATCCTTAGCTAGACCATCATCTCCTATCGCTGTAGAGGACAGGGTCTGGTATAGCATAGAGGATAGCACACTAGGCTCTTCAGAGCTTTTGATATGCTGTGTCAGAGCTTCACTCAGAGAGGCATTGGTAAAGTGTAGCTTGCCTTGCTGGTTTTCACTACCGAAGAGCTCGTCAACGAGTGTCATATCGTCACTACCTCTGAAGTGTAGCACGCTAGCCACAGCCTCACGTAGTAACCCCTTGATCGTCTTGCCTGGGATAAAGGGGAGCCCACTTGGGTCCTTTACGACCAGCTCATCAGCATCAGCTCCAGCCGACTGACCAGAGCCACAGTGCCAGTTAGAGAAGAATTCTACTTGATACTTCATCGCTTCCGTTTCTAATCTTTTGTCACCACATTCATAATGCTATACAGCGAGAGCACATCAAAGGCTGGATATATAGTAACCATTATCTCATTGCCCTTACGATCAACTCCTTCTCGTCGTCCACATTTCGTTTCGCAGAGCTCTGTGACGAGTGTCCTATTAGCACCACTATACACGCTCTTCATACGAACTAGATGCTGACTAGCGAAGTCTACACTCCGATGCAAGTGCGTGAGCCATTGGCGTAGCCCCGACTTGACACCCTCATCGTCTATCTTCTGAAGTTTATCACAGTACGACAGCAACTCATCTATGGTAAAGTAGCCAGCGCGATCCGCTAAGTAGTATGGCCCGAATGCAAAGGAGACCCCATCGGTGGGCATTAGCACACGCTCCACGATGTCCGCATAGCTCTCTACGTAGCTATCCTCCACCTTGTGAAACATCAAGCACGAGGGGATGCTCCCCCCAGCAGCTAAGTGAGACTTGGTCTCCTTCTTTGCAGCATCGCAGAGTGCCTCCGCTAGCTTATAGCCATAGTGGAAGGGGTAAGAAGACTTGATAAAAGCAATCCCAGCACAGGCCGTCAGACAGGGCAGCTCCGTGGCACCATGCACGATCTTACCTAGCTCTCCCTGCCCCGTATGATACTCAAACTGACGAATGAACTCCTGTGCATACGCTATAGCCAGACTACCACGTATGATCACCGTCATATCATCACCACCCAGCACGACAGGACGCAGTGGATAGGAGTCGCCCTCTCGCACTCCTAGCTTCTCAAAGGCTACATTGGCAGCACGCTCGGTAGCCTCGTCTAGTAGCTGGGAGAAGCGCCGGTACTGCGCCATGTCTCCCCCGATACTCTGTACGATCTGCCCCAAGCTATTGCCATCTGCATGGACGATAGCGATCCAGTCATTCCTATCCGTCAGCTTTGCGATGTCATAAGGGTATCGATCAGCATCCACCTTCTTATCACTATCAGTGCCATAAAAGCTTTTCTTAGCGAGCGATAGAGCGTGAATATAGCGTCTCTTAGCAGCTGTCGTCATATCGACACTTTTATCTTGCCCCTCAGGAGCAACTAGAGGTAGCCCCGTCTTGTTGGATCGCTTCATACCTAGCGCACCGAGCGTCAGACTAGGCTGGGGCTGGTTACGCTGGCTCCGGAGCTTCTCCTCCAGTTCATTGACGCTATCGCGGAAGTCTCCCGTCATCTCTACGACAGCCTGACTGATCGTGATGCCAGGCGCCTCGATCATCACACGACGAGGGAAGTCGCGCACCGTCCTAGCGCAAGCCTCTAGATCGTCAAAGTAGTAGCGCACATTTCCCGCAGCACCGATGATCAGAGCCTCATCACGATAGAGCTCTCCGACCGTCTCGCGAAAGAGCTGCGTGCAGATCTGCGCCACCAGCTCACTGGCTCCCACGATATCTTTCAGCTCATTCGTCTGAAAGATAAAGTTTTGGATCCCTTGCACAGAGGCTCCATATAAGTATCCCATGAGTAAGTCCTTTATTTAGTTTCTGATTCTTGTCAATGTCCCAAAGCCTACACTAGCATGCCGACCCAATCCTATCTGATCGGGCAGCGATACGTTGGCGGCAAACTGTATGTCGAGCGTCACCAGTGGCACGCCCTTGTACTTCACAGATCGCATAGGTGTCATGGCTGTAATCTCCGTCTCGAGCAGCGAAGGGACGAAGATGCCCACCCCCTTGAGCATCGAGAGTATATTACCCGTGAGGATCTGCTGCAGCTTCAGTATACGAGCCGCCAGCCCTCGCTCACGCTCAAACGACTTGTAGTTCTTATCATTCAGCGGTAGCCAGTCACTCAGCTGATAGATCACCGGCACGTCACGCATCTCCACCTCATGCCTATCCGCATCGATATGCTCTATCCTTAGCGTCACGTGACGCTTGCCGATCATCGTCTCCAGGCTCTCCGCCTGGAGCAAGTCCCCGATGGCATCCACACCATCGGCCACACAGACCAGTGCCGCCTTGCCATCGATCTGTCTATACTGGATCAAAGGGTAAGCATAGCGTAGCCCCCCAGCCTCATGATTGTGATATATCGTATTGTCTCGAGACAGCAAGCTGACGATGGCGCCACGAAATAGCGGCAGCTCCCATCTTGCGATCGGTGTGTCAAATCGCACTTGCAACGTTCTCAGTTCGCCCATATCTATTGCTTAGTTTTGGTCTACACATTTATGCTGCCTTTATGCTCCCTTATAAGTTCCCACTTATAAGCTCCCAAAAGAGTTATAAATGTGTTTCTCCGCAAAGATAATAAAAAAGGACTTGTATGGACGCACGGCTCGTATCTAGTCGGAGGGCATCCGTTGGCTGTTGGCTTTTGGCTGTTAGCCGTTAGCTGGTGTTACTGTGCCGTGTAGGGACGCACGGCTAGTATCTAGTCGGAGGGCGTCCGTTGCATCCGTTGGCTTTTGGCTGTTAGCCGTTGACTGGTGTTACTGTGCCGTGTAGGGACGCTCGATCTGAGCGTCCGTTGTGTCAAAGCGAGACGTATATGACGACAAGAGGAGCCTGTTGACACAACAGTCTCCTCTTATTATTCGTTCCAACCTCTCGCCTCAACATCCTTGTTCTAATGGAAGATGCTCTGCGAGAGGAGTGGGACGAAGTGGAGAGCGTCTGGGCAATGTCTTAATCCTTGTTCTAACGGAAGATGCTCTGCGAGTGTGAGTTACTAGCCTAAACGGCTATATGCTTGAGGTCTTAATCCTTGTTCTAATGGAAGATGCTCTGCGAGGAGTGCGGAGTGACCGTTGAGGAGCATACGAGCGCAGTCTTAATCCTTGTTCTAATGGAAGATGCTCTGCGAGTACCGACTAGACACGGAGTACGTATCGTGGCAGTTGTGTCTTAATCCTTGTTCTAATGGAAGATGCTCTGCGAGCACTCTTAACCTTCAGGAGACAATGGAGGTTGAGAGTCTTAATCCTTGTTCTAATGGAAGATGCTCTGCGAGCCGGATATACAGGGAATTTTAATTGACCTCTACAATGTCTTAATCCTTGTTCTAATGGAAGATGCTCTGCGAGGCAAATAAAAGAGGCTTGGGGGTATATTTCAGATAGTCTTAATCCTTGTTCTAATGGAAGATGCTCTGCGAGAGCTAATTTTAAGACGTACTGAGTGTCAGTCGGTTACAGTGCCATTTTCGGAAAATCCGCTTGATTTTCGAGAAAAAAGTGTACCTAACTACCCGCAAATATACGAATTTTCTAGACTATGCCTTACCCTCAGTGAGCGATCTCACAGGGCTGACGCATTAGATACGATGAGTTCATCGACCTCTCTACTCCTCGCTTGTCGCTAATGTGTAGCTTCTGACAGAGCGATTATGATGCGTCAGCCCTGAGCGATCTCACGAGTAATTCGCTAGTACGGACGCACATCTCTAATCTCTAACTTCTAATCTCTAATTCGACAGCCACATGGAAAACAGCAAATCTCCACGTGGCTATTTTTATTCTTCACGTGGGCGTCATTCATTTCCTCCGAAGTTTTATTTCGTCCCTCCGTGGGGATCATTTCGTCCCCCCGTGGGGATTTCTAAACCCCCACGGAGGGATTTGAAAATATGTCCTCTCCTGAAATAGTACACAGTTGGGAAGCCAACCCCAACAACTAT
>ERZ773148.2361-NODE-2361-length-14383-cov-4.071957_pt1 | contig 14383 bp, 9 predicted proteins | sample MGYA00580846_ERZ773148 | MGnify/ENA primary metagenome ERZ773148 (study PRJEB29015, sample SAMEA2737879) | human gut metagenome | biome: human gut; feature: human-associated habitat; material: faeces | place: China | collected 2012 ... | reverse complement strand
AACCGGTTTTTCGTCTGTGATGTAACCTCGGGCGAACTCCCGCCCGAACTGCGCGTCGGAGAGACCTTTAGCCGCCCCATATATCACCTCGCCCAACCCCATAAGGTTTGCGTCGTTGTCGATGAATACCGGTAGATTAAATTCCGCTAACGCAAGATCCAATTGTTGGTTATCTAGTTCAGGAAGATTATTGGCAAAGAGAACCACCCCATTATCTACTACGGAAGGTACACCTATGCCAATTCCGTAAATCCCCCAATCCCGGGAACGGGCGTAGTCTGTCATTTTCCGTACGATACTTTTTATGGTATCGGATAATGGGCGTGGATTCTCTTTTGATTGTGTGGTTTCCGACGATTCGTAAAGAATGTCGCCATTCTGGTTCACAAGAGTATATTTTATGCTTGTTCCTCCAATGTCTAATGCGATAGCGTATTTCATGATAATTGTAAAAGCTTAATTAGAACTATGCGCCGCTTCCCTGTCGATCAGGCAAATCACGTTCGGGTGCAGCCACAATAAGGAGGCCGGCAACTCCGTCGAGATCTTCTGTTCAAGGAAAGCTTGAGTAATCTCCCTTTTCTTTATCCCGTTGATAAGAAGGATAATCAGGCGTGACTGAAAGATATTCGCCATGCCCAATGTCAGTCCGTATCCCGGTTTCTCCGTATCCCCGGCGATCATGGGATGTTGCAAGGATTTCTGGGACAGATGAGCCACATGGCAATTCGTATGCAAGGAAGGAGCCGGCTCGTTCAAGGCGATATGGCCGTTCATCCCTATTCCTAATATACAAATGTCGATAGGGCCTTTTTGATCCAGTATCTGTTGGATCCGCTCACATTCCGCCTCAGGGTTCTCCGGATCGCTTTGGAACGCTATATACCGGTCTTCCGGGATTTGAAGCGGACCTACGAAATAGTTCCGTAGATACGACTCGCACGTACCCGGGTGGTCCATCGGGATCCCTCCCCATTCATCAAGCTTTAGTACCGTGAATTGGGAGAATAATTCCGGTTGGCGACTGGCTTCCTCTACCAGCAACTCATACATCCGGGTAGGAGAGCCCCCAGTGGCGGCACAAAGCGTAAGTGCCTTGTGCTGCCCTAACTCTGAGGTAACAATCTCTTTTGCCTTAAGGCTTAATGCCTCATAAGATTGACAAATCTCTATTCTCATACGATTTTAGAGCTCTTTGATTCGGATATTGCGGAAGCAAACACCATAACCGTGGTCTTGCATACCGATGTAACCCGGTTGTTTTCCGCATTGTAGCATCAAGTCGTAAGCTTCCGGGCATTTCTCCGGACTCGTGCTGAACTTGCTGAACTTACTATGATCCACTAACGCACGCCATACCGGGGTACCAAATTGGAACTCCAGAATTTTCACGTCGTTCATGTAATGGATCACGCGTTGGTTATAGACAACGATTCTCGTCTTGTTCCAGTTACCGTACGGTTTTACGGGTTGTGGATCCGGCATAATCATGTCATATACGGCACCGGCCTGACGGTTACCATCGCAACCTTCCCATGCGTCCGGCATATTCTCGTTGTCGAGTAACTGATATTCTGGGCTGGAGTAATAAATAGGTGTACCCTCAATTTCTTGCGCAGTATAGAAGATACCGCTATTACCGGCCTTGTCGATCTTCCATTCGATCTCGAAAACGAAATTTTTGAACTTCTTGTCGTAGATCAAGTCGCCGAAGCCCGTGTCTGCCTTATTGTCGCTACCTTTATAGGTGATCGATCCGTCTTCAACCACCCAACCTTGGGGTACATCCTGACGGCAATAGCCGCGCCATCCGTTCAAGGTTTTCCCGTCGAACATGGTGATCCACTCGCCTCCCGTAGGGATACCATCGCTATCGAGGGCTTGGGTTTGGGCGGTTTGCGTTCCGGCATTGTTCGTATTGTTATTGTTGCCAGAGGTACATGATAGAGCCGATGCGAATAAGGCTACGGCCATAATACTGCTATAAATCTTTTTCATCTTTGTATAGTTATTTAAGTAAATTATCTAGTTGTAGAGACGGGGTGTGCCCCGTCTCATCCCATTGTTGTTCGCTTTTATAACTTGAGATCTTCCCATCCATTGCGGTATTTCCGCTTGATGAATTGGTTCGCTTGCTCGAAGTTGGTGATACGCATGTTCGCTCCGTCCCACTGGAAAGTCTTGTTTCTTCCCGGATAGATAAAGCCCTCGCGTTCTCCGTAGATCGAGTCGTTATGTTTCACTTGTTCCCGGATATTATGGCTCCGTAAGATCAAGTTACCCATCAATACGGTCTCCGTCAACGGACCGGCGTATCCTTCGAATGGAGATTCTACGTCCGCCTTGTCGTACCCTGCGATACAAGAGTCGATCCATGCCCAATAGTGGCCATTCGTACCCCCTTCGATACGTTTATATTTATGAGGAATGTTCACGTCTTTGTCGAATAAAGGTTTCTTGTTCGCCTTTACCCCCTTCGGCCAGAATCTTGGATCGGAACCACCCCAGCCGCAAGAAGCCATACCTTTCGTACCTACGAATACGGTTGCGCCTTCCACGTCCATCATATCCAAGTCTCCCATCGTGCAGGTCATATCGGCATCTGGGTCGATCTCCTCGAAACGCTCCGGCATGATACCGCCGTCCATCCAATATAGGCTCAAGTCGCTTCCGTCTTTCTTCTTGAATTTATAACGGATCGAGCTGGCTACCGGGCAACTCTCAGGATAATAAGCCTCCTCGAAGATACCGGAGTAGACATTGGTCGTGCTGCAAGAAACCTCAGTCGGATAACCTAATTGAAGCAATTTGAATGGAGGGCCGATGATGTGGCAACCCATATCTCCAAGAGCGCCTGTACCGAAACGCCACCAACCACGCCAGTTGAACGGAACAAGATTATCGATATAATCCACATACTCGGCGGTACCTACCCATAAGTCCCAATTTAATCCCTTGGGAACCTCAGGCTTCTGGCTCGGCCAAGGAATACCTTGCGGCCATACGGGACGGTTGGTCCAGCAATATACCTTCTGGATGTCGCCCAGCAGATCCGCCTCGAACCATTCACGAAGGGTACGCATACCGTCGCAAGAGTTACCTTGGTCGCCCATCTGGGTCACGACCTTGTATTTCTTGGCGGCCTCGGTAAGGATACGTGCCTCGTAAATATCGTGTGCGATCGGTTTTTGCAGATATACGTGCTTACCCATCCGCATAGCGCCGAAAGCTTGGATCGCATGGTTATGATCCGGGGTGGAGATACATACGGCATCGAAGTTCTTGCCTTCCTTGTCGTACATCTCACGGAAGTCGTTGAAATACTTCGCCTTCGGGTATTTCTTACGAGCGTCGGCAGACTGACGGTCGTCTACGTCGCACAGACAGGTGATCGCCGCATTTTTGTGCGGCGTATTCATCAAGCTACCCAAATCGGCGGCTCCCATACCGCCACAGCCTATTTTCGCGATATAAAGCTTATCGCTGGGAGCTACGTGTCCTAATCCCGCTACGGTAAAACTGGGCAGGATCGTAAGGGCGGCAGCACCTGTGGCTGCCATCCCAAGGAATTCCCTTCTCGAGATTCCAGTCGGACAGGATTGTTTATTTACCTCTTTCATAAATTTGTTCATATTATGATTAATAATTGAATTGGGGTCTAAAGAATTGATATTAAAAACAGACTGATATGATTAGAATGCCGGATATCCCGGGTTCTGAACCAAATTATTATTCTTCTGCCAAGCCTTGAACGGGATCGGGAAGATCTTACGATATTCCGGAGTCTGTTTCGGCTTCATATATCTCGGTTTCAGATAAGTCCCGAAGCGGATCATATCTTGGCGGCGGACAAATTCGAATGCCAACTCATAACCACGCTCGTTATAGATATCGTCCAATGTCACGCTCGTGTAATTATGATCGGAATTGCCGTAAGCCCTTTCCCGGATAGCGTTTACCAGACGGGTAGCTTCTCCGAGATCCCCGCCCATGCGAACCAAGGCTTCTGCTTTCATCAGGTATACATCGGCCAGACGGAAAATAGCGATATCGTTCTCCATATTGGTATTTTGCATGCCTTTCTCATATACCCACTTATTGATACGTGCGCCGTCTTCTTGGTGAACCTCGCCCCACGGGGTTAAGTTACCATCCGCATCGGTTTTCTCAGTTCCCGGTACCACATTTAAGTCGATCGTATGGATCAAGTCATGTCCTAGGGTCGTTTTCAAAATCTCTCCCGTGCTAGGGTCGATCATCGGGCCAATCAAGAACGAACCTTCGTAACGAGGATCTTCCGTATCAAATGTGCGGACAAAATCCGGCTGGGCGTTGATACCATTCCACATACCGCCGGTGAAACCTAATACATCGGGATCCAGATAATGCAATGTCCAAAGATGAATGGAGTTACCCCAAGCATCAGATGCCTTGTAGCAGATCGGGAAAATAATCTCTCGTGATACCTCGTTATGAACCTCGAAATTGGTTTTCCAATTCGGCTCGATGATATATTCGAGTTCCATGATCTCGTCGCACTGCTCCACTACACCTTTCCAGTTCGGCTCGCCGATCCATTCCTCGGCGTTGAGGTACATCTTTGCCAATACCATACGGGCAGCCCCTTGCGTGAACTTACCGTAGCTGGCGTCTGATACATCGGAACGCAGGTTCGGGATGATCTCGGTTAATTCCTTCACCACGTATTTATACAGATCCGCACGGCTCGTGATGGAGGGCAAGGAGGTATCCTCAAAATCTGTCACTAATGGAGCGTTACCGAAAATATCTACGATTACATAATACCAGAAAGCGCGTAATCCTCTTAGCTCAGACAAGTATTGAAGCTTAAGTTCATCGCTCATCGCCTCGCTTTTCTCTATAATATTATATACGGAATTAACTGTGGTTAAACCTTCCGTACAATATGTCCAGCAATTCTCTACGGAGTAAGAGTTCGGTTTCCAACTGTGCATACATTGTTCCATGTATTGTCCGCCGTCCCACCAGTCGCCACCTACACGTGTCGGTGCTATCAAGATATCGGCTGTCATATCGGCCGCTCCCCAAGGACCGTCATAAGCCAGCATGTTCTTTAGGGATTGGTATGCCGGAGCCATGATCGCATTAATCTGCTTTTCTGTTGTCCCGAATTCGTCGGTAGGAAGCTTGTCGTATACGTTCTCGTCCAAATCCATGCAAGAGACAAGTGCTACCGGAGCGAGTACGGCACATATTATATTTTTGAATAATCTTTTCATGATCGTTACTGTTTGTGTATTAGAAATTCAAGTTTAATCCAACAGAGAATGTGCGTGCCTTCGGATAAAATTCACGAGGTTCTACACCCGGGGTCAAACCGTCTCCTGAATCCATAGGAACTTCGGGATCAAGACCTTTATATTTCGTGATAACGAATAGGTTTTGCGCCGTGAAATAAACACGGATACCATTCAATGCTTTGATCTTATAACCTAAAGTCAAGTTGTCGAGACGCATAAAAGAACCTTTCTCTAAGTAATAGTTGGAGAATCTTGGAGTTTCGCTTAACGTATAGGTCAATGGATCATCCAATGCGTTTGTTCCCGGCAAGAATCCGGATTGAGCGTATGCCATGCGGGTCGCGTTCAATATATCATTACCGATCGTTCCACGCAAGAAGAATGACAAATCAAAATTCTTGTAGCGGAAAGTATTGGTGATACCATATGTCAGTTTCGGTTGAGCGGATCCGATGTAGTCATAATCCGCCGGATCGGAAATCTCGCCGTCACCGTCTTTATCTACCATGATATATCTGCCGTTCTCATCGATACCGTTGCAAACCAAGCCATAGAATTGTCCGATAGGGCGTCCCTCTTCCAATACGTGTGTACCGCTGGAGCTTCCACCCCGGATGAATACGTCACCTAATAAGATCTTATCCATTGTAAATACGTCGTTGGATAGACGAGTCACTTCATTCTCATTATGAGCCAAGTTTAAGGAGATGTTCCAATCGAAATCCTTCGTGCGGATAGCGTCTGCGTTCAAACTCAACTCGATACCCGTATTACGCATATCGCCCACGTTAGCCATGATCTCGCTATATAGGTAAGGAGGGGTTGGCACCGGATAGGTATAAAGCATGTCAGAGGTCTTTTTGTTATACCATTCGATACGACCACCTAGGCGGCTATCCAATACGGAGAAATCAAGTCCGATGTTCAACATCGCTGTCTGTTCCCATTTTAAGTCTGGGTTTGCGTTTTGGCTGATTTTATAAGAAGGTAGCCAAGAACCGGTATCATAATATACACCATCTGTGCCGTAAAGCTCGAGGGTTTTGTAGGGGTCCAATCCTGTTTGATTACCAGTGATACCATAACCGACACTTAACTTTAAGTCGTTAAGCCAGTTTACTTTTTCCATGAATGACTCTTGGGTGACATTCCAACCCACGGAAACGGAAGGGAAGGTACCCCATTTGTTATTCGTTCCAAATTTAGAAGAACCATCCCGGCGTACGGTAGCTGTCAACATATATTTCTCATTGAAGCTATAATTGGCTCTTGCGTATAAAGAGATCAGGCGACTTTGCCATTTTTGAGACTCTGCGTCTCCCGGATTCAGATTTTGTCCCGCGGCTAAATTGTTAGCACCTAATAAATCAGTGACGAAACCACGGGTCTGTACGTGAGTCTCCTCATAATTCTCTTCTTCCCAAGAGTAACCGATCAAGGCATTGATCTTATGCTTATTGAACTCAGCTGAATAATTGGCGGTCCATTCCATCAAGTCTTTATCACGTAGTCTGGACCAACGTTCGGCCTTACCGCCATCGTTGTAACCGGCTTGAGACTCGATACTGTTGTATTTGCTCTCATCTTCCGTATTCCGGCTTTTAGCTAAAAGAACTTTAGCCTCTAAGCCATCGATAATCGTATAACCGACATCAGCGGTTCCATAGAAATTATTGATGCGGTTCTTATGTGTATTCTCTTTCTGGTTACGTACCGGGTTTCCTTGGTCGTATTCACGTGTGTCGAACCAAGATCCATCCTCTAGCTTAACCGGGCGAACGGGAATCATATTGTAGGCAAGTAAGAAATTGGTCGCATTGGTCGGCGCGTTATCTGTAACGGTAGCCACGCCGGTGATGCTTACTTTCAAACGATCCTCCAGAGCACGTTGGGAGAATTGGAAACGGGCGTTGTAACGGTTCATGGAGTTATCGCGTGCGATACCTTCACGTTGCATATAAGAAAGGGAACCTCTATAGTTATGGTGTGAACCACCTCCTGATAAAGACACGGCATGATCCTGTTGGAAACCGATTCTCGTGATCTCGTCGAACCAATCCGTGTTCGCTCCCATGTCAAAATCCTTACCGTCCTTACCCGGGGTAGAGGAAGTATAGCTACGCCATTGGTCCGCTGTTAGCAGATTCGGCTTGTTAGCCAAGGTAGATACACCGAACGCTCCATTATAAGCGATGGTCGGTTTGCTGGCGTAACCTTTCTTAGTCGTGATAAGGATAACACCACCCGCTGAACGGGAACCGTAGATAGCGGCTGAAGAGGCATCTTTCAAGATAGATACAGACTCTATTTCGTTAGGGTCCAAGCCGTTAAAGTCGGCAGACGTACGGCGGATACCATCAATCACATATACAATACCGCTCTGACCGCGCATTGTCAGTGTTGCATTGTCCGATCCCGGCTGACCGCTGGACTGTACGGCTGCAACTCCGGCAATACGTGCACCAACTACGTTACTGATACTCATCGTAGGAGCTTTCAACAATTCTTTGTCGGATACTGTAGATATGGCTCCGGTAATACTGCCACGTTTTTGTGTTCCGTACCCAACTACCACCACTTCGTCCAGTGAAGCAACATCGTCTTTCATGGTTACCGAAATGAAATGCTGACCATTTACTTTGATGTCCTGAGTATTCATACCAACATAAGAGAATATCAATACATCATTATTTCGGGCATTGATACTAAACTTTCCATCCATGTCTGTTATCGTACCACTGGTCGTACCTTTGACGGCTACAGACACTCCTGGCAATGGTTCGCCACCACCATCACTTACTGATCCTTTTATTACGTTTTGTGCGAAACAACTCAATGTGCACATGAACGCAATAAACAATGAGGTCATGAACCTCGGATTCCATTTGATTCTTTTTTTCATTGCATTACAATATTAGATAGGTTTATAGAATAAAGTGTTCACAATATCTTTCATATAGGTGCCCGGCTTGCAGGTAAGCCGAGTTAGGGCTCATGAAATGAGAAAACTCAAATGTGATTGCATTTTCCATTCCAGCTCTTCTCGCAGCATCCAGCTTTAACAGCAGCTTTTCCCATTTGATAGGTAAGAAACGAATAGGCATGTCACGGTCGAAAGATTCAATATTGGTCCAGCATTTCATGTTGTATTTATCTGCCAGTTTCTTATTGATAACCAAATAGTCATATAATTCATGATAATCCACCTGACCATCTTGAAAAGCCATGATATCAACAGCTCCATTGACGTTATTCAATATTTCATCCCATTCTTCCTCATGCTCTTTCACAGACAGTGCTTTGTCGCCTGCCATTACCTGGTCTGTTTTTACTCCGTGTATATAAGGAGAGACCATGGTCGACAGATTCCCGGAAACTGCTTTGGCATGTTTCCCGACTTCTGCATAAATCTTGGACATATTCTTTGTGCGCCGGCTGATTTCTTGTGACAAATACCAGCCCTGGAATGATTTATGATGACCATATTTTTTCCAGACTTCGTCTATCAGTGCCATATTCAGATCTATTTCTTTCTGAAACAGTCCTTCCTGCCAGTACTTTCCGGAGTCATACATTCCAAAGTAAAAAGCCATATTGTATTTATCGGCTAATGTCAGGAACATTTCAACCAAGTCTACAGGGGGATAATAGACATCTTCTTTTCCTAATAAACATTGAAAAGGGGAGGCAATCCATTTGGCGAGACCGGCTCGAATGAGCACAACGGTATTGATTCCCATTTTCTTCATTGCTTTAAAATCCTGATCCCACTCTTTGGTACCCCAGTTCTGATGCGGAATATCCCAACTTATTTCATCCAGAAAAGTCGCTTTAATAGGCATTCCTTTTAGAGCATCGGGCGTAGCAAACGTCTCGAATGTCTCTTCGTCAGTAGCTACTTTTTTTATAGGAGTGCAAGCTGTCAGAAGCTTGCTGCCTGCTAACAGTGAACATGTGGCAAATGCGGTTTTCAGAAAATTACGTCGTCCATTCATAGTGTTGTTATTAATTTAGGGTTATAAACTTTCCAGTGTTTTCCAGCACTGATACAGTCCTCTCGGTACGTGGAAGCATCCTTTCCATTTTCCTCCTTTAAGTGGCAGCAACACTTCACCTTGCCGATTCAGATAACCGAACCATTCCGGATATTCCGAGTCTTTGAAATGTGTCCATGTATAGTCATGCACCTTCTCAAACCATTCCAGACATCTTTTCAACCGGTAACCTTTCAGTAAGGAGATCAGTGTCTCGATATGCACCCACCAGAGTTTCTGATCCCATTCCAACTGCTGGGGAGGACAACCGTTACGGTCCATAAAGTAATAGATGCCGCCACATTGCTTGTCCCAACCATAATCAAGCATTGTTAAGGTGGTTAACATTGCTTGTTGTACCAGCTCCGGTCGGTTCAGCCGTTGCCCCAGATCCATGATAAACCACATCGCCTCAATAGCATGTCCGGGAGTTACCTGACGGCCTTCGAAGCAGTCAACCAGATTACCGTCCACATCCACATTCTCAACGATGATGCCACCCAGCTCCGGACGGCAGAACACGTCCATCACCTCATGAATACAGGTCTCCATTGTCTGCTCCAGATAACCGGCAGGCAGCAGATGCTCAATCTCCAATGCCAGATTACAGAGAATCATCGGGAGTGCGAAGTTCTTCAGATTACGTGTGCCCGGATGGAGCTTGTTCCATTTGCCTTTAGGGTTGTCAACTTTGGAAAGGATAATCTCAAAAGTCTTCTTGGCTATGTCTGCATACTCCTGATTTCCCGTGGCAAGACTTAACTGGCCAAAGGCCATCGTGGCAAACGTATATGAAAAAATATTATACGGTTCTACCAGTGGTCTACCCGAACGGTCCAGTGAAAAATACCAGTTAAACTGCCCGTCATGTCCGTATTTCTTTAAAAACTCACCACCCTGAACGGCACAATCGAGCCATTCCTGTCGTTTCTCTACTTTGTTGTAAAGCATGGAGAACATCCACACCTCACGTCCCTGCAACCAGATGAACTTATCCGTATCGAAAACCTTCCCTTCACGGTCCAGGCAGCTGAAATAACCGCCAGACTCATGATCCTGGGAATGGTCGAGCCAGAAAGGAAGGACGTTTTCCAGCAGCTCATCCCGGTATTGATTCGCTAATTTCTTAAAATCCATAATATTGTTTTTATTATAGATAGGTACAGAGGCACGGCAGGCAGGGAAACGTTTTTTTGAATGGCCATACAAAAACCGCCTGTGGCCCCTCTATACTTCTCAGTTGTTAGTTTATTGTTATTAAGGTCTTTTTTCCCGCTGTTCCGAACCGGTCCAGTATCTTTCAATTTCTTCCAGCGACTTTCCGGTGGTTTCCGGCACAAGTTTCCAGACAATCAGCATATAAGGCACGCACATGACGGCGAACAGGAAGAATGTTCCGGCGGGGGTAAGGTTCTGGAGCATCCATGGAGTGAGCTGTCCGATCAGGTACGTCCCGATCCACAAGGCAAATCCTGCAATGGACATGGCCAGTCCGCGCACCTTGGTGGGATACATCTCCGAGAGGAGCACGAATACCACGGCGCAGATGGAAACGGCACAGCAGAATACATAGAACAGGAAGAAAACGAGCAGGAAGAGGCTGGATACTCCCAGGCTTTCGCCGAAAAGAAAGTAAGCACCGATCAGGAGAAGGGAAAAGACCATGCCCGATACGCCGTAGTAAACCAGTTTCTTACGTCCCACTTTGTCGATGATGACAAGCGCCAGGACGGTGGTCAAGGTGTTAACTAGTCCTACGAGAACTTGGTAAAATAAAGAATCCCCTCCGGAAAGGCCTGCATTTTCAAAAATAGAAGGACCGTAATAAAGTACGGCATTCACGCCCATGAATTGACCAAGAATCGCAATGCACACACCAATGATGACTGCCTTAAAAATTCCCGGTTTCATCAGTAAAGCCCATTCAGATTTTGTTTCAGACGTCAAAACGGATTTCGTTTCATTTAATTGACTTGTTGCCTCTGAAACAGAATTATATATTTTCTCTAATATATTGACAGCTTTTTCTTCTTTTCCTTTTACGATCAGCCAACGGGGACTTTCAGGAATGAAAAATATAATAATGAAGAACAACACAGCCGGCAACATTTCCATTCCCAACATTCCTCTCCATACTTCAGTCACAAATATTTTATTCAACCAGTCTATACTCAACTGCGAACCGCTTTGCGCATATCCAAGTAATTGATAATTGACCAGATAAGCTCCGAGAAATCCAACAGTTACCGCCAACTGATACAGAGAAACCAGACGCCCTCTGTACTGTGCCACCGAGACTTCGGATATATATAAAGGAGAGACAATAGAAACGACTCCAATACCCACTCCACCGATAATGCGATAAATAACCAGTTGAGTGAAATCCGCAGAAATAGCACAACCCAAAGCAGATGTAGAAAACAAAACAGCCGAAATAACCATCGTTAATTTTCGTCCCAGTTTGTCACTCAAAATCCCTGCAAAAAGGACACCAACAATAGAACCTATCAAAGCGCATCCCACATACCATCCTTGTTGCAAAGCATCCAGTTGAAAAAGTTGACTAACCTGAGCAATTGTTCCGGAGATGACAGCAGTATCATATCCGAACAAAAACCCTCCTAATGCAGCCACAACAGAAAGGAATATAAGATAGCTAAAGTTAATTGCAGACTTCATATTGTTTATTTTATTTCAAAATATTCTCTATATCTATCATATAAATGTCCGGCCTGCAAATAAGCAGATTGAGGACTCATAAAATGAGAAAACTCGAAGGTAATAGCCTTATCATATCCGGCTCGTTTGGCAGCTTCGAGTTTCATCCGAAGCTTATCAAATTTAATGGGTAGAAAATTAATAGGCATATCACGGTCAAAAGACTCAGCATTTGTCCAGCATTGCATACCATACCTATCTGCTAATTTTTTATTGACAGAGAAGAATGCATCCAATTCATCATAGTCAATATGTCCATCTTGAAAAGCACATGCGTCTACCACCTCATGGATACCATCGAAAATTTCATTCCATTCTTTTTCGTGTTGTTGTACAGAAACCGCATCTTCTCTGGTCAATTTTCCTGTTCCCATGATCGCTTTTTTTCCGTCAATCCACGGAGAGATAAAAGTAGGAAGTCCGTTTGATACATCTTTACATTGCTTTCCCATAGCACGAAAGGCGTCAATGGCTCCTTTCGTTGCCCGGCTAATTTCTCCGCTGATGTACCAGCCTCCAAAACTTTTATACTTCTCTCCGTACATCTTCCACACTTCGTCAATCACATACTTGTTATCCTCAATCTCCCAACTTAAATCACCTGTATCCCAATAACGTCCTGAGTCATATAATCCAAAATAGAATTTCATATTATATTTCTCAGCCAGACGCAAATACATATCCACTAAATCGACTGATGGCATATAACATCCCTTCTTCAATAAATAAGGCGAAGGATAAGTCATAAATTTACGGTAACCGGAACGAATCATGATCACCGTGTCGATACCAATTCTCTTCATGTGCTGAAAATCCAGATCCCATTCTTTCTCACCCCAATTCTGATGAGGAATATCATGAGATATTTCATCCAAAAAGGTTCCTGTAATTTTCAAGCCATTATTTTTAGGAACAATTAATTTGCTTTCCAAATCGCCAGCCTTGTTTATCGGAGAAAGTCCTCCCCTTCCCTCTCCCTCGGCTGCAAATAACGAAGGGGCAACTAAAGCGGAAGCTCCGGCCAGAGCTGCCTTCTTCAAGAAATCTCTACGATTATTAGTTTCCATAGTTTTAATTTTTTTGTTTTTACTTCATATATATGTTAACCTATTGAATATACAGAGTCTCACAAAAACAATTGAGCGGCATTTATATGGTTCAGATATATTTCCCCGTTATGCTCACCTGTTTCTTATTGAAAGGATCTAAAACCTGATCAATCAAAACAGCCATTTCTCCTCTCAAGATATCCCGATTCATATCCAACGTCTGAAATCCGTATGCTTTCCATAGAGTTTCCGGATCAACGGTAACAGCCAGCCTTTCGTTTTCCGCTATTTTCCGGACAAGCTGAACGGCTTCTGCAATACTTAATTTCTCCGTTCCGGTTTTCTTCCATTCATCTTTTGATGCAGGATATACATCAAACAATCCATCCAGTTCGGAAGCGAGTAAAACTGTATCCGCTCTCAGCCAAGTCTGATTAGACCAATCCACGTTCTTCCCTTCTCCTTTTAATATACCGGTAGAGCCAATCCGTTGATAAGACGCAAACTTCACATCCGTCACAGGCACATCCAAATAAGGAAGCAGATATCCTTTTGCATCCAGAATAGCATTCTGGACATCACGGACAGAGACTTCATCAATCTTCTGATTATTTTTTACTGCAAGCGCAGCCAAAGCACCTGCTGCCTGTCCTATCTGCAATACCACCGGCTGTAAACGAGTCGTCCCATTTATGATATTCGATACTGAAATGGATTTTTCGGCAACAATCAAGCCATCAACATCCTTCGGAATCAATGTACCCAACGGTAAACCATAAGAAGGTATCGGATGAAAATAAAGATTAGGTAATTCCTCATAGCCATGATAGCGGGTATGATGATGATCTACAGGATAATCGCCTACTGCGATACAAGTACGATATAGTTTTTCATCTTGTGTATATGGATTCAGAGCGTGATTCAGATTAAAACGAACCAATCCATGAATTCTTCTGGACTCTCTGTGATAAGGAATAAAAGGCAGCTTGTCTTCGGTCGGATATTCGTCATCTGCCAGGCCCAATGTATTGTATCCCAGCTCATGCTGCAAGAAATAGACAAAACACATTGTATAATGTTTGGCATATTCCAAAGCTTTTCCGCGTTCCTCCGGAGACATCTCAATCAGATTGATATAATAATCATTACCTTCTATCGGCCAGTTAATCATATATTTATGATTAGGCAGCTTCCCATAAGTAATCATCATTTCTTTAGACCAGACACGGTCCGGCTCCTTGGGAGTAATACATACCGGATTAGCACACGCACAAGCAAATTCTTTAGGATCATAGCCTTC
>ERZ773148.2358-NODE-2358-length-14402-cov-5.056388_pt1 | contig 14402 bp, 11 predicted proteins | sample MGYA00580846_ERZ773148 | MGnify/ENA primary metagenome ERZ773148 (study PRJEB29015, sample SAMEA2737879) | human gut metagenome | biome: human gut; feature: human-associated habitat; material: faeces | place: China | collected 2012 ... | reverse complement strand
TGTAAAAGAGCCTACTATTGAGGGCAGAATAAAGAGCGTACACGGCATTTACCGCCGTCTTCCGGTCTGCATAGTTTTCCTGTGGTCCGCGTCCCAGCCAGGACATCCTTTCATATTCAGCCGGAAGTATCATGCGCATACCCAGACGAGGCATTTCGTTCAACGCCTGTTTGCCGGGAGTGAAGTGCATGCTCACGCGGACTGCTCCGTCAGGATGAATATCGTATATTGTTTGCAGCTTCGAGTCTTGCGCTTCCATCTTATAGGTAGCGGTAAGGGTAACTGTCTGTTGATTTTCCGTTATATCCAGGTTCTCCAGTCTGGCATCCTGTCCGGCAGTCTTCCAAGTGAGACAACGGTATAGATGTCCGTTCGGAATATCATTGTCCGTCAGCGGACGCCAGAAGTTGGGTTGCAGACCTTCTTTTATCAGATTCTTTCCATTGTAACTCAACTCTGTCATTCCACCGCTTTGAGCCGAGAAAGCTATCCGGAAGTTGTTTCCTGTCAGAGTGATGGCGTCATTGTTGCGGTCTACGGTCAGTTTACCGTTAGCCGGCTGAATGGCTTTGCTGGCAGAGCCGAGGATTTTATGACGACAGAGGCGTGGCGAGTCTGGATGTCATTGTTCTGTGTGGCAGTGACCTTGACGGAGTTGCCGTCTATGGCTACCGTGGCCCAGTCATCGTTAGTGTACGCCGATACCGGTGTGTTGGCCACCGTGATGCTGTTGGTGCCGCCGATGGCATCAAATTTTGTCGTGGCTGATGTCACAGCTAAACCATGGGTGGCAATTTCATTTGTCGTGTCGTCGTTGTCACACGAGGAGAGTGCAAGACCTCCTAAAACGGTGATAGCGAGCATACTAAATATCTTCTTCATAATGATGTCTCTTTAGCGTTATTCAACTTTAGTCATTGTTCCATAGGTGAGGAATGCAATGTATGGCGATGCTTCTCCTGTAGAACTGACGAAACTGAAACCTGTTGGCGCTGCTCCTACCCATGTGCTATTTGATGGTATTCCTGTAGTTTCAACAAGGTAGAACGAATTGATACCATAGCCATTTGAAAGATCTTCAAATGTCAGCACCGTGCCCTTCTGTGATAAGTCACGACTCATATTGAAGCCGAATGCTAAACTGTAATAGATGCTACCTCTGCCCGTCTTTGGATCCGGTGCCCAACCGAGACAGTACACATCATTACCAGTAGCTGTCTTTGCTACAACTTGAGGCATCCATTGCAGGGAGCCTTGTGATTTAACGTATTTAAGCGTAACAGATATGTTGCCCAATCCTGATACTTTGTATGTAGAGCCATCTCCCGCCGGGGTGAGTGTGAGATTGAAAACACTGCCGTCACCGGCCTCAAGCTGCCACTTTCCTTCGAAATCTTTGTAGAACATGTAATTCTTTGGCAGGTTGACATCCAAAGAAAGGGCTGAGGCTCCCTTGTCGGGAGATGTAAAGCCCATTTTGTCAGCATCGTAGACAAGATGTTGTACATCTATACCATTATAGCTGATGGGACTCAAGAGAACAATACCATTTGTGGAAACATAATATGGCATGTCAATCGTATTGCCTTTGGCAGTTACCTCCATGATACGTTCGTCGCTGAGCATTGCAGTACCAATGCTGTCACCATTATCACGCAGTGTGAATGTCTGCATGAGGCTACCATCTACACTCTGTATCTTGGCAATCTCATCCGACCATTTCACGTCGTCGGGCATGCGCGTCATCACCATTTTGTTGCCATACTTCTTTCCGCGGAGATAGATTGAGTCGTTGGTGGTGCGAAGGATGACGAATTCATAGTCTTGCTGAATCTGTGATCCATCCTGCTCGGGGTTGGCTGCATGATGGAAGATTTGATTGTAGGTGTTGAAGGTGAGCACGGGTCCCTCGTCGGCTATGACATCGTAGCTTGAGGACGTTGTCATGTCGGGATCTGCTATTTCGCTGCCTACAGATACCTTGCCATTGTTGAACTTCATGAAGTAGGTGTATCCGCCACCCGTGTTATCTTTACCCATCCACAGGTGAAGCTCCCAGCCGTTGGTAGCCGATTCGAGCAAAGCCTTATCGGAGGCGATGCTCTCCTCTATGCGTTGTGCTGCCGGCGTATCGAAAGTCTCGTTGTCATCATGCAGTGAGCACGACGTCGCCAGGAACAATGCTCCCAAGGCGAAGATACTGAATATTTTATTTCTCATAGCGTGATTAATCTAATTTTTCCAAATCGAGTGAACCTAACTGCTTGCCGCGACGCTGTATGCAGTCGCGCATCTTATCAATGTCCAAGCCCCAACTCTCCTTCATGTAAGTGCGGACGATGGCCAACTTCTGATTGATGTAAGCAGCTCCCTCAGTGCCGGCGTCGTCAAGAATGGCCTGCCACTGTTCGGGGCTGTCAGTGATATAGGTGGACATCACTTCGGCGAAGTCCTCATTGCTCTCCGACATGGAGTAGGGGGTTACGTATCCGGCCTGATGAGCCTCATGGTCGCTTTTCCGATACCAGTCGCCACTGACGTAGCTGTTTGCTGTGATAAGCTGATAGTTCTCAGAGTAGGATTTCTTCTGCGTCATGATATGCGTGAATTCATGGTGCATGGTGTGGAAGTAGTACTCGTTCATCAGCGAATAGTCGGCAAGCATGTCGTCATCAAGACTGTTAACCATGTAGAGCGTGACGATGTAGCCGCCCTCTGCCGTACCGAGAACCATGGTCCCCTGGCCAACGTTGTACGCTGGCGAGCCGATGAGGTGTATCACACGTGGGACGTTCTCTTTGACGAATTCTGGCCCCATGACTTCGGCATAGGCGTCGAACCACAGGTACTTGGCTATCTTCATCAACTTAGCGGAGTTGGCGGAATCGGCAGGTACCAAGTCGTAGGACATGTCAGAGTAGATGTCCTCCATCTTATATTTCACCTCTACGTTATAAGGCATGGTGAAGTTTTTCAGCAGCCATTTGTCGAAGCTATCGCGGTTGACGGCTGATGTGGGGAAGATCTCGGCTCCATCGGGGTCATCGTCACCGCATGATGTCATGCCCAAGGCGACAAAGGCTGCGAGAAGAAATAAATATATCTTTTTCATATTTGTCAGAATTACTTGCTTAATGTTTGTTTACCACTGTTGTCTTCTGGTTTATACATCACAGGCTGTGGCTGTGAGGCAGCTGTTCTGATATTCGGCGTCAGACCGGCGCTGATGACGTCTTGTGGAATCTGAATGGCGCGGCGTGGGTCGTCGACGGTGAGTGAGTCGGTGACAGCGAGAACGTTGTTGCCGCGGTCAAGGGTACGACGGTAGATGACAATGCCGTAGCGCTTGACATCCTGCATGCGCTCGCCCTCGCCGAGCGTGATGATACGTCGAAGCTGTAAGATGGCGTTGATAACATTTGTTTCTGTCTTGTCAGTGATACTGGCAAAGACGGGATGCAGAGGCTTCTTAACCGTCGGTGCTGTCGGCTTGTAATCGGCAATACCGTCATAGAACGTATTGATAGCGCTCAGAGAAGTACTCATGCGACCAGAAGAAAGTGCCTTGAGCTCCATGTTCAAGTCGGCCACAGCCCCGGCGTAGTCACCGCTTAACGCCTTGGCCTCGGCACGGACAAGCAGAAGCTTATCGGTATTGAAGACAGGTAGCTCACAATGCTGGAAGCCTATCTTTGCCTGCTGGTCGGTTACTTCAAAGCTGTACGGAATCTTATTGACGAAGTACTTCGACAAGCTACCGTTATACCATGTCGTGTATCCGAAAGAACTGCTGCTTCCCCATGGTCCTCTTGACTGTAAGTCTTCAGTCTGAGTCAGCAGGCGTCCGTGGGCATACTCATTGCCTGCACCGTAAGCACCATACATGACGCCCCATTGTGAATTGAAGTTCACGAGCAGAAGGTTGGCATTCTCAGAGGTGCTGATATAGGCGTTAGGTGCTGTCTGTCCATTTGGAGTGAGGTCGTAGAACGATGCCCAGTCACGGAGATTGGAAGCACTGTTTGCCCCTAACACTTTGTCGGCATAGCTGATGGCCTTCTCATAGTTGCAGTAGTAGAGATTGAACTGGGCAGCGAAAGCATAACCGGCAGCACGTGTGAAATGGAACTTGGGCTGTGTATACTGGTCTTGAAGCAGTGGCAGACCTGCCTCGATGTCCGCATTGATCTGGTCGTAGACCTGTTTCAGAGTTCCGCGCTCATAGTGAGTTCCCACATGCTCTTCAGGCTGTGTGGGGTAGGGGATGCCCTGCGTGCTTGCTGCTGTCGTCGGAGAATAGGCATTGCAGAAGATGTTAGTTAGCAGAAACATGTTGTAAGCCCGGCAGAGTAGTGCCTCACCTTTCTGAGCGTTCAGATTGCTTCCTCCGCCAAGATCTTCGATGGCTTTCAGTGACTGGTTGGCAGCAGCGATAGCTTGGTAAAGGCCTTGCCACAGTTCCTGTGGGGACTCATTTTCCGAGACATCCGTGATGTCGTTCCAAGAGTAAGCCTCACGGTCGAACTGGCTGCCATCATTCCAGCCGGTAACATCATAATGGTCGCTGTTGTCGGAATACAGTTCCAGAAGGTAGGCTGGATGAACCTGCGGATATGCCGACACTAAGAGGTCGGTGACGTCTTTACCGTTTTTGAGCTCCATGCGGTTATCGGGTAGCTCATCAAGGAAGTTGTCGCATGATGAGAGCCCTAAAGCCAGGGACATGGCGCATAATGCTATATATTTCTTATTGATTCTCATTATTGTTCTTATTAAAGGGTTATATTGGAGGCATTCTAAGACTCCAAGTATTAGCTCTTGTCTCTATTACATTCCCAATTTTACAGTAAGCGTATACTGTCTTGGCAGAGGAGCTGCAACACCACCGGCATTGATGAACTCTGGGTCCTGGCCCTGCAGTTTCTTGTCTGCATAGAACAGGAAGAGATTGGTGGCTTGTAACTTCAGAGAGATGTTGCTGAAGGGTGTGCCGGCAAACCACTTCTTCGGGAAGTCGTAGCTCAGGGAGATATCTTTCATGCGAATGAAGTCGCCCTTGGCGATACGGTCGTGAGTGTAGTTGTAAGCGTTGTATCCATAGCGTAACTGTTTGTTCTCGCTGTAGTCACGATAAGAGAGAATGGCGGGGACAGAGGTGTAAGCTTCATCCCCAGACTCCATCCAGCGGTTACGATACTCCTTCGTCATAGAAGTCAGATCGTTGTAACGTGCGCGGAAGACTGGGTCCAGACGGATGACGTTACCAAAGGAGTAGGTGACAAAGAGGTTCAGTGTGAAGCCTTTGTACTTGAAGACGTTGCCCAGTGAGCCAGTAATGGTCGGGTCCGTAGGACCTTCGTAGATGAGGTACTGGTTATTGTCTCTGTTCTGGAAGTTGATGTCATATGTGGTGATATCACCATCAGGAGTATAGAACTGAGGCTGTCCTTTCTCGTTCAGTCCTGCGTAAGGGATGGAGTACAGTCCGCGGTAGGGGTGTCCCTCCATAGCGAAACCATTGCCAGAGATGAGGTCGATGGTCCGTGAGCGGGCTCTCAGCTTGGTAACGTCTGTGGTGACATGCGAGAAGATGAAGTTCGTTGTCCATGAGAAGTTCTTCTTCATGATGTTACGAGTCTCCAAGGAGAACTCCTGTCCTGATGATTTCATCGAGGCCATGTTGGCATAGCGGATGACCTCTCCGCCGACGCCCTGCGTGGCGGTCGGGCCGATCAGGTCGTAGTTGTTGCGCCAGAAGAAGTCCATGGTAGTGTTGATGCGGTTGTTGAGGAATCCGAACTCAAAACCGAGGTTGAACTCGTGCTTCTTCTCGTAAGTGAGGTCGGCATTGGCAATCTGTGCAATCTGAATACCTGTCTCACGGTCACTGCTGAAGATGCGGTACGGCGTATATGACTGCAGAATGACTGTAGAGTTGGTGTAATCGGCAGGTCCGGGGTCACCGGTCAGAGAGTAGGACAGGCGCATCATGGCGTGTGTGAGGACATTCTTGAAGGTAGGGGCAAACCATGTCTCCTGGTCAGCGTTCCAAGAGCCAGAGATGTTCCATGTGGGGAGCCAACGGGCGCTGCGGGCACGTCCTAAGCGGTTGGTACCCTCATAGCGGTAGGTACCCGTAAGGTTGTACCGCTGCTTATAAGAATAGGTGGCGGTAGCAAAGAATGCAGCCGTGCGGCTCTTGGTGTGAGTGAGTGTATAGTAGGTAGTGTTCTGCTCCTGCAGCTGTTTGAAGTATTGCGAGATGAAGAACGGAATCTCACCCCGTGTGAACTGCATGCCGACGCCATTGAACCACGTGCGTTCGCGCTTGACATCGCTGACATCGAAACCGCCGAGGACATCAAAGAAATGTCCGCTCTTGAAAGTGTGGTGGTAGTCTGCTGTGCCGCGGACATCCCATGAGAGCTTACTCAAGTCGGTGCGCTGATAGAAACCGCCATTGGGCAAGACGGATATTGGCAAAGAATATGCCTCCTCCGGATCTGTATACAAATATTGGTTGGCGTTACGTATGATAGCGTTCGGCATGGCACGGTAAGCTTGTGCCTGGTTGGAGTTCTCGGAGATGTTGTTCTCCTGAGAAGACTTATCGTACTGCACGGCGCCGATGACATCAAGGCGCAGGTCCTTGATAGGATTGTAGGTCAGCTCACCCTGGAACTTTGTGTTCAGCACGTTCATGTCGATGTTGTTGTTTTCCAACTCATAGAGAATATTGAACGGAGCGTAGTTCGTCTGATAGAAGGTGTTGGGGTCCAGTGCGCGTGAGGTTTTCAAGGCGTAAGAATACGGGTTGATATCAAAGTCGCGCTTTACCTGGCCTGAGACGACATCTACATTCTGGTTGAGCGTTCCAGGTGCCTTCTGCTTACGGTAGGAAGCAGAGCCCAGAAGGGTGAGCTTCAGGTTGTCAAGGATATTGTGCGAACCATTCACATTGATGGTATAACGTTTCACATTCGATTCCTTATACCATCCCGGGTCGGACATAAGAGACATAGAGATGTAGTAGTTGCTCTTTGCTGTACCACCAGAGAGGCTCAGCGAATGGTTTTGCATGATAGAGGTCTGGAAGAGTTCTTTGAACCAGTTGGTGTTTCTCCACTCAGCTTGCTGCAAGAATCCGTTTTTTGCCTCTGTTGTATTGGCAAGTTCAAACTGTCCTGTTGTGGCATCAAAGGTAGTGATACGCTTGTACATATCTCCGTACACGCCATAGTCTGCGCCATTGAGAACGTCGGAGAAGTTAAGCCAGCCTTTATCAGCCATCTCCTTATAGATTCCCATCTGCTCCTGGGAGTTCAGAATATTGAACTGACTGTAGCTTGGAATCATGCGGGTTGTGAACTCACCGGTGTAGGAGAGATGTGCCTGTCCTTGGCGGCCTTTCTTTGTCGTGACGACGATGACGCCCGCCATAGCCCGTGCACCATAGATAGATGTTGCAGAGCCATCCTTCAAAATCTGGAAGCTCTCAATATCGTCTGAGTTCAGACCTGCAATAGCAGAAGAAATCAGCGTCTCTGCATCACCCGAGGAAAGGTCGTCAGCGGAAATATCAGAGATGTCTTCCTGTACAACGCCATCCACGACCCACAGTGGCTTTGAGGAGCCATAGATAGAGGTAGCACCGCGAACGCGAATCTTCGGCGCTGTACCAAAGGTTCCTGAGACGTTCTGCACAGAGACACCGGCAGCACGGCCTTCAAGACTACGGGAGATATCTCCCATGCCGCCAAGCATGGCATCGCTGGCTTTGATCTGGTCTGTAGCACCGGTAAACATTCTGCGGTCCATATTCGACATACCGGTGACCACAACCTCATTCAGTGTTTGGTTGTCAGCATGCAGGGTTATCTGCATTTTGCTTTTAGGGGTAAGGGTCTGCTGCTGCATCCCTAAATAGCTGACAATAATCTTTTTGCCAGCTGGCACTGATATAGTGAAATTTCCGTCTACATCAGTAACTGTTCCAACTTTGCCTCCCCCATCGATGGTGATGGATGCTCCGATTATCGGCTCTCCTTTATCATCTACGACTGAGCCAGTAATCTTCGTTTGTGCCATTGCCATGCCTACAGATAAGAATAGGCAGGTAATGAGTAAACTAAGTCTTTTCCTCATAAGTTTGGATTTAAATATACACTAATAATAAAATAAAGATTCTCTCTCTTATTACCCTTTTTAAACTTTGTTATTTATAAAATGTTTGTTTTCCCTTTCAATATCTCTCTTTTCGTAAATATATTTGCATAATTATATGAAATATATTAATGCTGCAAGAAAAACGTTAATTATTTTGCGATAAAATAGAAGAAATATGTCTTTTTGATATTGTTTTGCCTATTAGACTTGATATTTGCTTAAATCAAGGCTGAATATATGTATAAGTGGTGTATTCTTTTGTTAAATACGAGATTTGAAGCGTAAAGCCGCTTTCATCCTTTCGCGTGTTTCTCTTTAAGAAAAAAATAAAGCCGCACTCACGGTAAATGAGTGCGGCTTGAAGATATGAATGGGAATATAACTTGTTCAGACGGGTATCTTCTTTACCCTGGCTTCATGACGTCCGCCTTCGAAGTCGGTGGTGAAGAATGCGTCCATGATTTTGCGCGCCATGTCGTTGTCGATGAAGCGACCTGGCATGACGAGCACATTGGCGTCATTATGCTGGCGGATGAGTTTTGCTATCTCCGGTATCCAGGCCAGTCCGGCACGTATCTGTTGGTGCTTGTTGAGTGTCATGGCAATACCCTCACCGGAACCACAGATGCCGATACCCGGATAGACCTCACCGCTCTCTATGCCGCGGGCAAGGGCGTGCCCAAAGTCGGGGTAGTCGCAGCGCTCCTCGCTGTAGGTACCATAATCCTTATAAGGAATATGTTTCTCGTCAAGGTATTGCTTGACAAACTCTTTTAACTTGAAACCGGCGTGGTCACTGGCCAGTCCCACAGTCTTAATTTCCATAATAGCTTTTATTTAGGATAAATACATAGTGTCTATTGCAGAATCTTTACCATGCTCATCGACGAGATGAGGCCATCAGGACCGACCTTTGCCGTAATTTTGAAGTTGGCGTGTTTCTCTTTCGTAGGATCGGTGCGGTCGATGTCTTGTGAGGCGGAGAAGGAAGCCGTGTACTCATACTGTTCATCGCCGACCTCTTTCTTGTCAATCTTCATATCTTTTCCGATGTGCCAGTTCATATTCGTGATGTCGTCCTTGTAAATCTTGTCTAAGAAAACGGCAACATCGGCTTTGGTGGCATCGGGCTTACCGAGGAAGTTGGTCATCAGAGGGGATACCGTTGCCTCCAAGGCATCTTCATCCTTAGAGTTTACGGCCTGGAAGAAGTGCCTGAGCACCGATGTGACGAGAACCTTTTCCTCCGGCTGTACGGTCTTGGCTTTCAGCTGCTTCAAGGCGTCGTTGGCCTCGTCGACATGCTCACCGTTGGCATGCTGGTCGAGATAGGTCTGAAGAGCGGCTGCCGTATTCATGCTCTGAGCCACAGCCCAGTCCATAGAGTCTACCTTATGCTGAATCTCAGCCTTATGCTCTGTGTCAGGGTGCTTGGCAAGATAGTCGAGCAGAGCTTGCTTCGATCCGCTCACGACGGCATTGTTCCAGTCGTTGTCATTCTGCTTGAGTCCTTCCAAACGGGCCGTGACGGCATCGATATGGTCGGCAGGAGCATCCTGGTAGTTGTCAAGGTAAGTCTGGAGTACCAGGGGGTCATCGCTTTTCATGGCAAACTCATAAGCCTCTTCCTCTTTGGAAGCCTTGGCACTGTTGTAGAAATAGAAGCAACCAGCGCAGACGATGGCGGCAAGGATGACGGCCACAATGATAGCGGTAAAGTTCTTCTTCTTAGCAGGCTGCTGAGGCTTGGCGTTGTTCCGTGGCGGAACGTGACCACCATTGCCGCCGTTGTTGTTGACAGGCGGTACTGGGGGCGTAGGAGTTGAACGCTTAGGTGATGCCGGTGGAGGCGTGGGCCTCGATGTCTGTGCTGGGCGTGCAGGCTGCTCTTGCTGTGCAGGCTCAGCGCTGAATGAGGGCTGTGAAGGTTGTGCCTGAGCCGGTTCAGAGAACTGAATCGAGGCAGTGTTGCCCACTTGGCCGGAAAGTCTCGTCAGGTGGTGGCAATTGGGGCACATCTCCTGATCCTTGAAGTAAATCTCGCCACACTGCGGGCATTTGGTAATCTTGCCAGCAATGGCCACACCGCAGTTAGGACAGAAAGGGGCTTTGTCGCTTATTTGTCGTCCGCATTCCGGACATTTTATCATTGACATAATATAATAATGTGTATCTTAAAGTTTGAAGTGTTATCTGTGTCGGAATCTTATCTCCCGGAGTCTGTGTCTTCCCATGAAGCGGCTCTTGTCCACGTATCCGTTGATACCGTTGAGGTGACCTTTACCGGTATACTGCCACATGATATATTCTTTTCCGTCTCTGAGCACAGGCTGTTGTGAGGAGTATTGGGCTATCATCAGCTTGTAATCGTCGAGAAGCCCAGTGAGATAGGAGTTGTAGAAGTTTGTCCCTGTGTAGACCAGTGGTTTCTGCTTATACGCTTTCTCCACCAGGACGAGGAACTTGCTCAGCGAGTCGCGGAAGGCTTCTGTCGACAGCCCGCTCTTGGTCTCTACGTCTATCATGGGAATGAGGTCTTGATCACCCGGGCGGCATTGGGCTTTGAAGTTCTCCAGTTGTACTTTTTGGGCTATCTTGGGCCTGTAGAAATGGTACGAGCCAACCTTAAGGCCGTAGCTGTGCGCTAAGTCTATGTTCTGCTTGTATTTGCTGTCTATGTTGCTGCCACCTTCGCTTGCCTTGAGGTAGACGTATGCCATTTTCGTCTCCCCCACGGTCTCCCAGAATACGGTGCCCTGATAGTGGCTGAGATCTATGCCATGGATATGGCGGCAAGTGTCTTCACATTCCACGCCCATTCTCACCTGTGCATGTGACAGAAGCGTGGTGATAAGGCAGATAGCCAAAAGAAAGAAGTGTTTCATAATGCAAAGATAGCCAAAAAAACACACTTCGACGCCACCACGGGCTTTTTTATAAATTATTAATGTAATGTTGCCCCATTGCCTTTAAGAGCATTTAACATCAGTTGCAATAATATAAGCGTCATTTGCATTATCTTTGCAATCGGAAAATAAAGAGTTTACGTTCATGAAAGAGATAAGTTGGGGCTTTATAGGTTGTGGCGAGGTCACGGAGAAGAAATCCGGGCCGGCTTTCAACGAGGTGGCAGGCTCGCATGTTGAGGCTGTGATGAGCCGCAACGAGGCCAAGGTAAGGTCTTATGCTGAGCGTCACAATATCCCTAAGTGGTATACGGATGCTCAGGAGCTTATCGACGACCCCGATGTCAATGCCATCTATATCGCTACGCCGCCATCGTCGCATGCCACCTATGCCATTATGTGCATGCGTTCAGGCAAGCCCTGTTATGTTGAGAAGCCGTTGGCCGCCAACTATGAGGACTGTATCCGTGTCAATCGTATCAGCGAGCAGACCGGTGTGCCCTGCTTTGTGGCCTATTACCGTCGTTATCTGCCTTATTTCAACCGTGTGAAGCGTATCATTGCCTCTGATGGCATTGGCAAGGTGCTGACGGTCCAGTTGCAGTTTGCTGTCCCTCCCCGTGACCTCGACTATCAGGCTTCTTCCAACCGTCCTTGGCGCTTACAGCCCGACATCTCCGGTGGCGGGTATTTCTACGACCTGGCGCCCCACCAGCTCGATTTGTTGCAGGAACTCTTCGGTTCCATCATCCGGGCGCACGGCTATCCTACCAACAGAGAGCACCTCTATGATGCCGAGGACACTATCTCGGCGGCTTTCATCTTTGACAGTGGCATCTCAGGCTCTGCCTCATGGTGCTTTGTGGGGCACGACAGCTCCAAGACCGACCAGATAACGGTGATTGGTGACAAGGGAATTCTTTCGTTCAGTGTATACAACTACGACCCTATCCACCTTGTGAATAACAACGGTTCGCAGAGCATCATAGTGCCCAATCCCCCTTATGTGCAGTTGCCTATCATCACCTCTGTCATCCACCATCTGCAGGGACTGGGCACCTGTACGGCGACCTCTGTCAGCGCTACGCCCGTCAACTGGGTCATGGATAAAATCCTCGGCAAGTTCTAAGCGTCGTGAACCAAGCAGGAAAGCCTGCTAAAACGTTATGCAATCATGAAATCAAGTCTGTTCATGTCTTCCTGTGTGGCCACTGCGGTCTTCCTTCTCTGTCTTCCAGGGCGGGCGATGGCGCAGTGTGACTCGTTGAGGGCAGACAGCGGACAGCAGATTTCACCGACTAAGGCGCCGAAGAAGCTCAGTTGGCTCCGGCGCACTATCAGAGGCTTCACGCAGATAGATACTACCTATATTGAGCCCCAGCGTTACAACTTCACGGTCATGATACAGAACACCGGTTCCTTCGACCGTTACACCCTTAGCGACAACAGTGGAATGAGCGTGCGGTTTGCTCCTAAGCCATCCAACAAGATAGGCCCTTATTTCGGTTGGCGCTGGATATTCTTAGGCTATACCGTTGACATCTTTGCCCATGATGCAGGGTCGCGCCAGAGTCTGAACCTCAGCCTGTATGCCAACCAGTTGGGTGTGGATCTTTTCTACCGCAAGTCCGGTGACAACTATCGCATCGACCATTTTTCCGTGAAGAGCGACATCTCCACGGGGGCTTTGAAAAACGTCAGCTTCGATGGTTTCAACTCCAGCGAACGGGGCATCAACCTCTACTATATCTTCAACCACAAGAAGTTCTCCTATCCTGCCGCCTACAGCCAGAGCACCATCCAGCGCCGGTCGTGTGGTACGGCACTGGCTGGATTCAGTTATTCTTCTCATTCAGTAGATGTGGACTGGGAGAAGTTCTACCATCTCGTTGATGAGAAGTTAGGAGCTGGCACCTCGGCAGAGATTCTCGACACCACGCGTCATAGTGCTAATGTGAAGTATATTGATTATGCCCTCAGCGGTGGCTATGCCTACAACTGGGTCTTTGCAAAAAACTGGCTGCTCGACATCTCTGCACAGGCTGCCTTGGCCTATAAGAAGAGCCACAGCGACGTGAGTACCAATAACAAAGGCTTCTTCCGCGAGCTCGATTTTAAAAACTTCAATGTCGATGCCATCGGGCGTTTTGCGGTGGTATGGAACAACATGCGGTGGTATGCGGGGCTTAGCGCGGTTTTCCACACTTATAACTACCTGCGCAATAAGTTCTATGTCAATACGACCTTCGGGAATGTGAATGTATATTTTGGATATAACTTCGGTAAAAGAAAATGAAACACAATAACATCCTATTAGTAAGACGCAGCGTGGTCAGCCTCGTTGCGCTTTTCCTCATTTTTACTGCTGCCATGGCCCAGCGCGTCGATTATCAGCGGATTGACTCGCAGCGCGTGATGTCGCTCTTTGCCAAGGCCAAATCGTTGAAGGGCACGTCGGCTGCTTCTTACATGCTTTTCTTTGGTCGTGAGCTCCGTGGGATTCCCTATGTTGCCAAGACCTTGGATAAGAACAGTGACGAGCGCCTCGTCGTCAACCTTCGTGGCCTCGACTGCACGACCTTCGTGGAGACCGTCTTAGCCTTGTCGCGTAGTATGGCCCAGCACAAGCCTACTTTCGCCAACTACTGTGCCAATCTCCGGTTGATAAGATATAAGGACGGTCTTGTCTCTTATCCCACCCGCCAGCATTATTTCACCTACTGGATACAGCAGAAGGCCAAGGCGGGAATCGTGCGCGATATCCAGTCGCCCAATCCTCCTTTCTCGGCTGTGCAGACCGTGACGGCCAACTATATGACAACACATATCTCGCAATACCCCATGCTCGTGGGCAAGCCTGAAATGGTCAAGAAGATCGCTGCCATGGAGAAGTCAATCACGGGATTGAAAGTAAGGTATATCCCGAGAGCTAAGGTCGACAACACTACCCTCATGCGTAAGACGGTACATGACGGCGACATCATAGCCATCGTCACCACGAAGAAGGGGCTCGAAATCAGTCATCTCGGTATTGCCGCCTGGCATAAGGACGGACTCCACTTGCTCAATGCCTCGTCGCTTTATCACAAGGTCGTGGAGGACGGTAACCTGCTGAAGAAATATCTCTACAATCAGAAGTCCGCCCTCGGCATCAGAATCGTCCGGCCCATGTAGTCGGTTCTCAACCTCTAAACTCATAGACAATGCAACCATTAGCAGAACGCATGCGTCCCCGCACCCTCGACGACTATGTCGGGCAGGAACATCTTGTAGGCCCCGGTGGCGTCGTACGCAAGATGGTAGAGAGCGGGCGTGTGTCGTCATTCATTC